>Ga0207701_10008448_pt1 | contig 10169 bp, 7 predicted proteins | sample KBSSwiSSwithPhiX_FD_184294 | JGI IMG/M metagenome (GOLD analysis project Ga0207701, IMG submission 184294) | Switchgrass rhizosphere bulk soil microbial communities from Kellogg Biological Station, Michigan, USA, with PhiX - S5 (SPAdes) (version 2) | ecosystem: Environmental > Terrestrial > Soil...
CTCTGCTCTCACCGATAACGAGCATGATCTTATAATAATCCCGGCGCTTGTAAGGAACTGGCTGGGGCTTAACGCCTGTATATGGTTCCAGGTTAAAAATATTGAAATGCCCGATCTCATTCCGTATGTTATCCGGCAACCAGTCAAATTTTCGTTTATAAAATTGTTCAATTGTTTCGACTTTATTCATCGGTCTTTTTTTACCGGATACAAGTATGCTCAATGCTAAGATTGATCACTATGCAAGCTAGTTTTTCTTTCAATAATGCTATTATTCGATTCAAATATTAAATTACGAAAATCAAACAATAGTTTAATCGAATCTGATTACAGTAACCCCCGTACCGCGGAAGCTGTTGAGATCGGTAAGTGCCTGGCAAGCCTCTTCCAGGATAATTGTTTTACCCAATAATTTTTCAGGGTTGAGTTTGCCCGCACTGATCCACTCCATCATTTTCGGATATTGATGAGCCTGCATACCATGGCTACCGATCAATTGCAATTCCTTTGCAATTACTTCGCCCATAGGCAAAGGAGGATTTGCTTCGGAACCCGCCATTAAACCAAGTTGGATATGTTTTCCCTGTTTGCGTAAACTTCTGATTGAATTTATACAGGTCTCATGACTGCCTAACGCGTCAACAGAAACATCAGCACCGCCTTTTGTTAATGATATAACGGCATCGGCTACCTGCGAAACTTCCTTAGCATTGATAGTATATGCAGCGCCAATGCTTTTTGCAAATTCCAGTTTACTATTATCAATGTCTATGGCGATTGGGATCGCCCCGACCGCGGCGGCAATCATGATCGCAGATAAACCCACTCCCCCACAGCCATAGACTGCTATAAAATCACCAGCCTTTAATGCTCCCTGTGCAGTTACTCCTCTCCAGGAAGTAATGAAACGACAACCCAATACTGCGGCAGTTACAAATTCCATATTGTCCGGCAAACGCACCAGGCTTTCGTCGGCATATGGAATACGAACATACTCAGCGAAAGAACCCCAACCTGTAAATCCAGGTTGATAATATTGATCACATATCTGCTGTTGCTGATTTTTACATTGAACACAGTTGCCGCATCCAATGCAGAATGGCACAGTTACCCTGTCATTATTTTTCCATTTATGAATGTCTTTGCCCCTGGCCACAATTATACCTGCGAGCTCATGTCCGGGAACATGCGGTAAATGAATATCTGAATCATGTCCCTGCCAGCCATGCCAGTCACTCCTGCAAAGTCCGGATGCTTTCACTTCAATGATCACTTCATTCGCAGCAGGTGTTGGATCGGTCAAACGCGTAATAGCGATAGGACCTTTAAAGAATTCGTAATAAGCTGCTTTCATTCAGTGAAGATAAAATCGCTTTTGCTATTTTGGAGAATAGCATAGGATTTACGGAATAGTCAATTTTTCTAAAAAGTATTATAGATTCACAAAATTAGCCGCACACCGCCCAACTCTTCCACCCGATAACTGAATTTTTCCCCTGGCGAACTGATAAACATAAAATTCTTCGGAATATTCCATTCCTTGCTTAGCTTATCAACCAATTCAGGAACAAATTCCCCAACTACTGTAATATATTCCATTTTGATTTCAGGGTATGCCCTGTCAAGTACTTCAAAATCCTGCATGAATTTTTCAGGTGCAGGCTGATGTTCACTTAATACAGTGACTATTTTTATTTTTCTGGTGATCTCGTTTTCCTGCACATATATCATCACCTTATTCAGCGTTGCTATATCGTCACCCTTCGAAAAAAATACAAACTCCTGTTCATGCAGTTTGTGGATATACTGGTTTAAATTCTTTCGGCTTGTAACAGTAAACTTTCTCAATGAGTCAGTAATACCCCTAAGAATGACCAATACAAACTCTAAAATATGTTTACGATTGAGCATGGCATAAATCAACAACATAGTCGGAATAAAATATTGTAGAAAAACTACCAAATATTCTGGCCTCATTTTTACATTTCCATACAAAGCAACCGTCACCGCGAATAGAGCAAGCACAACAATCGCCGGACTCGCGTATTCCGGCCTTGGCAGCCTGCTTCGCCTGATTTTCAGCATTAGGTTACCCAGTGCAAAAAAGGCCATTACAGACAAAAAGGAAATAGTGTAAACTCCGGCTAATGGTGCCAGTTCACCTTTTGTAACACTTAATACGGAAACGCACAGTAAAAAAAACATAATTAATATCCGATAACTGCTACCCCTTTTATTCTCTTTCAGAAAAAATTGCGGCAACACCCTGTCCAGGGTCATCCTCTTGATCAATCCGTTTACACCCACAAAAGAAGTTAGTACTGCTCCACTTAAGACAGTGACAGCATTAATTGAAATTAGTGTCGCCAGCCAGTACCCGCCGGTTAGTGTGGCCATATAACTAAGCAATGATTGCTTATGAGCGTCAACTTCAGAAATCGGCATTACAGATATCGCCAGAAAAGCAATCAGTGGATTCAGGATGGAAACTGCCAGCCACATGTTTCTAAGGGTCTTGGGAAATACTCCATGTTTTTGTTCTTCCACAAAATTGGACGAGCTCTCAAATCCTGAAATTCCAAGCATTGCAGCACTAAATCCAAAGAAGAGTGCTGTTGCCAGGCTTCCTCCTTTTACCGGTAAAGAAAAATTATTATGCAGAACCTCCGTTCCATTCGTCGCCACAAAAAATATGGCGCTTCCGATCAACAACACCATAGCAGCAAGATGAAAAATAAAAATTACCAATGCCACTACTGCGCTTTCTGAAATGCCCATAATGGTCAGGCATAGAAACAAGAATAATAAGGCAAGAGTAGAATAGTTCACATTTAAGGAAGAAACACTGTGATGAAGATAATGCATAGCCTCACTGGCTGAAATGACCGCAGTTGCCATATAGGAAAGAATGGTGAGACAGGCAGCGACTGTTGCATTTCCCTTACTGGTAGTATTCAACAAAACATTATAGGCTCCTCCATTCAATGGCAGTGCACCTACCACTTCCCCATATATTTTCCTGAAAAGGAAAAGTACAGCCGCCACCAATAACAAAGAAATCCAGGCATACTGCCCGGCCATGCCTATTGTTAACGCAGCAACATACAAACAGGAAGATGTTATGTCGTTTCCACAAATTGCAGTGGCAAGCCAGGCATTCAATTTTCCTTTTGCCGACATATGCTCCAAATTGCAGTCAATTTATTTCCATTGTGTAATCAATTTATTCATTTTATCTGAATGAAGGATTTACTTCCTGTCTCATCTCTTTTAAACTGGTTGACTGGCTTTCCCTATTTTTATAATAACTAATCACAATGCAAACCATCTTTATACAATATATTTTTCTCATTTTAATAATCCTGGCACTGGTTGTCATTGCTAATAAACTTAAGCTGGCATACCCCATAGTGCTTGTTTTGGGCGGATTGGTATTAAGTTTTACGAATGCCTTTTCACATGTGACCATTGATCCGGAATGGGTGTTCTTTATTTTTCTTCCACCACTGTTATACGAAGCTGCATGGCAGGTATCCTGGAAAGAATTCTGGAAATGGAGACGGGTAATCACCAGTTTTGCTTTCCCTATCGTGATCCTTACTTCCACTGTGGTCGCTTTTATATCAAGTGCTTTTATTCCAGGCTTTACACTGGCACTGGGTTTTCTTCTAGGCGGCATCATCTCACCACCCGATGCCGTTTCGGCTACAACTATAATGCGGCAGGTAAATGTTCCAAAATCACTGCTCAGCATTATTCAGGGAGAAAGTCTGCTGAATGATGCTTCTTCACTGATCGTATTTCGATTTGCATTAGCTGCTGTTATTACTGGTCAATTCCATTTTGGTGAAGCAACGGGAAGCTTTTTTCTGGTGATCATAATGGGATCATTGATCGGATTGGCTGTAGCCGGTATTTTCTATTTCATACACCGGATATTCGGCAAAACTTCCGATATCGAAATAGCATTGACTTTGTTAACTCCCTATTGTATGTATTATGCAGCTGAGCATTTTCATTTTTCAGGTGTTTTAGCTGTTGTAAGTGGCGGACTTCTTTTGTCGGGCAAAAGACAATCCATGCTCAATTATAAAAGCAGGATCGAAGGAATTAATGTGTGGACCAATTTAGTGTTTGTTTTAAATGGATTGATTTTCTTACTTATCGGACTGCAGATGCCTTCTATAATAAATCAACTGGGTGAGATCAGTCTTGCCCGAGCGATATGGTATGGATTGGTAATTTCGGTCGTGTTAATTATAACAAGGCTTCTATGCACTTTTGGAGCAGTGTTGTTCACAAAATTTATGAGCAATTTCATTACTGTAGCGGACGCTAATCCAGGATGGAAGTCACCATTGATTTCCGGCTGGGCGGGTATGCGTGGCGTGGTATCACTGGCAGCTGCTCTTTCCATTCCACTCGTTGTTTCAGGTGGACAACCATTTCCTTATCGTAACCTTATTCTTTTTATCACTTTCATTGTTATTCTGGTTACCCTGGTATTTCAGGGATTAACGTTACCGTGGGTGATCCGAAAAGTAAAATTGGAAGATAAATACGCAACCATTCCTGAACGCCAGCAGGAATTGATCATTCAAAAGAAAATTGCACTCGCTTCTTTCAATTATATCCAGGAAAATTATGGCGATGGTGAGCTCGAAAACGAACACCTTCACAATCTCAGGTCAAGGCTGCAGATCGAACTAAATTTTTTCCGCCAGGATATTGAAGGTTTGGTCAATGACACGGATAATTCCTTTTGGAAATTCCTTCAGATCTATCTCGAACTTTTAGAAGAGCAGAGAAAACTTCTTTACGCAATGAATACGCGTGCAGAGTTTGATGAAGAACTGATTCGTAAATATCTCGCACTGATTGATCTTGAAGAACTCAAGGTGAGAGAAAAGGCAGCTGTGAATAATGCATGATGGATACATTGCACACATTAACTTACCGGCAATTGAAAATTAAATACGGATCCTCTGCCAATTTCACTTTCCACCCAAACCTTTCCCTTTTGCGCCTCAACAATTTCTTTTGAAATTGCTAATCCCAGACCTGTGCCCTTCTCTTTTGAACCCGGCACCTGGTAATATCTTTCAAATAATCTGGGAAGATGAATTGTATCAATACCCGGCCCAAAATCTTTTACAGAAAAAACAATATTGCCATTATTGACATATGCTTTCACCTCGATATTGCTATTGCTAAAGGAATATTTTATCGCATTTGTCAAAAAGTTATTTAATACCCAGGTAGTTTTATCAGCATCAGCTTTTATCTCTGGAAGATTTTCTTCTGTACTATTTTTAATCTCGATAGTTTTTTCCCGGGCATTCCCTGATACTGCCTGAATTGCATTTTCAACAATCAATTTCGGGGATACTTTGTCAACGACAAGTTGTATTCTGCCCGCTTCAACTTGCGACATATTAAGTACTTCACTTAATATTTTTAATATCCTCTGATTGTCATGCTTCAGGTTATTTATCAGTTCTTTTTGTTCTTCTGATAGATGGCCTGTCCGCCCATCTTCCAACAATTTTAAACTAAAATCAGAAGAAGCCAATGGTGTTTTCAACTCATGTGAAATGGTAGCTATAAAATTTGTTTTAGCAACATCCAATTCCTTGAAAGAGGTTATGTTTCTCAATACGATTACCTGGCTTTCCACCTCACCTTGCGAAACTTCAACTTTTTCTTTTACAAAATAATTCTCCCTGTTTTCTACTACAATTTTAAATGGTGTTGTCGACTCATTTTCCATTAAAAAACTAAACAGGTCGTTTTTCTTCTTGACTTCATCTACTTGTTTACCTACAACTTCTTCTGAGCGCAAGCCCAATAACTGCAGGGCCTGAAAATTTGCAAAAAGAATCGTATTATTTTTGTTGATCCCAATACTGGCATCTTTCAGGCTATTAATTACAGCCTCTGCACGGCTCTTTTCAAACATCAGTTTGTTCAGGTTGCTACTTTCAAAATATTGCAGTCGTTCAGCCATATCATTAAAAGCATCTGCGAGTCGGCCGAATTCATCGCTATTATCAACGTGAACACGATGAGTATAGTTTTTATTGGCGATCTCTTTTATTGCTTCTTCAAGTTTGTATATTGGACTTGTAACTATAGATGGAAAGTTTACTATAAATGACAATGCAACAAGGAAGACGAAACTTCCAAGGGCAATAATGATGGTAAGTGCATTGTCGGCTGTTCTTTCGGCAATTTTACTTTTACGCTGAATAGCCTGCATGTTTAATGAAAGTATCCGTTGAATATCCGACTCTATCCCCCGCAAATTATTTTTGCTATTGTCGCCAGACTCCAATTTATTGATCTTTGTTCTCAATTCTGAAGTCGCCTTTTCTTCACCCGGTTCTGTAATATTTTTTTCCTGTTGTGCCAATGCAAGACTAAGTTCTTTAAGTGACTGTTTGTTTCCTGATTCATAGTTAGTCAACTGTTGCTGTATCACATGGCAATAGGATAAACTTTCATAGTTAGCCTTCAACACATTTTGCCCATCTTTCTTCAACTTTGCCATGTGGTATATCCCAACACCACCTGTCAACAATAGTAAAAGAAAAAGGAACAAAGTTCCCAACCAAATCTTTTGTTTTACACTTAATGTCATTATGATAATATAACTATATCAACATTATTTTTCGAAAGGGTTTTCAGTAACTGGCTAAAAACGCTTGTACGTAAGATAACCTGGAAGAGATTAAGGTGTGGTTTTCCAAGGCATAAGGTCGTTATTTCTTTCTCCTGAACTGTATCAATGATAATTGAAGCCACATTATCTCCATTTTTCCTTATTACCTCCCCACCCAGCTCTGTTGCATTTTTAAAGTTATTGATCAGGTGTCGTTGAGTTGCTAATGGTATTTTTTCGGCCGACTCTTTTGATGTCTGCACATATAAAACATACCATTTGCTATTGTAATAAGAAGCAAGTCTTGCTGTTTTACGGATAATTTTTTGCGCTATTTCATGATTGGATGAAACACAGGCCATGAATCGCTCATGCCTGAATGATGTTTGCTTTGCCGAAATCTGGTAGTCAACTTTCCTTTCTACCTGACCCGCAACTTCTTTCAATGCCAATTCCCGAAGTTGTAAAATTCTTTCAGGCTGAAAAAAATTTGTCAATGCTTGTTGCACTTTAGTCTTATCATAGATCTTTCCCTCCTTGAGCCTCATGATCAATTCATCAGCAGTCAAATCAATATTTACCACTTCGTCGGCAACTTCCAATATTCTGTCTGGTATTCTTTCTTTTACTTCAACCCCTGTAATTTCCTTCACTTCCTCATTGATGCTTTCGATGTGCTGAATATTGACTGCCGATACTACGTTTATGCCTGCTTCCAGGATATCCAAAATATCCTGCCATCTTTTCTCATTCTTACTTCCGGGAATATTGGAATGAGCCAACTCGTCGATGATCACTACTTCAGGATGAAGTAATAAGATGGCTTGCACATCAAGTTCTTCCAATCGCTTGCCTTTGTAAAATATTTCCCTCCGTGGAATAATTGGCAATCCCTTGGTTAAAAACTCTGTCTCCAGCCTGCCATGAGTTTCAATGTAACCAATTTTTACATTCACGCCATTTTGCAATAATGCATGCGCTTCCTGTAGCATTCGATACGACTTTCCAACGCCGGCACTCATGCCTAAGTATATTTTTAACTTCCCACTGCTACTCTTTCGGTTTAGCTCGAGGAAAGTCTGAACCCTTTTTTCCTTATCGTCTGTTTCACTCATGGAAAAGAAGGCAGATCCATTTGTCTAGGATGTACTGCCATTATAATTTATAGTTAATGATCCTGATTCTTAAAGTTCATAATTCTTCAGTGCACCAAAAAATCTTCAGTTTGTCATCCAAATTGCCAAACGGCGTGCCTCCTTTCGATAATCCTGGCAATAATGGACGAAATGCCCGTGGGTAAATAGATTTGGGCTTACCTGAATTCTTCCGCATAAGCTGGCGGAATCGATAACCCTGTCAAAATGATAAGGTGATTCCCAAAATGAAAGGGACGGCTACCTGTGAATCTCGTATTCTTCTAATTTTCTGTAAAGGGTGGTCAATCCAATATTAAGCAGGCGGGCGGCTTCGGTTTTGTTTCCTTTTGCAAAAGCCAATACTTTTTGTATATGCTGCTTTTCTACTGTTGAAAGGTTAAACGAATTTCCGGAAATCTCTGAAACGGATTGAATATCATATGGCAATGCATCAGTAGTTATATAATCACTATTTTCTAGTATAACCGCCCTTTCAATAACATTTTTCAGTTCCCGGATGTTGCCTTTCCATGAATTGGCTTCCAAAGCTTTGATAGCTTCCCGGGATATTCCTTTAATTTTCCTGTTTGTTTTTAAAGAGAAGAAATCTGTATAATAATCTGCCAACAATGAAATGTCTTCTTTCCTGTTTCGCAATGCCGGTAACTCAATAGTAAAAACGTTCAAACGATAGTAAAGATCTTCGCGAAATTTCCCCTCTTTAACTTCTTCCAACAAATTTCTATTCGTAGCGGTAATGATCCTGACATTGACTGACGTTAACTTCGTATCTCCTACTTTAATAAATTCACCTGTTTCCAACACCCGCAGTAATTTACTTTGCAGATCAACAGGCATCTCACCTATTTCATCTAAAAACAGGGTCCCGCCATTTGCTTCTTCGATAAGTCCTTTTTTATCTTTTACCGCACCTGTAAATGCACCTACCTTATGTCCAAACATTTCGGATTCCAGGAGCTCTTTCGAAAAAGCGCTGCAATTCAGTGCTATAAAGGGTCTGCCCGACCTTGGACTTGCATTATGTATTCCCTGTGCGAAAACTTCCTTCCCGGTACCTGTTTCCCCTAATAGTAAAACAGTAGCGTCAGTGGGAGCTACTTTTTTCGCCAACTCAATAGCATCTTTTATTTGCCTGGAACTACCAATAATACTTTCAAAACTGTATCTCTTCCCAACAATTGATTCCAGCTGGAGTACTCTTTTTTGCAGTTTAACTTTTTCAATCGCCTTACTTAGTAATGGTATTATTTTATTATTGTCGTCTCCTTTTGTGATGTAGTCAAAGGCACCATTCTTCATTGCCTGGATACCATCAGGGATATTCCCGTATGCGGTCAGGAGAATTATTTCAATAACCGGATGCTTTTTCTTTATCTCCGGAATAAAATTCACACCGCTTCCATCTGGTAATTTAACATCGCAAAGTATAATATCCGGATCTTCAGACTCAACAAGTTTTTGGGCAGATTTTAAATTCCCTGCTTCAATTATTGAGTATCCCTCCAGTTTCAACAACCGCGCTAATAGATTTCTTAGTTTCTCTTCATCATCTACTATTAAAACCTTTCCAATCATTATTAAAAAAATTTGATTCCGGACATTCCACCAACTAATATACTACACAAGGTAAGAACCAATATGCATTCAGGATTTTATGATTACTTAACTAAGCTGCATAATATGTGTAACCGATCTTATTCTCCAGTGCTATCATTTTGAAAATAACCCTTCCATAATGAGAGGGTTTTATTTATCCGGAATTTTTGCCAAAACCCATTACGCCGTCGCAACATTCACAATATCAATGTTTTACAGAGATAAATAATAGCATTTTATGCTATTGGTATTCCGTTTGGCATTAAGGATAAAAACCAGGCAGATGAAACAGGTGAAGAATGAAAAAAGAAACACAGCCGATATCATTGCCATCATCATGATCTGGCTGATCGCAGCAAGCCTTCTCTTACTTGTTTTCACAAAATTTAAAATCTTAAACAACATACATGCTTACAATCTCACTAGCTCTGGCCGGACTTATTTGCTTCTGGCTCTTTTTTAAAACCATTGATTATTTCGAAAAAATTTAAAGCCATGATTACTATACTATTTATCATATCAATTCTGGTCTTACTATACCTCGTTTATGTATTAGCAAAACCTGAAAAATTTTAAATCCCAACCCGACATGAACAAGGAAATTTTTGGCGTAATACTAACTTATGGACTTACCCTGCTGATTGCAATTCCGTTGGGTATTTCTATTGCCCGCTGGCTTAGAGGGGAAAAATCCGCATGGAATTTCATGGCGCCGTTAGAACGATTTATTTATCGGTTCAGTGGAATAAACCCCG
>Ga0207701_10008449_pt1 | contig 10168 bp, 11 predicted proteins | sample KBSSwiSSwithPhiX_FD_184294 | JGI IMG/M metagenome (GOLD analysis project Ga0207701, IMG submission 184294) | Switchgrass rhizosphere bulk soil microbial communities from Kellogg Biological Station, Michigan, USA, with PhiX - S5 (SPAdes) (version 2) | ecosystem: Environmental > Terrestrial >...
CGGATCGGATACAGCGGATTTCTCAACTCGTGTGACAGGGTGGCGAGGAATTCATTCTTGCGCCGATCGGCATCGCGCAGTTGGCCCAGCAGCCGGCGATTTTCTTCCTCGCGCTGATAGAGCCGCAGCAAAGCCTTGACAGTGGCGAGCAACTCTTCCGCTTCCATCGGCTCGGTCAGATAGCCGTCCGCCCCGCCTTCCAGCCCCTGAATCCGATCTGCATCGCTCACGTGGGTCGCCGAAACTTGCAAAATCATGATGTGCGCCGTCGAGGGATCATGTTTTATACTGCGGCAAACGTCGAGGCCGTTCATGTCCGGCAGCATCACGTCCAGCAGCACCAGCTGCGGGCGCTCGCTCAGCACGAGCTTGAGTGTATCCGCGCCTTTGTCTGACTCGATGACGTTATAGCCGGCACGCTTTAAAATCCGGCTCTTGGCATAGCGGCCAGCCTCGTCGTCATCGACGTTCAAAATCGTATACGCGCTTGCTTCGATCATCGTACCCTTTCCATCAGAGCGCCACCGCGGCGCTCGGCACGACCGATTCCGTTTGTATTTTCTCCAACACCTGCTCCACTCGTTCCCGCGACAATTCGGTTTTGTTCATAATGGCGCAAGTCTGCGCTTCCAATCGACGCCGGTCTTCCTCCGTGAGAGTCGCCGAGGTCACGACCGCAACCGGGATCGGCTGCGTCGCCGGATCGGTTTTTATCCGATCCAGTACATCGAAGCCGGAAACATCCGGCATTTTGAGATCGAGAAAAATCAAATTCGGCATCGTCTCCTTCGCCATGCGGATACCCTCGGTCCCATTCACGGCTTCCTGCACCGAACAAGCTTTGTGGCTAAGCAGCTTGGTGAGCACGTACCGAGCGGCGGGCTCGTCATCGATGATCATGACGCGCGCGCGCGACACGCTTTCGAGATCGGCCGGCGCGGCGCGAAATTCCGGATCGGTGACCCGCTCCAGCTGCGCGAGCAAAACCTCACGCGTCAACGGCTTGACGCAATACGCATCGGCCCCCAAGGTCAGACCCTTGCCTCGATCTTCCACCGCGGTAGCAATGATGATGGGAATTTCTCGGGTCCTGCCGTCCGCCTTCAATTCGGCGAGCCAGTTCCAACTCTCTTCGCCGCGCAGCGCGATGTCCAAAATAATCGCACGCGGACGAACCTGCCTGAGAGCATCGCGGGCCTCGCGAAGATTGCTGGCGGATAGAACTTGGAACGGCGATTCCCGAAGATACTTTTCGTAGATGAGCCGGGTGGCCGGCTCGTCATCGAGGACGAGAACGGGCATCCGCGTTTCATCTGGTTCCCAGCTCCGCGGTTGCGCAGCGTCGGCTGGCTCGGCCTCACCCGCAGCGACGTATTGGATAGGAATAGTCAGGCTGAACGTCGATCCGAAGCCCACCTGGCTGACCAGCTCGATCTTGCCGCCGAGCAAAGTGGCCAGCTTGCGGCACAACGGTAAACCAAGACCGGTGCCTCTGACTTTGCGCTGCACGGGGCTTTCAACTTGAGTGAACTCCTCGAAGATCCTCTCTTGATCTTCGAGGGCAATGCCGAGGCCGGTATCGGCCACGGAGAAGGTTGCCGTCGACTGGTCCTTGTTGAGCTCGGCCTTCACGCGAATTTCACCCCGGTCGGTGAATTTCAACGCGTTCGAAATGAAGTTGCGCAGGATTTGCGACACCTTGCTTTCATCGTTGTATAGCACCGCCGTTGCTTCGGGCTCTTCAAAAACCAAATTAACAGTGTGCCCCACAAGCAGCGGGCGCAACATGCCGCGCACCGCGCTGAAAAGCCCAGGCACCGAGAACTCGGTCGGCCGCACTTCTACCTTGCCCGCTTCGATTTTAGCGAGATCGAGCAAGTCATTGACCAGGTCCAGCAAACCTTCGGCGGATCTTCGGATAAAGCCTACCTGTTTTTCTTGCTCGGCGCTCAACTCGCCATCCGCCCGATCGAGTAACAAGCCCGACAAAGCGAGAATCGAGCTCAGCGGCGTTCTGAACTCATGGCTCATGTCCGAGAGAAAACGCGTTTTGAGCTCGTCGGCGCGCCTGAGATGACCCGCTCGCTCATCTAATTCGGCATAGAGAGCAACGACACCACGATTGGTATCTTCCAGCTCTTGATTGACCCGCCCCAGCTCCTCTTGACGTTCGCGCGCATCGGACAACGCCCGGAGCAGTTCTTGATTTTGTCGTCTGACCTCATCGAAGGCGTTTTCCGGCCGTTGCACCGAGAGCGCGCCGACAATTTCGTTAAGCCGCGCGGTCGTCACCAAAGGCGCGCGATGCGGCAGCATTTTTTTAAGCACGACCGCGGTGCCCTGTTTCGGGGCGGTTTGAATGTCGCACTGATCGACCAAGCGGCGCGCGCCGATGATGCCGAGGCCCATGCCGGTGCTCGAACGATAGCGCCCTTCGAGAATCGCCGCGAGATTGGCGATGCCCGGCCCTTTGTCGCTGACTCGAACCAGCATCACTTGCGGTGTGGTTTGCCCTTCGATCATGAACTCGATCTTGCCGCCACCGGCGTAGCCGTAGGCGTTGCGCGCGAGCTCGGATACCGCCGTCGCCAGGCGAGTTTGGTCCTGGGAGTCGAAGCCGAGCGCGCTGGCGATTTGCCGGGTCCGCTGGCGCGCCGCAACCACATCAGGCTCGTGCTGAATCAGCACCGACGTTATTGCATAAGCCACGGAGCGCTCCTCTGCGCGAGGCTGCGGGCGGGTCTAGCCACCAGCACCGTCACATCGTCTCGATTGCGGTTGTAATCGCGATAAAGAACCGCGGCAATCAAACTCGGATGGCGCTGTGCCAGTGTGGGATAACCCTGCAGGTCCCAGCGGCTCAGCAGACCATCGGAGTGCATGATCAAGGTCGACTCTTCGTCCCATGGATAGGTAAACTCGACGATCTTGCGCACTTCCTGGCCGGCGGTGCCGTTGAGCGAGACCATGTGGCGCGCGCCACTGTTGCTGACAATTGTGCCGGCAATATTGCCGACGCCGCAAAAGCGCACGACTCCCAGCGAATGATCGATTTCCGCGATCGCCAGCGCGGCGCCGCGCGTGCTGCGCAGCGCGTTGTGCGCCCGTTCGATAATTTCAGCGGGGGCCCGGGTTCGATGCTCCCTCAAGATGGCAACGGCCGCCCGTGCCGCGGTGGCCGCGTGCAAGCCATGGCCTAAACCGTCGGCGACCAGGCACACGCTTTTGTCCGCCAAGGCTTCATATTCCCAGCCGTCGCCACATACTTCTTCGCCGAATTTCGGTATAGAGACGATACCGCATTCGATCTCGCGAGAGATTTCCAGTTTGGCGTTTTTGGGCCATAGACGGGCCAGCACAGCGGTGCCCTTGCCCAGGACGGTATGCATGTCGAACTCGTCGGCGAGCCGCCCGATCGCCCCCAAGCCTGTTCCCGGGCTTCCCGCGGTCGAATAGCCATCGCGAAAACATTGGGTGAGATTGGCAATACCCGGCCCCTGGTCGAGAGATAAAAATTCAACTCCGATCGTGTCGCCGCGATCCAGCAGGCGCATCAGAATTTCACCGCGCTTGGCGTGCTTCAGAATATTTGTCGCTAACTCCGTAACGATCAGGGCCACCGTGCCGGTCTCGGTTTCGTTGAAGCCGGCGCGGCCAACCAGGCGCGTCGCGATCCGGCTGGCCTCGGCCGAGTGGCTGACATCCACGATCGGCAGCGATTGCTGTCCGCCGTTCGAGCTCAAGTACTGCGCCATCGGACGATCATCACTTTCGTGCCCTGCCCCGGGGCTGAATCGATTTTGAATTCATTGACCAACCGCTTCGCTCCACCCAATCCTAATCCCATGCCACCGCCGGTGGTGTAGCCGTCTTTGAGCGCCTGTTCTACATCAGCAATCCCGGCGCCTTGGTCCGAGAAGGTCAAACGCAAGCCACGGCGCGACTCGTTGTTGAGGGATTCGAGTCTAACCGTTCCGCCGCCGCCATGCTCCCAAGCGTTGCGCGCCAGCTCGCTCGCGGCGGTGACCATTTTGGTCTGATCCACTAAACTGAAGCCCAACGAGATCGCCCACTGCCGCACAAGCTGGCGCACCTTGACGACGTCGCTTGAAGATCCGATCGAGGCGCTGTCCGCCTTAAGCACTTCCACCCAAATACCCCTTTGCGCCGAGCGCGGTCTGCAATATCGCCATGCCTCTGTTGACGTTCAACGCCGTGCGTACGCCCGGCAAAGACATGCCCAATTCAACTAACGTAATCGCCACCGCCGGCCGCATGCCGACGAGCACGGTTTCGGCGTCCAACATGCGCGCCATGCCGGCGATATTGGCGATCATCCGGCCGATGAAAGAATCGACGACTTCCAGGGACGATATATCGATCAACACTCCCCGCGCGCGATCCTTGACGACGCGGTTGGTCAAATCTTCTTGTAAAGTCATCGCCAATTCGTCGTGCATATCGACCTGAATCGTCACGAGTAGAAACGAGCCCATTTTTAGAATCGGAATGCGTTCCATGATCGACTCCTCTAGGTGCGGGCGGATGTGCGAGCAAGAGTCGCGCCGGTACGTTGCAATGCGACGGCGAAGGCGTCGGCCAGGGTCGCTTTGGTCACGACGTCGGACAAATTGATGCCGAGGTGAATGATCGTCTGGGCGATCTGCGGGCGGATCCCGCTGATGATGCAGTCGGCGCCCATGAGCCGCGCGGCCGCCACTGTTTTCAAAAGATGTTGAGCGACCAAGGTGTCGACCGTAGGCACGCCGGTGATGTCGATAATCGCGATCTGCGCTTCGGTTTCGACGATTTTTTCGAGCAGACTTTCCATCACCACCTGAGTCCGCTCGCTGTTTAGCGTGCCGATCAGCGGCAGGGCGAGGATGCTGTCCCATAGTCGGACGACGGGCGTGGAGAGCTCGAGCAGCTCCTCTTGTTGACGGCCAATAATCGCTTCACGGCTCTGTTGAAAGACTTCGAAGGTGTGGAGCCCCAGCTTGTCCAACAAGACCGACACCCGCCAAGTTCCGTCAGTCAACTCTTGAGCCGGCAGTGAATCGCGCTTTAAAACCTCGAAGAGCGGCTGCTTCAGCGAAAATACGAACATGGCTGTTTCCGAGGGCCTGAAGCCCTGTGCGGCGCGGCTGCGCGAAATGCTGCTCAGGACTTCCTTAGCGGACTTCCACGATGGCGCATCAAGATCTTCCGTTCCCGCTTGAGCCGCATCGATAAAATTTTTCAGAAACTCTCGTGATTGTTCGCGCAACTCGCTTTCCTTCAGCAGATCCGAGCGCAAGCTCGCAGCGCCAAGCTGCTGCCTGATCCAGTCCTCCAGAATCTGTTGTTGATGCTTTTGAAAAAGCTGCGCCAGCGATGTCTGAGTCATCTAAACCTCCATTAATAAATTAGCACACGAAATCAGAAGAAAACTGATCACGCCCCTGAAAGCGATTATTTTTTTAAGCCGGGTTATCTTGAAATCACACTGAACCGGCGCAATGTAGTGATCGCCGACCCAATCTTCAAGACCGAACGCTGATCATATACGGATCGCTGCACCGGTCAAACGGAAAATCGGACTGTGGAACTTGGCACCGAGCCGAAAGCGGCGCAGGGTAAAGGCAGAATGCTAACGAATGAACCCAGTGAAACAAGGCCGAGGAAAGCGAGTGTGCGTAAAAGCAGACACAGCTACTGAAAGATGTTAACTGTGCGACCGAATACCCGAAAAAAAGGCGATCTTCGAGGTCTTTGAAGTTTGTCCTTAAATGTTTATCTAAATCCAAAGATCTGTTGATATTGCTCCAGTCGTTTTTTGTACATCGGCGCCAAAGTCTCGGCCCGGACAACGAGATACTTCGGATGATCGAGGCGGCTGTATTTTGACTTCACTCCTTTGCGCACGGGGCCGCGGCCGAACTCCTGGGCAATAATCGTTTGCGCCTCTTGGCCGATGATCCAGTCGAGAAAGAGAATCGCCGCGTGCGGATGGGGTGCTTGTTTCGCGAGCGCCGACATGCGCGGTTTGCTGATCACGGGATCGATCATCGCGAAATCCACCGGCGCGCCTTCGGCCATCATTTGCGCGACCCGATAGCCGTAGAGAATCGGTGACATACTGTACTCGCCGGCCGCGAGGAGCTGCGACTCCAGAGTATGACCGGTGCGCATTTCCGGCGCGAGCTGCGCTAGACGTTTCATGAAGGCCAAGCCCTTTTCCTCGCCCATGTAATCCAGCACCGTATGAAACCAGTCGGCATCCTGAGTGTCGAGCACCATTTTCCCTTTCCAGCGTGGCTGAAGCATATCCTCGTAACTCTTCGGCACTTCGTCTTTGCGAACCTGCTTGGTGTTGTAGCCGGTCACTACGACGACGTGATAACCGCCGGTCCAGAAGCCCTCCTTGTCCATCATCTCTTCGCGGACGAAGCGGCGGTTCGGCGAAAGATATTTTTCGATAAGCCCCAGCCGCGCCATTTCGAAAATACTGCCGGGCTCCTGATCGACGGCATCGAAATCGTACCTGCCGGCGCGAGTCTCGGTGAGAATCTTGCTCAGCAAGGCCGTCGAGCCGGAGCGGTAATGATTGATTTTCAAAAATGGATAACGCGCGCGAAACGCCGCCAGCAGCCGAGTCGAATGGTCCGTCGACATCGTGCCATAAAAAGAGAAAGCGCCTTCTTTCTTCGCTTCATCTTCGAGCAAGGCTTGGCGCTGCGCCTCCGGCGCGCGCTGCAGCTTGGCGACGACGTCCGCGGCCGTCGCTGCGACTGTCGGGTTTAAGCGGAATAGAACAAAACCCAAACTTAGGGCTAAGACTCGTAGAAAAAATCCAATTGTCATGAAACGTCGCCTCCGGGAATTGCACGTGATGCAAAAAACTTACGGGCGTTCTGATCAATACATCGATGCGATCTTGCGGTAATCTTGCACAGCTTTCGGACAACCGCGTCGATTTTTCCACGGCACCGACTCGCCCGGGGCTTATTATCTCTTAGATTTTTCCGTTTACAAGCAGCGGAGGTATTTTCTGTCTCCCAGTCGCTGTTCGGCCGGGAGCGCCTAACCGTGCGGCAAAATTGGGGATATGCGAATGGGATGGTCTCAATCGGTCGAAAAGAGGTGTTGCCTGTGGTACTTCTACCGATGCCGAGAAAAGCAGCTGCGGGCATCCATCGCGAAATCTGTTCGGTGGCTGCCAATCACGACTTGGCAGCCACCGAGTAAATAATCACTATCGACCTACTCTCGGATGAGAGAGTCGTCAGCTAGCTTTTCGTACTTCGTCGTTTTTAGCCGCTTCAAGCTCTTGACCCAACCGCTCGAGTTTCTCGGCGTTCATGAGCTTACGGACCTTGGGGAACATTTTTCCTTCTTCCTCTTCCTCGGCATGATGTTCGACGTTTTCCATTAACACCTTCAGTTTAGGTTCGAACTTTTCGCTATCGGAAGTAAGGTTTTCCATTTCCCGGAGGAGAGTCTTTACCTGTTTGTGCTCTTCGAGCGATTCCAGCACCATTTTTTCCAGCTCTTCCGTTTGTCTTACGGCTGGGTAAAAAATCATCTCCTCGATATGCGTATGGGTTTCCAGCTCTTTCTTGATTTGCTCGAAGAGTTGTTTCTGGCGTGCCGCGTTTGCGCCTTCCGCCTTTTTAAATAGTTCTTTAACTTTCTGATGATCGGTTTTAAGAAGTTCTAAAGCATTCAATGTGTTTTTCTCCTCCCAAAAGTTAAGTCGATTAATTTTCCTTTAAGTCGTGCGCACGAGAATTGCCGGTTATGTGCAACCACGCATGACGAACAACAATACTAATATAGGTATGGGAATCCCCAACAGCCAAAGGATTCCCCAACCCAAGGCGCCCGTCTCGTTTTTTACGAGCTTCGATAAAGTCTTCATAATCCCCTCCTAAAAAAGTTGGATCCCGCGGACAGTGACAAGCGCAGCTAGGCGCGCCTTTCTTCCCGCTTGGGAACGCCTTCTTCTCCCGTCGAAGAGATATCGTGCGCGCCGTTACGCTCAAAGATATCTTTGGCGCGTTTTACCTCATCGCTGTCTTCCGAGTGCACCGAAATCAGTATGTTGCCTTCTTTGATTTTCCCCTCGTACTGCTTAGCCTCGTACTCGGGGATGCCCAAGCCCACCAGCGCTCCACTTAACCCGCCCACCGCGGCACCCACACCCGCACCGGCCAGCGCCGCCATGATCGGTCCGGCGGCTATGAACGGGCCGACGCCGGGAATGGCTAAAGACCCGATGCCAATCAACCATCCCAAAGCTCCACCGAGTACTCCGCCCGTGCCTGCTCCGGTAGCGGCGCCTTCCGGGGCCTTGGTGTGCTGTTCGTGGGCAAAATCTCTCGTCCCGGATTTGTCGGGGAACAGCACCGAGATATCATTATTCGAAAAGCCGGCGCCCTTGAGTTCACTGACGATTCTTTCGGCTTGGCCTTCATTATCACTTAGACCGAAAACTGATTTTGACATGGCATTCTCCTTTGAATTTAGTTGGCGATCTCCAATTGGTTATCGACTTTTTTGACTCCTGCGATTTGCTGGGCTTTGGCGACAATAGCCTCTTTCTCTTTTTCGCTCTTAACCGGTCCCCGTAACGTCACCGTGCCGTCGACTGTAATAATCTTGACGTTCTTGCCGTTAGTAGAAAGCGAGTCATCGGCGACGATCGTCTGGCGAACGTTCTGGGTAATGGTCCGATCAGCTTCGCTCTCCGACTGATCCCCCGAAGTCTTAGTCGTTCCGTCAGCATCTTTAACGTTGCGACCGCTATTATCTGCCGCGGTTTGAGCGGGCTGATCTTTCTTAGAAACATCATCTTTCTTGCCACAACCAAATATTAGAACCGCGAAAATTAAACCGAGAGCACGTGTCCGCATACAATCTCCTTTTAAGAATTTTTATTACGCGTTTTTGCTAAGCTGTAGAGTTCTTGAGCTAGGGCATCCCTCCTTTGTCCCTAAGTGGGATCAGACTAGATTTTATTCGAATGACTGAGCGCCCGACTTTGTCAGTGCGTTATCGAGTCGTGGGGCTGACGGCAGCAAAACATGTGTAGTACTAAGAGGGGAGAACTAACTTTGCCTCGTCACAGAAAAGAGTAGAGCAAGTTTGATGCCCAACTACGAAAAACCATATTTAAGTCGACGACGCCGTCCTTAATGTAACAAAAACACGGATAACGTTTTGAGGTATGCTTTCTGGGTTTATCAACTATTCTCATTTGTGTAGAGAATATTCTACGAACTGTAAGATAAATGCCGACTAAAGATTCACATGATGGCGGCCGCGGTCAGCGGCGTCTTACGGTCATACAGTTTGGCAAAGTGGTAGATCCGTCCCACTTCCTTGAGCCAGTGGTGAAAAGTCCTCGCACTCCAAGAAGCAGCGCAGACCTGAAGAAAGGAAGCGAGGCGAGATGATTGGTCGTACATCGCTTTCGCCTTCGCCATAATCAGCACCATTATGGTCGTACCAATTCCAACCGGTCGTGAGCCCTGGCGAGATCCGGAACCACCTCGATCCTCGATATTTGTGCTTTGTTCCAAGCGGATAAAAACCCCTCTTAGGATCGTCCCAGGCTATGGGCTCGACCATTGGGGTGATCCTTTTCGATGCGTGATCCCGTTCGCTCTCCACTTCGCCTTTCGGGCGGCGGTGTTTCTCTTTTTCGGTTTACGCCGAGGGGTTCAGCGTTTTCAGTAGGCGTCACCCCTGACCCGTACTGGCTTGCGTATACTTGGGTAAATTCCGCACCTAGAAAAAATATCAGCGATGAATAATAAACCCAGAGTAAGACCGTGATTAGGGAGCCGGCAGCTCCGTAGGTTGAACTAACCCCGCTGTGCCCCAAGTACAGACCGATCAGAAATTTTCCTACAGTGAAGAGGGCTGAAGTTAGAGCGGCGCCGATCCATACGTCGCGCCACTGGATACGCACGTCCGGAAGAAACTTGTAAATCATCGCGAAGAGCGCCGTCACGAGGATAAATGAGACGGAAAGATCTAGTACATGAGCAAGGATTTTGGCTCCCCCCAAAAAGTCACCCATGAATTGCGTTAGACCCGTTACTACGGCGCTAATCACTAGGGAGACTAAAAGCAGAAATCCGATAGACAAAACCATTGCGAACGAGATGAACCGCTGGCGAAG
>Ga0207701_10008450_pt1 | contig 10168 bp, 6 predicted proteins | sample KBSSwiSSwithPhiX_FD_184294 | JGI IMG/M metagenome (GOLD analysis project Ga0207701, IMG submission 184294) | Switchgrass rhizosphere bulk soil microbial communities from Kellogg Biological Station, Michigan, USA, with PhiX - S5 (SPAdes) (version 2) | ecosystem: Environmental > Terrestrial > Soil...
GAACCCGCTCCGCCACCGGCGCCGGGCCCAGGCCGATGTCCGAGACGGCGGGCGCCTGGATCGTCTGCGCCACGGCGACCGCCGCCTCGGGCGTCCGGCGCAACATCAAGAACGCGCCGATCAGCAGCAACGCGACAGCTGCGAGACCGCAGCCCGCGACGGCCGCGAAAGGCGGGCCCTGAGCGGGCCGGTGCGCCAGCGCGACGACCCACAGCTTGTCGGCGACGGGGACGGCCGCGGCGGTCCAGTCGGCGCCGTCGGGTGCGAACGTCCCCTCGCCTTCACGACCGACCAGCGTGCCCGCGAGGGCGCCCAACTCGCCGTCACCGCTCGACGCCCAGATCCGGCGCCCGTCCGAAAGCGCGAGCGCGCCGGCGGGTCCCCCGCGCACCTTCTCGATCGTCGCGCGATCGAACGGCCGGCCGATCAGCAGCGTGAACGTGATCCCGAGGCGGGGCAGACGATAGCGGCCAATCCCTGCAAGGTTGACTTGCTGGCGCGACTCGAGCGCGTGCAACGACACGCCCGGCGTCGCGAGGGCGCGGCGCGCGCCCTCGGCGGCGACCGACGCGTCCAGGTTCTGCGTGACCACCACGTCACCGTCGACGAGGATCGCCGTTGCGAGACCGCGGTAGCGATCCCACCAGTCCTCGTTCTTGAAGAGATCGATGAACGTGTCCGCATCGGCGCGGTTACCGAGGGCGGAACGCAGCTGCGGGATGTCGGAGGCTGCCTCCACGTCCTGGCTGACCTCGGTGCGCAGCGCGCTCACGCTCTGCTCGACGGCGCGCGCCATCTCGGCCGCCTGCTGGCGCGCCGCAGCGTCGGTCGACGCGCGCTGCCGGATGAGCAACACCGTCGCGGCGAGGGCGGCCACCCCGGCCACCACCAGCGCGACACCCGAACCCACGTTCGCCCGACGCCTCACCCGTTGCGCCTACTCTTCCTGGCGGTATGCCGGCCGGGGCTTTCCCAGCTTGTCCAGCGGTGGAGGCACCGGCTCCACCTGCAAGGCGAAGTTCACGCTGGCCCCCGCCGGCGTGAGCGTGACGGATTCCGTCATCGGCCTGGCGTCCGGCGTCCAGGCGACGACCTGCCGCGCGCCGACCGGAATGTTGTCCAGGCGAAAGCTGCCGTCGGCGGCCGCCTTGACGTGATAGCGGTTGGGCACCACCAGTACGTTCGCGCGCATCTTTGCGTGCATGTTGCACAGCACCTCGACCACGCCCGGCTTGAACAGCCGCACGACGCCCGGGTTGTCGCCCTGCCGGTAGCTGCCCAGATCGAACGGCGCCGTCGCGGACGGCGAGAACACATTGTGCAGGAACGGATCGGTGTTCGGAAACGATACGCGCGTCCCCTTCTGCACGACCAGCGTGTTCGGCACGAACGCGCGATCCCTCTGCACGATCTCGGCGCTGCGATCGACCGCCGGCTCCTTGATGTTGTCGACGTAGACGAAGACGGGGCCGACGGCCCTTCCTTTGATCTCGACGCGGCCGGTGATGCTGGCGAGCGCGTGGTGCACGTCGGGACCGGCGGGCGACGGCGGCGGCGCGACCGCCGCGGTGTCGGCGTGCCCAACTGGCGGCGACGCGGGCGCGGGCGACGGCGGCACCACGATCGGCGCGCCGGGGCGCAGGCTCTGGATCAACTTGATCACCATCTGGTAGTGGTCGCTCTCGACCTGCGTCAGCTTGTTGATCAGCTCGGACTGCTCGTCGACGCGCTGCTTGAGCGCCGCGAAGTCGGCCGCGGTCGGTGCGCGCGACTTGGCCGGTGGCGCGGCGTGCGCGCTGGCACCTGCCATGAGCGCCAGCCCGGCGGTGATGATGGTCGCGGCTCGTTTGCGGCTCATTCCCTTCCTTTCACCTTGTCACCAGGTCAATAGGCCATCACCACCGACGACGTGAGCACGTCGTTGGGAATCGGCGGTACCCCTCCATACTCGCCGTTGTGAAGGTACTCTATCTTGGCGACGATTCGGTCGCTGACGTCGACGTGGATGCCGCCGGTGAGTCGCCAGGACTTCGTCACGTAGAGGCGCTCGGCCCCGCCCGGCAGCGTCGGATCGCCCAGCCATACGAACGCGTCGCGTAACTCGGCGCGCACGAGGCCGCCGATGAAACGCGACAGGCGCCCGATCAGCTGAACATAGCCGCCGTTGTTCAGCCGCAGCCCGTACACGCGGTGCGCGGGATCGACCGCCGGACCGACTTCGCCGTCCGAGCTGCCGCGCAGGAACTCGGCCGACAGCTGGAAGTTGCGCCACCATGCCTGGAGGTCCGCGCCCGCGAACCAGATCGGGTAGCGGCTGTCGAGCGCCCGATCCTGCGCGCCGTAAAGACCGGACACGCCCAGCTCGATGTGCATGAACGGAATGGGCGGGGCGATCGAGATGCGGCCGCTCGCCGTCTTGCCGGCGTTGCTGTCGGTCTCGTCGTAAAAATGAAAGGGCTCGATGACGGACGATCCGTTGGTCAGCGCGCCCGCGACGGTCACCAGGTCGTTCGGGCCGAGGCGGGTGCGAACCTTGATGCCTACGGGGGTGCCGAGCGTGTAGCGCCCGATCAAGGACGGCGTGATGCCGTAGCGCTGATTCGCCTTGCGTGACCGGTACTCGATGCCGATGACCGAGTCGAACTTCCCGAGAAAGACCGAGGTGCGTCGCTCGGCGCCGGCCTGCCATTCCAGCTGGGCCATGTCGACGTCGAACACATCGCCGAGGCGAAAGTTGGTCCCCGTGCGGGGCACGAAGTTGATGCTCGCGGTGCCGAGCACGGTGGGCGCGAGCGCGCCGTTCAAGGTGAGGTTCACCTCGTTGACGATGAAGCTGGGCGCGCCGTTCGAATCGATCAGATCCAGTCGATCGATCCCGGGCGGGTTGCCGAGGTCCGCTGGCTCGCCACGCGAGTTGATCGCCGGCGCCAGGATGTCGCCCAGAAACACCCAACCGTATCGGCCCGCGTACTGCGGGAAGAAGCGCGCGGCGGGCGGGCCGAGATCCTCGATGAATCCGCTGCCGTCTCCCTGCGCGACGAAGAACCCGACGTCCGCGTAGCCGGTCACGAACGACCGCGGCTTGCGCCCGGCGACCACGCCGCGCAGCTGGCGGACTTCTTCCTGCAGCGCTTCGTAGCGCTCGTCCTCGTCGCTGGCGGGCGCCGCGTCTTCGGCAGGTGCGCTGTCGACGTCCAGTGGCGGCGGCGCCGGCACGCGCGGGACGTCGGCGGGATCGACCTCGGGTGGAGGCGGCGGCGCGTCGTCGTCCTGCGCCCACGCCGCGCCTGGAAGCAGGCCGACCGCGAGCGCCGCGCATCCGAGAGTCGGCCGCCACCATCGATTCCTCATGCGCGTCACGGGTTCACGAACTGGATGTCGTCGATGGCCGCGGTCAGGCCGCAGCTGTCCGGGACGCGCCAGATGACGCCAATGACCGATCTCGGATCGAAAGACGCCGCCGCCGGGAGCGGAACGCGCACGTTGCCCGACAGCGCGATCGCCATCAGCGGCGGGTCACAGGACGCCATCGAACAGGTGCCGCGGGTGTCCTGCGAACCGGCGACGTTGGGTCTGGAGATCGCGCTGAACTGGACAGTGCAACCGCTGCTGGCCGCGGTGAACTGGATCGACCCGTACGCGCTGGCGTCCACGCAGTCGTCGAACATCAACCCGACATCGACGTAGTCGGGCGACCCGGGGGCTCCGTGCGCCGTCCGCACGATCGAGAGCGCGGACTTGCTACCGAGGCCGCTCGTCAGCCGCACCATCGGCGGGGGCACGCTGGCGGAGGAGGTGCGGAAGAAGCCACGGCCAGTGAGCCTGGGCGGCGTCCCGAAGATGAACGGCACCGCCGGACTCACCGGGACCGCGTCCTCGAAATCGGCGATGACCGGGCTGGCCGGCGGCGCGCCTGTGCACGTTTGCGGCCGCGGCGTGGGCGCGCCCATCCCGGCGGCGCCCGTCATGGTTCCACCAATGCCGCCGGCGCCGGCGGCGCCCGTCAGCGGATGCCCGGCCGTGCCCGGTCCGCTGGTTCCCGCGACGCCGGACGAACCGATGGAGCCGCCCCCCGCGCCTCCCGTGCCGGCCATGCCGCCAGCTGCTGGTGGGGGCAGCGCGGGGCTTTCGATCAGCCTCGGATCCAGTGGCGCGCCCGTCAGTGACTCGAGGAACGCGACGAGGTCGGCCTGCTCCGCGTCCGTGAGCAACAGCGGCCTGATCTGCGGCGCGAGCGCGCCGACCTGCTCCGGCCCCGCGCCCTGCGCACCCGAGTTGTAGTGCCAGACCACGTCCTGCAGCGTCGCGTAGCGACCGTCGTGCATGTACGGCGCGGTCAGCGCGACGTTGCGCAGGCTGGGCGTCCGCCACGCGCCCTTCAACGCATCGGGCGGATACGTGCTGGCGGGCAGAACGGAGGAGGCGCGTGACTGATCCGTCCGATCGCCACTCCACTCGCCCGTCCGCAACCACTTACTGCTCTTCAGCTTGGTGAGACCGTCCCACGCGCCCCACGGCGCGCACGGGCCAGCACTGCTGTCCGAGCAATCGCAGGCGGCGTTGTCCTTCGGGCAGTCGCCGGTCGTCGGAACAGCGATGCCGGTCTGCGGAACGCCGACGTTATGAAACAGTTCGTCAGTGAGCTGCGGCCCCGAGTGGCAATCGACGCACGCGGCCTTGCCGACGAACAGACGCGCGCCGCGCTGGGCCGCCGCCGAGATCTCCGTCGAGCCGGGCCCCTCGGCCACGAACCTGTCGAACGGCGAGTCGCGGCTGATCAGCTTGTACTCGTATGCCGCGATCGCCTTTGCCCAGTTCACCAGAACGCGGGTCACCAGGTTCTGCGTGACCGGGTCGAGTCCGTCGTAGGCGGCGTCGCCGGGTTTTCCGCTCGCCGGGAGCGCCGCGATGACCGCGACGTCCAGCGGTTGATCGAACGCGAGCATGTACTGATTCGCGTAGCGCCCCGCGATCTCGTGCGCGGTCTTCAGCCGATTTCCATTCAGCGTCGTCGCGCTCTCCGCGACGATCGCGTTCAGCGCCCACAGCGAATCCGCCCGGCCGTTCCAGAACACGACCTGCCGGTAGGCGCTGTTCAACACCGACAACGCGTTGACGTCGGTCCACCCCGCGCCCACCGAGACGTGGCCGGGCGATGACGACACGTCCGCGCCGCCGCGCTCCAGGTCATGGCAGGTGACGCAGGCGATCCCGATCGGTTCGCCCTTCGCGGCGCGGGCCGGCGGTGAATCGCGCTTGATGGCGTCCTTCTGGGTCGCGTTGCCCGAGAACGCCGTGTCGAAGAAGAACTCCTTGCCGAGCGCGACCGCGTACGCACTGTCGCGCCATTCGTTGGACAGATCCGGCGGCGGATCGCCGGGGTTCGCGAGCGCCGCGAGGCGCTGCCACTCGCCCGGCTTCCAGTCGCAACCCGCGGACGCGCAGAAGACACTGTCCGCGAATTTGCCGCACCCAGCCAACGCCAGGACCAGGAGGCCCAGACGTTTTGGAATGGCGCTCATCGACGGTCGCAGTGTAGAGAAAAGGGGCAATGGGTTGCTGTCAATTCGTCAGGCGAATTGTCGTCGGCGAGCAAACGGCGCACCAAACAAGACGTCGGGCTCAACTGGCGCGACTCGCTCACAGCCAGCCCTTCGCTGCACAAGTTGTCAGGCCAATCGACAACTTGTTCGATCAGAAGCGATCGCCCTCGCCGTCAACGCTTGCGGCGCAGCTGGCACGCCGTTCGCTTTTCACGGCCGCCTGATGGATTCCGTGCGTTCTCTGACGACGCTCTTCGACCAGCCGGTCCAGCTGCCGCCGGCGGCCTTCCACCTTCTGATCATGGCGCCCGATCTGTTCCTGGCGCAGGCGCTGCCCAAGAACGGAAACCTGACGATCGGCCGCGCCGACAACGCCGATCTCCGCATCTCCGATCCGCTCGCGTCGCGCCTTCACGCGCGCCTGCACATCACCGAGGGCCTCTTCGAGATCGAGGACATCGGCAGCATCAACAAGACGAAGGTCCGCGACGTCGCGCTCGCGCCGGGCGAGCGCGTCGCGGTGCTGCCGGGCGAGGCGGTCACGATCGGCTCGACGATCCTGATGGTTCAGGAGACGCGGGCCGCCGCGCCCAACCCGAACCGCCGGGTCTGGCCGCACACGCACTTCGAGGCACGCGTCGAGGAAGAGTGCCTGCGCGCGGTGGAGACGCGGATGCCGTTCGCGATCATCCGCTTGGCCGTCGACGGGGGCCAGCCGGCGGGAACGGTCGCCGACGCAATCTCCGCGGCGCTGCGCACGTCCGACATGCTCGCGCTCTACGGCCCGAGCGATTACGAGATCTTCCTGCCCGCCACGCCGCCCGACCTCGGTTCGGCGATCAACAACGACCTCATCGGGCGCCTGCGCGCGCAGCACATCACCGCGCGCACGGGCATCGCCTGCCATCCGCGCGACGGACAGACACCGGAAGCGCTGGTCGCGCGGTCGAGCGAGCGCCTCCGCGGCAAGGAGGTCCCGGCCCCGGTCGAGGGCGTGGTCGTCGAGGACCAGCGCATGCGCCGGGTCTACGGGCTGGCGAGCAGCGCGGCGCGCGGCGCGATCAGCGTCATCATCCTGGGCGAGACCGGCGTCGGCAAGGACGTGATGGCGCAAGAGATCCACCGCATGTCGCCGCGCGCGAAGGCGCCGTTCGTGGCGATCAACTGCGCGGCGGTGTCGGAAGGTCTGCTGGAGAGCGAGCTGTTCGGACACGAGAAGGGCGCGTTCACGGGCGCCAGCGAGGCGAAGGCCGGTCTGCTCGAGACGGCGCCGGGCGGGACGGTCTTTCTCGACGAGATCGGCGACATGCCGCCCAAGCTGCAGGCGACGCTCTTGCGCGTCATCCAGACGCGTCAGGTCCAGCGCGTCGGCAGCGTGAAGACGCGTCCCATTGACGTGCGCTTCATCGCCGCGACGCACCGCGATCTGGAGGCGGAGATCGCCCTCGGCCGGTTCCGCCAGGACCTCTACTACCGCCTCAACGGCATCACGCTGACGATCCCGCCGCTGCGCGAGCGCCGCAGCGAGATCCTGCCGCTGGTCCGATCGTTCGCGGCGCAGTTCGCGCGCGAGTTCGGTGACAAGCCGGCGCCCGAGCTGTCGCCGGAGGCGGCGCGCCTGCTGGAGGCGTACTCATGGCGCGGCAACGTGCGCGAGGTCCGGAACGTCGTCGAGCGCGCGCTGCTGCTGTGCGAAGGCAGCGAGATCCTGCCCGAGCACCTGCCGATCGAGAGCATGGTCGCCAACGCGATCTCGTTCGCGAGCGCGACCCCGACGGTGGCGGCAGCACCGCCGCCTGCGGCAGCCGCGCCGATGGAAATGGCGCGTCCCACGGCGCCGATGGGCGCGGTCGATGAGGAGAAAGAACGCATCCTGCGCGTCTGGGCCGAGCATGGCTACAACCAGACGCAGACGGCCAAGGCGCTGGGGATGGCGCGAAGCACGCTGATCACGCGCCTCGAGGAGTACGGCGTTCCGCGTCCGCGCATGACGCGATGATCCGCTTCGCCACCGCTGCGATCGCGGCCGTGTTGGTCAGCGCCTGCGTGCCGCCGCTGCCCGGCGGATCGCTGGATGACGGCACGGGGGGCGCGGCCGGCGCGAGCTCCTCCGGCGCGGGCGCAGGTCCGGCGGGTGCGGCCGGCCTCCTCGGCTCCTCTGGCCGCGCCGCCAGCCCGGGCAGCGGCGGCGTCACCGGCAGCGGTGGCTCCGTCACGAGCCCCGCGTGCACGGCGAAGCCGCTCTCCTGCACCGCGCAGCCGATGTGCCCGGAGCCGATATGGACGGGCAGCGCCGTGTCGTCGTTCGAGACCGACTGCAACACCGTCGACGCCGTCGACGGTCGGGACGGCGGTTGGTACATGTACACGACCGCGAACACGACGGCGAGCCCCGGCCCGCTGGAGCCGTTCCGCGCGACTTGCCCGGGCGCCGCCGGAAGCTGCTTCGCGAACTGCGTGAGCGGCATGCTCAACGGCAACGGCGTCGACTGGCCAACCGCAGGGATCGGGTTCACGCCCCGGGCGAACGCGGCCGCGTACGACATCAGCCGGTACTCCGCGATCGACTTCTGGCTTCACGCGTCCGTCGGTCCGGCGTCCGCCCTCCGGCTGCTCGTTCCGCTGAAGGCGGACACGATGGTCGGAAACGGCGACGGAACCTGCACGACGAGCTGCTTCGACGCGTACAACACCATCCTGCCCACGACGCCCGGGTGGCAGCACGTGACCGTGCCGTTCGCGTCGCTGCGCCAGCAGGGGTTCGGTCAGCCCGAGGCATGGGATCCGACCACCGTCATCTCGGTCCAGTGGGCCGTGGCGCCGACGGCGAGCCCGAACCAGCCCCCCGAGCCCTACGTCATCTGCGTCGACCAGGTCCAGCTGCTGCCCTGACGGCCGATCCGACAAGTTGTAGGACCGCCCGACGACCTGAGCCGACAACTTGTCGGATCGCCGGGTCCGACCCGACCCTCTTTCCGCGCCGTTCCGTCCGGCACGAAGGTTGCTGACAAGCGCCGCCAACCACCGGTGCGGAGCCTGCCTCCGTCGCCAACACTCGCAATCGCGCGGAGGGCGCTTCCTATGAGATCACACAGACCAAACACGATCAGTACGGGCACGACGCTGGTCGGCCTGACGCTGGCCGCCGCGTTGGCGACGGCCGGATTCGGATGCAGTAGCGGCGGCGGCAACTCGCCGACGGGCACGGGCGGAACGACGGGCACGGCTGGCACGACCGGCAGCGCCGGGACGACCGGCACCGCTGGGACGACGGGCACCGCTGGGACGACGGGCACCGCCGGGACAACTGGCAACGCCGGCACCAACGGCTCGACGGCCGGCACGGGCGGCTCCACCACCGGTACGGCAGGGACCGGCGGGTCCACGACCGGCACCGGCGGAACGGCCGGATCGACCACGACCGGCACTGGCGGAACGGCCGGGGCGACGACCGGCACTGGCGGGACGGCCGGATCCACGGCCGGCACCGGCGGGACGACGGGAGGAACCGGCGGCGCCGGGGGAACCGGCGGAAGCGTCGCCGTGCCTCCGACGCTGAACGTGCCCGCGGGCGCGACGCTCAAGTTCTACCGACACGCCACTGGCGACCAGGTCTACACCTGCACAGCGATGTCGGCGGGCGGCGCCGGAGGCGCTGGTGCCGGCGGCGCGGGCGGCAGCGGCGCGACGACCTACTCGTTCGTCCTCAAGCAGCCCGACGCGAAGCTCTACGATCAGACCAACACCCAGGTCGGCACGCACGGCGCGGGGCCGAACTGGACGTCGACCGTCGACGGCAGCGTCGTCAACGGCGCGAAGGTCTGGCAGGAGAACTCGCCGACGGCCGGGGCGATCCCGTGGCTGCTGCTGCGGGCAACGTCGACCACCGGGACGGGCGTGTTCAGCGACGTCACCTACGTGCAACGTCTGAACACGACCGGAGGCGTTGCGCCTTCGAGCGGCTGCACCTCGGCCACCGCCGGCATGGACACGCGTGTCGCCTACACCGCTGACTACTACTTCTTCAGCGGCGGCGGCGCGGGCGCGGCGTGGCTGACGCCGCCGGCAAACCTGCCGACGGCGATCGCGGTGCCCACCGGCGCGACGTTGAAGATCCACGACCACGCGATCGGCGTGCAGGTCTACACGTGCACGGCCAGCGCGGCGGGCGGCGCCGGCGGTGGCGGCGGGGCGGGCGGCGCCGGCGGCAGCGGCACGACGACCTACTCGTGGGTGCTGAAGCAGCCGGATGCGATGCTCTACGATCAGGCGTTCGCGCAGGTCGGCACGCACGGTCTGGGGCCGAACTGGACGTCCACCGACGGCAGCGTCGTGAACGGCGCGCGGGTCGCCCAGGCGAACTCGACGATGGCGGGCGCGATCGCTTGGCTGCTCTTGTCGGCGTCGTCGAACACGGGCACCGGCGTGTTCAGCGACATCACCTTCGTGCAGCGGCTGAACACCGCTGGCGGCCCGGCGCCGGCCACCGGCTGCGACTCGACGACGGCGGGCATGGAGACCCGCATCCCGTACTCCGCCGACTACTACTTCTTCACCGGAGGGACGACGAACGCGGACGGCGGAACGAACGGCTGATCTCAGGACCTTCGGGTCCCTCGGCGGCC
>Ga0207701_10008454_pt1 | contig 10164 bp, 8 predicted proteins | sample KBSSwiSSwithPhiX_FD_184294 | JGI IMG/M metagenome (GOLD analysis project Ga0207701, IMG submission 184294) | Switchgrass rhizosphere bulk soil microbial communities from Kellogg Biological Station, Michigan, USA, with PhiX - S5 (SPAdes) (version 2) | ecosystem: Environmental > Terrestrial > Soil...
TGGGCAGGCTCGAGGGCAACGGCGAGACGCTCGTCACCGAGATGCGGATCAATCGCGGCTCGATGATGAACGGGCTGTTCTACGGCCTCGACGGGATGCGCGTCGGCGGAACGAGACGCCTCGAAATCGCTCCGCATCTCGCGTACGGCGAGAAGGGTGTGCCGGGGATGATTCCAGAAAACGCGTTGCTCATCGCCGAGATCACGATTCTGGGCGGGTCGGTCTGAAGGCCGCCTACTTTGCCCGAACGCGGCGCTTCAACTCCTCGGCAAAGTTCTGGACGACGATCATGCCTGGAGCGGTTGGTGCGCGTTGTTGAGACGCGACCCCTTTCAAGACCAGGAAGCGAAGGCCGTCACGCGAGACGTCGTAGGTACGATACGGAGCGTTCTGCAAACCGCTCCGCAGCCCGTCGCCCGGCAGGACCTGTTCAGGAGTGCTCGCGGTAAACGTGTCACCCGCTGCTACGCGAACCCGCATGATGGCGCCGGTGGGTGAGCGGAAGAACAACTCGCGGTCGTCCGCCGACCAGAGAGGTTGGCTGCCGCCTACGGTGGACACGGGCGACTCGGTATTCAAGGCCGGATAGGGGCGCACGAATATTTCATCTCGTCCCGATTTATTCGTTTGGTACGCGAGCCACCGGCCGTTGTGCGAGACCTCGGCGTTCTGCTCGAGGAACTGCGGATCGTTGATCAGCGGCTTTTGCGCGCGATCGCCGTCGAGAGGCATTGCGTAGATGTCGGCTGATGCTCCACCCTGGGATCCATTCGACCGTCGCACCAGGACAGTTCCGTCTGGCGCGGTCGTCATGGCAAACATCGCATCAGTGCCGTGCGTCAGCTGTTCGGGTTTGTCGACGCCGTCGGCGGACTGCCAAAACAGGGCCGGCAGTCCGTCGATGTCCCTCGAATAGATGATTCGACGACCGTCTCGGCTGAATACCGGAGCGCGATCGGGGGCCGTGTCGGTGGTCAGCCGGCTCATCGCGTTCTGTCCCACGTTCCAGATCCAGATGTCGCGATTGTCGCCCTCGATGTCAAAGGCGGCCCGCGTGTTGTCGCCTGAAACTCGCACGTATCGGTAGGGGCGTGGTTCCGTGTCCAGCGGCGTTTCGCGCCCCTTCCGATCGATCCATACCGGCGTGTACAGATCGCCGATAGTACCCGTGGCGGTTACGTAAACGAGCGTGCCGCTGGCCGAGACGTCGAAATGAAAAGCACCGCTATTGGTGTTGGCTTCCGCCACCGGTTCGCGTAACGCAACCGGATCTCCCGCGGTCAGCGTGGCGCTGTCGAAAGGCACCGCCATCAAGGTCCCGTTGACGACAAACACCAGGTGGCCCGTGGGTACGTATCGCGCGTCGCCGCCATTGGCCACGCGCTTTTCGGCGCCGCCATCGAGCGGTTTGACGATGATGTCCGCCAGGCTCCAGGCGTTGGTGCGCTTCGGATCGAGGGCAGTGAACAGGAGGGCTTTACCTCCCGGGAGCAACTGCGGGTGCTGGAAACGCCTGTTGCCGCTGCTCTTGATCAACATCTCGGGTGATCCGCCGCCCGCCGGCACTTTCCAGATTCCGTCTGGGGTGGCGAAGACGATGGTGTTGTCGTCGCTCCAGTGCGCTCCCATCGCCTGAACACCGCTGATCTTCGTCACGACGACCGGGGCGCCGCCGTGGACCGGGATCTTTCTCAGCTCGCCAGTGGTCCAATAGCCGACCCACTCGCCGTCATGTGAGAAGAACGGACCTCGCGGTGACGACGGGCCGAGGCCTTCTGTGCCGCGAATCGGCACGGCGTTGAGGTCGCTCATCGACCTCAGATTCAGACGTTGGCCAGCTGTATACACGAGACGACGACCGTCGGGCGAGAGCGCTACCAGGTGGCGGCCCGCATTTGTGAATGTCTCTCCTTCCGAGAGCGACAGCCCAAAAGTCGTCAGGGCGAGATGCAGTGGATCGTCTTTTCGTAGCTTCCAGCCGATCCACCCGCTGACGGCAATCACGGCGGCGAGAAGAAGCGCGGCAACCCCGATGAGCCCCCACGACCAACGGCGGCCGACCGGCGCTGCGGTTGTCGCGGCTGGTGCCGTCAGCACGAGCGAGTCGTTGTGCCGGAGCACGAACATCGCGCCCGCGATGTCTGCCAGGCGCGCGCGCGGATCCTTCGTCATGCAACTGCGAAGCAACGTCCGGACGGCTGGAGGCGTGTCTGTCGGCAGCGCCGTCCAGTCAGGCTCGCCCTTGATCACCGAGGCGAGCGTCTCGCTGATGTCGTCCCCTTCGAACGCCCGCCTGCCGCTCAGCATCTCGAACAGCACGCAGCCGAACGCCCAGACGTCGCTGCGCTTGTCTGCGGGTTTTCCCTTCGCCTGCTCCGGCGCCATGTAGGCTGCCGTCCCGAGGATCACTCCCAGGGTCGTCGCCGCTGGACTCGTGATTGTCGGCGACAGCGAGACCGCGGAACCTGCGCCGGCCACCGCTTCGACAGGAGTTCCAAGCTTGGCGAGGCCGAAGTCGAGCACCTTCACCGCGCCGTCCGGGGTCAGCTTGATGTTCGAGGGTTTGAGATCGCGATGAATGACGCCCTGGTCGTGGGCTGCCTGCAGTGCCTCGGCGATCTGACGGGCAATGCCGAGCACCTCGTCCAGCGGGATCCGGCCTGCGAGGATGCGCTCGGCGATCGTGTCACCTTCGATGTATTCGAGAACGAGCGCCTTGACGGAGTGTCCGCTCTCGGCCGGACCGTCCTCGAGGCCATGAATGACCGCAATGTTCGGATGGTGAAGGGCGGCGAGGACCTGCGCCTCGCGCCGGAAGCGCGCCAGCCGTTCGGTGTCCGAGGCGAACATGTCCGGCAGGACCTTTAGTGCGACGTTCCGGCCTAATTGGGTGTCGCGTGCCAGGTAGACCTCACCCATGCCGCCGGAGCCAATCAGGGAAACGACCTCGTAGACTCCAATTCGCGCACCGGGAGCAACGGGCATGGGGTGCGCGGATTATAGCGACTCCTTAGGCCCTTGCCCGCGGCCTAAATGCCGGCCCTACTAAAGGGGCTCATCCCTCCGCAATGAGAGGACCGGGTGTTGGCTCGCTATCGGGATGCGGGTCTTTGATCGGCACAGGAGGCGGCTCCGTCGGCGGCGTATCGGGTATGTAGTCAGGCTCGGTCGGGCGGTCTGGGCCGTCCGGTTCAGGTTCGGTAGGTTCGGTTTCGGGGTCGCGTGTGTTCGTCACGTTTCTACCGGGAGCAAAATCGAGTCCTTCCGATGGGGTGAGTCACCACCGCCACTTCAGCGCCACGCCGTTTACTCGTCCGACGGCCGGTGCAAACAGCAGCCGCGGCCGCGCGGTGGCTGGCCGCGGTGACGAGCGACTGAACAGCGCGTCCACTCCAACCCCGATTCCCGCGCCGATCGCGCCCCAGACGAGACCGCCGTATCCGTACTGACCGGCCGTCAGGTCCGAATCCCTCAGCGCGTATGTAAACCCGATGCCCACGCCTGCGCCAACGGCCGCGCCGATAATCGCTCCGTTCAGCAGGCTGTCACGGCTCTGCGCCGATGCCCGATTCGGCGCGAGACCCACAGCCAGAATCACGCAGGCGAACACCAGGCAGCGAATAAGAATAGTCATACCCAGCACTCTACTGCCGGTTCGTGCGGTTCAGTTTCAGGGGGTTCGGATTGGGGGTCGCGCGCGCTGATGACACAACAACGCTCACTCAGCGTCCTGGCCGTGATCTTTGGTCTCACGCTCGCGTGGATCGGCACGCGACTGCTCCTCAGCCCTGCGGCAGTGCGGGCGTTCGGCAACCCGGCGAATCTCTGGATGGCGTTTGTGGGTCAGGCGCTGCTCTGGCTGATTGCCGCCGCTGTCCTCGCGATCGTCATCTTCTGGGAGAAGAAGCCGATCGCGTCACTCTGGCTCCAGCCGTTTCGCTGGCAGTCGATCGCGTGGGGATTGGCGCTCGTGGCGCTCCACTACGCCGTGATCTTCCCGTTCACCGAGTGGGTGCGTCACGCCACCGGTCTGCCCGGATTCGAGCAGGGCATGGATCGCGTGATGCGGTTTCCGGTGTCCTACCGCATCACAGCCTTCCTCACCGCCGGCGTCGTCGAGGAGCTGCTATTTCGCGGCTATACCATCACGCGATTGACGATGCTCACTCGCAACGTCTGGGTGGCTGGCGTGCTGGCGCTCGTCGGCTTTGCTTTTCTGCACGCGCCGTACTGGGGCCGCGGCTTTGTCGTCATCAGCCTCATCGGCGGCGTGGTGACGACGTCGTTCTTTATCTGGAAAAAGGATCTGCTGGCGATGATGGTGTTTCACGCCTGCACCGATGCCGTCGGCCTGGTAATCGCGCCGATGTTCTCGGAGTGGTGGCGGGAGCCGAGGGCGTTCTAGCGACGAACGTCAAGGTACTTCGCTTGTTGGTCCAAGGTGGCTTCGCTGGTTGGTTCAAGGTGCCTTCGCTGGTTGGTTCAAGCCTCTTTGCACCGACCCGCGTCAGTCGGTTCGAACCAACCAGCGAAGTCGCCTTCACTACGTTGCGCGCGGACCTGCAGTCGCCGCGTCGAGCTGGCGAATTGCGCCGAGGTGATACGCGAGGTGGACGACGCTGCCAATCGTTTCCCGGAGCGCGGCATCGTCCAGCGGGCGCGGGAGTGCCATGGCTTCCTGCCAATTCCGAATCTCGTGCTCGAGGCCGGCCACGAGCGCGTCCCATTCGCTGTCATTCACCTGCTGGTGCCGCCAGCTCTCGCTCCAGTCGGCCTGACCGTACACATCTTCGCCGCGCGCCCATCGATTGATCAGGTTGAGGCCGTAACGAACGTGATGCACGTGCGACGCGATTGACGATCGCCCATCCGGCCGCGCGCTGGCCTGCGCGGCCGACAGGGAGCGAAGCGATGCCAGCAGGCCACGATCACCCCGGTTGAGGACGTAGGCGACATCCGTCGGGCCGTGGGCAAGCTCGGAGAGCAGTCCCTTTACTGTGTCAACGACCAGGGATTTCAGCTCCATTGCGCGGTTATGATAGGCCGCTAGCGAGCGGTCCGGCTAAAGCCGGACAGTACGGCGAGAACCCGCCTGAAGGCGGACGACGAGTACATGCAAATAAACCCCAAGAAATGCGTCGCCTGCGGCAACTGCACCTACGTCTGCCCGATGGGCGCCATCTATATAGACCCCGTTTTGAAGCGGGCGACCATCGACCGCGACGAGTGCGTCGAGTGCTACACCTGCTTTAACGGCCTCAGCCAGGAACACCTGAACCCGACGCTCGTCCGCGCAGGGCGGAAGCTGTTGGCGGCGATGCGCATCCGTTTCGATCCGGAGCCCGATGTTTGTCCGACCGCCGCATTCGAGCCCGACGAACTGACCTGGCCGCGTGTCGTCCGTCGCGCGTTCTCGGATCCGCGCGTGCCGCACGAGTCCACCGGCGTCGAGGGGCGCGGCACGGAGGAAGTGAAGACCAACGACGTGACCGGACGTGTGGGCCCCGGCGACGTCGGCTTCACGATCGAGCTTGGACGTCCGGGCGTCGGCGTCCGCTTCCGCGACATTCAGGAAATGTGTATCGCGCTGGCGGCGGCTGGCGTGGCGTTCGAGAAGAAGAATCCGATCACCTCTTTAATGAGCGACGTCGCGACGGGCACTATCCGGGCCGACATCCTCGACGAGAAGGTGCTGTCGGCGATCGTCGAGATCAAGGTGCCGGTGTCCCGGGCGGAGGAGATCGTCCGCCTCGTGTGGGACGTCGAAAAGCGCATCGACACGGTTGTGTCGATCGGCGCGGGCGTGCGCTGCGATGCAAACGGTAACGATGCGGTGGTTGCGCCGATCCTCGAGCGTCTCGGTTACGACCTCGCACGGGCGAAAACGAATATCGGCCTCGGCCGCCGCGGTACGCCGACGCAAGCGCCAGAGCTCGTAGTGTCCGGCTCTGGGCGGCTCTAATAGGCTCGTAGTGTCCGGCTTTAGCCGGACCTGAAGTATGACCAATACACTGCATCGATTCGGCAGCGCCGACAGTTTCCACGACGACTTCATCGTCTTTGCGATGGCCTGCAAGGGTCCGTTCAAGCAGGAGAACGCGCTCGACGGACTTCGCCGCTTCCTGCAGATTGCGATCGAATTCAAGCCGGTCAATCTGGGCGATGCGCGGCATGGCGGGGCGATCCGCCCGTCGCGACAGATGAACCCGCTGGCGCACTGGGCGCGCGACAACGCGCCGGACTTCCAGGCAGTGGTCGATGGCCTTACCGATGTGACGACCTGCGCGGCGGTCTTCGACAATCGCGAGAACGCTGAGAAGTTCGTCAAGCGCATCAAGGAAGAGAATCTCGGGCTGAGCGTGAACGTGTCCACGTCGATCGAGGGCGCCGAGGACTGCTGCGAGTACGCCGGCATTCCCCGGCACAGCGTCGGCTACTCGCTCGGCTTCGAGGGCAAGACCGACAAGATGCCGAATTCGCAGGTCATGCTGCTCTCGACGATGTGCGGACACGGCATGATCAGCCACTCGCTGGCGAAGAAGATGATCGACTTCGTCAAGGAAAACCGGCGCACGCCGGAGCAATGCGCGGCCACGTTGACGCGTTTCTGCTCGTGCGGTGTGTTCAACCCTGCGCGCGCGAAGCGCATCCTCGAAGATGCACGCACAAAGACGTCGTAATGGGGAGGTCCGGCTAAAGCCGGACACTACGAGGAAGGCCGACACTACGAGGAAGCCGGACACTACGGGGAAGCCGGACACTACGGGGAAGCCGGACACGACGAAGTGGCTCAAGCTTGCCGCGCTCGTCTTCGGCATGTTCGCGCTCAGTTGCAGCGGGTCCGGAGGCCTTGGATCGGTGGGCTGTTCGTTCGGGCTTGGTTCGGAAGCGCCAGGCGCAGGCGACGCGCTCGTCTTCCGCAACTTCACGCTGATCGATGGCGGCGATCACGCGCCGGTGCCTAACGCGGCGATGGTGGTGGAGAAGGGGCGCGTGTCGTGGGTTGGCCCGGCCGCCGACCTCAAGGAGCCGTCCGGAGCGACAACGACCGATCTGAAGGGCGCGTTCGTCATTCCGGGGCTGATGAATCTGCACGCTCATCTGGGCAACACCATCGATCTGGTGCAGGACAGCAAGTTCCACACGCGTGCGAGCATCGAGAAGGATCTGAAGACCTACGCGTCGTACGGCGTGACGACGGTCCTCAGCATGGGAACGGATCAGGACACGATCTTCCCGGTGCGGAACGGGCAACGCGCGGCGTTCGCCAGCGAATCGCCGGCATCGTCGAGGCCGCCGATGGCGCGGGTGTACACGACTGGTCAAGGCCTGATGTTCAAAGGCGGCTATGGCGGGCTGGCCGGCGTGAACCAACCGGTGGCGTCGGCGGACCAGGCGGCCGCGGCCGTCAACGCGCAGCTGGACAAAGGCGTCGACTTCATCAAGCTGTGGCTGGACGACGAGCTCGGAACGATGCCGAAGATGCCGGCGGAGATTGCGTCGGCGATCATCGAGACCGCGCACAAGCGGAACGCCCGTGTCCTCGGGCACATCTTCTATCTCGAGGACGCCAAGTTTCTTGCCGGTCAGGGCATCGACGGCTTCGTCCACAGCGTGCGCGATCAGCCGATCGATCAGGCGCTCATCGACAGCATGGAGCAGCACGGTACGTGGCAGGTGGCAGGCACACTCTCTCGCGAAGCGTCGATGTTTGCCTATGGCTCGACGCCGCCGTTTGCGAGCGACCCGTTCTTCACCCGCGGCGTGTCGGCGAAGACACTGGAGCTGATCGCGAGTCCCGAGCGTCAGAAGACGATCGCCAGCAATCCGAACTTCAAGAAGTACCCGGCCTTCTTCGAGACCGCGAAGGTCAATTTCAAGCGCCTCATCGACGCCGGAGTGCCGTTCGCGCTCGGCACCGACGCCGGCCCGCCGGGTCGCTTTCCCGGGTACTTCGAGCACTGGGAGCTGCAGTTGATGGTCGACGCCGGGCTGACGCCGGCGCAAGCCATCGACGCCGCCACGCGACGCGCGGCGATGTTCCTGGGCGCCGAGGATCTCGGCACGCTGGAGCCGACCAAGTGGGCCGACTTCGTCGTGCTCGATGCCAATCCATTAACGGATATCAAGAACAGCCGGAAGATTCGCGCCGTGTATATTGCCGGCTCGGAAGTGCCGTCGATCAATCAGACGACGGGTGGCTCGTAGGGTCCGCCTTCAGGACCCGCTTGGAGTGACTATGCGCGCTTTCATTGCCGCGAGCGGAATTGCTCTCTTCGTGGCCGTCGGGCTGACGGGTCTGTCGGCCCAGCAGCCGCCAGCCGGTGGTGGTGCGGGACGTGGTGCCGCGCCGCAGCCGCAGATCGTCTGGTCGCCCAAGGCGACCAAGCCAGGTGACTGGACGCCGCCGCACAAGCCGCACACGAAACTCGCGGACCTGCTCGCGAAGCACAAAGGAAAGGCCGACTGGACCGAGACGATCGTGGACGACGACACGCTGCACGCCGACTACATTTCGGCAGCGCCCGGCTCGAAGACGCCGCGGCGGATGAACGCCGATACCCGCGAGTGGTGGGTGGTGCAGGACGGCCAGATCCGGTTCACGATCGACGGCCAGGAGCCAATCCTCGCGTCGAAGGGGTTCATCGTCCAGGTGCCGTATCGCACGATGTACACGCTGGAAACGCTTGGCGATAAGCCGTCACTTCGTCTCGAGGTCAACATCGCGCGTGCGCGCAAGATGTATCCGCTCGATGTGACGCCGGCGCCGGTCCCGGGCGTGGAGTTCGTCAAAGCGCGGGTCGCCGGCCGCGGCACCTACGATGGCACCAACAAGCCGTTCGTGGACTTCAACGCGGTGGTTGCCGGTACCGATAAGACGCGCGGCTTCGTCGTGGACGACCGCGGCTTCGCCAACATCATCCTGGGCCGCGGCATTCCGGCGCCGCCGCTGACGGATAAGGGACACTTCCATACCGAGAGCTCGGAGTTCTGGTTCATCCTGCTCGGACAAATCCGCTACAACATCGAAGGCCTGCCTGTCTTCCTCGCCGACCAGGGCGACATCGTCTACGTGCCGAAGCAGCGGTGGCACCTGGCGAGCTTTGGCGGCGACGGGCCGTCGGCGCGCCTGGCGATGAACGGCTATCCCGATCTCGCGCACTCGTTCGAAGCCGAAGCCAGTAGCGGGCGGTAGCTGGTCCTTGGTCCTTGGTGCTTCGTCCTTGGTCCGTCCATGGTCCCTGGTCCGTTCTTGGTCCTTGGTCCTTGGTCCGTGCGCTGCGCTTGCGCTGATTGCGCTAAGTGGCTGTTCCAAACCGCTCACAAATGACGGAGCCTGGGCGCCCTCACGTCCGATCGAGTTCGTCGTCGCCGCCGGAGCGGGCGGCGGCAGCGATCAGCTCGCGCGAACGGTGCAGGCGATTGTGCAGAAGCACAAGCTGATCGACGCGCCCATCATTGTGACCAACAAGGGCGGCGGCTCCGGGTCGGAGGCGTTCGTGTACGCGAAGAGCACCGCGGCCGATCCGCACAAGGTCGTCTTTGCCACCAACAACGTCTGGCTGCTCCCGCTTGGCTCGGCGGTGGGCTACGCATGGGCTGATCTGCAGCCCGTGGCCGCCGTGGCGTTCGACGAGTTCATGCTCTGGGTGAACGCCACCGCGCCCTATCAGGACGTGGCCGGCTTCCTGGACGCGGCGCGCAATCCGGGAACGAAGCTGGCGATAGCCGGCACGGCGTCGAAGGACACGGACCAGGTGCTGGTGCGGCAGATCGAGAAGACCGGCCACGTAGCCTTTTCGTACGTGCCGTTCAGATCCGGGAACGAGGCGGCCGTGCAGCTTGCCGGTGGGCATGTAGCCGCCAACGTGAACAACCCACAGGAGAACGTCGGACAGTGGCGCGCCGGCACGATCCGGCCGCTCTGCGTCTTCTCGCCGACGCGCCTGACCTACGCCGACGTCGTGACCACGAAGCAATCGTGGGCGGACATCCCGACCTGCCGGGAAGCAGGGCTGCCGATCGAGCGCTATCAGATGCCGAGAACCATCTGGTTGCCGAAAGGCGTTACACCCGAACAGGTGGCGTTCTACCAGGCGGTGCTGGCGAAGGTGCGCGAGACCGACGAATGGAAGGCATGGCTGAAACGCGGCTCGCAGACTG
>Ga0207701_10008456_pt1 | contig 10164 bp, 4 predicted proteins | sample KBSSwiSSwithPhiX_FD_184294 | JGI IMG/M metagenome (GOLD analysis project Ga0207701, IMG submission 184294) | Switchgrass rhizosphere bulk soil microbial communities from Kellogg Biological Station, Michigan, USA, with PhiX - S5 (SPAdes) (version 2) | ecosystem: Environmental > Terrestrial > Soil...
ATCTCGCGGTCCTGGATCGATTCCATCAGCCCAAGGCCCGTCATCTGCAGCGGAATCCGGAAGGCGATGTTGTTCTGCTGGACCTGCTTTTCGAAATCGGGCTGCGTTATGCTGCAATTCGGAATGGTGGGATCGCCGCGCGTTCCCTTGACCGTCCAAAGCGCATGTACGCCACCGTCCGGCATCGGTTGGCCGTGATTATCGCGCAGTATATTGCCGGCGTCGTCGACCTTGTAGATGAACCTGACCTCGCGGATCGGTCCATATTGCTGCTGGAAACTCGGCACCACGTTTTGCCGGCCGAAGCGGTGCGGGATCAGATCGAACTGCGGGTTCTCCGGCGGTCGAGCCGCGGGCGGACCGAATCTTGCCAGGTCCACCGGATTGGGGACCAGGAAGCCACCGGAGCCTCCCAGTGTCGGGTGCCCGTGACATGCAAAACACTGATCGGCATTGTGACGCGCACCCAGTCCGTTGGAATTGGTGGTGAATTGCGGAAACAGCGGGTCGAGTTCTTTCAGGCCGTTGATCGGATTCTTCACTGCGGGCGAGCCGTCTGTCACCATCGCGCAATCGTCGCAGGTCGATTCAAGCTGTCCGGCGCGCAAAATGCCTTCGACGAACGATCGTTTCTCGTTGTCGGTGATCCTGGCGCCGGTCGTCGGATGATCGCTGATCAGTGGTGGCGGCGGAATCTTGATGCCCTGGGCTTGAAGCCCGCCGCCCGTGTTTTGCAATCCGCCCCGCACACCTGGGTCTCGCTGTGCGAAACTTTCTTCGGCAGACAGGCAAACGATGCTGGCAACCAGGATCGTGGGAAAAACACGTAAAGTCATGGCGATAACCCCCGGCTAAAAGTGGATCGCACGCCTTCAGCTCGAAATGATCTCACGCACCGCAAGGACTTGCTCCCGGCATTTGCGGGCCGGACATCGCAGCTATGGAAGCGGCATTCCCGAAGAAAACTGGCTTGATGGAGAAACACAGCACCTGACAGGGCCACTGCCCGCATCCTGCACAAAGGCAGCCGTGATTGTGGTCACCACTAATGCGATTGCAGCGGAGAACCTGACAATCGAAAGACGCCTTCCGTATAGAACTGAATCCCGAGTGACGATGCGGTCTGATGCAAAAACGAGCGGTCTATGCATGTCACACCCTCCTGTTTGAAGTTCGGATCGACTTCGCCTCGGCCGACCAGGATGACAGTCGCAATTGCGGTTACGGGATGGAGCGTAGGGTCCTCCGGTTTTCGCGGCGGGGGATATCCCCACCAATCGATCGAATGAGAGCAATTCAAGCTTGCAACAGTCGTCGGCGGCGTTAGTCGGGCGTTACAACGACGTTATTTTTGCTTGGGGGCCGCGAAAAAGTGTGTTGGAATCTTCCTTCTAAGGGAGGTTGCCGTGCAATTTCCGCGTGTGCCGATGGACGGAGCGGTGTACCCAAAGTTTGGTCTTTCGCTGCTGGGAGGCTTCGAACTGACCGGACCCGATGGCGCTGTCGAGCTTCCGAGCAAGAAACTTGCAGGATTGCTGGCTTACCTGGCTTGCAACCCCCGGCCGCAGTCGCGTGAGAAGCTGACGGCGCTGCTGTGGGGTTCGTATTTCGAAGCGCAGGCCAAACAGAACCTGCGGCAAGCCCTGTTTCGGCTCCGCAGGGTGCTCGGTCAGAACGCTCTGGAGAGCGACGGCGAGGTCGTATCACTGAACGCGGCGAGCATTTCGTGCGATGTCCGCCGCTTCGAGACCCTGGTTCGCGAAGGCAGCCGCGAAGCCCTGAGTGCGGCAACCGATCTCTACCGGGGCCGGTTGGTCGATGACGTTACGGTCGGTGAATCGGGTTGGAACGAATGGATTGCCGCCGAACGCGAAAGGTTACTTGATCTCGCCCTCGGCGCGCTCGTGGGGCTCGGCGAACAGGAGCTGGCCACGGGCCGTGCCGAATATGCCCTGAAGGCCGGCCAGCGCGCCATTGCGCTCAACAACATGCGGGAGGACGCCCATAGGCTGGTCGTACAGGCGCTGGCGGCCACCGGACGCAAAGCCGAAGCGCTCACCCACTACCAGGACCTCGTTGCCCTGTTGAAACGGGAGCTGAACACGGAGCCCGACGCCGTGACCCGATCGCTCGCTGCCGAGTTGCGCGGCAAGCCGTCGCCGGGCAGATCGCCTGCCGCCGGGGAGATCGCAAAGCCTGCGCCGTCACCGCACGACCGGCCTTCGGCCGCCGTGCTGCCCTTGGCTCATACAAGGAGAGACCACGAGCAGAAGGCGGACACCAACCACCCGGGAGCGCGGAGCGATACGGTGGCGTCCGTGATGGCTGTCCGTGCGGGTGGCCTCGAGCGGCGACAGCTGACGATCCTGGTTTGCCGAATGGTTGGCTCAACGCCGCTATCGGCGCGCCTCGACCCCGAGGACATGCGCGATGTGATCGCTGCCTTCCACAAGGTGATCGCCGACGCGGTGGCGCGATTTGATGGATTCGTCGCCCAGTACCAGAGCGATGGCGCGGTCGTCTATTTCGGCTACCCCGCGGCGCGCGAGCATGACGCCGAGCAGGCCGTCCGCGCCGGCCTTGCCATTCTCGACGCGATCGGCGCCGTCAAGGCCGGCGTGGCCCTTCGGGCGCGCGCCAGCGTCGCCACCGGACTGGTCGTCGTCGGCAACCAGATGGCGACCGGCGACACCCGGCAGCAGTTGGCGATCGGGGAAGCACCAAACGTCGCGGCGCAGCTGCAGGCCGTGGCAGGGCCGGGTGAGGTCGTGATCTCGGCCAGTACACAGCGGCTGGTAGGCGGGATGTTCGACTGCCACGCGCTCGGTGCCGACGTGCTGAAGGACCTGCCGCAACAAATGGAGGCATGGCGGGTGCTGGGCGAGTCGGCCGGCATCAGCCGGTTCGACGCACGGCGCGTGGGTGCCCTGACCCCGCTCGTTGGACGGCAGGAAGAGATCGAGGTGCTGCTGCGACGCTGGGATCAGGCCAGGACCGGCGAGGGTCGGGTCGTGCTGCTCTCGGGCGAGCCCGGCATCGGCAAGTCGCGCGTCGCCGAGGCCCTGCTGACGAGGCTGGAGCGCGCGCCGCATGCGCGCATGCGTTATTTCTGCTCTCCCCACCATACCAACAGCCCACTCTACCCATTCATCGCACAGCTCGAGCGCATCGCCGGCTTCGAGCCAGGCAACAGTGCGGCGGCGAAACTCGATAAGCTCGAGGCTCTTCTCGATCCGATGGCGAAGAACGCGCCACGCGATCTGGCATTGATAGCCGATCTCCTGTCTGTGCCGACGGACGGTCGCTACCCGGTGGTGGAGGTCACTCCACAGCTGAAGCGAGAGTTGACCCTCAGCGCACTGCTGCGCCATTTGGAAGGGATGGCGGCGCAAACTCCCGTGCTGATCGTCGTTGAGGACGCCCATTGGATCGACCCGACGTCGTTCGATCTGCTCAACCGGGCGGTTGACAGTATTGCCGGGCTGCCGGTGCTGTTGGTCCTCACGTTCCGGCCGGAGTTCCAGTCAACCTGGATCGGTCAGCCACACGTGACGATGCTGCCCTTGAGCCGCCTCGGCCGACGCGACAGCGCCGGTATCATCGGGGGCGTTGCCCAGGGCAGGACGCTGCCCGACATGGTCGTCGAACAGATCCTCGCGCACACCGACGGCGTGCCGCTATTCATCGAGGAGCTGACCAGTACCCTGCTCGAGAGCGGACAGTTGCGCGAGACCGCCGGCGGTTATGTCCTCGTTGGGCCGCTACCGTCGCTCGCCATACCGACGACGTTGCAGGCCTCGCTTCTGGCGCGCCTCGACCGGCTCGCATCGGTGAGGGACGTCGCGCAGATCGGGGCGGTGATCGGGCGCGAGTTCCCCTTCAGGCTGATCGACGCCGTATCGGCGATGCCGAAGCAGGAACTCGAGGCCGCGCTCGACAAGCTCGTAGCCGCAGAATTGATCTTTCAGCGCGGGGTGGCGCCCGATGCCGCCTACCGCTTCAAGCACGCCCTGGTGCAGGATGCGGCCTACGCCAGCCTGCTGCGCGGCCGCCGCAGAGCCCTGCATGCGGCGATCGTGAAAGAGCTCGTCGCCGTCGGTGTCGGCGACACCGAGGTCAAGCCGGAGCTGCTGGCGCACCACTGCGCCGAGGCGGGCATGACCGAGGAGGCGGTGCGCCACTATCTCAAGGCGTCCGAACAGGCGGTCGCCCGCTCGGCGCTGACGGAGGCCGCGCTATTGCTCGACAAGGCGATGGGGACAATTGCGGAGCTCCCGGACGGTCTGGCGCGCGATCGCATGGAGCTGGAAGTACAATCCGCCCGAGGCCCGGTTCTCATCGCGGTGAAGGGTTTTGCGGCCGCCGAGACCAGTCAGACATACGCCCGCGCACGCGATCTCTGGGATCGCCTCGGCCGGCCGCCGGAGTTCCTCCTGCGGACGGCCCGCGTCAGGTGGTCACTCCACACCAATCGCTCTCAATTTCCCGAGGCGCAATCCGTCGTCGAGGATCTCCTGGCGTTCGGCCGTGCGAATGGTGACGCAGTGGCCCTGATCCTCGGAAATTTCACGGCCGGTCTGACATACTCGTACCAGGGAGAGCTGCCGTCGTCGCGCGCCAGCCTCGAGGAAGTCATTGGCCGCAACGATCTGGCGGCCCACCCCCAATTGCTTCGATACGCCGGCACCGACCCCCTGGCGATCGCGTTGGCCGTCATCGCCCGGGTCCTGTTGTTTATGGGTTACCCCGACCAGGCGTCGTTGCGTAACGAAGCGGCGATGAGGCAGGCGCGCCAGTTGGCGCATGCGCCGACGATGGCGCAATGCCTGGCGTTTGGCGCCGCGCAGGCGTCCGCGCTCGGGAATGAGGCGGACCTCGCACGCCGTGTCGAAGAGCTTCGCGCATTGACAAGGGAACACGGGTTTCCCCAATGGTCGGCGCTGGCTCCGATCTTTGAAGGCCAACTGGCGCTGATGCGCGGTGAGGCCAGGGCAGCGGTCAGGCTGCTGCGCCAGGGCCTGGCCGCCCGTCGCGCCACCGGCGTGACCCTTTTCAACTCCAACTTCGCTATTCCGCTCATCGAAGCCCTGGAGCAAGACGGCAAGTGGGGCGAGGCGCTCGCTTTGCTGGACGAACAGATCGTCTTCGTCGAGGAAACAGGTGAGTTCTGGTGCGCGGCGGGGCTGCATCGCTTGCGTGGCAACCTTCTCCTCAAGGACACCGTGCCGGATTTCGAGGCGGCGCAGGCGGAGTTTCTAAAGGCCATCGACGTTGCCCGGGGACAGTCGGCAAAGCTGTGGGAATTGCGTGCGGCCGTCAGCCTCGCCCGCCTATGGCGCGACCAGGGGAGGCATGCCGAAGCCCGTGATCTGCTTGCGCCTGTCTATGGCTGGTTCACCGAGGGCTTCGAGGTGTCCGATCTCAAAGACGCCAGGGCGCTGCTCGACGAACTGGCGCAAGCTCGAGGCGGCTGACGCTCATTCCGACCCGGCGTCAGAACCCCTGGCATTCGGTAGCTTACCGCTGTCTCGCCTCCGCTTTTGCTCATCTCGGACGTGACGCTGAGGTCCGTGAGCCGGCGGCGCATCTGCTTGAGGTCGATCCCGGCTTTACGATATCCGCGTGGATCGCTCGGGGTGCAAGGTGGAGCGGACCAAGGGCTGATCATCCCAGAACCCCAATTGGCCTATTCCCATCGCAGCCTGGGTCACAAAATGCTAATGTTGAGGTATTGCCAAGCGTCTTCTCCGGGGGGACACATGCACCGGCGCGCGTTCATGTCGCTTGTTGGAGGCGCGGCGGCTATGTGCCCGCAGACAGCACGGGCACGGCGACCGGCGATGCCGGCGATCGGGTATTTTGGCACAGGCGCACCAACGCCCCTGTACTTCGCCGCGAGCAAGGAAACCATTATGGCCGAGAAAGGCGTTAGCGTTGCCTTTGCGGAAGGGACGGGGTCCTTTCTTGTCCTGCTTGCAATGGCCGAGCAGCAAGGGCTTTTTGGAAAGTACGGCGTCGAAGTTCGATCTGTGGCCGTCAAGGGCGCGACGGTCCCCCGCCTGACAGCTGACATGCCGCTAGGTATGATCGGCGAGCCGGCCGCTTTGTTGCAGACTGCGGAAGGAGCAGATCTGCGCCTTGTCGCGTCATTCAGCGACATCAAGCTTTCGGGCCATCTCGTTGCACGACCCGGTATCAAGACCCCGGAAGATTTGCGCGGCAAGCGCCTCGGTGCGCGCGTGATTGGCGCCGGACTGTGGATATCCACGATCCTCGCCCTCGAACAGTTGGCGCTGGATCCACGTCGAGACGAAATCACCATTCTGCCGGTAGGCAATCCGATCCAAATCTTCCGCGCTTTGGAACAGGGCGAAATCGATGGCGCGCTGGTGTCAGCCGCGCAAAGTCGCGAACTGCAGGCCAAGGGGTTTGCAGTCCTCCTGAAAGATTATCCGCCAAACATCAGCAGCTTTGGCGGGGGGCTCGTTGTCTCCAACGGTTTTCTGTCGACAAATCGCGATGTGGTTGCGCAGGTCGTGCACGCGCTTCTGGAAGCCCTCGCGCTCTGCCTTGGCGGACAGAACAAGGCGAAGGTCAGACGGGCATTCAACGCAGCCCTCAGCATCACCGACGAAGAAACGGCTGCAAGCAGTTTAGCCGAGCTGCGACGCAAGCCGTACCCTTCATTGGCGCCATTGGCAAAAATGCAGAAAGTGATCTCGATCCATGATCCCCGCGTTCTGAATGTATCGGTGGTTGATCTCATCGATGACCAGTTTGTTCGCAAGTTCGACGAAGATGGTGAGCTGGATGCACTCTATGCGGCCTACAGGTAGCTTCGGCACCGCTGACGCATCTGCTTGCCGTTGGTCTTGCCGCTACCTGAGCGCAATCCACTATGTCGCCGGTTGGCACAAAGCGTCAGTCTGCGCGGTGCAAGGCCGTGTCAGAAGCTGGGGGTAAAGCCGTTGAACGCCGGGATTTTTCGGTTTGGCCCAAGGTGGATATCAGGCCGGCGAAATCGCCTGCGCACGTTCTGCGTTCGAAGTAGCGACGCCGACCGATCCAATGTGCTAATTTAGGGCGATACGGCCATGCCGGTCTTGAGCGCGGGGGCGGCAATGAGACGACGCGACTTCGTCAGGATGGTAGTCGGCGCAGCGGCGACGTGGCCGTTGGAAGCGCACGCACAGCAACGCGAGCGCATGCGTCGTGTCGCCGTCCTGGAGCCAATAGCGAGAAACACGCCCAGTGCTCAGGCACGCTACACCGCATTTTTGCAGGCGTTTGAGCAACTGGGTTGGACAGACGGACGAAACGTTCAGATCGTCGCTCGCTGGAGTGGCGGCAACGCCGCCGAAACCCGCAAACACGCCGAGGAATTGGTGGCATTTGCCCCGGACGTCATTCTGGCAGGTGGCGGCACAGGCGCCGAGGTGATGCTGAAAGCCACTCGTACGATTCCTATCGTTTTTGCCATCGTGCCCGACCCTGTAGGGGCCGGATTTGTTGAACGTCTGTCGCGGCCGGGCGGCAACGCCACCGGCTTCGTCATGTTTGAATACAATCTGTGCGGAAAGTGGTTGGAACTATTCAAGGAGATTGCGCCAGGCGTAGAGCACGCGGCAGTTCTTCGCGACCCCGGTTTCGCGCATGGAATCGGCCAATTCGCCGTCATTCAGGCCGCAGCGCCGTCGGTTGGCATTGAAGTGAGCCCAATCGATCTCCGCGAGCCAAATCAGATTGAACGCGCCATCGCCAGCTTCGCACAGTCGCCGAATGGCGGACTGATCGTCGCGGCGAGCGGGGTAGGGGCAACCAACATCAATCTCATCATCGCAACGGCCGCACGCCACAGGTTGCCGGCGGTATACATTCAACGGGCTTTTGTCACCGCCGGCGGATTGATCTCCTACGGGCCTAATTTTGACGATCAATATCGACGCGCCGCAGGTTACGTCGACCGCATATTACGGGGCGAGAAACCGGCTGATCTGCCGGTACAAGCGCCGAGCAAATATGAACTCGCCATCAATCTGAAGACAGCGAAGGCACTCGGCCTCACCGTCCCCTCCTCGCTGCTCGCCCGCGCCGACGAGATAATCGAATAATCCAATAATCGGCAATGCTGCAGTGCATGAGGCCGTTGTTGGTACAAGGAGCCAGTTGCGCGGTGCAAGGTCATGCGGAGTTGAGTTGGGGGTAAGGCCGACCTTCCTATTGATCGCCCGAACTTCTCGGTTTGACCCATGGCCTAGAAATTCCGCCTGGACTGCTCGGCCGTACCGACGAGGCAATCAAATAGAAAAGCTGTAGCGATACTGAAGTCCGACTTCTGCTTTATCCCGTCGCCGCGGCCGGAACGCGCGCGCCACCATCCGGTCGAGATCGCGCCGTCTGGTCGGTTGCTGGCCACGCTCCGCTGAGCGCGTTTCCCAAGTTAAAGGTGTTTAGATACCTAATCAAAAAACGATTTCTACTTTGCATGGGGTTGTTTTCGATATTTTTGTCAAGCTAGGTCCCGTGCCCCATCATCCGCCGCTCCTGCGCGTAGCGCACCAGGGCGACGAACCGGTAAATCCCATGCACGAACTTGCCATAGGGCATGGTGAGGAACAGCGAAAACACCACGCCGAGATGCAGCGCCAATAGCGGTCCCATCGCGCCCGAGTCGCGCAACAACAGTAGCGCCATGCCGGTCAGGCTGGTCAGGAACAGCATGGCGATGAAGGCTGTGTCCATGCCCATTCGTGTCTCGTCGACCAGCACGGGATCGCGTTTCCATTTCTCGGCGAGCAGGCCCACAGGTCCGATCAGCAGGCCGATGCCGCCGAGCGTGCCCAGCACCACCGGCAGGTCCCACCATGGATACGGCGCCTCGCGTGCGAACAGATAGTGATAGAGCGTCGCCACGCAGGTCGCGGCGAAGCAGAGGCCAAAACCGTAGAAGGTGAAGTGGTGATAGAGCTTGCGGCGGTCGGTCGGGCGGTCGTCCTCGTTGAAGCAGCCGACGCCGCCGCCGTCGAGATAGCGCAGTTCGCCGGCGTCGCGAATGGCCTGCAAGATCGAGCTCGCGTCGGCGCGCATGCCGATCGGCTCGCCGATGTCGCGCCAGAACGCGCGCACGCCCATCACCAGCGCCACGATCGCATAGAGGAACGCGGCGCCGAACAGCGCCGCCATCGCGTTATGCGGCATCAGTTTGTAGAACGCGCCGGCACCGGTATGGACGCCGAACAGGACCTGGCGGTCGTGGAAGGCGGCAAAGCCGAAAATGAAGGCGGCGACGCTGAGTGCCGCCATGATGCTGATCACGAGGCCGTTGCGCGCGAACGCGCCGGCGAAGGCGCGCGGCCAGACATAGGCGGCGTAGGACTCATGCCGCGCCACGGCCAGCGTCTGCGGCACATTGACGTTGAATTCATGCGGCGGCGAGAACTGGCAGTCGGTGTAGCAGGCGCCGCAGCCGTGGCAGAGGTTGGCGAGGTAATTGAGGTCGCCGTCGGAAAACGAACGCCGCATCTCCATCGCCGGAAACACCGCGCACAGGCCCTCGCAATAGCGGCAGGAATTGCAGACCGTCATCAGGCGGTCGGCCTCTTCGAGAATTCTCGTTCCATGCATGCGCTTGCGCTTCCTGTTGTCCGGTCAGGCCGTTAAGTTCGGCGGCCATTAGTTCCTGGCATTTCTGGCCGCTTCGCGTCCCGCCACCCGACCGAACACGCTGCCGATGGTCATGCCCATGCCGGCCGCATAGCCCTTGCCGAGCACGTTGCCGGCCATGATCTCGCCGGCGGCGAACATGTTGGCGGAGGGCTTGCCGTTCTTCATCATCATCCGCGTCTGCTTGTTCACGCGGGTGCCGAGATAGGTGAAGGTGATGCCGGGCCGCACCGGATAGGCGAGATAAGGCGCCGTGTCGATCTTGCGCGCCCAATGTGTCTTCGGCGGCGTGAGCCCTTCGGTACGGCAATCATCGAGGATGGTGTGGTCGAAGGTGCCGGGGCGCACCGCGGCGTTGAAGTCGGTGATGGTCTGTTCCAGTGCTGCCGGATCCAGTCCGAGTTTGCCCGCGAGCTCGGCGATCGTGCCGCCCGCAATCGGCGGGAAAAGCGTCGGCATGAAACTCGTGACCACGGTCGAATCGAAAATGATGTAGGCGAT
>Ga0207701_10008457_pt1 | contig 10164 bp, 8 predicted proteins | sample KBSSwiSSwithPhiX_FD_184294 | JGI IMG/M metagenome (GOLD analysis project Ga0207701, IMG submission 184294) | Switchgrass rhizosphere bulk soil microbial communities from Kellogg Biological Station, Michigan, USA, with PhiX - S5 (SPAdes) (version 2) | ecosystem: Environmental > Terrestrial > Soil...
CCGCGCACGGCGCGAAGAATGACGCCACCGGCTCGATGTGCCAGGCCTGCCACGGCGATGCCACCGAGCACCTGAAGGATCCGGCCAAGAGCAAGCCGGCCAACCTGATCAAATCCGGAACGGCCGCCGAGAAAACGGCGGTTTGCCTCGCCTGCCATGCGACGAATCGGCAACTCGCCTTCTGGGAATCGGGCAAGCATGCGCTGGGCGACGTCGCGTGCTCGAACTGCCACAGCATCCACGGGAGGTCGGGCAACCCGACCATCGCACCGTTCCAGACGACCTTCCGTCCGAACGAATCGGAAGTCTGTGGCACGTGCCACCAGGACATCCGTTCGCAGACCCTGAAGCCGTCGCATCACCCGATCGTCGAAGGCAAGATCAAGTGCTCCGATTGCCACAATCCGCATGGCGCCATCAGCCCCGTGATGCTGCGCAATGCATCGGTCAACGACCAGTGCCTGAGCTGCCACGCCGACAAGCGCGGACCGTTCGTGTTCTCCCACCCACCGGTCGAGGAGAACTGCGCGAGCTGCCACAACCCGCATGGCTCCTCGCACTACAAGCTCCTGAACGAGCACGCGCCGAACCTGTGCCAGGATTGCCACGACGCGGCCCGCCATCCCGGGAGTATCTACGGCGGCGGCGCGGCCTGGAAGCTTCCGGACGGATCACCGAATGCGAGCGTCAACACGCGGTTCATCGCTCGGGCATGCGTGAACTGTCACAACGCTATTCATGGATCGAACGCGCCCGGCAGCAAGGGTCGCTTCTTCTTGCGGTGAGGCGGGGAGGACAACGTGAGCAAGAAACCAATCTGCGCACAACTTCCCGCGCTGTTGCTGATCGCGTCACCGGCGTTCGCGCAGGACGCCAATTGGCAGGTCGAAGGATCCGCCACCCTGGGCGGCATCTACAACTCGACCCACGACACGAAGGACGCTTCCAAGTTCGAGGAATACCGCGACCTCGGCAACGGCGCCCTGTCGAACATCTTCGTGCGCGGACGCAGGGACCGCACGTGGTTCGACGGCTACGGCGAGAATTTCGGCCGCGACGACCAGTACCTGATGCTGCGCGGCGGAATCTATGATCTGTTCAAGTACAAGATCTACAGCGATTCGCTGCCGCACAACTTCCTCTTCGATGGCCGGACGCCGTTCACCGGGGCGGGTTCGGGACAACTCACCACGACGTTCCCGCAGCCGGATCCGTCCACGTGGAACTCGCTCAACATCGGCTACAAACGCACGGATAACGGCGGCTTCTTCGAGTGGCAGGGGCTCGCGCCGTGGTATTTCCGTGTCGACCTCAATCAGGTCGAGTTCGACGGCACCAAGATCGGCTCGGGCGCCAACGGCACCAGCCCCGGCAATGGCTTCACCGATCTGATCTTCCCGACCCAATACAAAACGAAGAACGCGAGCGCCGAGGGCGGCTACAGCAGCGGCAACCTGACCGCTTCGTTGAGCTACCTGTACAGCAAGTTCGAGAACGATTTACAGACCTTCACCTGGAACAACGGGTTCTTCAACAACAACGTCGACACCACGTATCTCGCGCCGGACAACCAGTATCAGAAGATCGCGGCCAACCTCACGTACCGCGGCCTGCCGTGGAATTCGACGTTCGCGGCACGCTACACGTGGCAGGAAACGAAGAGTGACGCCACGCTCGCGCAAACCGCCCTGAACAGCACCGGCAACCCCGCCTTCGGCCCGACGCTGCCAAACGTCGATACGTTCAACGGGAAGATCCAGAACCAGACCTTCACCGCGGCTTTCGCGTCCCATCCGATCAAGTCCGTCGACACGCGCGTCTATTACAACTATTACAAGCGCAGCAACGACTCGACCAGCGTGGTCTATTCATCGGACTCGTTCGTTGATTGCGGAGGACCTTGCGTCAGCGACATGTTCGAGTTCACGAAGAACAACGCGGGTGTCGACGCCTACTGGCGATTCCTGCCGAACAACCGCCTCGGTGTCGGCTGGGACTACTGGCATATCGACCAGAACCGGCACGACTACGACAACATCCGGACCAACCGCCTGTTCGTCGAGTGGAAGAACACGTCCCTGCCCAACCTCAGCGGACGCCTGAAGTACACGTACTTCCAGCGCCGCTCGGATTTCCTGCTGGGCAATGCGGGCGTGGACGCCAACGATCCTGCCTTCCTCGAGCGCTTCACGTCGCGGATCGACCTTTCGAGTGTCGATCGCAACGAGATCAAGCTGATCGGCGACTGGAGCCCGATGCCGCTGCTCGACTTCTCGCTCGAGACGACGTGGAAGGACAACAAATACAAGGACATCACGCTCGGGCGGACGTCCGACCGGCGCGAGGACATCTATCTCAGCGCGTCATGGGGCGATCCCTCGAAGGTTCGCATCACCGGCTTCGGCGACTACGAGCGCATCACGTACGATTCGAACCACCGCAACGTCGGCGTCGGCTCGTGCGATAGCAAGACCGGCCCGAACTGCTTCGATCCGAGCGCTCCGCCCTCGTCGTCGTCATTCAACTGGTCCGCGCGAAACCGGGACCACAACTGGGTCGTCGGCTTCGGCGCCGACTGGCCGGCGACCGAGCGCCTGATGATCAAGGGGTCGCTCCTCTATTACGAGACCGACGGTGGGGCCGACATCGCCAGCCAGAACAACTTCGGCAATCCGCTGCCGATCACCGCGTACGACGATACCAAGCGTACGTCGTTCAACCTGAAGGGGATCTACGCCTACGACAAGAACTGGTCGTTCACGCTCGGATACGCGTACGAGCGCTGGCGCTACAATGACGCCGCCTACGACGGCTATCAGAACACGATTCCGTCACCCGGCGTCACCACCAACACGGCGCAGAGCTACCTGAACGGCTACCTTGCGTTCAACAATTACAACGCGAACATCGTGTACCTGCTCGCGACGTACACGTTTTCACACTGACGCAGCAGTAAGCGCGACGCCGGCGGCGCGACGGCGGACAGCGCACAAGGCGGAGTCGATAGGCCCGTGGGTCGCATCGGGATCACAGTGATGCTGGCGGCCGCGTTCGCGGCGTTTTCCGTCCTTGCCTGGCGGAAGCTTGCCATCGTGTTTGCACTGAGCGGCGAATCCAGGTGGGATAACGCGTCCGCGCGCCTGTGGCGCGTCGCTCGGAACGGCTTTCTTCAATCAAGGATGATTCGCGGCGAGCGCAAGCCCGGGATCATGCACGCCGTGATCTTCACGGGCTTTCTCGCATTGCTCGCGCGCAAGCTTCAGCTGATCGTCATCGGCTACGACGCGACGTTCGTGTATCCGGGCGCATTCGGCGTGGCGTTTGCATGCCTGAAGGACTGGGTCGAGGTCGCAGTACTGCTTGCGGTTGGTTACGCGTTCTTCAGGCGCCTCGTACAAAAACCTGCGCGGCTCGAGCGCAACGGCGAGGCGCTGGTGATCTTATCGCTGATCGCGGCAATCATGATCACGGATTTCCTGTTCGACGGCTTTCGCTACGCCGTTGGAGCAAGCAACAACGGTGGGATTGCAGATGAAGCCAGGTATGCCGTTGTCGGGCCTGCAATCGCACGCGGGCTCGCGGGCTTGACTGGGCCGATGCTCCATATCGGGGAGCACCTGTTTTATTGGACACAAGTGGCCACGGTGCTTATATTCCTGGTCCTGCTGCCGACCGGCGAACACTTTCATATCGTCACCGCGTTGCCGGCCCTCTACTTTGCCGTAGGCACGGCGTCGAATCGCGTACCGACTGTCGACATCGACAAGCTGATGGAGAACGCGGACGGCGATGACGTCCCCGTCGGCGTCCGAACCGCGGCGGATCTGCACTGGAAGGATGCGCTTGACGCGTTCACCTGCACGGAATGCGGCCGCTGCAAGGATGCCTGCCCCACGTTCATCACCGGCAAGCCGCTTGCGCTCAAATGGGTTTTCGACGACCTGAAACGTCACCTGCTGGCGGAGCGCAGCCGCATCGTCGACAGCGGCGCCGATCTATTGCCGGCAATCGTTCCTGCGATCATTCCAGAGGAGACACTCTGGGCCTGCACGACTTGCGGGTACTGCGAGGCTGCCTGTCCGATCGAACTCGAGCACCTGCCGAGGTTCTACCGCCTCAGACAGCAGCAGGTGCTGATCGAGGGCAAGTTCCCCCGAGAACTCAAGGCGGTGTTCGACGCCTACGAAGTGCAAAGCAATCCATGGGCGTTCCCGGCAGAACAGCGCGGTGATTGGGCGAAGGGGCTCGCGTTGCCGGTGGTCAGCACCGCCGAAGAAATCGAAGATCTCGACTGGCTGTTCTACGTGGGGTCGGCCCAGTCGTTCGACCCGCGCGCGCAGCAGATCGCGAGAGCCTTCGTGGGCGTGATGCGACGTGCGAGCGTCCGCATCGGTATCCTCGGCGCCGCCGAGACATCCACGGGTGAATCGGTGCGGCGGGCGGGTAACGAAATGCTGTTTCAGCTGCTTGCGAAGAATCTGGTTGCGACGCTGAATCACCTGGGCGTGACACGCATCGTCACCTGCGATCCGCACGCGTTCAACACGCTACGCAACGAGTACCCCGAGTTCGGCGGCCACTACGAGGTAATCCATCATACGCAGCTGATCGCGCAGCTTATCGAGCGGGGTCGCTTGACGCTCGCCCCTGCATTCGAGAAAGTGATCTACCATGAGCCCTGTTACCTGGGGCGCCACAACGGAGAGTACGAGGCGCCTCGCCGCGCACTCCGCGCTGCGTGCAGCGATGTGCCGCTCGAGTTTGCGCTCGCCCGCAACAAGGCGATGTGTTGCGGTGCCGGAGGTGCGCGGATGTGGATGGATGAAAAGATCGGGCGCCGTATCAACGTGACGCGCGTCGAGCAGGCGCTGACCCGTTCCCCGACGACGATCGCAACCGCATGCCCGTACTGCGCGGTCATGTTGCAGGATGGGGTCAATGCACTCGGGCAGGCCGACAACGTGAAGATTCGCGACATTGCCGAACTGGTGGGCGAGTCGCTCGCCGCCGATTGATCACGGCGCGATCGCGAACCGACCGGTAGTGGCCCGCGCGCCGGTCGTTGCCTTCCGAACCGACGGTCAATAGCGTCCGTGCAGCTTCGAGATGTAGTTGGTCAACTCGACCGATTGCATGGATAGCTGTGCCTGGATCTGGTGCACCGCTTTCACGATTGCGCGCATGACCTTGTACACGACAATCGGATGGCTTGCGAGCAGCGATTCGAGTTTCTCGCGCTCTAGTCCAACGACGCAGGTGGCACCGCGGGCCACGAGCGACGCGTAGTGCAACGTGTCATCCATGAAGCTAAGCTCGTCGGCGAAATCGCCCGCCCCGATGGAAAAGAGCGTGACCTCATCGACACTGCCGGCATTCTTCACCACGCAGAGTAGACCGTCGACGATCGCATAGAGATGGCTGTCCGACTCTCCCTCCCTTACCAGAACCTCGCCGTCCTTCAACTCGCGCAACGCAACCAGGTTGCTCAGCACGCCGCACTCTTCTGCGGTTAGCTCGGTCGCCAGCTTCGACTGGCGCACCACTTCAAGTCGATCTCGATTGGCCATGGGCTTTGCTCCTATCGAATATGGTGAATGCAACGGCGCTCCGCCAGGCCCAATCGCCTCAGCACTACCACGCAGGCTGGCGTCCATAGAGCTGCTCGGCGCGGGTGACGAATGCGTTCACCCGTGTATGGCCCCCCATTTGGAGCCGCGGCTACGGATCTCGTCGTCGGCTTCGACGCGACGCCGTCAGCCGCAGGTGAAAACGCAGGTAAGCTGCGAGACCGCCTGCCCGTGGCATCGTGAGCGTGGCGTCGCGCGCAATAAGGGCCGACCCATATGCATCGGCGATGGGCTGGAATGTCCATGGGCCTCCTGCAGCTCGTAGACTAGCGCATCGCTGGATAACGCCGTTGATCCACATCAACCAGCGTGACGAACCCTACCCAATACAAGGTCTGGAACGGGTTCTACGACGACATCTTTGCTCCGGTCAACAAAGCTAACCAAGCGAAGATTTCAAGGCGTTCGACGCCTATACGGCAGTCGTGAACGACTGCAATACGTCCGCCAAGGCATGGGGCATGGCTTCATCAAGGTCGTGAAGATGGCCGCGCCCGCGGACAACGGTATAAACTATACGGTGAAGTCGGAGCCAGCCGACGTGCCGAAGTAAGCTCGGTCGCGGCTAGCGTCAACGGCCAGCCCGCTGGCGGTATTGCATCGCCGGGACGCGTGATCGGCTACGTCTTGACAACCTTTGTGCAGGATGGGGTTAAACTGCCTCATCCGAACCTCCGCACTGGCGCGATGTCGGCTCTTGCGAGCAACGCACGGCCATCGATAGCGGGTCCTCAGGGATCCCTGTCGCTTCACCACATCAAGGTGCATTGCCACACGTGCAGCCTGCGCGAGCTTTGCCTGCCGGTCGGCGTCGATCAAGATGCGCTGCAACAGATCGACGCGTTGGTGACCGAGCGTATCCATGTTAAGAAAGGTGCTGCGCTCTATCGTGCCGGTGACCCATTCTCGGCGCTGCATGCGATCCGCGTGGGCTCGTGCAAGACGACCGTCCTCGGCGAGCAAGGCCATGAGCAAGTCGCCGGTTACCACATGACTGGCGACATCGTCGGGATGGACGGCATAGCATCGGACAGGTATGCGGGTCAGGCCGTGGCATTGGAGGACTCCGAAGTGTGCGTGTTGCCCTATGACCGCCTGGAAGAGCTTGCGCGTCACCTGGCACCGCTGCACCGCAACCTCGACAAGGTGCTCGCGACCGAAATCGTGCGCGGACACAACCTGATGCTGCTGCTGGGAAGTTTTCGCGCAGAAGAGCGACTGGCGGTCTTTCTGCTGGACCTTTCGCAGCGCTACCGCGAACGCGGCTACTCGGCGACCGAGTTCATGCTGCGATTGACGCGGGAAGACATTGGTAGCTACCTGGGTCTGCAGCTGGAGACAGTGAGTCGTCTGCTTTCGCGTTTCCAGGCCGGTGGATTGCTGCAGGTTCAGGGCCGGTTGGTGAAGCTTCTCGACCTGCCCGCCCTGAAACAGATGGCGGGTGATTCCGGAGCGCGGGGTTCGACCGTGCGTGCCTGAGAGCGCCGAGCCCCCAAGTTCGTCGCACGATTTGCCTCCGCTGGTTATCGCATCAGTCTGTATCGACGTTCGCTGGCGTCGAATCCGCGGAAGCAACAATCCAGGTCTATCGCGATCATAATCGGCAACTCGATGCCCGCCGTTGTGGCGGTGGTGCTTCACGCGACATTCGGTGATCAGTAGTCGCTGCAGCAAGCGTCAACGAACGTCGAACGGTCGGCAAGGCCGCCATGAAAATGACCCGGTTCCGTTCCGGGCCCCCCGCCGCCACCAAAGTTAATGATTGCCCGGCGGTTGCGGCAAGTGACGCTCAGCTACCGCTTCAGCGGCAACAGTGCGATCACGCTTTGTCTCGCTAGCAGGATGTGTTGGTCGGGATGTTGAAGCACTTTGTTGCTCCGTTTACCGTGTAGGTGATTTTCGCAAAGTTAAATGTAATGTTCTCGGTTGGCGACGTTTGCTTGGGGTCCTTGCCGTCGGCGAAGCCCCCGGTCGAATAGCTGCTGACTAGGACGTCCGTAAGCGTGATAGTCATCAAGCCGTCCACAAGCACGACCGTGGGCAGGTGTTGTCCTCTCGCTACCGCATCGAAAAACAGCGCAGATTGCCCGTCCGCGTAGCGCGTGACGGAAACGTCCTGCATATTTACCTTCCCCGCGCCGCCCCCGCCGCCTATGTGTGAACTGCCACTGTTGGAGGCACCCCAAGACCAAGCCAGTACCGGGGACGATCCGAATGGGGCAGGTATTGTAAGTGTGCCGACAGGAGCAACAGGCGGCGCAGCCAAGGCGCCCGCCGTTGCTACCACGGCAAGAGCAAAGGATGCCGCGGCAAGGTGCTTGGTGACATTCATGGTGGCTCCCTCTGGATTGCATAGCCTTTTGTTAGAGACCCACGCAGCGGCAGCGCAGGCGCATGGAACTATGGCCTTCTAGCCTGCCAGCGGTTTAGAGTCGATACTCCGATCGGAGTACCGTTGCTGTTAACGCGATATTGTTAATGGGCCTTCGAGGTCTATTCGAGGGAAGAAAGCACGCTGTACTGAGCGGCTAGCTATTTACCCGCACTACTGATCGACGGCGCCTGCGCTTTGGCGTCTTCCTTCGGCACGATCTGCCCGGGAGTATCGGTAGGCGCCTGACCCGGCGGGATGTGGGGGAGCCTGTGCGCAATGCCCTTGTGGCAATCGATGCAGGTCTTTTCCTTATTGGCCAAATAAGTCGAATGCATGTTCTGGGCGCGGACGCTCTGTCGCGTGAAGTCCATGTAGTCGTAGTTGTGACAATTCCGGCATTCCAGTGAGTCGTTCGCCTTGAAACGCGCCCATTCGTGGCGGGCGAGCTCGAGTCGCTTGGCCTCGAACTTTTCCGGCGTATCGACGGTTCCGAAGATCTTGCCCCATACCTCCTTTGAGGCTTGCATCTTGCGCGCCATCTTGACGGTCCATTCGTGCGGAACGTGGCAGTTGGAACACATCGCGCGCACGCCGGAGCGATTCGTGTAATGAATAGTGCTCTTGAGGTCGGCATACGGGTTGTCGTGCATTTCGTGACAACCGGTGCAGAACGTCTCGGTATTGGTGAATTCCATGGCGGTGTTGAAGGCGCCCCAGAAGGCGACGCCGCCGATGAAGCCGCCCACTGTCAGGAAGCCCAGGCTGAAATGCACACTGGGCCGGCGGATGATCGTCCAGTAGCGGCGGATGAGGGCAAGCATGCCGGATACGGTGCTTATCTTGCCGGCGCGCGCGGCGCCGGCTGGGCATCGCCACCCGCGGCGCCGGCATTACGGAAGGAATTGCCCACCAATGGCTGCACAGGCTCCTGCGGCACATGACACTGCATGCAGAAATACCGTCGCGTCGACACGTGGTCGAGCACGATGCCGCCGCGGTCGATGTAGTGCGTCGCACTGACCGGGATCGCCTGCGAAAATGCCGTCTTGCCGCGCGCGTGGCAGTCGAGGCATTTGTTGAAGTTCTTGTCGATCTGATAGCCATCCACGCGATGCGGAATGATCGGCGGCTGCCACTCGTAATTGCGCGGTTTTCGCACGTCGTCGTTCACGGCGTTGCGCAGAAGAGGCGGCTGCGTGGCGTCGGGAATCGCAACCGGGCCGCGCATCGCATCGACGGCGACCTCCTCGGGCGCAGCCCACGCCAGCGACCCAAATAGCGCGAAGATCGGAATTATCAGACGCAGGCGCATGGGGGTGCAGGTTCGGTGTTCACACCTTGACGATCTTCACCGCGCACTTCTTGAAGTCCGTCTGGAACGAGATGGGGTCGGTCGCATCCAGCGTCACCTTGTTGATGAGCTGGCTCGCGTCGAACCACGGTACGAACACCAATCCCCGCGGAGGCTTGTTGCGCCCGCGCGTCTCGACGCGGGTTCGCATGCTGCCGCGTCGCGATGCAATCTCCACCTGCACGCCACGCCGAACGCCCAGCGCGGCGGCGTCCTCGGGATGCATGTAGCACACCGCATTCGGGACCGCCGCATGGAGCTCCGGTACCCGGCGGGTCATCGAGCCGGAATGCCAATGCTCGAGCACGCGGCCCGTCGACAGCCAGAACGGATACTCGTTGTCCGGCATTTCCGGCGGCGGCTCATAGGGCAGTGCGAAGATCCGCGCCTTGCCGTCGGGGAATCCGTAGAACTGGAAGCCGGCACCTGGCTTCACATAGGGATCGGCGCCTTCGCGGTACCGCCACAACGTTTCCTTGCCGTTCACTACGGGCCAGCGCAGGCCGCGCGTTTGGTGATACGTGTCGAATGGCGCGAGGTCGTGGCCATGTCCGCGACCGAACTGGGCGTACTCCTCGAACAACCCTTTCTGCACATAAAAGCCGCAACTCGCGGTTTCCAGATTCTCGTAACCAGACTCCGCCTGCGAAGCGGGGAACCGATCCACTTGGCCGTTGCGGTAGAGCACGTCGTATAGCGTCTTGCCCCGATAGGCCGGCATCTTCGCGAGCAGCTCGGCCGGCCACACCTCGTCCATCTTGAAGCGCTTCGAGAATTCCATCAGCTGCCAGAGATCGGAGCGTGCCTCGCCT
>Ga0207701_10008466_pt1 | contig 10156 bp, 5 predicted proteins | sample KBSSwiSSwithPhiX_FD_184294 | JGI IMG/M metagenome (GOLD analysis project Ga0207701, IMG submission 184294) | Switchgrass rhizosphere bulk soil microbial communities from Kellogg Biological Station, Michigan, USA, with PhiX - S5 (SPAdes) (version 2) | ecosystem: Environmental > Terrestrial > Soil...
TACCCCTTGCGTGCTGTCGCTGAGTCGCCCTGCAACATAGCAGCGCGCGCAAGCCCGACGTGAGCAAGCGGGTACAGCGCTGATAGCGGCGCCTGGCCTCTAGCCCCGATAATCTTTTGGAATTCAACCGCTGCTTCAGCACCTTTGTTGAGCTTTAGATAAGCTTGACCGCGCAGATATTGTGACCAGTATTCTCCTGCGGCCTCGTAGCGCGTCGCGGGCTCGAGATCTGTAAGCGCCTGCGCAGCATTGTTACGATAAAGTTCCAACGCCGCGCGGATCGGGGGTAGCCAAATCCCATTAACGATTGTGAACTTTGGATAATCCTTTGCCAGTTCATCGACGAGTGCCTGTGCCTGACCGGCGTCGCCACACAACGCCAGCGCGAGACTGCTGCGCGTTAGAGATACTTGATTGCGTTCGAACGAGAGAGCCTCTGCTGCTGCGGACTTCGACTCCGCACACTTACCTAACACCGCAGCATGCAGTGCTGATTCAGCGGCATACTGGGCTGCCACTGCCTTTGCATTGCTGTGCGCAGCGAGGTCAATTGCACGGCGCGAAAAATTCTGCACCTGATGCCATTGGCCGGCAAAGTACGCTGAGTTAGTTTGCCAGTCGAACGCTGTGTACTCATTCGGCTTCCCGGTCAACCCATCGATTTCGTGCTTCATTGTTGCCGCGTCACCACGAATCGCAGCATTGTAATAAGTGAAAGTGTGCAAAGGTTCGCTGTCGAGCTTGAACTGATGAAAAGCCCGATCCAGAACCGCCAGGGATTCATCATAGCGATTGAGGCGCATGTAGGCGCGGGCCAGGTTGCTTTGGGGCGCGACCGTATTTTGGTTCATACGAATAGCTTCAGCTGCTTCCTGAGCCGATTTTTCCCACTGGCCAATCCGATCGTAAACGACTGAAAGGTTAATGTAAGGTCTGTCATCCCGTGGATAAGTCTGCTTATAGAGCTCCAGCGTTTCAATGTACTTGTCTAACTCTCCAGTAGTATCGAAATAGTAGAATGCTGTGATCCGGAATTTCTCAACTTCACTCACCCGATCGCGCAATGCATACGCTTTGCTCATATTTTCAGCCGCCAATTTCGGTTGATAAGTATTGGCGTAACACACTGCCAATCCGCTATAGGCGGAAGCGAAGTTGGGATCCAATTCCAGGGCGTGCTTGTAAAGATCAACGGCTTCGAGCCATTTGCCAGCGCCCGCCTGGTCAGATGCCAGTGTGTAGGCTTTGAGCGCCTCCAACGATGCCGTTGTGGCTTCGAGTGGTGCGTCGAATCTCTGAATTGAGTTTAGCGATTCGCCCAGCTTCTCGCGCAATTTGTTAGCAGCCTGAGTGAGCGCTTTCAGTACCTCCTCCTTGTTTTCTGCTTCGCTCTGTTCGCTGGCCACTACTTCTCCACTCTGACTGTTGACTGCTGTTAAGGTCAGCACGTAGTGGCTTCCGAGAGCGGCAATCGAACCGGTGATTAACGCCTTCAGACCCTGCCGTTGACAAATCTCTCTAGCGATATCCTGGGTGACCCGGTCATCCGGCGAGTGGCCCATCAGGCGCAGTGTTTGCCGCACACGCGCGTCGGGAAAGAGACTTAAGTACGGCGACTGTCCGAGTTGAACAACAAGGCCCTGTTTGAGCGTGCCATCAAAGACGCTATCTCCGGTCGTGTTGACGAAATCCGAAAGTAGGATCGTGTCTTTGTCGGTTAAGGCAACTGTTCGCCGAGCGAACACGAAATAGCCCACGGTCGCCAACACCAGCGAAAATACTACTGCGGCCGAAAGTGCAAAGCCTTTTTTGTGCTTCTTAATTTCCGTGGCGATGTACTGCGCGCTTGATACGTGGTGGGTAACTTCACCGCTTGCAGTGGCCGCAGCAGTTACTTGTGACGTAGCTGGTGCATGTGCAACCGCGCTGCTCGATGTTCTGAACTCTGGCGAAACTGTACGTTCGATCTCTGACTCCAAATCGAGCTGACGTTTAAGTCTTTTTAGATCGACCAGAATGTCTTTCGCCGTTTGATATCGCTCTTCGAGATCTTTGGTTAGTGCCTTAGAGACGATGCGTTCGAGTTCAGCTGGCGCCTCTCGGTCGTAACGAGCCAGCAATGCGGGTTCTTTATTGAGTATGAGGCCGAGAACTTCGCTGGGTGTCCCCGCCTCAAACGGCGCATGTCCTGTCACCATCTCGTAAATAACTGCCCCGAGACTCCATAGATCAGTGCGTCCGTCAACACGTTGTCCTTTTGCCTGCTCGGGCGACATGTAAACAAGCGTTCCGAGAACTATGCCTGCACCCGTATCGACCAGGGCTTTCGTCGGCGCTTCAGTGTCAGCAGTAAAGCCCTGGGGTTCGGTCAGCTTGGCCAGTCCGAAATCTAACACTTTGACGTAACCGTCGTGCCTGACCATGATGTTTTCAGGCTTAATGTCGCGATGGATGATGCCGGCCGCGTGCGCCGCAGCCAATGCACCTGTTGTTTGAATCGCGATCTCGAGAAGCTCTATGAGCTTTAGATGCCCGTGCCTCATTCGCTTTCTGAGTGTCTCCCCGTCGATAAATTCTGTTGCGATGAAGTGACGAGAGTCGATCTCACCAATCTCATAGATCGTGATGATGTTCGGATGATTGAGCGCGGAAGCAGACTTAGCTTCCTGTACGAAGCGACGCATGCGTTCCTGATCCGACGCGACCGAATCAGGCAAGAGTTTCAGCGCAACTTTGCGATCAAGCTTCGTATCCTCGGCAAGATACACCTCTCCCATGCCACCCTGGCCGAGCTTGGAGAAGATGTGGTAATGGGAGATTGTCGTTCCTATCATTGCGTTGTGCTCCAAACAACCCCGCTGCGCATTCTTTCGCAGCGTGCTTGTCTTTCTTTTTGATATGAATGAATTCTGGTGCTTGTCTGATCTGGTTCAAACAAGATTACGATGGAACTATCGGTAACACTGGAAGCCTGGGGCGGCGGCTGTCCTAATCGATTAATCCGTACAGCGTACTAGAAGGGTATGGGCTTGCTTTAGCTGACAGTCACCCGTCAGAAAAAACTGATCTGCTTACGAAAAGCCTAAGAAACGGTTGGAAAACGACCCTTGGATAGGGTTTATTCTAGACCAATATGATCCAATCAGCTAGCTTGAAATCAGCAGAGGTCTGAATTTCATCCGCAGAGTACACGATTCGGATTAGACTGATATTCGTTCTGAATGGACTAATGCACCAATGAAGCCTCTATCCAATAGACTCTCACTCGTTTGCATCTTCTTTCTCTCTTTTGGCGTTGCGGCACGAGCCGATGACATTGATGCCTACGTCCAAACAGAGATGGCTGAGCAGCACATCCCCGGTCTATCTCTGTGCGTTGTTCGCGACGGCCGCATCATCAAGGACCAAACCTATGGACTGGCGAATGTTGAACTAAACGTTCCCGCAACCTCCGACACCGAATTTGCGATTGCCTCAATGACAAAGTCAGTAACGGCCAGCGCCATAATGCTTCTGGTGCAGGACGGGAAGATCAGTCTTGACGATCCGATCAGTAAATACTTCGACGGTCTCCCGGAAAGTTGGCAAGCCATCACAGTGCGGCACCTGTTGTCTCACACTTCCGGTATCAAGGATCACTTTCATGACTATCCTTTCTTTCCGATTGCCAATCTCGATCGCAAACTTGAATACACCGACGCGCAATATCTGAAAGCACTGATCGACGGCGGACTTAACTTTAAGCCAGGTGCTCAGTGGGCCTACAGCAGTACTGGTTTTACTTTGCTGGGGATGATCATTAAGAAGGTAACCGGCAAGCCCTACGCAGAGTTTTTTCGCGAGCGCATCTTTGCTCCACTCGGCATGACGAAAACCCACGTCATTAGCCTCGCTGGAATCATTCCAAACCGTGCCGCTGGTTATCGCTGGCTCGATGGGGCAATGCGTAACGGCGATTACACTGGACAAACCTTTAGCGAGGGCGCTGACGTCAGTTTGCTTACCACCGCGGCGGACCTGGCCAAATGGCACATCGCTCTGTCGTCGGAAGGTATCTGGAAGAAGTCGAGTCTCGAGTTAATGTGGACACCGGCCAAGCTCGCTAATGGGGAAGAAGCGGTCCCGTTTCCCGGAGGCGAGTCTGGTCTTGGTTGGGGTTTGGGAATCTATAACGGGTATCCACGGATCGGCCACGGTGGCAGCTTTATCACCGGATTCGTGTCGTTCATGGGAAGAATCCCGGATAAACGACTGATTGTGATCGTGTTGACGAATCAACACTCCGCGAATCCATTGCGAGTCGCCTTCGGAGTGGTTGGTTTCTACGATGCGGATTTGCTGGCGCCACATCGCACGAAGGTCCAAGCGGATGCGCAGCCGGAGCTGACTGCGAAAGTGAAGGCGTTTGTTGCTGCTCTGTTCAGCGGGGGCGCAAGCGGTGACCCCACTCAATTCGTGACTGGCGGTCTGGGCCATCATCTTCCGCCCGTTCCCAAAACGCCTGCCGGACAAACAGTTCCGGTTTCGGACGTCTCATTCATTGCCAGTGCGAACGTCAGCAATCGACGAATCGTGCGCTACGGCGCAAGAGTCACGCATATGAGTTACTACAAGGCCATCTTCGACGGTCACCCCGTCTACTTAACCTTCTACTTCACGAGTGACGGCCAAATCGCGGATTATTCGGCATATTAGTAAGCTCTTAACCTTTATCCGCAGATGTAGAACGAAAATGGATACGATGCGCGAAATGACACGAACGAACACGAAATAACGCCAACAAGTGAGTACCTTGTTCGTGTGGTTTCGTGTTGGTTCGTCTGACTTCGTGGATCGCAATCGCTTTTTCAGCAGCCTGCTAGGGGCGGCGCCTCCGTGGCCACCCCTTCGAACCAATTCACGATCTTGATTTGCAGGTGGCTTGGTCACGGTGGACCACCCCGCAATGACGAGCTACGCGCCTTGTTTCTTAGCCGGTTGATACGTACCCGGAACTGTTCGAGCTGCAATGCTCAGACGGTTCCACGAATTGATCGCCGTCACTGCCAGAGTCAAATCAGCAAGTTCCTTGTCGTTGAAAAACTCTTTGACGCGCTCAAACACTCCATCAGGTACATGGCCTTCTTGAATGTTGGTTACTGACTCCGCCCATGTGAGAGCTGCTCGCTCGCGATCTGTGTAGTAGGGAGATTCTTCCCACGCATCCAGCCCATAAAGTCTTTGCTCTGACTCACCTGCTGCTTTGAGGTCCTTCCAGTGCATGTCGATGCAGTATGCGCAGCCATTGATCTGCGACACACGCAACTTAATCAAGTTTTGCAGCGACTCTTCCAGCCCGCATTGTTGCAAGTAGTGCTCAATGCCCAACATGGCATGGTACGCACCACGCGCCGACTTCAAGTAATCAATTCTTGGCTCCATCTGAAGGCTCCTTATTAATGGTCCCTTGGACTACGAGGATTATTAATTCGCAGATTATGCCGATGGCGGAGATAAAAACAAATCAACTGTGTCACTGGTGGAACGTGCGAACTAAAGAAGAGTTTACAGATGCGCCGCGATCATTGTTCGCATTAACATTCCTGCGGGCCGGGGCAGTAGCCCGACTGTCAAGGAGGGCTCAGCTCTTTGTGTTCGAGCCCTCCCTCACGGTCGGGCTAGCCTCGATCCTCCGACTCCCTGGCCATCCGTCCCATCGAATTCGGAAATGCTCCCAACGAAATTTCCGTCTATGGGGGGGCACGGAGGGCCACTCCTACAGCGGCCGCGGGACCCCTAAGTCATTACAGATCTTTCGCACAAGCTGTTTCTTGATTTCGCGATGTCGAGGCACGGTGCTAGTCGAGCCAGTCTTTGAATTTCTGTAGACGGAATGTTTTGCACCTTCTCGAACAAGGATACAGCCGTGTAGTGTGAGGTGCCGTATGAGGTCGGCGCGCTTCATTGATTTGAATTGTTTACCCGAACAGATCAGGCTGCACGCAGCACGAACTTCTCGCGAGTCACTTTCGCACTACTGGAAAAGTTTCTTTCAAACTCTTCGCGATTCGAATTCAATACTAGTTGGATTGCTTCATTTAGGTTGTCACGTGTCTCTTCCAAGGAGTCACCCTGCGTATTAGCGCCCGGCAATTCAGCCACATAGCCGATGTAACCGCCTTCTTCGGCCTCTTCGAAAATCGCTGTTAGTGTGAGTTCGGTCATACAAGCCGGATGATAGCTCTGTTCAAATGATCCATCAATGGAGTTGCGTAGTCGCATATCCGATGTGCGCCTGTCTTGTCGTGTCCAAAAGCGGAATTTAAGAAGGCTTTCTTGCTGCTACTCCGGAAGGCGCCGTGGAAGACACCCAGTAAAACTCTAACAAGTAAACAACTCGACAAAGCATGACCCAAAGCCCTGACTAATCAACTCCGTTAGAATGGGCCTTAATTGATTTTCAGAATCGGCGTAATCTGCGGATAAACTCTTCATGATCTGGTTTTTAGATTATGGGGGAATCATATGTCACAAAGACTGGCACTGGTCTCCATTTTACTTTTCATATTATCTTTCGTTGTCGCCTCAACAAAACTTCCTAACTAGCCATTGGGCGCCGCCGGAGGAGAAATGATGAACAAGCTCGGCAAACTCGAATGGTCCATCCTGGCCGCTTCTGTAACCGGTTGTGTATTGTGCCTGATCCTGCTTGGCACAACTGCACATCCGCAGCGCCGCGGTAGGGAAGAGAAAGCGTTGGTATCGACGATCGCATTTGTCAGTACACGCGACCGCCCGTCCAATAACCCACAGTTGAGCCTTGCGCTTGATACAGAGATTTATCTGATGGATGGCGACGGGACGAACGTGCGGCGATTGACAGACAATGCATACGGTGATTGTTTCCCATCAATTGCGCCGAATGGAAATACGATCGTCTTCGAAAGCAATCGCCTTCGGGCTGAAAGCGAGCCTCTTAACACCTCAGATTTGTTCTTGATGAATGCCGACGGCACTGATCAGAGATATCTGACACGAGGCAGTTCCGCGACCTGGTCACCGGATAGTAAGTCGATCGCCTATCATGCTTCTGCGTCCGGCACGGGTAAACCGATCGCACTTTTTCCGGGCGCCGCCACTAATGACAGCGATATCTTTGTAATTAACGTTACGCAGAAAGGTGCACGGCCCAAAAACATTACTAACAACCCGAGCGCTATCGATGACGATGCGGACTGGTCGCCGAATGACGATAAGATTGTATTCGTTAGCAAAGACGTTAAAGATAATCCCACGAATGCTGTCAGTGCCGAACTTTACGTTATCAATGCTGATGGCAAGCGCAAACCAAACAAATTAACCAACAACAACGAAGAGGAACGCGCGCCTGCATGGTCGCCGGACGGTCAGCGCATTCTTTTTCTCTGTCGCAGAGGTGGTCCAGACTTTGAGATCTGCATCATGAATGCCGACGGTACCCAGCAGGAGCAGTTAACCAACAATACGGTAGCGGACCTGACAGCGTCGTGGTCGCCGGATGGTCGGAAGATCGTGGTACACAGGCCGGTTTCTCCTGGTCGATTCCAACTCTGGTTAATAAACGTAGATGGGAGCGGTGAGAAGCAGTTGACTGACACCCCGGGCCTCAATGGATTTCCGAACTGGGGCGAGATTCGCGCAGGGAAGCATCGGTAAATGCAGCTGCACTTACTTCGAGAACGATTATTCATTGGAGGAATTCCTCGAGTGCTTCACCTCCAATAGAGTCATCGTTTGGTGCGATTTCGTAGCGTTTCGTGTTACTTCGTGTGGTTTCGTGGATCGTGTTGTTCTGAGCAGAGACGATCCACGAATTCACACGAAATAACACGGAAACAAGCGTTCCTTTTATCCAGAAAACTAAGAACCATCCAAGTGCGTCACACAAACCAACACGAACCTAGCTTATCCCACAATCTGAGTTTGTTTACCTCGGAATCACCTTCAACAAATCCGCTGCAAGTCGCGGGTTGATCTTCTGTAACAACTCGTATTGTTGCAGCGCCCCCGTCTTCTCTCCGGTCGCCGCGTAAGCCATTCCTAATGCATGTATACCTAATGCGTTTCTCGGTTCCACTTCGAGCATTTTTCGCAATGGCTCGATCGCGTTTTGCGGCTCGCCTTTCTTCATATACACGTAACCCAGTTGATACAACGAAAAGACGAAAGTCGGCTTCTTTTCCAACGACTTTTGGTATGAAGCAATTGCCTCATCAAACTTTCCCTGACTCGCAAATGCATCTCCCAGGCTCATGTAATAAACATGGTTTGGTTCCTTCTTCACCAGTGCCTGATAACATTCGACCGCCTTATCAACTCTTCTCCATTCGGAGTAGTTAACACACAGCCGTCCATGGTAGTCAGATTTACCGGGGTCGAGTGCGACGGCTTTCAGATAAGCCTCTTCAGCTTCAGCAAACTTTCCCATGCTGTTGTACGACTGACCCAGTTCAGCCTGGGTATCAGCATTCTGTGGATCCTCACGAACCAGTCGTTGGAGCTCCACCATACGCGGCATCATATTTTTTCGCGCCCACGACACTCTTAGTCGCTCTTGAGCTTCTTCGTGATTTGGTTGCAGAACCAACACGCGGTTCAAAGTCTTGATAGCTTCGTCATACTCGGCGGCCATTAGCAATGTGTTGCCCAAAAGGTAGAGATCATCCACATCATCCGGATGTGAAGCTGATACTTTCTTCAACGGCTCGATCGCCTCTTTATATTTGAGGTTGTCGCGCAGGGCGATACCGAGAGTCTTGAGAATAGCCGGATCATTTGGGCTGATGCGCCGCGCTTCTTCGAGATTTGATAAGAACTTTGCGTCATCGCCCAGATCACCATACGACAAGCCTAAATATGCGAAGGCTTCAGCTGAGTCGGGCTTCAATTCAGTCACGCGTTTGAAAGCTGCAGCGGCCTCGTTATGTTTGCCTACTTGCCTCAAGGCGATGCCAAGATTGAATTGAGCTAACGCGTTGGCCGGCTCGAATTTGATTGCTTCAGAATATGCCTGGATTGATGATTGATAGTTGTTCAGCTTTGCGTAGGCGATGCCCAGACCAAGGTACGGCTCGACGTGTTGTGCTACTGCTAACGAACGATTGAAGTACTCGATCGCAGCTTCAAACGATTCCTTTTGCACATGTAGGTGGCCGAGTTCGTAAAGGATTGCGGCGTCGTTCTCGCGCAGTTGCAAGGCCGTTTGGAGAACCCGAATAGCGTCATCGTTGCGAGCCGATTGGCTATACAAACTGGCTAGCAGGCGATGCGCTTCAATGTTTTTTGGATTTAGACGAATTGCTTCCTTGAGCGCTTCGATGGCTTCTGTCGTGTGCCCGGTTCCCGCGTACGCACCGCCCAGGCCAAACTGAGCCAGCGGCTCGTTCGGTCGTAGTTCGACGGCGATCTTAAAGAAGTTGAGCGCCTGCTCACCCTTCTTCAAGGCCATGGAACAAAATCCGGAATTGAGCTGCGCACTAAAGTTCTTTGGATCGAGTTTGATAGCGGCAGCGTACTGCTGCAACGCTTCTTCGTAGTTCCCCGCGCGTTGCGCCGCAACGCCTGCGGTAACGTAATCCCCGACAGTCTTGTCTGGTTGTTGAGCGAGTGAGTCAGTTGAGATTAGGAAAAGAAGTGCGAGAAGGAAAAGGTATCGTTTGTTAGATTTCATTTGAGTGTGAAGAGAAGCTAATTACTGCTCGTATTCGATTTCGTAAAAGTCTAGCTCCAGGAGTTGCTGACGCTTGATATTTTCGAGATCCTCCGCGGCAAAGTTTCCCGTCGCGACCCATCTTTTTCCTATCGCGATCTGTTCCGGGGTCCAATTGGCCAACACCGATTTCATGATGAATTTTAACATGACATAAGCTGGTCCTTGTGAGCCTTCTGTCACACGCTTCAGTTTGGTAACTTCGAATGGTTTAAGGGCTCTGCGCGATGGTTCGACTAATCTTACTCTTCGAGCGTAACCCCACGGGAACAAATACCTCATAAACAAAGACGACACCCTGAAGGTTGCGAGCGTTTCAGCCTGCGGAGCGGTCGAAAGCGTAGAGCCTAGGGTGGAGCGAGGCTTTGCGAGCGGAACCCTAGCTCTGAGTCGAAGAAAAGAACCGAGCCCGCGACGCGGGCGACAGAC
>Ga0207701_10008468_pt1 | contig 10155 bp, 11 predicted proteins | sample KBSSwiSSwithPhiX_FD_184294 | JGI IMG/M metagenome (GOLD analysis project Ga0207701, IMG submission 184294) | Switchgrass rhizosphere bulk soil microbial communities from Kellogg Biological Station, Michigan, USA, with PhiX - S5 (SPAdes) (version 2) | ecosystem: Environmental > Terrestrial >...
CCGAGCGCGATCGGGAACGCCAGGCCCATGCTGCCGAGCATGTAGAAATTCTGCGGGCGATGGCCGGCGGCCCACAGGTCGAAATTGGTGTTGCCGATGCCGCCGACCACGGCTTCCTCGTTTTTCAGCCTGGCGATCAGCCGCGAGGTGAGGTCGAACCGGTTCATGACCTTGGTGTTGCGGGCAGGGGTGGTGTTCATGGCAGTTTTCCTGGCGTCGCTCACTTGTCGAACACTTTGCCGCCGGTCAACAGCGGCGAGAGGATCAGCGCCACAGGCGCCTGCGTGGTCAGGGCCTGCTTGATCGACCGGTCGCAGATGAACGCGAACTCATCGAGCCTCGTGCACGTGTGATGCTCCATCGCCAGCGAATCCAGCACCGGGCGCATGGTACGGCACACCAGCGATTGGCCGTAATTGAACTCGCCGAGCGTGCCGCGTTCGGACACGAACATGATCAGCGGGATCTGGTAGGGCATTGCCAGCGAGGCCAGCACGTTCGCCAGCGTCGCAAAACCGGAGGTCTGCATCAGCACCGCGCCGCGCCGGCCGCCCATCCAGGCGCCGGAGACGATGCCGACGGCTTCCTCCTCCCGGGCGGTAGGGAAGGTGGTGAAAAACGGGTCGGCGTGCAGATTCTTGATCAGCGTCGTCAGCACCCGATCGGGCACATAGGGGACCAGGCTGATTTCGTTGCGCTTGAGCGAGGCCAGCACGATGCCGTGCCAGGTGTTGTCTTGCGCAATTTGGGGCGAGGTTTGAACCTCAGCGGCCGCCATCCTAATTCTCCCGTATCATGCGCGCGATCTCGATCGCGGCCATCCTGTCGTGGCGCCGAACTTGACGCGACCGGCGGGATTGTCAACATGCCCCGGCGTTACCGTGATGTGCGTGCCGCGCGGTCGGCAGCCACGCGGTCGGCATGCCATAATGTGAGATAACTAGAACATCGGGGAGGGCTGCCATGGGAGGTTGGTTCCGGACGGCTGCGGTTGCGGCATTGATGATGGTTGCTGCGGCTGCTGCTGCATCCGCCCAGTCGTTCCCGTCGCGGCCCGTGCGTATTTTCGTACCCTATCCCGCCGGCGGCGGCGTCGACGTCCTGACGCGGACGCTGGGCGATGTGGTTTCCAAGCAATGGGGCCAGTCGGTCGTGGTCGAGAACCGGCCGGGTGCGGGCGGCGTCATCGCCTCGCAGGCGGTCGTCACTTCCGCGCCGGACGGCTACACCCTGATCATGGTGGCCAGCGGCCATGCCACCAATCCGCTGCTGTATGCGAAAATTCCCTACGATACGTTCAAGGATTTCACGCCGATTTCGCTGTTGGCCTCCTCGCCCAATATTCTGCTGGTGCGCGCGGACTCGCCGTTCAGGACGATGGGCGATCTGATTGCGGCGGCAAAGGCCAAGCCGGGCAGTCTTTCATTCGCCCATGCCGGCACCGGCACGTCGACCCATCTGGCCGGCGAACTTCTCAAGAGCCTCGCCAGGATCGATCTCAACGCCATCCCTTACAAGGGCGGCGCGCCTTCGATCAACGATCTGCTTGGCGGGCAAATCCCGATCTCGTTCAACAACGGCCCGGAATCGGTCGGCCAGTTGCAGGCCGGCACGCTGCGTGCGCTCGCCGTCACCACCGCGGAGCGCGCGCCGTTCCTGCCCGATGTACCCAGCATGTCGGAGGCCGTGCCGGGCTATGACACTGGCGTATGGTGGGGATTGCTGGGGCCGGCCAACATGCCGGCGGACGTCCTCGCCAAGCTCTCGCAAGATTTCGTCGCGGCGTTGAACACCGACTCCGTCAAGGAGCGCCTGGGCAAGCTCGGCGCGCTGCCGATCGGCAGTTCGCCGCAGCAATTCGACGCCAGGATCCACGCCGATTACGACAAATGGGGCCCGATCATTCAGGCCGCCGGAATGAAGCCGGAATAACATCGTGGCATCGCCGATGATCCCTGCCTGTCTGCCGCCGCGCGAGGTTACCCCTCCGCGCGTGCCGCTGCCGCCCGATGCCTGCGACACCCATGCGCATGTGTTCGGTCCTGCCGATCGCTTCCCCTATGCGGACGATCGCAGCTACACGCCGCCCGATGCGCCGCTGGAAAAGTATCTCGGCATGCTGGACACGCTCGGTTTTGCGCGCGGCGTGCTGGTGCAGGGCAGCGCGCATGGCCGCGACAATTCGGCGATGCTCGATGCGTTGAAGCGTCAGCCCAATCGCCTGCGCGGTGTTGCGGTGGCTGACGCCGGTGTTTCGCCGGAAGAATTGCGCGCGTGGAACGCAGGCGGCGTCCGCGGCCTGCGCTTCAATCATTTTTTTCGTGACGGGCAATTGCATTACCGCGGCGGCGTGCCGCTGACGGAAGCAGGAAAGCTCGCAACCGTGATGGCCGAGCTTGGCTGGCATTTGCAGCTCTGGATCGATGTCAAGGATCTGCCGCAGACGATCCCGCTCCTGATGCGGCTCGGCCTTCCGGTCGTGATCGACCACATGGGCCGCACCGATGCCCGCGCCGGCACGGCCACGGAAGGCTTTCAGAGCCTGCTGCGCGCAGTTGACGAGGGCTGGTGCTGGGTCAAACTGTCCGGCGCACACCGCCTCAGCCAGAACGCGCCTGATTATCCCGACGCCCGGCCGTTCCACGAGGCGCTGGTGAAGGCCAATCCGGAACGGCTGGTATGGGGCGGCGACTGGCCGCATCCGCGTGTCGAGGGCGAAATGCCCGATGCCGGACATTTGCTCGAACTGTTTCAGATGTGGACGCCCGATCAGGCGACGCAGCAGCGCATCCTCGTCACCAATCCCGCAACACTCTATGGCTTCCCGAACTGAAAGCTGGCTCAAGAAAATGACCGTCAACAACAAGCGCGTATTCTACGTCAAATATCTCTCCCATGAGATCTACGCCGAGATCCTGAAGGCCCGCCCCGATGTGCGGCTCGACCGGCTGGAGAATGAAAGCCCCGATGCCGAGGCCGCGCCGATCCTGTCGGCGGCGCACGCCTATCAGATCGGCGCGGCGCGCGACGAGCTGGCGCCGCACTTCCATGCCGATCAGGACCTGTTGCGCCGGGCGCCAAACCTGCTCATCGTCTCCAGCAACGGGGCGGGCTTTGACCCCGTCGATGTCGACGCCTGCACCGCGGCGGGTGTGCTGGTCGTCAATCAATCCGGCGGCAATGCCAATTCGGTGGCCGAGCACGCGCTCGGCATGCTGTTGACGCTCTCGAAGCGCATCCTGGAGGCCGACCGCGCGCTGCGGCGCGAGGCCAATGTCAGCCGCAACGCGCTGATCGGCAACGAGGCGAAAGGAAAGACCATCGGCATTGTCGGGATCGGCAATGTTGGCCGCCGCATCGCCGAACTCTGCAAGGGGCTCCTGCATATGAATGTGATTGCTTACGATCCCTATCTCACGGCAGAGGAAATCGCGAAGCGCGGGGCAGAGAAGGTCGAGCTCGACGACTTGATGCGCCGCTCCGATTTCGTGTCGATCTCCTGCCCGCTCACCAAAGACAATCGCCGCATGATCGGCGCCCGCCAGTTCGCGCTGATGCAGCCGCACGCCTTCTTCATCACCACCGCGCGCGGCTTCATCCACGACGAGGCGGCGCTGTTCGACGCGCTGCGCGACAAGCGCATCGCGGGTGCCGGCCTCGACGTCTGGGACAAGGAGCCGCCGCCGCCGGATCATCCGCTGCTGCGGTTCGACAATGTGCTGGCTAGCCCGCACACGGCGGGCGTCACCAAAGAGGCCCGCGTCAACATGGGCAGGATCGCCGCCGAGCAAATTCTCGACGCGCTCGACGGCAAGCGGCCGCCGCGCATCGTCAATCCCGAGGTCTGGCCCGCTTACGCCAAGCGCTTCGAACGCGCTTTCGGATTTACCCCGAAATAGCAGCCGAACGAGAGATGAGATAGCGAACGACAGACAGCGCGGCCGCCGCGACCCGCGGCGGAGGTCTCAACCATCGTGTTCGTTCCTTTTGCAGCGCGGCAAGAAACTCGACGATCCGCGCCAATGGAACGGCAGGTCGTTCACGTAGATGAACGTGAAGATTGTTTGATCCAGATCAAGGCCGCGAAGCTCCCGCACGCAAGGCTTCGGGCTGACCCGCGGTTCGGTGCGATGAGCAAGCGTCCGCGGTGTTCCTCTCTCAAAAGAAGGAGAACGCCAATGTTGCGTCGGATTCTCATCGCTTTGGCAGCCGCAGCCGTGCTGTTGATCACCTACACGCCGCAGGACGCGTCCGCCCGCGGCGGCGCACGCGTGGGAGCCCGGGGCGGCGCGGTCGGGGTTCGCGGAGCACGGGGCGGCGCGGTCGCGGTTCGCGGAGCCCGTGGTGGCGCTGTCGCCGTGCGTGGTGGACGCTACGGCTACCGTTACGGGGTCGGTGCGGCGGCAGTGGGCGCTGCTGCGGTCGGTGCCGCTGCGGCGGGGGCCTACTACCGCGGCGGCTGCGGCTACGACGCCTACGGCAACTACGTCTGCCCGGGCCGGTATTATCCGTACTGAGCGGCGCGGCGGAGTTTTGGTCGCCATCGCGGCTTAGCGAACATTGAGTAGGGCGCGGCGCAATCTCGATTTGCGAGAGCGCCGCCCGCTGTGACGGCAACCATGGATTTTCTCGCACCAGATACCCTCAAAAAGTGTCGTCGCGCGGTCCCGGCCCGAGCCGCGGGACGCCTTGCCGCGACGAGCAACATCCGCCTGCCGGAAAGCATCTCTGGCGTTGTCACGGATTGAACCTTGAGCCGCTGGCCGCGACCTACCTGACAGAGGCAATCTGTCGGAGGCTGTCATGACCCACTGGCACGATACGATGGTCGATAGACCTGAAACGGATGGCGCGGTTTACATCACGGGCTGGACAATATCCGGCCTTGCCGTTCTCGGGGCGGTTGTGGCGGTCTGGATTTTCGGGATTTAGACCCGCCGTTGACGACGGTCCAAGTGCGCGCCGATTTGGGGACGATGCTCGCTCTTCAAGATCGCTATGATTTCAACCGTGGAGAAGGTTTCCGCCGTCCATCGATCGATCGCGGCAACAATTCCACTGCCGATTGGCGTCCGGACGACGCGCGCATTGCTATTTTCGCCGACATCTCGACTAGTTAGCGGCTCAGGGCCATTTTCCGTGCTGTGCCCCGCCCATGGAACGACCGTTTCGCCGGGGCCGATGGAAGATTCACAAGATGCAACAGGTCCGCTCATTGCTTCGTGGTGCGCCGTCCCGGATCGGGCGTCGGCTGGCCCAGATCGTCGCGATTGCTGCCGCCAGCCTGCCGGCTGCCGGCGCTTAAGACGGATTGCGTCACCTAAGAGCCTGATACCTGGTCACGCGAGCCGTCGGCTCGCCGCAACGGCGGTTGTCCTGATGGGCGCACCCAGCGAGCGCCCTTGGCGTGGTTTTAATCATATTGTATGACTAAAGCGGCGGTCGCCATAACCAGGTTACTCTGCTCGCCCTGGGCTATGCTTTCGCCGGTCCAGGGGCTTTTCCAATGTTCCATACCTCCGATGCATTGATCCGCAACGTGCACAGCCAGGTCGCCGATCGGGTTGGAATGAGTATCGTGCGCGGCGATGTCGGCGTCGGCGAGACATTGCCATCGGAAATGCAAATCTGCGAAATGATGGATGTCAGCCGCACCGTGGTGCGTGAGGCGATCCGGACCTTGACCGGCAAGGGGCTGGTGGAAGCCCGCCCCAAAAGCGGAACGCGCGTTCGACCGCCGGAGCAGTGGAATCAACTCGATCCCGATGTGCTGCGCTGGCGGCTCGAAACCTCCGACATGGATTCGTATCTGACCAAGCTGTTCCAGCTGCGCTGCGCGGTCGAACCGGCGGCCGCGGCGCTGGCGGCGACCAGTGCCGGAGAAACCGACATCGCCCGCATCCGGGCGGGCTATGAGGGGATGGCGGCGGCCAAGGTCAACGAGGATTTCGTTGCCGCCGACATCGTCTTCCACCAGGGCATCTACTTTGCGACACGCAACGAATTTTTCTGGCCGATCGCACAGATGTTCGACATCACGCTGCGCCAGAGTTTTACCATCGCCGCCCGCGGCTCCCACCGCGCCCGGGCGCTGGTCGAGCATTATGCCGTACTGGAGGCGATCGCGACGCGGAATGTCGACGGCGCGCGGGAGGCGACCAACGTTCTCTTGAAGAATTCCGCCGACGACCTGGTGCGAATTCGCGGCCGCGAGTTCGCCGCGCAATCGAAGGCTTCGGGGATTTCAACAACACCATCCCGCGACCGCGGCTAGCCTCATCTTGCCTGGCACCCTTGCGTTCAACTCACGCGGTCCGATCGGGCCGGCAGTTCGCGGCCGAATATCTCACCGTAGTCGACAATTTCGGCGCGCGCGCCCGACAAGCGCAGGGCGTGCCAGAATGCGACCTGGTTCGCCGTCAACACCGGACGCGCAAGCGCCTCTTCCAGCGCCTTGATGATGCCGACGGCGCGGAAGCCGTTGCCGCCGATAAACACCGAATCGGCCTGCCTGGGCGTATGCGCACGCACCCATTCATGGAGTTGGTCCGGCTCGATCGCTTGCTGGTCCGATGGCAGGCCGGCGGGTCCGCTATGAACCACTTCGAAAGCCTGATCCTGAAAGTAGCGGGCGCCCAGCCGGTCCGTCTCCGCCGAGAACCACGGCGGGTTGAACAGCGCCAGCCGTTTGGCGCCGAGCGCCCTCAGTGCGGCGACCGCGGCGGCACACGTAATGGTCACCGGGATGCCCCGCGTGCGGGTCTCCAAACGCGCCTTCAGTTTGGCGTCATCATCGGCGCCGCGCATGTAGCTGCTGCTGGTGAAGGCATAGGCGATCGCATGCAACGGCGCTGCTGCCAGCAGTTCGGCCGCGTCATCAACCAGCGGCGGGTCGGCCAGAGCGCGGGCGGGATCGTCGGCCATGATCGGGTCCATCACGCCACCCGGTCGGTAGGCGCCAAAATGGACCCGCGCCGCGTGGATCGAAATTCCATCAGGCGCCATCGCACCGAATTCCGCCTCCGGGCCGACGTCGGCGTGCGGGGTGAGAACGCCAATCCGCGTTCGCGCCCAACCATCCGGCTGCCACATGGTCATCTCCTTCGATCCGAAAGGTATCTGCGATGGCCGCGCGCGTGTGAACCCGCGTCCTAGTCGTTCGCCTCCGGCGGCAGGAAGTTCACTTCATGCTCGGCCGAGATGCGCACGATTTCGGCGACATCGCTCAGATTGTGCAGCCGGTTGAACAGCGCTTCCAGCTTCTGCGTCGGGGAAACCCAGAATAGCGCCCGGGCCGGCTTGTCCGACTTGTTGAAATAGCCGTGCGGAATGCCGCGTGGCAGCCGGACCAGGTCGCCGGCCTTGGCCTGCACCCACATGCCGTCGAGCTTGAGGTCGAGCATGCCGTCCTGCACCAGGATGAATTCGTCCTGGGTTGGATGGATGTGGACCGGCACGAACTGGCCGGGATCGCTGTTGGTCTCGAACGCAAAGGTCGAGTCCGTCACCGCCTTTGGGAAGTAGACCTGTCCGAGGATATTCCAGGTCTTGCCGGAATATCCGGTGCCGTTCCGCGTGATGCCTTTTTCGAGCGCTGCCATGTTGTGATCCCTTTTGTGGCCGTCGTGATGACGCTACCCACGGTCTGTCTTGTGTCAAGCGCATGTCGGAGGGGCTGGCGCTTCCTTGCAAAAGCTTGAAGTTTAAAATAAGTGTGGAGAGATCGGTCCCGAAAGGCTAACGGATGTCAAAACTGTCGCGTTCTTCCCATGCGCTCGTCACCGGCGGCGGACGGGGTATTGGGCGAGCGGTCGCCGCTGTCCTGTCGGAGGCGGGCGCTACCGTCACCATTCTCGGCCGTAACCGCGCCACGCTTGATGAAGCCGTCGCATCCGGCGCCGCGGCGTTCGCGGTCGCCGCCGATGTGTCGGACGCCGCTTCAGTGAAATCGGCCGTCGCGGAAGCCGCGGCGCGGCAACCGATCGACATCCTGGTTGCGAACGCCGGTGCTGCTGAATCCGCGCCGTTCGGCCGCTCCGATGCGGCGCTGTTCCAGCGCATGATGGACGTCAATTTCATGGGCGTGGTCCATGCCACGCAAGCGGTATTGCCCGGGATGCTGGAGCGACGGCAGGGACGGATCGTCGCCATCTCTTCGACCGCCGGGTTGAAGGGTTATGCCTATGTCAGCGCCTACAGCGCGGCCAAGCACGCGGTGATCGGCCTCGTCCGCTCGCTGGCGCTGGAGACTGCGAAGAGCGGCATCACCGTCAATGCGGTGTGCCCCGGCTTCACCGAGACCGACCTGCTCGAGGGCAGCATCGACAACATCATCAAGAAGACCGGCCGCAGCCGCGAGCAGGCGATCGCCGAGCTCTCCAAACACAATCCGCAGGCGCGCCTCGTGACGCCGTCGGAAGTCGCCGACGCCGTGCTGTGGCTGTGCGGCGAGGGCGCCGGCGCCATCACCGGACAGGCGATCGCGGTCGCCGGCGGCGAGGTCTGATAATTTGAAACGTCATTGCGAGGAGCGAAGCGACGAAGCAATCCATACTTCCTTTGTGGCGGCATGGATTGCTTGGCTTCGCTCGCAATGACGAACTGAGAAAAAGGAGATCCCATGAGCAAGCCCGCCAACCCCGTGACGCTGCCGCTGGCGGATTATTCGCCGAAGCATTTTTTGCTGGCCGTGGCCGACAAGGTCGCCACCGTGACGCTGAACCGTCCCGAGCGCAAAAATCCGCTGACGTTCGAAAGCTACCGGGAATTGACGGATTTCTTCCGCGCCTGTGCGATGGACGACGCGGTCAAGACCATCGTCGTATCGGGCGCGGGCGGCAACTTCTCCTCCGGCGGCGACGTCTTCGAAATCATCGGCCCGCTGATTGAGATGGACACCAAGGGCCTCACCGCCTTCACCCGGATGACCGGCGACCTGGTCAAGGCGATGCGGGCGTGCCCGCAGCCGATCGTGGCGGCCGTCGATGGCATCTGCGCCGGTGCCGGCGCGATCGTTGCCATGGCCTCCGACATGCGCCTGGCAGCGACCGGCGCCAAGGTTGCGTTCCTGTTCAACAAGGTCGGTCTTGCCGGCTGCGACATGGGCGCCTGCGCGATCCTGCCGCGCATCATCGGCCAGTCGCGGGCGTCCGAGCTGCTCTATACCGGCCGCTTCATGACGGCGGAGGAGGGCGAGCGCTGGGGCTTTTTCAGCCGCATCGTCGCACCGGAACAGGTGCTGACGCAGGCGCAGGCACTGGCCAGGCAGATTTCGGAAGGACCGACCTTCGCCAACACCATGACCAAGCGCATGCTCGCCATGGAATGGGCGATGTCGATCGAGGAGGCGATCGAGGCGGAAGCGGTGGCGCAGGCGCTGTGCATGACGACGGAAGATTTTGCCCGCGCGTTCGAGGCGTTTTCCAACAAGCGGACGCCGGTTTTTCAGGGCAATTGAGCCAAATCGCCCTCGGGGTGGCCAACAGGGGGCTTGCGCAAAATTGTTTTAGGCTTAAAGTATCTGGCGTGAAGGTGTCTGTTGTGGGCAGCAGCTTCGGAGGCGCTGATGAAGGTGGCGATAATCGGTGGCGGGCCGGCCGGGCTTTACGCCGCGATCCTTTTGAAGAAGCAGCGGCCGCAGGCCGAGATCACAGTCTACGAGCGCAACCGCGCCGACGACACGTTCGGCTTCGGCGTGGTGTTCTCGGATGCGACGCTCGACAATTTCGAGAAGTACGATCCGCCGAGCTACCGCCGCATCACCCAGGAATTCGCCTACTGGGATGACATCGCCGTGCATTTCCGCGGCACGGTGCATCGCGTCGGCGGCAACGGCTTTTGCGGCTGTTCGCGCCGCACGCTGCTGTTGATCCTGCAGGAGCGCGCCAGCGAGCTCGGTGTGACGCTGCTGTTCGAGACCGATATCGACGACGAGCGGCGCTTCGCCGATGCCGATCTGATCGTGCTCGCCGACGGCAGCAATAGCCGCTTTCGCGACAAATATGTCGATCACTTCCGCCCCGAAGTCGACCTGCGCTCCAACAAGTTCGCCTGGATGGGTTCGACCCGGCCGCTCGACGCCTTCACCTTCATCTTCCAGGAGACCGAGTGGGGCCCGTTCATTGCCCACGCCTACCAGTATGAAGCCGGCCGCTC
>Ga0207701_10008469_pt1 | contig 10155 bp, 8 predicted proteins | sample KBSSwiSSwithPhiX_FD_184294 | JGI IMG/M metagenome (GOLD analysis project Ga0207701, IMG submission 184294) | Switchgrass rhizosphere bulk soil microbial communities from Kellogg Biological Station, Michigan, USA, with PhiX - S5 (SPAdes) (version 2) | ecosystem: Environmental > Terrestrial > Soil...
CCGTCGCGCCAGCCCGCCGGCGAGCAACACGCCGGGAATATCCAGCGCGTCTCTTGACGTCGCCAGCGCGCCCCTTGGCGTCGCGTCACTCATCGCTTTCGCCCTTGCGCTTGTGCCGCGCCGATTCTTCCGCGACATAGTCGAGGTCCTGGTCGAACACGATCCGCTCCTGGCCGGACAGCGCGATAAAACGTTTGCCGCGCGTGCGTCCGACCAGCGTCAGCCCAACCTGCCGCGCCAGTTCGACGCCCCAGGCCGTAAAGCCGGAGCGCGACACGAGAATGGGAATTCCCATCCGCACCGTCTTGATCACCATCTCGGAGGTGAGCCTTCCCGTGGTGTAGAGGATCTTGTCGGCGGGATCGACGCCGTGGCGGTAGATCCAGCCTGCGATCTTGTCGACCGCGTTATGGCGGCCGACATCCTCGGTGTAGCAGACGGGTGTGCCTTCCTTGCACAGCACGCAGCCATGGATCGCGCCGGCCTCCAGATAAAGCGACGGCATGGTGTTGATCGCATGCGTCATCTGGTAGAGCCAGGAGGTGCGCAATTCTGCCTTGGGCAATGCGACGCTTTCGACGGCCTCCAGCAGGTCGCCGAAGGCCGTGCCCTGCGCACAGCCTGACGTTTGCGTGCGCTTCTTCAGTTTTGCCTCGAAGTTGGTGTGGTGCTCGGTGCGCACCACCACCACCTGAAGGTCGTCGTCATACTCGACCTCGGTGACGACGTCGTCGTATTTCAGCATGTTCTGGTTCAGGAGATAGCCGAGCGCCAGATACTCCGGGTAGTCGCCGATCGTCATCATGGTGACGATCTCCTGCGCGTTCAGATAAAGCGTCAGCGGCCGTTCCACCGGCACCCGGATTTCGACCGCAGCACCGGTCTGGTCGGTCCCGGCGACGCGCTCGGTCAGCCGCGGATCGTCGGGATTGGGCACGATCAGGGGGGCGGGGGCTTTGTCGATTTTCATCATATCCGCAGGTTAGCATGACTTTGTCTTTGGGCTGATATAAGCACCGGAGTGAACAAGTCACGGTTTACTCGTCATGGCCGGGCTTGTCCCGGCCATCCACGTCCTTCTCGGCCAGCGTGAAGACGTGGATGCCCGGGACAGGCCCGGGCGTGACGAGATCACGAGTGCGCGCCCGGCGCCGGAGAATGAAATGAAAGTGATAGGCCTCGCGGGATGGAGCGGCGCCGGCAAGACCACCTTGCTGACGCGGGCGATTCCGCATTTGCTGAAAGACGGCCTGCGCGTCTCCGTCATCAAGCATGCCCATCACGCCTTCGATGTCGACGTGCCCGGCAAGGATTCCTGGAAGCACCGCGAGGCAGGCGCGTCCGAAGTGCTGGTGTCCTCCAGCCAGCGCTGGGCCCTGATGCACGAGCTGCGCGGCGCCGCCGAGCCGCGATTGCCGGAACTGCTGACCAAGATGTCGCGGGTCGATCTCGTCGTCGTCGAAGGCTTCAAGCGCGAGCCGCACCGCAAGATCGAGGTCTATCGCGCCGCCAACGGCAAGCCGCTGCTGTTTCCCGACGATCCCGACGTGGTCGGTATCGCGACCGATACCGCGGTTGAAACCACGCTGCCGACTGCCCATCTCGACGATATCGAGGCCATAGCAGCCATGCTGCTGCGATCGGCAATATCGGTCGAAGACGTGCTGGCAAAATGCGAAGCTGAGGGCTGATCAGGCAGATGGCGCAGTTGTCCGACGATTGCTTTGCCTTCGGCGGTCCGATGATGTCGGTCAATGAGGCCGTAGGTCTGATCGCCGAACGCGTGACGCCGGTGCTGGAAATCGAGACGGTCACGCTCGCGCGCGCCGACGGCCGCATTCTTGCGAACGATATGCTGGCGCCGCTGCCGCTGCCACCTTTCACCAATTCTGCCGTCGATGGATATGCGGTCGCGAGCCGCGACCTGCCGCTGAAGGAAGAGCAGGCATTTCCGGTCATCGGGCGTCTGCAGGCCGGCGGCTCCCCGACAGTGCCGGTCAGGCCGGGGCAGGCGATGCGCATCTTCACCGGCGCGCCGATGCCCGAAGGCGCCGATACCGTGTTCATGCAGGAAGACGTCCGCCTCGAAGGGGACAAGGTCGTTCTTCCCGCGGGCCTGAAGCCCGGCGCCAATGTGCGGCCCGCAGGAGAGGACATTCCCGCAGGTTTTGCAGCGCTGAAGGCCGGCCAGCGGCTGCGCCCGCAGGACATAGCGCTTGTCGCGGCCTTCGGCCTGACGCAGCTCGATGTCGTCAGGCGCATTCGCGTCGCGGTGTTCTCCACCGGCAACGAACTGGCCTCGCCGGGCGAAGCGCGCGCTACGCCGCAATTGTTCGATTCCAACCGTTTCATGCTGATGGCGATGCTGGCGCGTCTCGGCTGCGACGTCAGTGATCTCGGCATCCTCAGGGATGATCAAGCTGCGCTCGCGCGCGCGCTGCAGGAGGTGGCTGGCAATCATGACCTGATCCTGACCACCGGCGGCGTTTCGACCGGCGAGGAGGACCACGTCAAGGCGAGCGTCGAAAGCGTCGGCCGGCTCGTGCTGTGGCGGATGGCGATCAAGCCGGGACGGCCTGTAGCGATGGGGATCATCGGCGGCACGCCGTTCATCGGCTTGCCGGGCAATCCGGTGGCGAGTTTTGTCACGTTCGTTCACGTGGTGCGGCCGACAATTCTGGCGCTTTCGGGCGCGATGCAGGAGAAGCTGTTGCCGATGCCGGTTCGCGCCGGCTTCACTTACAAGAAGAAGATCGCCCGCCGCGAATATGTCCGCGTCAGCCTGCGCAAGGCGGCCGATGGCGCGCTCGAAGCCGTGAAATTTCCGCGCGAGGGCGCCGGGCTGTTGTCGTCGCTGGTCGACACCGACGGCCTGGTCGAACTCGGCGAGGACGTCACGCTGGTCGAGCCCGGCCAGACGGTCGGCTTCCTGTCCTATGCGAGCCTGATCTCGTGATCGTCGTTGACGATGCGGGCTGCCCTCGCCATGTTGACACCATGACCACGACAAAACTCGATCTTGCCGGGCTGAAATGTCCGCTGCCGGCACTGAAGACGCGCAAGGCGCTCAAGACGCTGCCGCCCGGCGACCGGCTGGAAGTGCTGTGCACCGATCCGCTGGCGGCGATCGACATCCCGAATCTCATTCGTGAAACCGGCGACAGGATCGAGATCACCGAGCGCAGCGAAGGCCATATCGTCTTTTTGATAGAAAAATCAAATGGATCGACGGAAAAAGCAGATCAATTGAGGGGCAGTCTTTAGACTAAAGCCGGGGGAACAAGGCCCCCGTACGTCAACTGGACGCCTTCATCACTATGCAGGATTGCGGCCCAGGATAATCAAGCCCAGAAATTCCCGCCATGAACGCATCGAAGGCCAGCGCAGCCGTAAGCCGTCCGGCGGGTAGCGAACCGGTCGCCAAACCTGGCAGTTCGGGAAGTGGCGCCGAGTTCGAGGCACTGGCGCAGGCCTCGATCCTGATCATCGATGATGAGCCGGGGATGCGCAATTTTCTCATGCGTACCCTCGCACCACGCTGCAAACACGTGGAAGAGGCGGCCGATACCGACGAAGCGTCGCGCAAGCTCGACAAGAGCCGGTTCGACGTCGTCATCCTCGACAACATCATGCCGGGAAAAAACGGCGTTGAGTGGCTGGCGGAACAGCGGGCGGTCGGCTTTTTTGCTGACGCGATCCTGATCACGGCATATGCGGATCTCGACACGGCGATCCAGGCGTTGCGCGCGGGCGCGGTCGATTTCGTGCTGAAACCCTTCCGGTCGAACCAGATATTGAACGCGGTCGCGCGATGTCTCGATCGCGTCCGGCTGCAGCGCGAGAATTATGTCCTGCGCTATGCGCTCCGCGCTTCCTCGGATCGCACGTTCCTGCGCGAGAACCTGATCGGGGAATCGCCGGCGGTCCGCAGCGTGCGGCAAACGATCGCGCGCGTGGCTCATCTGCCGACGTCGATCCTGCTGACCGGCGAATCCGGAACCGGCAAGGAAGTCGCGGCGCGCTCCATTCATTCGCTGTCGGACCGCGACGACAAGCCGTTCGTCCCGGTGAATTGCGCGGCAATTCCGGCCGACATGATCGAGGCGGAACTGTTCGGGCACCTCAAGGGGGCCTTTACCGGCGCCGACAGCGGGCGTGAGGGTCTGTTCCTTTACGCGCATGGCGGCACGCTGTTCCTCGATGAAATCGGCGACTTGCCGCTGCCGCTGCAGAGCAAGTTGCTGCGCGTTCTGGAAGACCGCCGGGTCCGGCCGGTCGGCTCGGAACGCGAAGTCCCGGTCGACCTGCGTTTCATCTTTGCGACCAACGCCGATCTGCAAAAGGAGGTCGAGCGAGGACGCTTTCGCGCCGACCTGTTCTATCGCCTGAACGTCATGCAGATTCACCTGCCGCCCCTGAAGGATCGCGGCGACGACGTGCAGGAACTCGCCACCATCTTCATGAACAAGCTCTCGGCGCAGCTTGGCATGCCGCCGGTTGCGATCGACGCCTCGGTGCGGGCGGCGCTCGCGAGTTACGACTGGCCCGGCAATGTGCGCGAATTGCGCAACCTGATCGAGCGCACGCTGATCCTCGGCGCGTTCCCGGACGATTTTGCCGGACCGCGAAGCGATGGCCAGCCGGCCGCCGCCGACAGTCTGGCCGATCTTGAGCGCCGGCACATTCTGGCGGTGCTGAAGGAGACCGGCGGTAACCGCGAGGAGGCCGCGCGAAGGCTTGGAGTCTCGCGCAAGACCATCGACCGCAAATGCGCGTCATGGAATGTCTGATTCCGGGAACACTCTGGACGGGCCGGTGCGCGGACGCTCCGTCCGCTTCCGGTTGCTCGCCATTGCGCTGCTGCCCATGCTGGTCATCCTGCCGCTTCTGCTCGGCGTTGCCATGTATCGCTGGAACGTCAGATTCGACGCGACGCTGATTTCGAAGGTGAATGGCGATCTCACCATCGCTCACCAATACCTGGCCCGCATTCTGGAAAAAACCGGCGTTCAGATCCGGGCGCTCAGCCTCTCCGCCCGTTTCCACGATGTGGAAGAGCGGGATTCGTTGTCCGCGGTGGAAGACATGCTCGAGCAGTCCCGCAAGGAGATCGGTCTCGACTTTCTCTATTTGATGGACGCCAGCGGAAAGATCCTCGCCTCGTCGCCTGCTTTCAAGGGGACGCCAAAGAGCGACTGGCCGATCATCAAGGCGGCGTTGTCGGGAGAAACCCTGTCGGCGGGCATCGACATTTTCAACAACGACGAGCTTGCGGCGATTTCGCCGGCGCTTGCCGAACGTGCGCGCCTCGATCTGGTGCCGACGCCGAATGCCGTGCCGACCGATCGCAGCACGGAAACACAAGGCATGGTGGTGCACGCGGCGAGCCGGGCGACGGCCCCCGGGGGCGGGCCGGCTGCCCTGGTCGGCGGCATTCTGCTCAACCAGAATCTGGAGTTCATCGATACGATCAACGACCTCGTCTATCAGTCGGCCAGCCTGCCGGAGGGCAGCCAGGGAACGGCAACGCTGTTCCTGGACGACGTTCGGATCAGCACCAATGTCCGGCTGTTCGAGGGCCGGCGCGCGCTCGGGACGCGCGTATCGGCGGCGGTGCGCTCCGCGGTGATGGATGAAGGGCGCACGTGGCTCGACAGCGCGTTCGTGGTCAACGACTGGTACATTTCGGCCTACGAGCCGCTGGTCGACAGCTATGACAAGCGCGTCGGCATGCTCTATGTCGGGTTCCTGCAGAAGCCGTTCAGTGACGCCAAGTATGAGACGCTCCTGATCATCGCGCTTGCATTCATTGCGATCACGGCAGCGACCGTGCCGATCTTCCTGCGCTGGGCGCAGTCGATATTCATGCCTCTCGAGCGCGTCACGGCGACGATCGGCGAAGTGGAGAGCGGCAATCTGTCCGCCCGCACCAGACTGCGGGCGTCGGGTGACGAGATCGGCCGCGTGGCGTTCCACCTCGATACGCTGCTGGACCAGATCCAGGAGCGCGACCGGCAGTTGCGCGAGTGGAATGAGGAACTGAACATGCGGGTTCGCGAGCGAACCAGGGATCTCGAGCACGCCAATCTGAAGCTGGAGGCGACCACCAAGCAGCTCATCATGTCCGAGAAGCTTGCAGCGATTGGCGAAATCACCGCCGGTGTCGCCCATGAAATCAACAATCCGATCGCGGTGATGCAGGGTAATCTCGACGTCATCCGCAGCGTGATCGGCCCCGATGTCGAAAAGGCGAAGGTCGAATTCCGCCTGGTCGACGAACAGATTCATCGCGTCAGCCAGATCGTCACCAAGTTGCTGCAGTTTGCGAGGCCGGAAGAATATGCCGGTTATGTCGAGCGCCATGCGCCTGATAGCGTCGTGCTGGACTGCCTGCCGCTGGTCCAGCATCTCCTCAACAAGACCGAGATCGACGTGGTCAGGGAAGACCGGGCAAGCCGCCTGGTCCTGATGAATCGCAGCGAGCTGCAGCAGGTGTTGATCAACCTGATCGTCAACGCGATCCATGCCATGCCCGACGGCGGCACGCTCACGCTGCGGTCGTTCGATGCCGAGCGCGACGGCAATCCGGGCATCGCCATCGAGGTGGCCGACACCGGCATCGGCATGCGTGAGGATGTCGTGGAGAAAGTGTTCGATCCGTTCTTCACGACGAAGCGTCGCCAGGGCACTGGCCTTGGTTTGTCCATAAGTCAGACGCTGGTGAAGCGCCAGCGTGGCCAAATCACGGCAGAGAGCGAACCAGGCAAGGGGAGCACATTCCGCGTGTGGCTTCCGGAGGCCGACTAACTCCCGCTGATTGATCCCGCTGGTTGGACATTTTGTCCAGGCGACCCCGGACATTTTGTCCGATGTTGCAGCGCGGTTTCCCGCAAGTCATTGATTTTCTGCATCGGCCATTTGGCACATGGATTGCTCACCTCCTGAAGCAAGTGGATGGGAGGGGGCGATGGTCAGGTGTTCGGTCGCAAGGCCGGCCACCGCGCAAGCGATCTCGGTCGCTGTTGACCGTTTCGATGACGCGCCGGGACAGCGCATCACCGGACAATCCTCCATCGATCAGAGTTCCGATCGGTCGTGCACGCCGCGCTGGCTGGTGCACGTGATCGAATCTGCGCTGATTTGATGGAGGCAGCGGAAGCTGCCGCCTCTCAATCCAATGTCCTCGATTTTTGAAAAACGTGGCCCGTCAAGGTCACGAACCTGGAGGCGAATACCAATGACAACTGCCGATACCACGTTTGCACCATCAGGTGCTCCCGGCATTCTCGACAAGGAGCGGACGATCGCGACCGCCGGCTTCAATCGCTGGCTGGTGCCGCCGGCGGCGCTTTGCATTCATCTGTGCATCGGCATGGCTTACGGTTTCAGCGTGTTCTGGCTGCCGCTATCGCGCGCGATCGGACTGAATGCGCCGAAGGCGTGTCCGGACATGTCGCTGGTCCAGGAACTCTTCACCACTACTTGCGACTGGAAGGTCGCGAGCATGGGCTGGATGTACACGTTGTTCTTTGTGCTGCTTGGCATTGCCGCCGCGGTGTGGGGCGGCTGGCTGGAGCGCGTAGGACCGCGCAAGGCCGGATTCGTGTCGGCGATGTGCTGGTGCGGCGGTCTCTTCCTCGGCGCGATCGGCGTCTACACGCATCAGCTGTGGCTGTTGTGGCTCGGCTCGGGCGTGATCGGCGGCATCGGCCTCGGCCTCGGCTATATCTCGCCGGTGTCGACGCTGGTGAAATGGTTTCCGGACCGCCGCGGCATGGCGACCGGCATGGCCATCATGGGCTTCGGCGGCGGCGCCATGATCGGCGCTCCGCTTGCCAACCTGCTGATGAACTATTTCAAGTCGCCGACCTCGGTCGGCGTCTGGGAAACCTTCGTCGCGATGGGCGTGATCTATTTCGTGTTCATGATGATCGGCGCCTTCCGCTACCGGATTCCGCCGGCTGGCTGGCGGCCCGAGGGCTGGACGCCTCCGGCCAAAGCCAACGCGATGATCTCGCAGAACCATGTTCATCTGAAGGACGCGCACAAGACGCCGCAGTTCTGGTTGATCTGGTGGGTGCTCTGCCTGAACGTCTCGGCGGGCATCGGCGTGATCGGCATGGCCTCGCCGATGTTGCAGGAAATCTTCGCCGGCAAGCTGATCGGGTTGCCTGACGTCGGCTTCAACCAGCTCGACGCGACGCAGAAGGCGACGATTGCAGGCATCGCGGCCGGCTTCGCCGGACTGCTCTCGCTGTTCAACATCGGCGGCCGTTTCTTCTGGGCGTCGCTGTCGGACAAGATCGGCCGCAAGAACACCTATTACACGTTCTTCATCCTGGGTATCGCGCTCTACGCCCTGGCGCCGACCTTTGCGGCGATGGGCTCGAAGCTGCTGTTCGTGCTCGGCTTCGGCATTATCCTGTCGATGTACGGCGGCGGCTTCGCCACCGTGCCGGCCTATCTCGCCGACATGTTCGGCACGCAGTTCGTGGGCGCCATCCATGGCCGTCTGCTGACCGCGTGGTCGACGGCGGGCATCATCGGTCCCGTGGTTGTGAACTACATCCGCGAGTTCCAGCTTGCGGCCGGCGTTCCGCGCGACCAGCTCTACAACACCACGATGTACATCCTGTGCGCGATGCTGGTCGCGGGCCTGATCTGCAACTACCTGATCAAGCCCGTCGCTGCGAAGTGGCACATGAGCGACGCCGAGGTCGCCAAGCTGCAGGCCGCAACGGCGAGCGCAGGTAGCTCGGGACCGTCTGGCTCCTACGGCATCGGATTTGGCGGACTTGACGCCAAGGCCGCGCTGTTCTGGGCCTTCGTCGGCGTACCGCTGGCCTGGGGTGTCTGGAAGACGCTGGAAAGCGCCGTCAAGATCCTCTGATCGCGAGGACACCGCGGGAACACCATCGTCTCCCGCGGTGCCTTCCGCATCAGTTTCCGCTCGGTCGATCGATAGGCTTTCGCTATCGCAGCATAGGATGGCTTTATTGATGTTGCGGGCATTTCGCGTTCTCATCCGTCCGTCAGGTAAGGCGGCACGGATGAGGATCGCCGCGGGTTTTCGGAACCCCCAAAACCAAGCGCCAGCGACTTAAATGCTTATCAAGACGCTACAATTCGCTTGGCATCTGGCATACCAATGATTAGAGTCGGTCTAATTCAGTTCAGAGAACGAGACGCCATCAATGAATGTCCATGACGTGCAGCAGGTCCGCTCGTTCGAACACCCCGGCGCCGGACGGAAGCGGGCCAAGGCGACCCCGAAGGGCCGCCAGATCGACCCCACCGCCGCCCAAGAGATCGAGCTTCTTCTCGGCGATCGGCCGCGGCGGCGCGACCTCCTGATCGAGCACCTGCACCTGATCCAGGACAAATATCACCAGATTTCGGCCGCCCATCTCGCAGCCCTTGCCGACGAGATGAAGCTTTCGTTTGCGGAGGTGTTCGAGACCGCGACTTTCTACGCGCATTTCGACGTGGTGAAGGAAGGCGAGCCTGATATCGCGCCGCTGACCATTCGCGTCTGTGACTCGCTCACCTGCGCCATGCTAGGCGCGGAAAAGCTGCTGCACGAATTGCAGGACAAGTCCGGCCCCGGTATTCGCGTGGTGCGCGCGCCCTGCGTCGGGTTCTGCGACAGCGCTCCCGTCGCCGAAGTCGGGCACCGCTATGTTCTCAATGCGACTTCGGCCGAAGTCCTCGATACCGCGGCGCGGGGCGAGACCCATCCAGTCATCCCGTCCTATGTCGATTACGAGACCTATGTCAGCGAGGGCGGCTACAAGCTGCTTGGCGATTTGCGCGCGGGACGGATCGGCAAGGAAGACATTCTCAAGGTTCTGGACGACTCCAGCCTGCGGGGGCTCGGCGGCGCAGGCTTTCCAACCGGCCGCAAATGGCGGGCAGTGCTGGGTGAGCCGGGTCCCCGGCTGATGGCCGTTAATGGTGACGAGGGCGAGCCCGGTACGTTCAAGGATCGCTTCTACCTGCTTCGCGACGTTCACCGTTTCCTCGAAGGGACGTTGATTGCGGCGCATATCATCGACGCGGAGGATGTCTATATCTATCTGCGTGACGAGTATCCTGCCGCGCTCAAGCTGCTTCCGCTCGAGATCGCCAAGCTGCCTGCAGGCGGTCCGCGAATTC
>Ga0207701_10008473_pt1 | contig 10153 bp, 3 predicted proteins | sample KBSSwiSSwithPhiX_FD_184294 | JGI IMG/M metagenome (GOLD analysis project Ga0207701, IMG submission 184294) | Switchgrass rhizosphere bulk soil microbial communities from Kellogg Biological Station, Michigan, USA, with PhiX - S5 (SPAdes) (version 2) | ecosystem: Environmental > Terrestrial > Soil...
TCTTTGTGCCGGCGTACTCGAGCTGGGCGTGATGCGACTCGAGATCAAGCAGCGGCCAGGCCGAAGTAAGGGTTCCACCCATTAAGCCGTGCCTGAAAATGATTTCGTGCATCATCAGAAAATTGCCCAACCCCGAGCGCACACCGGGAGTCGAGAAGGCCGCCATGAAAGTGTTGCCGTTGTACGCAAGTTGTTCCCGCGGGTAAACCGGACTGGGAAAACTCATTCCGAAGAGGCTCTTCACTCCTTCCGAGGCGAGTACGGCTTTTCCGATCGCTTGTCCTGGCGGCGTCGTGCGAATGATTACCTGCGATGTTCCGGCAATTATGCGGGTCGTAACGGCGGCGCGAGCCCTGGCGGTTCCAATTGATTCAAGATGCCTGGCGACAACCTCTTCCGGTTTGATCTTGTCAGCCTTTGGGGATTTAGCCGCAGCGCCGGGGACCAGAGTCAGGTAGACGCTCAGGAGAATCGATGACGGCTTAACTAATCCCGCGATCTTCAAGGTGCTTAAAGTGTGAGCAGCGAGGACATCAGAGCGATGCCTCGCTGCTCCTGCATGGGCGATCGTTTAAAACAGGAACTTAAATCCGAACTGAATCACGCGGGCTGATTCGCCAGTTTGTACGATCGTCTGGGTTGAAGGTGGCGCGACGGTCGCACAGCAGGCCGAAGCAAAAACGCTCGACCTGATGCTGGGTGAACCCGTGGACGCGTCACGTGGATTGTCGAAGTTCGGATGATTCAGGGCATTGAACATTTCCATGCGGAATTGCAGCCTCCACTTTTCATTAATCGGGAAAGTTTTGATTAAGCCCAGATCCAGATCCCAGTAGTGGGCAGCCGTGAAGATGTTCCGGCCCGCGCCATCCGTACCCGGAGCCGGTATACAGAAAGCCTGGGTCAGATCCACGCCACAGGCCGCCACATTAGTGAGGGGCTTAAAAAGAACTGGCCCCGGCAGCGACAAGCCCGGCGGTTCCTGAAGCTGAGCTTTCACCGGTATTTGCACTCCCGCCCTTCCTTCGTGGCTACCGTTACCGGTGAATACACCACTTCGCACGGCAAACGGCTCACCCGTCATGAAGGTGTAAATCGCGTTGATCGTCCACCCGCCGACAACCTGATTGCTGATGCTGGATGGAGAGTTGAAGAAGCGCTTACCTTTACCAAATGGCAGCTCCCATACCGAACTCGCGGTCAGGACGTGAGTGCGATCAAAGTCTGAGCGGCCGCGCTCCGTACGAAAATCGCGAATGTCCGTCGGTGTGCGTGAATTGGTAGTAGAAAGTCCACCACCTGACGACGCGCCCACCGGATCGACAGATTGATTGTCAATCGACTTACCAAAGGTGTAAGCCAGGCTCATCCCCAACCCGCCGCTGAACCGGCGGCGCAGCGTAAATTGTGCCGCGTGATAGTTCGAGTCACCGCTATTGTCTATCTTCGTAATAACGCCGAACTGTTGATTGGGTCGTAGCCTGAGACTGAGGACGGCATCCTCAATCCGCCTGGCGAAGTTACCGATGTTATTGATTGCCAACTCTCCCGTCGTCGTCGAGGAGTTGAGGAAGCTGGCCGCGTCTGCAGCCGCCTGAGCGGGCGTTCGGCCGTTAGCGACAAAACCGGAGACGAGCTGAGCGAATAAAGGTGTCGAAGTCCGCACCGCGCCCAGCTGCATTGCCACGAACGACGGCAGAATGGGCTCTACCGCGATTTGATTGGCATCATACGCCATGAACAGACGCTCGCCGCGGCGACCGACATAAGCGGCGTCCATCACGAGTCCCCATGGCAACTCACGCTGAATGCTGAAGTTCCATTCATGGACTGTCGGCAAATTCATGTGCGGATCGAAAACTGCAATTGGCGGCGCGTTACTTCGAGTTTGCAGCACCGGCGTGAAGAACGTCGAGGGCTTAACCGAAGGCGCCGGTAGCTGTGTCGGAAAACCGCCGGCAAGTGTCTTAGTAATGTCCGGGGAGTTGACGCAACCGTTCGTGATCGTGGTGAACGGAAAAGTCGTAGTGCAACTCTGAACGAGTCCCGGGACCCTTCCCGCCGCCGCCGTCACCTGGAACGAAGAGATTGTATCGAAGGCGATTCCATAGCCAACTCGAATCACGCTCTGGCCCCCATCGCCGAACAAGGTGTGCATAAACCCGGATTTGAAATCAGGACTCCATGCTAATCCAAACCGTGGTCCGATGGCACCGGCGAAACTTCCTTCGTACCAGTGGTTCGCTCGCACGAAGGTCACCGCACCGGGCTGATTTTGGGCCAGAGTTCCCGTAAACGGAGTTCCTACAATCGGTGTCGAAGCGACGAAAACATTCTCGCCTGGTGAGGTGTTGGCGGGTGGATTGTATTCCCACCGTGCGCCGTAGTTCAGCGTCAGGTTGGGGCGAACTTTCCATTCATCCTGGAAGTAAAAGTTGTATTGATCCAGGTTATGCTTTTCCGCGTACAAGCTGATGTTGTCGCCTACTTTAAATGGCAGAAAGACGTCGTCCTTCAGATTCGAAATGTAGGTTTGCGACATTCGCGCCGGTAAACCATAGAGGTTGTTTATCAGATTTCCCAACAGCACACTGTCGTTGGAAGTGTTGATGCCCGGTGCGGCCGCAAATGAACCTCCGGCGGTGCTGAACGGATCTCGATTACCGGACGCGAATGTTACCGCAGGCGTTACGTTTATGCCGCCGGGCTGACCGCGCTGGTCGACGTGGCGATAAAAACGGAAATTGACGCCGCCGCGAAAGACGTGCGCACCGCGAACGATGCTCAAGTTGTCGAGTATCTGAGGCGTGGTTACCCAACGCGCGGTTCGCGGTGTGTTGATGTAGGGCTCGCTGATGTTGTTGAAATCAAATGGCGGGACGTCCGGCCAGGCTGGATTTGCTTCGCCTTGCGTAAAGAGAAACCCGAAGCGTCCGTATCCTACTGTCAACTCGTTGACCACTCGCGATGAGATAACTCTCCGGAAGCTGAGCGCCAAATTCGAGGTGCGCCGAAATACTTCTCCCAACGGGGGATTATCCGGATAAACCTGTGGCCTCCCATTTAACGGGTCACCTTGCAGCGTGTTGTAGTCAGACCAGAGATACCGGCCGAACATGCTGTTATTGGCGTTGAAATTGTGATCGATGCGTATGTTTATCGCCGGACCTCTAATAGCAGTCGGCGGATTCCAGACAAAGGTGCCGGTGTTCAAGCCATCACCCGCGGCCGCAAAGTTGTTCGGCAGAGGGTAAGCTTTCAACAAGCCAGCGGTCACAGAATCAAGTGTCTTGGCGGGATTATTTCCCTGCAGACCGTAGCTGCGGATGCAATTGGTCTCGGCCCCTACGCAGTCGTGAACGCCCGCAACATAAGCGCCAGTTGTCGGATTAACCAGCAACGTGTTGTTCCTGGTAATGATCGTATTGTTGATTCTCAGGCAATTGGCGCCGGTTGTAGTATTGCAAGTGGGATCCATAAAGAAATAGCGAAAGTTTCCCGCACGGGCTTGCGGCGTGTACACCGTCGGGAACCCAAACGTCTGATCGATTGGCTGAGTAAAGTCCACGCGATTGTATCCGTAGCTGCCGAAGAAGAAAGTTTTGTTCTTCTTGATCGGGCCGCTCATCTCATAGCCAAACTGCTCCATTCTGATCAAAGGCTTGGGACTCTTCTGAGCATTCTGGTACCACTCATTCGAGTTGAGCGCCTCGTTGCGCAGGAAGAAAAATCCGGTGCCGTGGAATTCGCTGGTGCCGGCCCGGGTCGCGATGGAGATCGAAGCGCCGCTGTTGCGTCCTTCTTCAGCCGTCGCATTGTTGGTTGTGACTTTGTACTCCTGAATGTTATCGGGAGTTATGCGATAGAGATTGCTTACCGGATTTGGCACCGACGATTCATTCGCTTCGATTCCGTCGATAGTGACGTTGTAAGCACGGTCACGCGCGCCGTTCACGTGCACACCGGAACCGGCGCCGCCAAAAGATCTCTGCACCACACCCGGCTCGAGCAGCAAAAGCGTCAGGGGGTTGCGACCATTGAGGGGCAATGCTTCGATTGCTTTCTGCCCGACCACGTTTCCAATCGTGGCATTGGCAGTTTGCAACTGCTCTGCCCCACTCTGCACTGTCACGGTTTCGGTGACGGAACCGACTTCCAGCGAGCCGTCGACAGTCAGAGGCTCACCGACCTGCAGGGTGTTGTTAGTCTTTTGCAGAGTCTTGAATCCCTGCTTCTCAACCGTGATGGTATAGGTTCCAACCGGCAGCGAAGCAAACGAGTACAATCCTGATTCAGTTGTGGTTTGCGTGTTGGTGACGCCGGTAGCTTCGTTCTTCGCAGTTACCGTCGCGCCGGGGACCATCGCACCGCCCGTGTCTTTGACTGTTCCGCTGATGTTCGATGTGCCCGTCTGGGCCACGATCGCTGAACAGAACACTAAGACTACCGAGAGCGACGTGATCAATCTTGATGTTTTCAACATAGAACCTCCTGCGATAAAGGTTGGGCGAACAAGAGGGTCGAAGCGATGCGGTGATCGGAACCACAACGTGTCCAACAAACTAAATGTGGGCTTGGCTGCGCAACGGGCGAAATCGAGTTCCGATCTTAATCGACCCTAATTCAATTCAGCGTTGCACAAGATTTGCACGCAATTATACCGCCGAAAAATTCAGCGTTGACAGTTTTTAGTCGGCACTGTTGTCGTACTCGATAAAGCTGGCAAAACGTTGGTTCAAGACGACATTTCAGCCTCGAGAATCAAAAATCAGAATCAGCATCTCACCTCTGTCGTCCGAAAATATGGAGCGTCGATCCATTATTCTGAAAAGCTGCTCAAGAAATTTTCTCGCCGTTGTCACCGGTACCGGGTCATTACACCTGGTTATTGACCTGATAAAATCTTTTAGTTTTGATTGTAAGTCTTACACTAATAGAATTGCGGCCTTCCCGCAGTATTCGGCGATGCCGTTGGCAACGGTAGACATTGCTTCGAATCATCCAGTTAAGAGGAACAAATCATGAAACAGAACCCCAAGTTTGTGTGCTTGCTTCTGGCAACAATAGTTCTGTGCCTGGGCTTTAGTTCAGTAGCCATGGCGCAGGAAATCACCGGCTCGATCGTGGGCACGGTGAGAGATGCCAATGGCGCCGCCGTTAAGGGCGCTACCGTGACGATTAACGACCCCCTGAAGAAAGAGCCCATCCGCACGACTACTACGGATGACGAGGGCGGATACAGCGCCCGCGAACTTCATTCCGGCATTTACGATGTCTCAGTCGAAGCGTCTGGTTTCAAGAGACATGTCTCCAGCAAAGTTCAGGTCGACGTGGGAACCCCGCGCACCTTGAATATCGCGCTGGAAGTCGGGAGCGTGGCTGAAGTGGTAACCGTTGAAGCGAACCCGCTCGCAGTTGAATTAACCACGCCTACCGTTTCGACAGTTATCAGTGGCGACCAGGCCCGCGAGCTTTCGCTGAATAATCGAAATTGGGTGCAGCTCATCACGCTGGCGCCTGGAGTTTCCAACGACCTCGCCGACCAGGTGTACGTGGGCACGACCAACCCGGCCGGCCAGGCCAACACCATGAACATTTCCGTCAACGGCGCTCGCAGTGCGCAGAACACTTATACGATTGACGGCGCTGACGTAACCGATCGCGGATCGAACATCACCATCCAGGCTTATCCCAGTGTCGACTCGATCGCTGAATTCAAAGTGCAGCGCAGCCTGTTCGCGGCCGAGTCAGGACGCAGCGGTGGCGGTCAGATAAACATTGTCACCCGCGGTGGCGGAGAAGATTTCCACGGATCGATTTTTGAGTTCCTCCGCAATGAGAGACTCAACGCCAACGACTTTATTTCCAATCGAGCATCGGCTCCGGCTTTTGGACGTGAATCAAACGGCGATGCCAAACGAGCTCCGTTCCGTTACAACAACTTCGGCGGCACGATTGGCGGCCCGGTCTATCTCCCAAGATTTGGCGAGGGTGGACGGGCGGTAACGAAGCTTAAGCGCACCTACTTCTTTTTCTCAGAGGAAGTGCGCCGGGATCTTCGCTATCCGACTTTGACCGGCAGCGTTCCTGACCAGAACATGCGTCTGGGAATTTTCCCGATGGATATCTGCCTGAGCGCCAACGCGCCCACTGCAGCGACCGCCACCTGCACCAACGTGTTGCCCGCAGGTACGCCTTTATCATCGCGCGCCGCAGTCAATCCGGTCGCGCAACAGTATTTGGACCTTATCTATCGCGGACTTCCGTCCCCGAGTGATCCGGTAACCCGCGCCCTCGTCTATCCGGCGATTAACATCGCGGATTTCCGGCAGGAAATCATCCGGCTCGATCACGCGTTCAGCAACGCCACGTCGTTCTACTATCGCTATGAGCGAGACAAGATTCCGACGACCGACGTCAACTCGTTATTCTCTTCGGGTTCCAGTCTTCCGGGTGTATCTGAGTCACAAACTGACTCACCCGGCCGGACCCATACCGCTCAGTTGACCTGGGTGGCCAAGCCCAGTTTGGTAATCGTGGGCCGTTGGACATATGGCTACGGCGCAATCCTGAGCGCGACCACCGGAACCATGGCGCTTTCGAGATCGCCAATCACGCCGCCACTCGCGTATACCAGAACTCGCGACTACGTGCCGACTGTTTCGGGTAATGGCTTTAGCACCCTCACGACTTTCGGTGATTACGATAACTTCTCGTACAAGCACAACTTTGGCAGCGATGTTTCATGGGTAAGAGGAAATCACACCCTGAAATTCGGCGGCGTCTATTCTTACTACCGGAAGAATGAAAACGCGCTCTCAGGCAACAACGCCGGCGGATTCAGTGCTTTTCTCAATACTGTTCCCACCAGCGTCGTTCAGACCAGCGTCCTGGCTCCCAATGCGGCAGCCGGCGAAGCTAACGCCACGCGACGCGCGAACTTTCAGAACTTTGCCAACTTCCTGTTGGGAAACAACGTGACCTTCACGCAAGCGCGTTTCGACTACGTCGCAGATTTCCGCCAGAACTCGCTTGAGAGTTACGTCCAGGACGAGTGGCGTTTTCGTCAAAATCTGACCGTCTACTACGGCGTGCGTCATTCTTATTTCGGTCAACCGTTCGACAAGAACGGCCGGCTCTCGAGTTTCGATCCGCGCCTCTTCAATCCAGCAAATGCTCCGCAAGTGACAGGCGCGGGTAACCGCGTAGTCGGCACCGGAAACTTCTGCAACGGTATGATTGTGAACTCGCAGAATGTGCAGACGGCGGCCAACGGTTGTACGCCCGCGGCTTCGCCTTACGGTAACAAGGTGGTCGACACACCCAAGCTGAATTTTGCTCCCCGGTTCGGCATTGCCTGGGATCCATTTGGCAAGGGTCGCACCTCGGTGCGCATGGGTTATGGCATGTACTACGATCAGATCCTGGTGGGATTCGCCGAGCAAGTCATCGGCACAAATCCGCCCTACCAGGAAACCTTCACGGTGAGCAATAGCGGTTCCGGAACCGTGGCCACCACGCCGCGGCTCGATCAACCGGTACCGACTGGTGTTCCGGTTGCTGCCGCAGCCTCGACGGCGGCGGTCAGCATTCGCGCCCAGCAGACGAATTGGAAAGACCCATACATGCAGCACTGGTCAGTCGAAGTTCAGCATATGCTCGGATCTGAGGGCAAGACGATGTTCAGTCTTGGATACTTTGGTTCGAAAGGCACGCACTTGATTGGTGTTTACGAGCTGAACGAAATACCTCCCGGCGTGGCCCTGAATCGACAGTGCGCGACGGGAAATAACACTCTGCAAACGCCGGGCGCCGTCACGGCTCCCTGCCAGGTGGCCGGGACCTACTTCGGGGGCACTGGCGGTGTTTCGTCGAACGTTCTCGATCAGATCCGGCCATTCCGTGGGTACCGATCGATTACCATGCTTACGCCCCAGTTCAACTCAAACTACAACAGTTTGCAGGGGCTGTTTCAGCATAGATTCAGCGGCGCTTCACAGGTCAACGTGGCCTATACCTGGGCCAAGAACCTGACCGACAATCAAACCGACCGCAGCACTGCCCCGATGAATTCCTACGACATCAAAGCAGACTACGGACGAGCCACACTCGATCGCCGGCACATCCTGACCACGAACTATATTTACGAACTGCCGTTCTACCAAAAGCGGCATGATTTGGTCGGCAATGTCCTTGGTGGCTGGCAGGTTTCAGGCATTTTCACCTACCAGACTGGCTTGCCTTTCACCGCGTTGGGCGCGAACTTTGACGGCGCCGGCCTGGGCAACATTCCCGCTCTGGTGGCCGGCAATCGGCCCATCTCGCTCTGTGATCCGAACACGGGCGCTCGCAATACGTTCGAAGTCTGGTTCAATACTCAGTGTTTCCAATTGAACCCGACGGCGCCTCCGGTTCCGAACATCGTGTCGAACACAAGTCGTGGAACAATTGAAGGACCGCCAACCGTGCGATTCGACTTCTCGCTCTTTAAGAACATGAACTTTGGCGAGGATGGAAGAGTACGCCTGCAACTGCGTGGTGAGTTCTTCAATATTTTCAACCACACGAACTTTAGAGCGATCAGCAGCACCATCACCGCCGCTAACTACGGCCAGGTGACGACTGTTCGCGATCCGCGTACGATTCAAATCGGAGCGAAGCTTAGCTTCTAAGATCAAATCTTCGCTTACTTAACCGAATGCCCGCGGCGTAGGTCGCGGGCATTCTTTTTTCTCCGCTGAAGTATTTGAATCTGCTCATCAGGACGGATGCTACAATGTTAATTTGGCATCCTTCGTCGGTAAGGTGTAAACATGCAGACTTGTAATTGGCGCCGCTGGAGCCTCATCGCAATCGCCAGCGTGCTAAGCGCTTTCTATTTGCTCATGCCAGGCCGGGCGGAAGCTCAGGTCTCGCCGCCGGCCAATGAAGTCCGCGCCCTTTGGGTAGTGCGCAGCACTCTCACCAGCCCTGAGAAAATTCACCGGATGGTCGAGAGCGCAAAGACCGCGGGATTCAATACCCTGATCGTTCAAGTGCGAGGTCGCGGCGATGCTTACTATCGATCGCGTTGGGAACCGCGCGCGAACGAATTGAAGGATCAGCCGGCGGAATTCGATCCACTGGCCGTAACCATCGCTGAAGCCCACCAGCGTGGTTTAAAGGTTCACGCCTGGTTGAACACCAGTCTGCTCGCCAACCTCGATGCGCTGCCTGACGATCCAAATCATGCCTTCAACAAGCATCCTGAATGGTTAGCAGTCCCGCGCCCGGTCGCTGCCGAGCTCTATCAGATGGCCCCAACCGATCCGCGGTACCGGCAGCGCATTGTGGAATGGTCCAAAGCCAATCGCGGCGAGCTCGAAGGCGTGTACACCGGCCCGGCAAATTCAAAGGTCCGCGATCACATCTATAGAATCTGGATGGACATACTCAAGAAGTATCCGGTGGATGGGATGCACTTCGATTATATCCGGCTCGCGAGTCCGGATTTTGATTACAGCCGCACCTCTATTGAAAATTTTCACCAATGGCTCAAGGCCCGTTTAACTGCCGCGGAGCGAACGTCTTTGAAGGCCGCCCAGGCTACGGACCCTCTGGCTGCCACGGAAATGTTCAAAGACAAATTCGCGGATTTTCAGCGCGAACAAATTACCGGCCTGGTGCAGCGAATATACCGCGAAGTCAAAAAACAGCGCCCTGGAGTTATCGTGTCGGCGGCCGTATTTGCGAACGACGAGAATGCCTATACGCGTCGTTTTCAGGATTGGCGGCGTTGGTTGCAGATGGGAATTCTTGACGTCGCCTGCCCGATGGCCTACACGACCGACACCGAGGTTTTCCGAAAGCAGGTGGAGGTTGCCAGCGCGACGGCTCACGGCGCCGGGAAAAAGGTTTGGGCCGGGATTGGGGCCTATCGAATTCCCGCCGAATCGACTGTTGAGAAAATTGGTGTAGCCCGAAGCCTGGGTGCTGATGGCATAATCCTTTTTTCTTACGATTTCACGGCCTCGGTAAGTACGCTGAACCCGCAAGGCGATTATCTCGATCGTGTGCGCCGCGCGGCATTCGACTCTCAATACCAACCGAAGTGAGTCGGCCACCTCCTACTAATCCGAGAAGTCGCCGTTCGAGTCGATCGGCTGGGATTCGA
>Ga0207701_10008475_pt1 | contig 10152 bp, 9 predicted proteins | sample KBSSwiSSwithPhiX_FD_184294 | JGI IMG/M metagenome (GOLD analysis project Ga0207701, IMG submission 184294) | Switchgrass rhizosphere bulk soil microbial communities from Kellogg Biological Station, Michigan, USA, with PhiX - S5 (SPAdes) (version 2) | ecosystem: Environmental > Terrestrial > Soil...
TTGATAAAGACCAACCCGGAGCTAACCAAACGAGCCATCAAGAAATATATGCGGTTCAAGGATGACCGTGACACAGAGGAGGCTTATCAGATCATGCGAGACATTGCGCCAAGAAAGCCTTATCCGACCCTCGAAGGTATGAAGGCTGTCCTTGATGAGCTTAGTCCGAAGCTGGCAGCTGCTAAAACTGCTCAACCGCGAGATTTTATGGATACGCGCTTCATCGAAGAACTGGATCGTTCAGGATTCATCGACGGGCTTTACAAATAGCAACGGATTTGAAGCGGTGAGCCGATGAAGCCGGGCTCATCAGCTTCGATGCATGAAGGTTCGACGAACATTGGAGGGTCAAGATGGCCATAAATAAATGGCGATTGTGGTTCATTGTTTTTGGATTAGCGACAGCCAATCTCTTGCTGAAACTCGATTATGTCTTTTGCCAAGCTCCTTATTACCAGAACAAGACGATTAGAATTATTCAAGGCAGTCCAGCTGGCGGCACAGGAGATTTGCGTGTCAAAGTGACCAGCCTTTTCCTGAAGAAACATATACCAGGTAATCCGCTTGTCATAAGTGAATACATGCCGGGTGCCGGCGGTCGCAAAGCTGCCAATTATCTTTACAGCACTGCCCGACCTGATGGTCTTACGATAGGTAGTCCGGGTAGCACATTTGTACCCAGCGCAATTCTCGGTGATACCGGAGTTGCCTATGACGTGGACAAATTTATCTATCTTGGTTCGAACAGCGGTCAAACCAATTACATTTTGTTCACCCGAAGGGAGGCCGGTCTAAACACACTTGAAAAGCTCCTGGCTAGCGAAGGTCTCAGATTCGGAGCGCATTCCGTCGGGCATTCGGTGTATGTCAGAGGCCGTGTGTTTGCTTGGGTTCTTGGGCTGCGGGAGCCGAAATTTGTCACGGGCTATTCCGGCCCAGAGCTTATTCAAGCGATTGGTCTAGGCGAGTTTGATGCTCAGGCGTACAATGCCGATATCTTCGTACAGCGCTTGAAAGACTGGGTGGAAAAAAAACTCATGCACTTTCATCTGGTAGACGAAATCCCAAAGGGCTACCGTTTCCCGCACCCGGCTTTTGACTCATTGCCCTCGTTAGATAAGTTTGTGAACAATACCCGAAAAGCAAAAGTTGTTGACATGCATCACGGTTTTACTCTGATAGGTTCACCCTTCATTATGCCTCCGGGCACTCCGAAGGAGCAGATCAATATACTGTCAGAAGCAATGGGTAGGACCTTCAGAGATCCGGAATTCACGGCAACTTTCCAGAAATTAACGAGTACAGATCCCGCGCCGCTTTTTCCTGAAGAGCTCACGAAGGGAATCAAGGAAATTCCGAGAGATCCAGAAACAACCGAGCTGTTCAAGAAAATTTCTGGTGCGGGGTCTCTGCCACCGGCATAGCAAGTGATTTTTCCGTCGAGTAGATTTTGGGCACGCCGTGCCACGATTATCCGTCACTCCGCTAGATTCACGTTATGACCTGTGCTAAATCCCACATTGTTTGTGCCCGTTGGTGTGCCCAAACCATCAAGAAACAGGAGTGGGCACCATATGGTATTCTGCGGAGAAATGGAGCCAAGACACTGGCTTAGTGCCGCTTGGGTATTGGTAGATGAAGGCACAACGGAACTTAAAATCCCGAGGACCGAAAGGTCCGTGCCGGTTCGAGTCCGGCTCCGGGCACCATACGAGCTCGAACGCTTTCGCGCTTTTTTCGACACCAGTGCTTAGCTCTTTGAAGTCGGCGAGCGGGGAGTCCCTTTACAAGTTCAACTGGCTTGTGGGCCTTGACCAAAATCAAGAAAGTTCGGATGATCCTTGCCGTGAAGTTTTAAAGTGGTGAAAGGGAGGTAGTTTTATCATGCCTCAGTACGAAATCCACGTACTTTGCAGTGAATGTGGTGCCGAACATCCGATGCGTGTTCGGCTACACCTCGATGACGGGCCGGCCGATAAGCGCAGTGTCGGTGAGACTTACAAGGGAAGAAGCCAGCCGCCGCAGCTTCTCGCAGTTGGCGGCCACAAAACTTTGTGCTTAAAGACCGGCAAGATGTTTGTGCAGGAAAACGAGGATCAGATCTTCTTGATACCTCGATAATGAGCAGACTCGATTACGGCAACCAGCGGTATCCCGATGTTCCTAACATGGGACGGAATATCCGCCGATCGTCGCAGTTCGGAGACGATGAATAGAAGCGTGGTTGATTCAAGCGGGCCCTTTCCAGGTATCGCCGTGGCATATTGTTTGCGCAATAATTCATGTCTATTGAATGTCAGCACCGAGAAATCAGGAGGGCTATTGCTATGAATGAAGACGTGTTCTCAGGTAAATGGAGAGAGATGCGCGGCACGTTACGCTCTTGGTGGGGTCGACTTAGTGATGATGATTTCGAGAGAATAGGTGGAGAGAAAGACAAACTGGTTGGCCTGGTACAAGAAAGATACGGCCAAACTCGCGAGCAGGCCGAGAGAGAAGTTGATCGACGCCTCTCCGAGTACGGAAGCAGCGCTGGTGGGATCGGCTCCAACCTGCGGTCTAGAGTTGACGAACTGGGAGCTACGATGTCCAACAAAGCTGGCGAAGCTGCGGGGGCCATGGCCAGTGGAGTGCAATCAGCTCGGTCCTATCTGCAAGAGCATGATTTCGATGAATTGACCGGGGACATAGTGGCATGGGTTCGTCGGTATCCTATTCAAGCCTGTTTGATAGGCGTCGGCTTGGGCTATTTGATAGCTCGTACTATCGGCAGCAGTGACCAATCAGATTTCGAATAAACCTGATTGACTTGATCAGCTGATCCTGCCATCCATATTTGCAGATGATGCCCCGATCGCGCTGCGACGGGGCATCTCTTTTTCAACGTAAGCGGCAATGTGCGAGTCAAGCTCGTTGCGGCCCATTGCTAAACAAATTTGAACTTGCCGTGATCAAAGTGATCGTTTATTCCAGGTTTATAAATCGGTTCTAATTGCTCGGGCTCCCCGACGAGGAGACTTAGAGCATCACCTCACAAACTTTCAAAACGTTACCGGATATGTCATAGACAGGAACGATCGCGACTTCGCATTCTGGTAGTGCACAATCGCGATTGGAGAGAGACGGGGCTACACAACTCGCGCGTTGGCTTGCCATCAAAGTAACGCTAGAAATCCCAACAGATCGGTGCATTGAAAGTTTGAGATTGCTAAGGAGGAGCCTGTGGCTTTTGTGAAGATCGGAATAATGAGCATTGGTGAAATGGGCTACCACTGGGCAAAGCTGTTAACAGCGCGGGGCGCCGAAGTTCTGACCTATGATCGCGATCGTAGCCCGGTCACTCAGAAACGCGCCGAAAACGCTGGGGTCAGATCCACTGGTTCGCTTTCGGAACTGTGCTCGAGCGCGGATCTAATCGTCTCGATTGTAGTACCTTCGGCGGCGACGAAGATAGCAGCAGAAATCGCTAAGGCCGCAGCAGAGGTAAACCGCAAGAACTTGATCTATTTCGACGCCAATGCAATTTCGCCAATGACTGCGGAGACGATCAGTGGCGTTCTCAATGAAAGCGCTGTGGAGTTCGTCGATGGCTGCATTATCGGATCGGCCTCCAAAATGGACAAGGGATCGGTCGTCTACGCCTCCGGACCGGAGGCGACGCGCATTTCGGAACTTGGCGGTTACGGCCTAAGCGTGCAAGTTCTTGGCACTGGAACGTCGCAGGCGTCGGCCTTCAAAGTAGTCTATGCGGGGTTGACGAAAGGATTGCAGGGCTTGTTCGTTGAACTGCTGATGGGGGCCAAGCGCTTCGGGCTGCTCGATGAAATCATCAAACGATATGATGAGAGCTTCCCCGGTTTGCTTGAGAAAGTCAGTTCTAGCATCGTCGGACTGCGCATCCATGCGGGACGTCGCGCTGAGGAAATGGATGAGCTCCAGCGCACGTATGCCCATTACGGTATGCAAGCTTTAATGGCTCCGGCAATTCAAAAGATCCTTGGCAGCATTGCCGATTTGGATATTCGCGAAAGTTCGGAGAAAGGCGCGCGTGAAGGAGATCTTATGAAGACGCTGGAGTTGTTTTATCAAGAAGGCCTTTTAAGTGATGCGCGGCTTGCGTCAAGTGCGGGCAAGTGATAGGCGCATGGATGAATTTGAGTAGACTTAGGGTGATTAAACAGGAGGAGACATACAGTGGCGAAATCGGAACGCAGAGTAGAAAAGAAGCAACCACAATACGGGTCGGATGTTGTTGTCGACTTGATGAAAGCCCATGATATCGAATACGCAGCGTTCAACCCGGGGGCGACCTTTCGTGGCATTCATGACTCCATCGTAAACTACGGCGGAAACTACAAGCCGGAAGTGATCTTTTGCTGTCATGAAGAATTTTCCGTGGCGCTCGCTCATGGTTATGCCAAAGCGAAAGGCAAGCCGATGATCGCCATCGTTCACAACATGGTCGGCTTGCAACATGCGAGTATGGCAATTTTCAACGCCTGGATAGACCGGGTGCCGATCATTGTCTTGGGCGGCACCGGTCCAATGAACACCAAACGGCGACGGCCTCGTATCGATTGGATTCACACAGCGCTGGTGCAGGGTAACCAGGTTCGGGACTATGTGAAATGGGACGATCAACCCTATACGCTTGCCGATGTTCCGGATTCGTTTATCCGCGGGTATCGGATCGCCACAACGGAACCGATGGCGCCGGTTTATATTAATTATGATGCCGACATTCAGGAAGAGTCTGTTTCCACGCCGGTCGAGTTGCCGGATATCAGCCGTTATGCGCCGCCAGCTCCGGTTCAGGCCAATCTTGCGCAGCTGAAACGAGCTGCCGAGCTATTAGTCGATGCTCAAATGCCGTTGATCATCGCAGATAGCTTGGGACGCAACCCACAAACCGTGCCCGCACTGGTGGAGCTTGCCGAGCTTCTGGCGATTCCAGTGATCGATAAAGGGGCACGCTTTAATTTCCCAACCACCCATCCGTTGGACGCGACCGATGGGGCAAAAGATATCCTGTCCAAGGCCGATGTCATTTTGGCTCTGGATGTAGCTGATTTGTACGGGTCGCTAACGACCGTTAGCAAGCAAACGCGCGACTGCGTCTATGTGACCTCACCTTCAGTAAAGATCATCACTATTTCGATGCACGACATGCTGGTGCGTTCGTGGGCCGGAGATTACCAGGCCTTACAGCCCACCGATATTCCACTCACGGCCGATACTTCGGTGGCGGTGCCGGAACTGACTCGCCTCTGCCGCGAGCTTTTAGGCAAGGATTCGAAGAGGAAGTCGACAATGGAGGCAAGACAGAAAGAACTGGCCGATAAGAGTAAGAGTCGACGGGCTAAGTGGTTGGCCGATGCGCAAGCCAAGGCTTCACTGCAAAATATCTCAACCGCTTTTCTCGCATATGATCTAGGTGAAGTAATCAAAAGAGAGGATTGGGTGCTAGTGAACGGAACGTCAAATGGGTGGGCGCGCCGTTTATGGGACTTCACCAAACCAAACCAGTATCTCGGCGCCAGCGGGGGCGCCGGCGTCGGTTATGGCGCCAGCGCCGCTATCGGTGCAGCCTTGGCTCTGAAAGGGACCGGCAAAGTCGCAGTCGATATTCAATCGGATGGTGATTTGCTGATGACTTCGAGTTGTCTCTGGACCGCGGCCAAACACAAAATCCCATTGCTGATAGTGCTGCACAATAATCAGTCGTTTTACAACTCCGAAGAGCATGGAATCGAAGTGGCGAAGTTTCGCAACCGACCCGTGGAGAATGCCGGGATAGGAACTCACGTAGACGATCCGGAAGTTGATTATGCCAAAATGGCCCAATCTTTCGGCGTGCACGCCGAGGGGCCGATCCGACGAACCTCGGAATTGCGTCCAGCGATTGAGCGGGCGTTGAAATACGTAAAAGAGAAGCAATTGCCAGCGTTCGTGGACGTGGTTTCAGAGCCGCGATAGAGTTTCTGTGTGAGCGAGCTGTATCTTGCCTTCCGCGAAGCCATTGATTGCGCCGAAGACCAGATAGATCTCGGCCGCGCAGCTTTAGCAATCGCTAGGCAGGAATATCCGGATCTTAAAATCGACGACTGCTTGACCCAGCTTGATCGGTTAGCGCAGGCAGTCGAGCTTAGGATGGGTAACGAGCAAAACCCCTATCGTATTATCGCCGCACTCAATACAGTTCTTTTCAAAGAGCAAGGTTTTCAAGGAAACCGTTCTGAATACTACGACCCCAAAAATAGCTTTTTAAATGATGTCATCATCCGCAAGAAAGGCATTCCTATTAGTCTTTCGGTGATATACATGGAAGTGGCGCGAAGGGTCGGATTATCGCTTGAAGGCGTAGGCTTCCCGGGCCATTTTCTGGTCAAGTACGACGACGGAGATATCGAAATCCTCATCGATGTTTTCAACGATGGCGAGGTTCGTGCTCGGGAAGATCTAAATCAAATGCTGCAGCAGCTCTATCGAGGCCAGGTGTCGTATCAACCGGGTTTTGTCACCGCCTTAGGCAAACGAGACATTTTGCGCCGCATGCTCAACAACCTGAAATGGATTTACCTGGAGAGAGGTGAACCGTTGAAAACGCTCTCGATTCTCGATCAACTAGTGATCCTGAATCCTAGTTCCGTCAGCGAAATTCGCGATCGCGGGCTGTTGTATATAACCCTTGAGCGTTATGCGCAGGCACTTGAGGATCTGGAAAGCTACTTAAGATTAGCTCCCAAGGCTGACGACGCAGCGATGGTAAAAACGCAGATCGAAGCCGTCCGAAACCGATACATCCGGCTTCACTGACTACAGTCTGTCCCAGCGCTTTTATCGCCTGGCGAACGCCTTGAAGTTTGCCGCGAACGAAGTCGTTAATGAGAAATCCTGGACCATCGCGCGCGTAAGGCGCCAGGGGCGGATCTGCCATAGCTTCATCTGGCGCCCGTTGTGAATCGTTTGGCTCCAGATTCGCTGCAGTTCTTGACGGGAATAAACCACCCGATAATTAATCGCGTCAAACTTAATCAGCCGTAAGCTAGCTCGCGAGGGCAATGAACCGCGTAGGCGTGTGTAAGCTTCCTGCCACTCGTTAACGCGATCACTCAGGCGGACGTTGGCCTGCAGGTTGTGCATCTCATCGAGGCAACTTCGTGCCGCATCCGTTTCGGCAGAACGGATCTCCTGTATCCTGTTTCGTAGGTGTTCCCATTGCTTGAGAAAGCGGTTCAGATCGCTGCGGTTGTAAAGAATTCTCGACGACAGCTCTTCCAGAGGATCGAGCAACGCTCTGGCCCGGCCCGAAAGCGTTTCTCTTGCGCTACTGTAAACTTTTTGTAGCTCGCCGATTCGTAGAACTTGCCAGATATCGGTTTGTATTCTTTGGATCTGCTCCACCCAGCGCTCCTCGGTGTCGCTTTTTTTCCTGGTTTGAAGCCAAACTTCTTCCATTTCTTTCAAGAACTTGGCCCAATTGACAAGCAGGTGCGTGATTTCTTTACTGCGCTTCCACGCATGAACCGCTATCGAATCGATAGCATAGCCGGGCCGGCGGGCTTTGCGATCCTTGAGCCGGAAAAAACCCGCGACCATCGGGTGCTGTTTTTCAATCAGAGCGGCGTTCTTGTACCACAAGAAAATTGACATCAAATTCCAGTAGTTTCTCGGATTGTCGGTCCACCTAGAAAGGACCTTGATCATATTTTCTTTGCTGTAAAATGTTCTCCATGCCTTCTCATAACATTCCGTCCACTCTTCTTCGGTCATAAGCGGATGCTTGATGGTGGCGTGAAATGAGTCGCGCTTGTTGAAATCGGGATCCATCCACTCGCCCCGTTTTTTCATCTCTCGATGATCGTGAGAGCCCGGAAGAGGAGTCAGCATAAAAAAGGAAGCCTGATCGGGGCCGACCTCGTCGATGAGAAAGCGAATGTCGTTAGGCACTTGCTCTTTTGAGTCCCACGGTAGGCCGATGATATAACCCGTGTGAACGACGACTCCGACCTGATGCCATTCTTGGATGATTTCGCGATACTCTTCGACCTTGTTTTGCTTTTTGCCTTCAGACTCCAGATTCTGCGGATTGACGCTTTCCATGCCGATAAAGACCTGGGTGCAGCCCGCTTTCGCCGAGAGTGAGACGAAATCTTTCGGCTTTCTTGCCAGGTCAACCTGCATCATGAAGGTGACGTCGAGGCCTTCTTCACGGAGTTTGATAATCTCTTCGAAAGTTTCGCGCCAGAGTTTTTTCCGGGCGAAGTTATCATCGGTGAAAAAATAAAAAGAAACCCCATGATCAAGGTAGTTGCGCCGCATCATGGCCGCAATACTTTGTGGACTGCGTTCGCGCATCTTACGTCCTTGAACGTTGATGATCGTGCAGAAGCTGCAAGCGAACGGGCAGCCGCGTGAGGTGTCCGCCGTGCCAAAGCTCGGATATGCAAAGTGCTCCATGGTTTTGGCGCTGGTTTTCGGCAGTGGCGAATCCTCGATGTCGACCAAGCTCTGCAAGTCTTGCGCGAAGCTATAGAGCGGTTTGAGCTTACCCGCGAGAAAATCCGCTAGGATCATGTCCCACTTGCCTTCAACTTCGCCGGAAACCGCACAGATGCCTTCACGAAATAGTTCTTGCATGTCGGGTTCCTGTTCACCCAACATATTGACTGTTCCACTGGTATGAAAGCCGCCGATGATGACCGTGATTCCCTCGGCGCGCAGAACCCGTGCCATATCGAGTGCTCGGGGAAACTGATTGGTTTGCACGCCAACCATACAGACCAGCAGCCGCGTGCGTGGTTCGCTACTCCAGCGAATGATTTTGTGCAAAGGAACTTTTTCCGCAGTCTCATCAAATGTGCTAACCTCGATTGGAAGTTCTCCGAACACACGACGCTGTATAACATCCTCAGTCAAGCCATGGAGAACATTCAATGTGTTGCTTGGCAGGACGCCCTTCCAAAAGCGAATAACATAACCATCATCGTCATATTTGGAGGGCTTGATCAAAACTATCCGAAATTTTTCAAATGATTTTTCCTGATGGATCACACTGCCCTCCGCAAGCTTGTAACTTTTGCTGACATCTCTTATAGATAAATTAATAAAATCAAGCCTTTGCCAACTGTAACAACCACCCTATACCAAGTCAAGCTTTTTACCGAGTTAACAAGCTTGTAAATGCTTGCCGACGCCACCTTCGATGATTCAACTGCTTCACGTTAGCAAAACTTATCCGCCGAATTCACCGGCTTTGATCGACATTACGCTAAGCATCGACAAAGGTCAGTTCGTGTTCCTCACCGGCCCTAGCGGCGCGGGGAAAACCACGCTGCTTAAACTGCTGTTCCGTGAAGAGGAACCGAGCGAAGGACAAATTCTGATCGATCACCAGAACGTCACTCGTTTGCGCACTCGTGAAGTTGCCCGCCTACGCCGGCGGATCGGACTCGTCTTTCAAGAATTCAGATTGTTACCGCGGCTGACCGTAACGGAGAATGTCGCGTTGGCGGCTCAAGTGGTGGGAGTGTCGCAGCGGGAAGCCCAAAGCAAAGCTGTTCGCTTGCTCCGGGAGCTCGGACTGGAAAAACCACAAGTCAAACCATTGATGCTCTCAGCCGGCGAGCAGCAACGCGTCGCCATTGCACGAGCTTTGATCAATGAACCCAGATTAATATTGGCTGACGAGCCAACCGGAAATCTTGATCCGGGCCTGGCCGAGGAAATCATGCGGATATTTGTTAAATTGCGTGAAGCTGGAACCACTCTCATCGTCGCCAGTCACAACCTTGACCTGATTAAACGCTATGGCAGCAGAATTCTTTCACTGCGTCACGGTCGCCTTGTCGACGATCTCGAGAGGGTTATGGAGGCGCACGCGTCGTGAGCTGGTCGCATTTCGGATTTGTCGCTCGTCGTGTGCGACAAAGCTTATGGGAGCTGCTGTGGAGCCACGTCCTTACTTCAGGAACAATGGCGATGTCACTATTCGTTTTCGGTGTTTTCGTCCTAGTTCAAGAGAATCTTCAGCATATGCTAAACGGCTGGGGAGACCAGATTCAGATCAACACTTATCTTGAGAATAATGCCAGCAGCGATCAAGTCAAAGCGATTATGGTTCGCATTCGAGCAATGCCTGAAGTTGAGAGC
>Ga0207701_10008477_pt1 | contig 10151 bp, 9 predicted proteins | sample KBSSwiSSwithPhiX_FD_184294 | JGI IMG/M metagenome (GOLD analysis project Ga0207701, IMG submission 184294) | Switchgrass rhizosphere bulk soil microbial communities from Kellogg Biological Station, Michigan, USA, with PhiX - S5 (SPAdes) (version 2) | ecosystem: Environmental > Terrestrial > Soil...
TTCGGATCCGGCTTGTAATCGGGTCGCGCGGCGGCCGCCGCCGTCAGCACCTTCACCGTCGTCTCGCTCTCCTGTTCGAGAACAGTGGCGTAGAACTCCGCCAGGAATTTCGCCTGCTCTGCGTTCATGTTGTCCCTCCCGGCACCCCTGAAGGGATGCCCTCCGTAGCGTCCGCCTTCAGCCGGACCCTCAGCGTGTGAGCTTCCGGTATTTGATCCGATGCGGCGTGTCGGCCTCGGCGCCCAGCCGGCGATGCCGATCCGCCTCGTAGTCCTGATAGTTCCCCTCGAACCAGACAACGCGGCTGTCACCCTCGAAGGCGAGCATATGCGTCGCGATGCGATCGAGGAACCAGCGGTCGTGGCTGATGACCACGGCACAGCCGGCGTAATTCACCAGCGCCTCTTCGAGCGCCCGTAACGTGTCGACGTCGAGGTCGTTGGTGGGCTCGTCGAGCAGCAGCAGGTTGGAGCCTTTCTGGAGGAGCTTGGCGAGATGCACGCGATTCCGTTCGCCCCCGGACAGCGTGCCGACCTTGCGCTGCTGCTGGGCGCCCTTGAAGTTGAACCACGAGACGTACGCGCGCGACGAGACCGCGCGCTTGCCGACCAGCAGCTCGTCTTCCCCGCCACCGATCTCCTCCCACACGCTCTTGTTCGGGTTCAGCGCGTCGCGGCTCTGATCGACGTAGCCGACCTGTACTGTCTCGCCCAGGCGCAGGCTGCCGCCGTCTGGTTTCTCCTGCCCGGTGATCATCCTGAACAGCGTCGTCTTGCCGGCCCCGTTCGGACCGATCACGCCGACAATGCCGCCCCGCGGCAGCGTGAACGACAGATCGTCCATGAGCAGCAGATCGCCATACGCCTTGCGCATGCCGCGCGCTTCGACGACGAGGTCGCCAAGCCTCGGTCCCGGCGGAATATAGATTTCCACCTGCTCGATCTTCTGTGCCGTGTCTTCGTTGAGCAGCTGCTCGTAGGCGTTCAGACGGGCCTTGCCCTTCGACTGGCGCGCCCGCGGCGACATGCGGATCCATTCGAGCTCGCGCTGCAGCGTCTTCTGCCGCTTCGATTCCGACTTCTCCTCCTGCGACAGCCGCTGCTGCTTCTGATCGAGCCAGGACGAGTAGTTCCCTTTCCACGGAATTCCGGATCCGCGATCGAGCTCGAGGATCCACTCGGCGACGTTGTCGAGAAAGTATCGATCGTGGGTCACGGCCACGACCGTGCCCTTGTATTCCTTGAGGAACCGCTCGAGCCACGCCACCGACTCGGCGTCGAGGTGATTGGTCGGCTCGTCGAGCAGCAGCAGATCGGGCGACGTCAGCAGCAGCCGGCACAGCGCCACACGGCGCCGCTCGCCGCCCGAGAGCGTCTTGACGTCAGCGTCGGGAGGCGGACAGCGCAGCGCGTCCATCGCCAGCTCGAGCTGCGAGTCAATCTCCCAGGCGTTCGAGGCATCGATGCGATCCTGCAGCCGCCCCTGCTCCTCGAGGACCTTGTCCATCGCCTCGGGCGACATCTCCTCGCCGAGCTTCATGTTCAGCTCGTCGTAGCGATCGAGCAGCGCCTTGATCGGCGCGACGCCCTCTTCGACATTCCCCTTGACCGTCTTGTCGGGGTTGAGGCGCGGCTCCTGGTGCAGGAAGCCAACGCTGATGCCGTCCGCCGGAAACGCTTCTCCGATGAACTGCTGGTCCTCGCCGGACATGATCTTCAGCAGCGAGCTCTTGCCGGCGCCGTTGAGACCGAGGACGCCGATCTTTGCGCCCGGGAGGAATGACAGCCAGATGTCCTTGAGGACGACCGCGTCGGGAGGATGAACCTTCCCGAGCCCCTTCATGGTGTAGATGTATTGCATGCGTGAACGAACAGTATAACGAGACGTCTAATCTGCTGTGGCCGCTCTGACCCGACCCTTCCAGTTGCTGCCGCCGCTCGTCGTCCTCTGGATGATGATGCGCGCAGGCAGGGTGTTCACGCCGAATGCCGGTCAGCGGGACGCGCGGGGACTCGGGATCATCGTGTCGATGTGGGGCACGCTGGCGGCGACCCAGTTGGCAATCACACCGCCGTTTCTGATGCAGGTATTCGGAGCTGCCGGAATCTTCGCGTCGCTGGGACTCTATGAGTGGTCAGCGAGCTCGATACGCGGGCGGGTGTTTTCGTACGCCGGAAATCATGACCTGCCCCAGTTCGTTCATCGCTCGGGTCCGTACGCCTACGTGCGGAATCCTTTTTATCTGAGCTATCTGCTGGCAGAGATCTCAATCGTCGTGATCTGGCCGAGTGCCTGGGGTGCGATGGTTGTCGCGCTCGCCGCGGCGTACTTCCAGTGGCTGGCGCGATACGAGGAAGGCAAGTTCGCCCGCAGTCCGGTTGCCGCCGAGTACGCGGATTACATGGCCAGGACCGGCCGTCTCCTGCCGCGCCTTCCTCTTCCCTGAGACGGCCCTTCGGCCTTATTTCTCGGCCTTATTTCTTCGGCCTTAGCCCTTCGGCCTTAGGCCTTATTTCTTCTGCGCCTCCGGCATCAGCGTGACGATCGTGTAGCGCTCCACCGGGAAGTACTTCTTGATCGCCTCGTGAATGTTCTGCTGGTTCAGCGACTCCGCGCGCTCGATACGGCGCAGGATGCCCTTGGGGTCGCGCCCGAGCAGGTGCAGTGTCTGCAGCGAACCCTGCCAGTAGCCATTCTCGCGCAGTCCTTCCTCGATGCCGTTCTTCTCGGCTTCCTTGGCGGCCTGCACATCGGCCGCGGTCGGACCATCCTTCCGCAGCTTGTCCAGTTCGGCCATCACCGCAGCCTGCAGCTTCTCGACGTTCTCCGGCGAGCTGCCGAACTGCACAGTGGTCGTGCCGTAACCGGGAACCGGTGAGGTGTTCGAGTAGCCGACGCCGACAGAGTACGTCCCGCCCAGCTGCTCGCGCAGGATCTCGCGCAAGCGGTTCTCGACCACCGCTGTGGCTGCCTGAAGGCGATGCGTCTCGAACTCGTCGAGCTTCGTGTCGGCGAAGAACGACATCACCGTCTGGCTCCGCGGATCCTGACCCTTGTAGACGACCTCGCGCACCACCTGAGTCGGGAACTGCAGCTTGAGATCGTTCAATTTGGCCGTGGACGACCCCGTCGAGGGCAGCGACGCGACGTACTTGTTCAGCAGTGGCACCACATCGTCCACCTTGAACGAACCCACCATGAAGAATGTGAAGTCGGCGGCGTTTGCGTAGAGCTGCTGATAGAACGCGTACATCCGGTCGGCGTTCAGCTTCGGGATGTCCTCCGGCTTGATCGACCGGCAGGTGTAGTGATTCACCGTGTTGACGCAGCGCGCCCGCTCGCCGAACACAGATCCCGGGTTCTGTGCCTGGTTTGCCAGCGACGCCTCGAGCCGCTGCTTCAACAGCGCGAACGCCGCGGGATCGCGGTTCGGGGCAGTGAACTGCAAGTACAGCAGCTGCAGCGTGGTCTCGAGATCGCGCGGCGTCGTCCCACCGCCCATGCCGTGCGTGTAGGTGCCGACCGTCGGCGCGACACTCGCCAGCTTGCCCGCGAGCAGCTTACTGAGATCAACGGGGGTAAAGCCGCCGATGCCCGATAGCCCCACCAGCGACGTCGCCAGCGACGCGTTGAAATAGTCGTCCGGCGCCGCGAGGGAAAGACCACCGCGCGAGTACGACGTGAAGGAGACCTGATCGTTGCGGAACGTCGTCGGCTTCAGCCAGACCTCGACGCCGTTCGACAGCGTCAGCACCGTGACGCCGATCTCGGGGATCTCGCGGCGCGACGTCACGGTGCCGGGCGTCGGCGCCTTCGAGATCAGCTCGCGGCCGGCGATGGCATCCTTCCATGGCTCGACGGATGCAGCCAGGCCATCACTCAGCGCGCTGCGCAACGAGGCCTCCGTCACCGGTGCAAGACCCGCTTTCTCCGGCGCCGTCGACAGCACCACCCGGTTCGCTTCGGTGATGAAATCCCGGCCCACCGTCGCGGTCTCGGCCGCAGTGATGGTCGGCAGGAACTTCTTCACCATGTCGTACTCGAATTCGATTCCCGGCGCGCCTTCCGCCACCAGGAAGTGGCGGACGAGTTCGTCGGCGAGGTCCGGGCTCTCGGCCTTGTCGCGCTCGTTGTAAGAACGCTCATAGCCCGCCAGCATGCTGGCTTTCGCACGAGCGAGCTCGGCCTCGCCAAACCCGTGCTGCCGCACGCGAGCCAGCTCCTGCGCGAGCGCGTTCAACCCGCGCGCAGTGGTCCCATCCTGCACGCGCGCCGAGACGACAAACGCTTCGAGCGTCCGGCCGAGCGTATCGTCACCGGACGACGCGGCGATAAACGGGGCATTCGGCTGTCGCGCGATTTCCGAGAGCCGCGCGTTCAGCATCCGATACATCAGGCTCTGCACGAGCGATTTCCGGTAGTCGCCCACGGTGACGAGATCACGTTTCGGACGCTTGTGATAGACCGTGACGGACGAGCCCTGCGCCTCGCGATCCATCACGATGGCGTAGCGCGTCTCCTGGTGCGTTGGAATCGGGGCCGGCGGTCGCGCCGCGGGCGTCACTCGTGGCAGCGCGCCAAGATTCGCGCGGATCTGCGCCTCGACATCCTGCGGGTCGATGTCGCCGACGACGATGATGGCCATCCGATCGGGGCGATAGAAATCGCGATAGAAGTCCCGAAGCCGCTGGTGCGGGAAGCTCTTGAGGTTCTCGGGGGTGCCGATCGGATTGCGATTGGTGTACTTCGACCCACCGAAGAGCGCGTTCATCTGCGGCTGCAGCATCCGTTCGCTGGCGCCGAGACGGCCGCGCCATTCTTCCAGGACGACGCCGCGCTCCTTGTCGATTTCCGCACTGTCGAGTGTCGCGCCGCCCGCAAAGTCGCTCATCGCTTCGAACGCTTTGCCCAGCGCGCCAGCCTTGTTCAGCGGCACGTCGAGCATGTACACCGTTTCGTCGAAGTTCGTATAGGCGTTGACGTGCGGCCCGAACTGCGCGCCGATCGACTCGAGGTACTTGACCAGCTCCCCTGGAGGGAAATGCTTCGAGCCGTTGAAGTTCATGTGCTCGACGAAGTGCGCGAGACCGCGCTGGTCGTCGCCCTCATCGATCGAGCCGGCCTTCACCGCCAGCCGCAGCATCGCACGATCTTTCGGCTCGCTGTTCTTCCTGATGTAGAAGGTCATCCCGTTCGGCAGCGTGCCGGTGCGGATGGCCTTGTCGAGCGGCAGCGGTGTATTCAGATCCGCCGGCGTCTGCGCCGACACCCACACTGTGCACGCGAGCACCCCTACGGCCTGAATCAGGAGCGCGAGGTATGCTCCGCGGATGCGGCTCAAGATCAAACGGCTGGATCCCACAATCTCCCTCCCTGCCTACGGAACTGACGAAGCGGCTGGATTCGACCTCGCGTCGGCGCACGACGTCGTCGTGCCGGCGGGTCGCATCGTATTGGTCCGCACTGGACTCATTATCGAGGTTCCCAGCGGACATTGCCTGGCGATTTTCGCCCGGAGCAGCACGCCGCTCAAGCGCGGTCTGCAGGTGGCCAACGGCGTCGGGATCATCGATCCCGACTATTCCGGCCCGAATGACGAGGTCATGATTCAGGTCCTGAATTTCACCGACGCCGAGGTGCAGATTCGCCGCGGCGACCGGCTGGCCCAGGGCATCGTCTTGCCCGCCCCGCGGGTGCAGTGGGAAGAGGTTGCAGAGATCAAGGAGGCGACCCGAGGCGGCTTCGGAGCAACGGGAAACTGAGGTGATTCTGTGTGAGACGCATCCTGCATCTGGACATGGACGCCTTCTACGCGTCCGTCGAACAGCGCGACAGGCCGGAACTTCGTGGGAAGCCGGTCGCGGTCGGTGGCGCGCCCGACAAGCGCGGCGTGGTGGCGGCCGCCAGCTACGAAGCGAGGGCTTTTGGCGTCCGCTCAGCGTTGCCGATGTCGCGCGCGGTCAGGCTCTGTCCTGCTCTCGTCATCGTCCGGCCCGATTTCACGAAGTACCGCTCGGTCTCCGATCAGGTCTTCGAGCTGTTCAGGTCCGTCACTCCTTTGGTGGAACCGCTCTCGCTGGACGAAGCCTATCTGGACGTGACCGAAAACGCCTGGGGAGAAACGCTCGGGATGAACGTCGCGCGACGCCTGAAGGCGGAGATCCGTGAGAAGACGGGACTGACCGCATCGGCGGGCGTGGCGCCCAACAAGTTCCTGGCGAAGATCGCGTCGGGCTGGCAGAAGCCTGACGGCCTGACCGTAATCGCGCCCGAGCGCGTCGAACAGTTCCTCCAGGGGCTGCCCGTCGACGCGCTGTGGGGAGTCGGCCCGGTCACCGCGGGCAAACTGCGCGAGCGCGGCATTGAAAAACTGACCGACGTCCGGACCGCCGACGCTGCGATTCTGCGCGAGGCCGTCGGCTCGCTCGCGGACTGGCTGCAGGAGCTCGCGCGCGGCCATGACGACAGGCCGGTCATCGCCGAACATGAGCCCAAGTCGTCGGGCAGCGAAAACACCTTCGAGCGCGACCTCACCGATCTTCGCGTCATTCAGGAAGAGATCTCGGAGATGGCGGGCCACGCCGCCTCGTGGCTGGTGCGACGCGAGCTGTATGCGCGGACCGTCACAATCAAGGTCCGCTACAGCGACTTCACGACGATCACCAGGAGCCTCAGTGAGGCGGCGACACGCGACGAAGAGAACATCCGCCGACGCGCGGTGGCACTCCTCGAGAAGACGGAGGCTGGCCGCCGTCCCATTCGCCTGCTCGGCGTGAGCGTGCACAACCTGACAGACGGCACGGAGCCTGAGGAGGAAGACGGACCACAGCGCCGGTTACCGTTTGAGACGTGAAGGCACTCAATCGGCCTGATGGACGGCGGTGACGACACCGACGAGAAAATCCAGACGGACTCGATCGCCTTCCGCGATCTTCGGACCTATCGCTTCGCCGCCGACCCGTGCGACACGCATCTGGCTGTCCGGCTCGTCGGCAAATCGATAGTGCAGGTCGTAAAACAGCTGGCCGTGAATGCTCACGGGCTGCAGGCGGTGGAGCACCGCGTCTCTCGATCCCTTGAGCATCAGTTCACCGCCGCCACGCGTGTGCGAATCACATCGATCCTCGTCGTCGGCGTCTCTCCGTCGCGCATCACACCTTCAATCTTCTCCACGACGTCCATGCCAGCCACCACACGGCCGAAGGCCGTGTATTTCCCATCGAGTGAGTCGGCCGGCGCGAGCACGATGAAGAACGACGTCGTGGCGCTGGCGAGCTCGGCGCCGCGGGCCATCGACAGGATTCCACGTTCGTGCTTCGTCGCGTTGAATTCCGGCTCGAGCGTGCGCACGTACGCTTGCTGCCGCTCATCGAGCGGATCCGTGCGCGTGGCCAAGTATCCACCCTGAATCACGAACCCGGGCACCACACGATGAAACGACGTCCCGTCGTACACCCCTGACGCTGCCAGCCGCAGGAACTGACGCACGTGATTCGGTGCCCGATCGGGAAACAGCTCGATGGTGATGTTTCCAAGCGATGTCTCGAGCACGACTCGCTGTCGTGCCATCTCTTCGGTGCTCGCGGAGGCGAACGGTTCCGGAATCGGCGCCGGCTTCTCACGAATCGTGACCGTTCGGATCACGACACGCTCGGCCGGAACGTTTCCGGTCGCCGCGACTGTCGAAATCTTCTGCGCGACGGTGATCCCCTCCGCAACGCGGCCAAAAACCGTGTACTGGCCGTCGAGCGCGGGCTGATCGGTCACCGCAATGAAGAATTGTGAGCCGCCACTGTCGCGATTGCCGGGCGCGAGGACCGCAGACACGGCGCCACGGGTGTGCTTCTCGCCGTTCGCCTCGAAGCGAAGCACGCCCATGCCGCCCGTGCCGTACTTCGCCGCCTGCGACGGATCCTTCGACAACGGATCCCCACCCTGAATGATGCCCAACGCGATCACGCGGTGGAACGTGGTGCCGTCATAGGCACCCTCGCGCGCGCGGGTGATGAAGTGCGCGACATGGTTCGGGGCGGCATCCGGGAGCAGATCGATGACGATGGTCCCCAGCGTCGTGTCGAGGACGGCCTGCTTGTTGCGGAGCTCGGATTCCGGGAGTGTCGACGTGAAGAACGTGGACCGTGGCGGCGGCGCGGGCTTCTGCGTGCCGCGGCCCTGGTCATAGGCCGCGTCGTGTCCGCCTTCAGGCGGACCGGGTACTACGCCGACGACGAGCAGCAACATCAGCGCGAAGACGAACACGCCGCTGATTATCCGTTAGCTGCTGCCCTCCTTCAATTTGAGCACCTGACGAAGAGCCTTCGCACCGATCCGTCCGCGGCGCTTCTCGTCGATCAACGCGCGCTCATCCTGCTGCCGCTCCAGGAACGACAGCTCGTCCTGCAGCCCGAGGTAACTGTCGAGCCTGTCGGGCGCGAGCCGGCCATCCTCAACGGCCGCTTTCACCGCGCAGCGCGGTTCGTCCCGATGCGCGCAGTCGGTGAAGTGGCACGACGCCGCCAGCGCGTCGATGTCGTCGAACGTTTCGCGGACAGCCGTGCCGACCTCCCACAGCTGCAGTTCCCGCATGCCGGGCGTATCGATCAGCAACCCGCCGTTCGGAAGTACGACCAGCTCGCGGTTCGTGGTGGTGTGGCGTCCCTTCGAATCCCCCGCCCGGACGTCGCGCGTTCGTCGAACGTCGGTTCCCAGCAGCCTGTTAATCAGCGTCGTCTTGCCAACGCCCGAGGATCCGAGCAGCGCGCCCGTGCGTCCGCGCGTCAGATAGTGCAGCACCTGATCGACGCCTTCGCCGGCTTTCGGATTGAGCACGTGCACCGGCACGTCCTGCGCAATCGCCCGAACCTCGACGACTCGGCCGTCGACGTCCTCGCCGACGTCCGGTTTCGTCAACAGGACGACCGGCGCGGCACCGCTCTCGCGGGACAACAACAGGTACCGCTCGAGTCGCCTGACGCTGTAGTCCTGATCGAGCCCCATGACGATGAACGTGACGTTGACGTTGGCGGCCACCACCTGCTCGTCGGTGACATTGCCGGCCATGCGACGCGAGAAGCGGCTGCGGCGCGGCAGCACGGCGACGATCGAGCCGCGCTCGTCTCCCGGCCGTGTGCGCACCACCACCCAATCGCCAACCGCAGGCAGCTCGCTGCGGCTCGTCGCGTGATGTTTGAGCCGGCCGGCAAGCACGCTCTCGAGCTCGCCGGCGTGTACGTAGACTCGGAAGATGTAGTTGAACTCGATGTACACCCGCCCGGGCTGCACGTGGGGTTTCGCCGTCCAGGGCTCGAACTGATGTCGCAGCGCGTCGTCCCAGCCGAGATCGCGAAGATCCACAGGGATAGTTTACGGTGCGATAGGTGCGATAGGTGCGATAGGTGCGATAAGGCTACGCGGTCGGTGCGATGAAACTGGCCGCGATTTCAGCGAGTTCGATGTAGGTCTCGGCCGCGGGTCGGCTTCGCACGGTAAGCGAATGATCGCCGCGCGGGATCACGTGCAGATGGACCTCGGCTTTCATCGCATCCAAGTGAGGCCGTAATTCGTCTGGTGTGCCGAACGTGTCGCGCTCACCCTGGATGACGAGCATCGGCACCTCGATCGAGGGTAAATGCTCGATTCGCAGCTGCTGCGGTTTGCCGGGCGGATGAAGGGGGTAGCCAAAGCAGACGACGCCAGACAGCGATTCGAGACCCTGCGCTGCAAGATGCGTGGCGATGCGTCCGCCCATCGACTTTCCACCGATGAACAGCCGATCGGCCTGACTCCATCGACGCGCCGCGGCCACGACCTCGCGAAACGACTGCTCCAGCACCGGCGGGCGATCAGGCGCGGACTTCTGCAGTCTTTTGTACGGAAAATCGAACGTTACGACATCGATGCCGCGGCCCGCGAGCGCTTTCGACACGCCGGCCATGAACGGATGATGCTGACCGGCACCCGCGCCGTGCGCAAACACGAACAACGCGCGAGCGGCACCTTCCGCCGGATAGGTATGCGCCCCTAACTGCGTCAGCTCCATCCGTGAAGGCTACTTTCCGTCGACCATGCGCCGTAAAAGCGACCTGCGTCGGCCGTTCGCACCGACAGTTACTCCTCTGTATACGTCTGGTGCAGATGCACAGGCTCGGACT
>Ga0207701_10008478_pt1 | contig 10151 bp, 6 predicted proteins | sample KBSSwiSSwithPhiX_FD_184294 | JGI IMG/M metagenome (GOLD analysis project Ga0207701, IMG submission 184294) | Switchgrass rhizosphere bulk soil microbial communities from Kellogg Biological Station, Michigan, USA, with PhiX - S5 (SPAdes) (version 2) | ecosystem: Environmental > Terrestrial > Soil...
ATGGCCATGAACAGGTTGTTGAAGATCTCCAGCATCACCGGGTCGGCATCGGTGCCGATTGCATGTGCGCGCCTCGCCGCCGTTGTGCGGGTGACGACCAACGTGCCGTCACTGGCGCGGGTCGCACTCCATCCCGGTTCGACAACGGTTGTCGACGTAGCTTCGGAAATGACGGCAGGTCCCGTCACCGTCTCGGCCGAATTGTCGCCAGCGAGATGCGCTGCCTGCGACGCGGACTTGCCCACCCCCTCCACGACCAAAGTGTCGAGAACGATTCCGGCATCCTCATCGAGATAGCCGAAGCGCGCACGGTGTAGCCGCTCGAAGTCTTGGCGCATCTCAACCGCGTTGTGCAGGGGCACTTCGAGCGTCGTGTCGCTGCCTGCGTAACGGACGCGAGCGCGGTGATGCAGCTCGACTGCACTCTCGTCGACGCCCTGCTCGAGCAACGACTGCCTTACCGCCTCTTCGAGCGATTGGAGCGGCTGCGACGGGTCCTCCCCCAGCGCCTTCAGCCAGCTCTTCTCGCGGATAGCCTTTACGTCGGCGAGGCCGATCCCGTAGGCGGAGAGGACCCCGGCGAGCGGATGGATCAGGATCCGCTCCATCCCCAGCGCATCGGCGACCCGGCAGGCGAGTTGGCCTCCGGCGCCGCCAAAGCAGGCGAGCGTGTAGCGCGTCACGTCGTGACCGCGAGCGATCGAAATCTTGCGGATCGCCTTGGCCATATTGTCGACCGCGATTGCCAGGAATCCTTCGGCGATTCCCTTCAGCGACTTGGCTCCGCCGAGCGCGTCGGCGACCTCCTCAAGCCGCACGCGCGAGGCGTCGGGATCGAGCGGCTGGTCGCCATTCGGGCCGAAGACGGCCGGAAAGGCGGCAGCGTCGATCCGCCCGAGGAACAGGTTGCAGTCCGTGACCGTGAGCGGGCCACCGTGGCGGTAGCAAGCAGGGCCCGGATTCGCTCCCGCAGATTCCGGCCCGACGCGGAAGCGCATGCCGTCGAAGCTGCAGATCGATCCGCCGCCGGCAGCAACGGTATGAATCTGCATCATCGGAGCGCGGATACGCACCCCAGCCACGACGCTTTCGTCGGCGAGCTCGAAACGCCCCGCATAGTGCGAGACGTCGGTCGAGGTGCCGCCCATGTCGAATCCGATCAGCCGCGCGGGTTCATCGCCGAAATGGGGAGCGCTCGCCGCGACCATGCCGACAACTCCGCCGGCGGGTCCCGACAGGATTGCGTCCTTGCCGCGAAACGCCTGAGCGTCGGCAAGCCCGCCGTTCGATTGCATGAACTGGAGCCGGGTTTCGGTCGGCAGGCCCGCGTCGACCCGGTCGACATAGCGGCGAAGGACGGGCGACAGATAGGCGTCGACCAAGGTCGTGTCGCCGCGCCCGACCAGCTTGATCAGCGCCGCAACCTCGTGGCTGACGGAGATCTGCGTGAAGCCAAGCTCGCGCGCGATTTTCGCCAGGCGCTCCTCGTGATCCGTGAACCGCCAGCCGTGGACAAACACGATCGCCAGCGCGTCGATTCCCGCATCGCGAACGGCCTGTAGCGCTTCCCGCGCCTGCGCTTCGTCGAGCGCGCGAACGACCTCTCCGTCCGCGCCGATCCGCTCCTCGATTTCGACCGCTAGCTCGTACGGCTGCTCAGGCAGGACGATGTGCCGGGCGAAAATTTCCGGCCGTGCCTGATAGCCGATCCTCAGCGCATCGCTGAAGCCGCGCGTGATCGCGAGCGCAACCCTGCCGCCCTTGCGCTCCAGAAGCGCATTGGTCGCGACCGTGGTACCCATGCGGACCGAGTCGACATCGCCTCCGCCAGCGCGATCGAGCACCCGCCGGATCGCCTCCAGCGCCGCATCCTCATATTGCCCCGGATTCTCGGACAGCAGTTTTTCGACGACGATCTCGCCGTCGGGCGAGCGGGCGATCACGTCGGTGAAGGTGCCGCCCCGATCGATCGCGAATGTCCAGCCGCTGCCCACGCGGCCTTTGAGCAAATGCGGAGCGAGGCCTCAAGTTTGCGTCCATTGCAGCAGGCTCTACACTTCGCACCGATGCCACCGCTCTTCGCGCTTTTGCATAGCCTTCCCGAAAGCGGGAAAGTGAAGGTCGTCGGGATCTACTCGTCGAGAGCGCATGCAGAAGCAGCTCAGGAGCGGACCCGGCTGCTCCCCGGTTTTGCGGATGAGCCAGACGGCTTCACGATCGAGGAATATGTGATCGACGAGGACCATTGGCCGCGCGGTTTCGTGCGACTCTAAGCCTCCGGCGAAGTCCTCGGGGTAAATCTCGATAGGAGCGCGGTTCGCCCCCGCCTAGCCAATGCCGATCATGAAGAAGGCCAAGCTTTTCTCGGCGAAACAAAACGCTTGTCCGCTCAGCATCGAACAGCTGGAGGCGGGCCTGCGGGTCATGAGCAACCAGACCACCGATCCTGATGTCTTCTGGGATGAAAATGTCGAGGCGTTCCGCCGGACCGCCCTCCATGCCATCCGCGACACGGCGGACGCGCTTCTTTCGCCAAGGATACCGCTCCACTGGCGCGTCGAGCTGGAAAGCCAGCTTGAGGATCTGGTCCGCTACCTCGAACTGGCCGACCGCTACATCGCCAACCGCACTAATTGTGGGCGGCCGGTGCCGGAACTTCCAGCTTCGCTGAGTCGGATCCACTAGCAGAGGCGTTGTCCAATACCGCCGCGGTCTGACGGGCAATGACGGCCTCCTCGTCCGTCGGCAGAACCCACATCGGAATTAGCGATGCGGCTGCGTCGATCCGTCCCTCGCCCTTGGCGTTCGCCTGCTCATCGAGGACGGCACCGAGCCATGCGCAGCCCGCGGCCACCTCGCGCCTGGTCTTCGCGTCCCGCTGGCCAATTCCGCCCGTGAAGACCAGCCCGTCGATCCCGCCAAGTGCAGCAGCAAGCGACCCGATCTCACGCACGATTCGATAGATGAAGAGGTCGATCGCCTCTTTGGCATGCGGATCGGAGGATTCGCGCAGCGCGCGCATGTCCGACGTGATTCCCGATACGCCGAGGAGGCCGGACTTTTTGTAGATGAGGGTTTCCAGCGCTCGCGCGTCCATGCCCTTTTCGTCCATCAGATAGATGAGAACTCCGGGGTCAATCGATCCGCATCGGGTGCCCATCACCAGACCTTCGACGGCAGTGAAACCCATCGTCGTCGCGACGCTCTTCCCCTTGTGGACCGCGCAGAGGCTCGCTCCGTTGCCGAGATGCGCAATGACGATCCGGCCATCGGCATGATCAGGCGCGACCTCCTTCAGCTTTCGGCTGACATATTCGTACGAAAGGCCGTGAAAGCCGTATCGCCGGATTCCGGAGTCGCTGAGCTCACGCGGCAGCGCGAACGCCTGGGCGAGGTGCTCCTGCGTTTGGTGGAAGGCGGTGTCGAAACAGGCGACCTGGGGAATGAGCGGCGCCTCCGACATAATCGCTTCCATCGGCGCCACATTGTGGGGCTGGTGGAGCGGGGCGAGCGGAATCAGCGACTTCAAGGACTTGATCAGGTCCATTGTCACGGCAGTGGGGCCGGTGAATTGCGTGCCGCCATGGACGACGCGGTGGCCGATGCCCTCGACCGCTTCGCCGCCCAGAAGCCCGATCGAAACCTGCAGGATCGCCTTCGTTGCGAGGCGATGGTCGAGGTCCTTGGCCCCCCACTCATTCTCAACCAGCTTTTCCCCGTCGGGTTTCTCGACGTGCAGTTTCGGCGCCACCCCGATGTTTTCAATCTGCCCGCGAAACATCAGTTCTTGGTCGCGGCCACCCTCATTGAACACGGCGAACTTGATGCTGGATGAGCCGGCATTGATGACGGCGATCTGGCGAGACATGGCTGGTCCTCCGGTCTGCCGTTATTGGATTGCCGACGACGCGTCCGCCCGCCGAGCGGCGACAAGCAGCTGCGCGACCGCACAGGATGCGAGACGGGCGATCTCCTCGTCCGCGCGGCTGGTAAGGATGATCGGGACCTTCGCGCCGAGAACGATTCCGGCGGCATCGGCACCGGCAAGAAATGACAGGCTCTTGGCGAGCATGTTGCCTGCCTCCAGGTCCGGGACGACGAGCACGTTGGCCCGGCCTGCAACCGGTGAGGCGATCTTCTTGATCGCAGCCGCTTCCAGGCTGATCGCATTGTCGAGCGCAAGCGGACCGTCGAGGATGCCTCCAGTGATCTGGCCGCGGTCCGCCATCTTGCAGAGCGCCGCGGCCTCAAGCGTCGAAGGCACGTCAGGGTTCACGCTTTCCATGGCGCTCAGGATTGCAACGCGCACTTCCTTCGATCCCAGCGCATGGGCGAGATCGATCGCGTTCTGGACGATGTCGACCTTGGCCTTGAGGTCGGGCGCAATGTTGACCGCCGCATCGGTGATGATGAGCGGCTGGTCGTGACCGGGAACGTCCATGATGAAGCAGTGGCTGATCCGCCGCGCGGTCCGCAGCCCTGTGTCGCGCCTGACGACTGCCGCCATAAGCTCGTCCGTGTGAAGGCTGCCCTTCATCAGCGCTTCGGCCCTGCCTTCGCGAACCAGGTCCACGGCCTTCGAAGCTGAATCGTTGCTATATTCAGCGTCCACGACCTCGAAGCTGCCGATGTCGAGGTCATGTTTGGAAGCGACCTCGCGAATTCGGCTTTCCGGACCGACGAGGATGGGAGCGATCAATCGCAGCCGCGCAGCAGCCACTGCGCTTTCCAGCGAAACCTGGTCGCAGGGATGTGCAATCGCAACGTTTACGGGCGGGTGGGTTTGCGCTCTCGCTACGAGCGCGTGGAACTTGTCGTGCGCATTTTGGCGAACAGGTGCTTCCGCCTCGATTACGGACATCTCGCCATGCTCCTTTCGCTGGCCAGGCCGAGCCGCGCTCGGCCGGCATCGCTGCCTCCGAAATCGGGGAGCACCATAAGGGGCCGAAACACGCCGCCTATCAGGGTAATGCCGGAACTTGGGGTTAGGGGACTGCCGTCCCTTAGAGCGCAGATGCTATCATCCTGAGCGCACCTTGGGGGTTATCCCCAATTCCGCGCTATCCGCTCGGCACTATTTTCAACTCCGTTATTCGCCAACGGGATCGGGGGGACGAAGCATGCTCGCCCCCGGACGCTTCCGCGTCGACCTATCCCCGCGCCATCGACGGAGGCCGGAATGGACAGCTATTCTCCCGATCACGAAGTTCTCGCAGTGCCTGACTTGGATTTCTCCGAAGCTCCGGCCGGATCGGATCGCCGGACCTTCATGGTGCGAAGCGCAATGGCAACCGCGATCGTCGCACTCGGCGGCCAGATGAATCCGCTGTGGGCGCAGGCTCCGGCTGACGCTCAACCGGTTAAGCTCGACCCCAACCTCCAGGTTGTGAAGGATAGCAAGGGCCCGGTGATGACGCTGGTCGACGAGTTCTACAAGGTCGGTCCCGGGCCGTCCTCGTCGCACACGATCGGGCCGATGCGGATCACCTATGACTTTTATCAACGGGCGATCAAACTACCGCAGGCTGAGCTGGACCAGGCGACGGCCCTCAAAGTCCATCTCTACGGCAGCCTGAGCGCGACTGGCAAAGGCCATGGCACCGAGCGGGCGGCTCTCGCGGGCCTCATCGGACATGAGCCCGCGACGATCGACCCTGTTGCAGTCCTGGACAAGATGGAGGCCGAGCCCGACCGGGTCTATCCGGTCAAGCTCGGTACGAAGACCATCAACGCGTCGCTCAAAGACGTCATTTATGACGCTGTGAAGGGCGATTTTCCTCATGCCAACACCATGACTGTCAAGCTGATGGCAGGCGACAAGGTGTTGCTGGAGCAGGAATATTATTCGGTGGGAGGCGGCTTCATCGAGTGGAAGGGGTACACCCCACCGAAAAAGAATCCTCCAAAATATCCCTATGAAACAATGGCTCAAGTCATCGACTATACGAAGCGCGACAATATCTCGGTTGCGCAGCTCGCGATGGCGAACGAGACGTCGATTTCCGGCCGGAGCGAAGCCGAGATCAACGCCTTCCTGGACAAGATCATCGGGGCGATGCGCGCGACTGTTAAGACAGGCCTCGCCGCGCCGACGTCCACCCTGCCTGGACCAATCAAGCTCAAGACCAAGGCAGGCGACGTCTTCAAGAGCGCGCAGATGGAGGCGATCCCGGCCCGCAAGGCGATCGGAATGGTCTCGGCCGCTGCGCTTGCAGGATCTGAAGAAAATGCTCGCGGCCACCTGGTGATCACGGCGCCCACGGGCGGATCCGCCGGCGTTATGCCAGCGGTTCTCTACTCGCTCGACCAAGCCGGCGCGAAGGTGTCCGACCAGAAGCTTCGCGAGGGCCTCCTTGCCGCCTCGGTGGTCGGCTACCTTTGCAAGCATCACGCAACCCTCGCTGCAGCGGAGGGCGGCTGCCAGGCCGAGATCGGCGTTGCTTCGGCGATGGGCGCCGCAATGATCGCGCAAGCCATGGATGCTCCGCCGCAAGTTATCGCCAACGCCGCGGAAGGGGCGCTCGAGCACCATCTCGGCATGACCTGCGATCCTGTCGCCGGCTTTGTGCAGATCCCGTGCATCGAACGCTGCGCATTTGGAGCGGTCAAATCCTGGACCGGCTATCTCATCGCCAAGAACGAGGTTCCCGCCAATCGCCGAGTCGACTTCGATTCAACGGTGCAGGCCCTCGCAATCACGGCCAAGGAAATGAACTCCAAATACAAGGAGACGTCGGAAGGCGGCCTTGCCGTCTCCTTGACGCTCTGTTGAGGTCAGGCGGCGGCCATGAACGGCCAGCGGACCGGAGCGACGACGTCAATGGGGGCCGTCGCCGTCGCCTGGTTCCTGACCGCGGTCTTCTATTTCTACCAATATTCGATGCGGTCGGCGCCAGCAGTGATGGTGCCGGAGCTGTCGGCGGCGTTTGGGCTGAGCGCCGTCGGCGTCGCATCGCTCGTCGGCCTATTCTATTACGCTTATGCTCCGTTCAGCCTGGTTGCCGGCGTCGCGCTCGACCAGATCGGCCCCAAGCGCGTCGTGCCGCTGGGGGCTGCAAGCGTCGCCATTGGCGCAATCCTTTTCTCAACCGGCGACCCGACGCTTGGGAGCATCGGGCGCTTCATGCAGGGCGCGGGCGGCGTCTTTGCGCTGATTGGCGCCGTCTACCTCGTGACGACCTTCATGCCTGCGTCGCGCGCCGCGACGCTGATCGGGGCCACGCAGATGTTCGGAATGGCCGGGGGGTCGGCTGGCCAATTCCTGGTGGGCCCACTCATCGGTTCAGGCTTTGCCTGGGACCGTTTCTGGCTCGGAATGGGCGCCGTCGGGATACCGCTGGCCGCCCTTCTCTTCATTCTCATTCCCCGGAGGAAGGGGGTTCCGAAGGCCAAGGCGGTCGGGCTGCGGCCGGCGATGAGTGCCATGGGATCTGTCTTCATTAACCCGCAGTCGATTTTGTGCGGGCTGATTTCCGGGTTGCTGTTTATCCCGACGACGATCTTCGACATGGTCTGGGGGGTGCGCTTCCTCCAGGAGGCTCATGGTCTTCCTTACGAATTCGCGGTCTTGCGCTCCGCCGCCGTGCCGTTCGGCTGGATCATCGGCTGTCCCCTGCTTGGCTGGCTGACCGATCGCATCGGCCGGCGGAAGCCGGTCATCATCGGTGCGGCCGCCGTTCTCCTGATTACGCTCGCGCTCATCCTGTACGGACCGCGCGACATCTTCCCCGCCTACTCACTCGCACTCGTCGCAGGGATCGCGTCGGGCGCTGCGATGATACCCTACACGGTCATCAAGGAAGCCAATTTGCCGGAGCACAGCGGTACTGCGACCGGCGTCATCAACTTCCTGAATTTCTCTTTGACCGCGCTGCTCGGCCCCCTTTTCGCCAGCCGCCTCGTCGAGGCGAGCGGCGGCGGGGACAGGGAGCTGGCCCATTATCAAGCGACCTTCCAGCCGCTTCTTTACGGCGTGGTCCTGGCCATCGTCCTGACGCTTCTGCTTCGAGAAACCGGCTCACGCGGTCGCCCCGCCGAAGCCTCACCGAACGCCGCCGGACTTCCGGCCCAATGACTGAACGGAGGATTTGATGTCGACCCTGATCATGGAGCCCGAGCACAAGCCGGCTACCGGCGAACGCGCCCCCTTCAAGCCAGGCCTATGGACGAAAGAGATCAATGTCCGGAATTTCCTGCAGAACAATTACGAGCCCTATTATGGGGACGACACGTTCCTCGCGGGTCCGACCAAGCGGACCCTGGGCATCTGGAAGAAGCTTACGGATCTCTTCTTAAAGGAACGTGAGAAGGGTGTACTCGACGTCTCTCAGATACCAAGTTCGATAACCGCGCATGATGCGGGTTACATCGACAAGAAAAATGAGATCATTGTCGGCCTCCAGACCGACGCGCCGTTGAAGCGGGCCATCATGCCTAACGGCGGTCTTCGAATGGTCACCAGCGGGCTGGAAGCTTTCGGCTTTGAGCCGGACCCGAAGATCGTCGAAATCTTCAGCAAATATCGCAAGACCCACAATGAGGGCGTTTTCGACGCCTACACAGCTGACGTTCGACGCTGCCGAAGCTCGCATGTCCTTACGGGCCTGCCGGATGCCTATGGCCGCGGGCGGATCATCGGCGATTATCGCCGCGTCGCGCTCTACGGCGTCGACCGGCTGATCGAGCAGAAGAAAGCGGAGAAGGAATCCCTCGACTACGACTGGTCGAGCGAGGACATCATTCGTGACCGCGAGGAGCTGTCGGAACAGATCCGCGCACTCGGCGAGCTCAAGGAGATGGCGGCCAAATACGGCTTCGACATTTCCGGCCCTGCGACGTCCGCGAAGGAAGCGGTCCAGTGGCTATACTTCGGCTATCTCGCGAGCGTGAAGGAGCAAAACGGCGCGGCCATGTCGCTGGGCCGCGTCTCCACCTTTCTCGACATCTATTTCGAGCGCGATCTCCAGGCGGAACTCCTGACCGAAGAGCAGGCTCAGGAGATCATCGACGACTTCGTCATCAAACTAAGAATCGTTCGGTTCCTGCGGACCCCGGAATATGACGAGCTGTTTGCCGGCGATCCGACCTGGGTGACGGAATCGATCGCCGGAATGGCCGACGACGGCCGACCGCTGGTCACCAAGACGAGCTTCCGTTTCCTCCAGACGCTTTACAATCTGGGACCGGCGCCGGAGCCGAACCTCACCATCTGGTATTCGCCCGAGATGCCGGAGCCCTTCCGGCGCTTCGTCGCCAAGGTCGCGATCGACACCAGCTCCATCCAGTTCGAGAACGACGAGATCATGCGAATGGCATGGGGCGACGATGGAGCCATTGCCTGCTGCGTCTCGCCGATGGCGATCGGCAAGCAGATGCAGTTCTTCGGTGCTCGAGCGAACCTCGCCAAGTGCTTGCTTTACGCAATCAACGGCGGCCGCGATGAAATCAGCGGCAAGCAGATCGCGCCCGCGACCGCGCCGGTCGAAGGCGATTATCTCGATTTCGACGACGTTCTCGACCGCTTCGACAAGGTAATGGACTGGCTCGCCGCGACCTACGTCAGCGCGATGAACGTCATCCACTATATGCACGATAAATATGCGTACGAGCGCATCGAGATGGCGCTGCATGACTATGCACCGCTGAGGACGATGGCGTTCGGAATTGCCGGCATGTCGGTCGTCGCCGACAGCCTTTCGGCAATCAAATACGCCAAGGTCAAAGTCGTCCGCGATTCGAACGGACTGATCGTCGATTACGAAACCGAAGGCGAATTTCCGCTGTTCGGCAACAACGACAACCGCGTCGATTACATGGCTGCCTGGCTTGTCAGTACCTTCATGGGAAAGCTGCGGAAGCATCCGACCTATCGCAACGCACTGCACACCCAGTCCGTGCTGACGATCACGTCGAACGTGGTGTACGGCAAGGCCACGGGCAATACGCCGGACGGCCGCCGCCAGGGCGAGCCATTCGCTCCCGGCGCCAATCCGATGCACGGACGCGACACCCATGGCGTGCAGGCATCCGCAGCATCGGTCGCAAAGATCCCCTATCGCGATGCACAGGACGGCATTTCGCTGACCACGAGCCTGGTGCCGACCGGACTAGGCCGGACGAAGGACGACCAGATCACCAATCTGACGTCGATC
>Ga0207701_10008479_pt1 | contig 10151 bp, 6 predicted proteins | sample KBSSwiSSwithPhiX_FD_184294 | JGI IMG/M metagenome (GOLD analysis project Ga0207701, IMG submission 184294) | Switchgrass rhizosphere bulk soil microbial communities from Kellogg Biological Station, Michigan, USA, with PhiX - S5 (SPAdes) (version 2) | ecosystem: Environmental > Terrestrial > Soil...
AGGCGATGATGCCGGCCGGCTTGCCGTACTTGACGATCCCCTTCTCGGGTATCTCCTCGATGATGCCGACGCTCTTCTGGCGCAGCGCATCACGCAGCACGCCGCGGATCTTCATCCGCTTGCCCATGCGGCTCACGGCATCGCCCAGGCCGCTCTCCGCGATGCCCATTTCGACAAGCCGCGTGAACGTCTCCTTGTTGGCCACGGCCCAGGCTACCGCCTGGCAAAGACGGTCGACGCGCGCCTGATCATAGGTTTCGATGATTGCAAGCGCCTTGGTCGCGCGTGCAAAGACGTCGTCCAGCTCCTGCTGCTGCTCCTCGGTGATTCCCTTCTTCGCCTCAATGGCAGCCATGGTTGAAGTTCCTCGGGTGTGGGATTGATTGGGCGGCGACACCCGTGCGTCGTGCGCCGCACGAGTACGAGTCGGCTCGGATGACGAGGTCAAAATAATGCAGACCGAGCGGGTGGTTCCTCTGGCATTTCGCTTCTTCGCTTGGCGCCAGCAAGGTCGTGGTTTGCTTCAGACTCCGGTCGCCGCGTGAACATCGATTTGCCACCGACACATCGACGAAAACCGCTACGAAAAATGCGAACTCGAAATATTGTGGAGCTCAGCGCAGACAATTGGCCCACGACCTTCATGTTCGCCTAGGGAAGCTCCCGGCGACCATCGGAGTCAATGCGAGCAATGATAGAGCAATGCCAGCCGATGTAGTTCAGGCCCGACCGCAAATCGTCTGTCTGGGAGTCGAACCAGGAAGCGTGCGCGTTCCATCGACGCGGTGATTCTCAGAATAGTGCTCTTATGAAGGCCGGTACGCTGCGCAATCTCAGTCAGCGGCAAAGCGCCGTCGGACGTTTCGAACGCGGCAAGGATCTTGCATGCGCGATCGACGGCCGCCACCCCAACCAATATCGAGGCGGTTGCGTCGTGGGTGGCAACGGCATGGCTGGGGCCGGCGCTTCGCGCGCCAGATGAACGCATCATGGTCAATTCCCCGTTGCACGCTTGCCGAGCCCCAGCGCACGCTGCCGAGCGTCGTCTCGACGACCGTCGGTAAGTTCTTATCTGTGACTACGTTCGCATTGTAGAACATATGGCTGCGACACTGTCAAGCACCGATCGTCGAACAGCGGGACCCAAGCCTGGCCTAGGACCGAACACCCGACCCTTCAGGGAAGAATGATCGGCGCCCCGTCTTCGAAACCCTCTGGCGTGCGCGTCGCCCTTCGAAGACCCGTTCACATAGAGGAACTCGTAACTAAACGGAGTGCCCACCGGACTCTCAGCCGGCAATTGACATGCCGAAGGCGATCCTTCATATTTCGTTCACGTCCATGAATAAGTCGCGTAATACGGGCATGGAAAAGGCGGTCAAGTCGGCTGATCGCGTGCTGGATCTCTTTGAGCTGCTTTCGGGTTGGGGACAGGAGATGTCGCACGTTGATATTGCGACCGCCCTGGGAATCCCGAAGAGCAGCCTTACCAGTTTGCTTGGAAATCTGGTTGCTCGGGGCTACGTTAGCTTTTCTCCTATCAGCAAAGGGTACCGGCTGGGCGAAGCTTTCGCGACACTGACACAGCGGACAGGCTCTGTTCAAAGTCTGAATGCGATTGCCGCGTCCATCCTTGAGGAGATCACCGATGAGACGCTGGAATCGTGCACGCTCAATCGGTTGAAGGGGGATCAGTGCGAAGTAATTGCCACTGTGAGCAGTCACTTGCGTCTCGTATCGCAAATGCGTGTGGGCGACGTCGGGCCGCTTTACGCTCTGTCGGGAGGCAAAGCAATGCTCGCCGCCATGCCGGATTCCATGGTCGAGGAATACCTCGACCGCGTGGTCTTCGAGCGCATCACCCCCAAGACAATCGCATCGAAGGTAGATCTTCGAAGAGACATTGCGAAGGTGCGCAAGCAGGGATTTGCCTATTCGCTGGAGGAGTTCACGCTTGGAATCTCCGGGATAGGCGTCGCGATCTTGTCCGAGTCTTCGTTCCCGTTGGGGGCGGTGGCATTGGCCATACCGACTGTCCGCTTCAGTCCCGAATCCAAGGAACGCGGAGTCCGTGTGCTCAAGCTTGCCGCGGAACGCATTCGCCGCCGCTATTCGGACGCCAGCAGCATCCCCGGTTCGACGTAGGAGGGACGGCACGCTGCAGCTCGGTCACGACTGGGCGTTAGCCATCGCCGTGGTCCTTGGGCGCGTCCATCGCGCATCTCACGGTTCTTCCACCTCGCCCGTTCCGGCGGCGCGCCCACTGCCGTTGCCGTTCGGCCGCTCGCGGAGTGCGCCGATGCCGAACTCCTCGCCGAGCTCGGGGTGTGCACGCAGCGCATATTCGCCGTACTGCTGAATGAGCTTCGCAACGACCCCCGTCCAGCCGGTCTGGTGGCTCGCGCCGAGCCCTTCTCCGGTGTCGCCGTTGAAGTACTCGTAGAAGAGGATCAAGTCACGCCAGTGGGGATCGGTCTGAAATTTCTCGCGTTTGCCGTAGATCGCACGCCGTCCGTTCTCGTCCCGGGTGAACAGCGTGATGAGCCGACGGGTGAGCTCGGTGGTCACTTCCCACAGCGTCAGCTCGTTGTTCGAGCCGACGGGACATTCGACCTTGAACGTCTCGCCGAGACACGCGTCATGCTTCTGCAGCGCCTCGATCAGCAGGAAGTTGAGCGGAAACCACACCGGCCCGCGCCAGTTCGAGTTGCCGCCGAATAGCGGGCTGTTCGACTCGGCCGGCACGTAATCCAGCGTGAACTGCTGGCCGTCCAGGTCGAGGTGCAGCGGATGCTCGCGATGGAACCGGGACACGGAGCGCACGCCGTGGTCGCTCAGCATGCGCTCCGGGTCGAGCACGCGCGCGAGGATGAGCTTGAGCTTCTCCGTGTCGACGAGCGTCAGCCGGACACGATTTTGCAGGCCCCGCGTCGTGAGGTCGCCCAATCCGTGCAGGAGCTCGGGGCGATGCCGCACGAACCAACGCAACCGGCGCGCGAAATCCGAGAACTGCGCAATCGCCTCGCCGTCGCCGACCGCCACCGCGAAGACCGGAATCAGGCCGGAAATCGTCTGCGCCTTGATCGGGATGCAGCGGCCGTCCGGCAGCCTAAGCTGATCGTAGTAATAGCCGTCGGCCTCGCTCCACAGCCCCTGCCCGCCCATCTTGTTGATCGCGGAGCCGATGTACACGAAGTGCTCAAAGAACTTGGTCGCCACATCCTGATACACCCGGTCTTCCTTCGCGAGCTCGAGCGCGAGCGCTAGAAGATTGAGGCAGTACATGGCCATCCAGCTCGTGCCGTCGGCCTGCTCCAGCCGGCCGCCGCCGGGCAGTCCCGCGGTGCGGTCGAAAACGCTGATGTTGTCGAGGCCGAGGAATCCGCCTTCGAAGATGTTGCGCCCCTCCGCATCCTTCCGGTTCACCCACCACGTGAAGTTGATGAGAAGCTTCTGGAAAATGCGCTCGAGAAACTCCCGGTCGGCGCGCCCGTACACCTTTTGCTCGATCTGATAGATGCGCAGCGCCGCCCATGCGTGCACCGGCGGATTGACGTCGGAGAAATCCCACTCGTACGCGGGGAGCTGCCCGTTCGGGTGCATGTACCACTCGCGTGTGAGCACGAGCAGCTGCCGCTTCGCGAAATCGGGGTCGATCAGCGCGAACCCGATCGCGTGGAATGCCATGTCCCATGCGGCGAACCACGGATACTCCCACTTGTCCGGCATCGACAGCACGTCCTCCGCCGACAGATGCCACCAGCGGTGATTGCGGCCGCGCTTCCGCTCGTCGGGCGGAGGAGCGCATGCAGGATCGCCTTCGAGCCAACGCTCCACGAAGTAGCCGTACAACTGCTTGCTCCACAGCAATCCCGCGAATGCCTGTCGCTGCACGTTGCGCATGTCGGGCGGCAACTCGAACGGCGTGATTCGCCGGTAGAACGCATCGGCTTCCTCCTGCCGCTGCGTGAACACCTGATCGAAGCCTGGACCGAACGGTTGCGACACGTCGGGCGCCGCACAAAGGCGAAGGCACGTGACGGCGGTCTCGCCGGGGCGGATCGTCAACCGGTAATGCGGAGCTGCCTTTGTTCCGGTCTGTCCGGGATTGACCGCATCGCGCCGCCCGGCGACGACGAAGTCGTCGATCCCGTCTTTCACGTACGGCGACGCGTTGGGAACCCCGTACAGGCGTTGCGCATTGGTCTCGTTCTCGGTGAACAGGACCTCGTCCGGCGCGTCGCAATAGAGGCGCCACAGGCCGAGCGTGTGATGGATCGCTTCCACGACCACGTCGTCGCCGGCGCGCTTCAGCGTGATGTGCGGCCTGGGAGCTCCCTTCTTCCACGTCCACTCGTTCCTGAACCACAGCGTGGGCAAAAGGTGCAACGGCGCCGCGTCGGGGCCGCGGTTGGACGCGCTGATGCGAATGAGGATGTCGCCCGGACCGGCCTTCCCATATTCGACGATGACGTCGAAATAGCGGTCGTCGTCAAAGACGCCGGTGTCGAGAAGCTCGTACTCGGGGTCGTCGCGGGTACGCCGTCGATTCTTCTCCACGAGGTCCGCATACGGAAACGCCCGCTGCGGGTACTTGTAGAGATACTTCATGTACGCGTGGCTCGGCACGTTGTCGAGGTAGAAGTAGTACTCCTTCACGTCCTCGCCGTGATTGCCTTCCGTGCCCGTCAGGCCGAACAGGCGCTCCTTCATGATGGGATCGGCTTCGTTCCACAGGGCGAGCGCGAAGCACAGCCGCTGCTGGTTGTCGGAGATGCCGGCGATGCCGTCCTCGCCCCAGCGATAGGCGCGCGAGCGCGCATGGTCGTGCGGAAAGTATTCCCACGGCTTGCCGTCCGCGCTGTAATCCTCGCGCACCGTCCCCCATTGGCGTTCGCTCAGGTACGGGCCCCACTCGCGCCACGCAGCCTTGCCGTCGCGGGCTTCCTGCAATCGTGCTTCCTCGGCGGTCAGGGCGTTTGTCATTCGGGATCCGGCGGCATTGGCACGCGCATTGTGCGGGCCGCACCTCCGCGGGACAACCGTCGGTATAATTTTCACCGAAGGCCGCCGCCGCACCCGCAGCTTCCCTGCTGAACCCGTGAGTACCCTGCCCATCACTTACCTGGCGCGCCACGGCGAAACCGCCTGGAGCCTTTCGGGCCGGCACACGGGTCTCACGGATGTCCCGCTGACGGCGCGGGGCGAGACCAATGCGCGAAGGCTCGGCGAGCGCCTTCGCCATCTCGAGCTCGCGCGCGTGTGGACGAGCCCGTTGCAGCGAGCCGCCACGACCTGCGAGCTCGCGGGTTTCGCGGCCATGGCGCAGAGCGACCCCGACCTGGTCGAGTGGGACTACGGCGATTACGAGGGACGCCGCACGGCGGAGATCCTGCAGGAACGACCGCGCTGGCAGCTGTTCATTGATGGATGTCCGGGTGGCGAGTCGCCGGCGGACGTGGGTGCGCGCGCGGATCGCGTCATCGACCGCATCCGCACCGCCGACGGCGACGTGCTGCTCTTTTCAAGCGCGCATTTCCTGCGCGTGCTCGGCGCGCGCTGGCTCGGTCTTCCACCCGGCGGCGGCCGCCATTTCATGCTTGCGACGGCGAGCCTGAGCGCTCTCGGGTACGAGCACGACGCCGAGGAGCCTGTCATTCGCTTCTGGAACGACACCCGTCACGTGGATAATGACGGCCGGACGATGCCATGAGCGACGCCGTCGACCTAACCCATCGGATGCGAGCGTCCTCGTGCGATCGCGCACGCACGGCCGTATCGTTCACCGGGCGTGCCGAAAGCGCTGCATGAAGGTGCTGGTCATCGACATCGGCGGCACGCACGTGAAGATCCTCGCCACCGGCCAGAAGCTCGAGCGCCGAATGGACTCGAGCCCCACGCTCACCGCACGCCAGATGGTATCGGGCGTGCGAGCGCTCGCCAACGGATGGAAGTACGATGTGGTCTCCATCGGGTATCCCGGTCCGGTGCTGCGCAATCGGCCCGTCAATGAGCCGTATAACCTCGGCAAGGGCTGGGTCGATTTCGACTACGATGCCGCGCTCGGTTGTCCGATGAAGATGGTCAACGATGCGGCGATGCAGGCGCTCGGAAGCTACGACGGCGGCAAGATGCTGTTCCTCGGTCTCGGTACCGGCCTCGGCTCGACCCTGATCGTCGACGGCGTCATCGTGCCAATGGAGCTCGCGCACCTTCCCTACCGCAAGGCGACGTTCGAGGATTATGTCGGCAAGCGCGGCCTCGATCGCTACGGCAAGAAGAAATGGCGCCGGTACGTCGAGGACGTGGTCGAACGGCTTGTCGCTGCGTTCGAGCCGGACGACGTCGTGCTGGGGGGCGGCAACGTGGTGAACCTCGCGGAGCTTCCGCCGCGCTGTCGTCTAGGCAGCAACGCTAACGCTTTCGCCGGCGGCTTTCGGCTGTGGTCGTCCGCGCGGAAGCGTCGCGACGTTCGGGAAAAACCCAAGCGCTCAGCCAAATCGAGAGGACGATAAAAATGACGGCGAGCATGGCCACGACTTCCCGACCGGCATGGAAGGCCCTCGCGGCGCACCATCTCCTTGTGCGCGACCAGAAGCTTCGCGACCTTTTCGGGAAGGATCCCGCTCGCGGTCGACGCCTGACCGCCGAGGCTGCGGGCGTCCTGCTCGATTACTCGAAGAACCGCGTCACCGACGAGACGATGCGGCTCCTGGTCGCGCTCGCCCAGGAATCGGGACTTTCCGACCGGATCGCGGCCATGTTTCGCGGCGACAGGATCAATGTATCCGAGAATCGCGCCGTTCTCCACGTCGCGCTGCGTGCGCCGCGCGGCGACTCGATCGTCGTCGACGGCCGCAACGTGGTTCCCGACGTGCATGCCGTGCTCGACAAGATGACGGCATTCGTCGAACGCGTGCGCAGCGGTGACTGGACGGGCCACACCGGGCGGCGCATCCGCAATGTCGTCAACGTCGGCATCGGCGGCTCCGACCTGGGCCCGGTGATGGCCTACGAGGCGCTGCGGTTCTACAGCGACCGGACGCTCGCGTTCCGCTTCGTCTCCAACGTCGACGGCACCGACTTCGTCGAAGCGACACGCGATCTCGACGCAGCGGAGACGCTGTTGGTCATCTCGTCGAAGACGTTCACGACGCAGGAGACGATGACCAACGCGCATTCGGCGCGCGACTGGGCGCTCTCGCGACTCGGCAACGATCCGAAGGCGGTGGCGCGGCACTTCGTTGCCGTGTCGACGAACGCCGCCAAGGTAGCGGAGTTCGGCATCGACACTGCCAACATGTTCGGCTTCTGGGACTGGGTCGGCGGCCGGTACTCGATGGATTCGGCGATCGGATTGTCGACGATGCTCGCGATCGGGCCGGACAACTTCCGCGCGATGCTCGGCGGCTTCCACGAGATCGACGAACACTTCCGCACGGCGCCCTTCGAGCGCAACCTGCCGGTGATCCTCGGCCTGCTTTCGCTGTGGTACAACGATTTCTTCGGCGCACAGACGGTCGCGGTGCTGCCGTACGATCAGTATCTGAAGCGCTTTCCCGCGTATCTGCAGCAATTGACAATGGAAAGCAACGGCAAGCGGGTCACGGTCGGCGGCGCGCGAGTCGATTGCGACACGGGCCCGGTTTATTGGGGCGAGCCCGGAACCAACGGGCAGCATTCGTTCTATCAGCTGATCCACCAGGGCACGCGGCTCATTCCGTGCGATTTCATCGCCTTCGCGAAGAGCCTGAATCCGCTCGGGCAGCACCACGACATGCTTATGGCGAACGTGTTCGCGCAGACCGAGGCGCTGGCGTTGGGCAAGACGGCGGAAGAGGTGAAGGCGGAAGGCACGCCGGATTGGCTCGTGCCCCACCGCGTATTCGAGGGCAATCGGCCTTCGAACACGATCCTCGTCGAGCAGCTGACACCCGCGGCGCTGGGCAAGCTCGTCGCCCTGTACGAGCACAGTGTCTTCACACAGGGCGTGATCTGGCAGATCGACTCGTTCGATCAATGGGGTGTCGAGCTCGGCAAGGTCCTCGCGCAGCGGATCCTCCCGGAGCTCGACCCATTGGCAGCGGGCGAGCTCGCGCACGACAGCTCCACCAACGCGCTGATCCAGCGTTATCGCGGAATGAAAGCGCATTGACCGGATAGATGCCGCGCCGGAGCAGCGCGGCTCGTCGAACCTCCGCACGAGGAAAGCCAACATGCAACTCGGAATGATCGGATTGGGCCGGATGGGAGCGAACATGGTGCGGCGCCTCATCCGCGCCGGCCACAGCTGTGTCGTGTTCGACATGTCGCCCAAAGCGGTGGCGGACCTGGCCGCGGAAACGAATGCGATCGGCGCTGCGTCGCTCCCGGATTTCGTCGCGAAGCTCGACAAGCCGCGCGCGCTTTGGCTGATGGTGCCGGCGGCCGTCGTCGACCGGACCATCGCCGAGCTCGTGCCGCTGCTCGAGGCCGGCGACACGCTGATCGACGGCGGCAACTCGTACTATGTCGACGACATCCGCCGCAGCAAGGAGCTCGGACCGAAGAAGATCGACTACGTCGACGTCGGGACGAGCGGCGGCGTGTGGGGTCTCGAGCGCGGCTACTGCATGATGATCGGCGGACCCCCCGCCGTCGTCCTGCGCCTCGATCCGATCTTCAGCACGCTCGCGCCGGGCATCGGCTCGATCCCGCGCACGCCGGGCCGCGACACGTCGAAAGCGGGCACCGCGGAGCTCGGCTATCTGCACTGCGGTCCGAGCGGCGCGGGTCACTTCGTGAAGATGGTGCACAACGGCATCGAGTACGGAGTGATGGCCGCTTACGCCGAGGGCATGGGCATTCTCAAGGCGGCGAACGTCGGCAACGAGCAGCACGCGCACGACGCCGAGACAACGCCGCTGCGCGATCCCGAGCACTACCGGTATGACTTCGATCTGCCCGACGTCGCAGAGGTGTGGCGTCGCGGCAGCGTGATCGCCTCGTGGCTCCTCGACCTCACCGCGACGGCATTGCACGAGGATCCCGACCTCGGCAAGTTCGCCGGGCGTGTGTCGGATTCAGGCGAGGGCCGCTGGACGATCAAGGCGGCGATCGACGAGGCCGTGCCGTCGCCGGTGCTGACGACAGCGCTCTACCAGCGCTTCAACTCGCGCGGCGAAGCCGACTTCCAGAACAAGCTGCTGTCCGCGATGCGTTACCAGTTCGGCGGCCATCACGAGAAGCCGGCCGGCAAGTAGAAGGTGAGGTCAATGGTTGTCGCGGGGCGTGCCCTTGGTCGTCGAGATCCGTTGATACTTGACCGCGGGCTTCAGCACCATTCCCTGCGACAATTCGTCGACCATCGTGCGCTGGATTTCCTGCCACGGCGTCTGGCTCTCGGGAATCTTGAAGCCGCCGTTCTTCGCGAGCGCTTTGATCCGCTTGTCGTACTCGGCCTTGCTGATGAGGATGTCGGCGGTGCGCTTGTTGAGATCGATCCGGATGCGGTCGTTCGTCTTGATGATTGCGAGGCCGCCGCCGGTCGCCGCTTCCGGCGAGGCGTTCAGGATCGACGGCGAGCCGGACGTGCCCGACTGCCGCCCGTCGCCGATGCAAGGCAATTCGGTCACGCCGTGCTTGATGAGCGCGGCGGGCGGCTGCATGTTCACGACTTCGGCGCCGCCGGGATAACCGACGGGGCCGGTGCCGCGCACGAACAGCATGCACGTATCGTCGATCACGAGACTCGGATCGTCGATGCGGTGGTGGTAGTCCTCGGGCCCCTCGAACACGATCGCCCTGCCCTCGAACGCATTCGGATCCTTCGGGTTCGAGAGATAACGCTTGCGGAACGCGTCGGAAATGACGCTCGTCTTCATGATCGCGCTGTCGAAGAGGTTGCCCTTGAGGTTCAGGAATCCCGCGTGCTTTTTCATCGGCCGCTCGAACGGCCAAATGACTTTCGGGTCTTCGACTTTCGCCTTACTGCAGTTCTCGTGCAGTGACTTGCCGTTGACCGTCAGCGTGTTCTTGCGGATCTTGCCTGCCTTGATGAGCTCGCTCACCACCGCGGGGACGCCGCCTGCGCGGTGGTACTCCTCGCCTAGGTACTCGCCGGCGGGCTGGAGATTCACGAGCAGCGGAATGTCGTAGCCGATCTTCTCCCA
>Ga0207701_10008480_pt1 | contig 10150 bp, 8 predicted proteins | sample KBSSwiSSwithPhiX_FD_184294 | JGI IMG/M metagenome (GOLD analysis project Ga0207701, IMG submission 184294) | Switchgrass rhizosphere bulk soil microbial communities from Kellogg Biological Station, Michigan, USA, with PhiX - S5 (SPAdes) (version 2) | ecosystem: Environmental > Terrestrial > Soil...
GTCAGATCTTTATTTATTTGCCTTCCGGGAGGTAACAATTGCATCAGGGTCTGAACACCGTAAAATAAACCCGCCGGCGAATTTGCTTTAAGGTTTACCATACCTGAGTTCACTTGCAGGGAATAACCTTCTGACCCCAGAACTTTATCGGGAGAAGAATTCAGCGTAAAAATGATATTACCGGTATTGGCGGTCATCATACCTTCCACAACCGGGATAGTAAAACCTGTGTTTTGGATTAATTTTGCCGCAAGGATATCTGCAATTTTACGGGCTTCCTTATTTTTGGCGGGGCTATTGATAGTAGTTGATGGCAATACTTTAAAAACCTCTTTTCCCACCTTCATTTCTACAGGAGCAGGGATAATGGAAGGAACCGGGTTCTCCTGGGACATGGCCAAAATGCTGGCAAAAGTAAAAATGGCTATCAGGCAAACAAATCGTTTCATATTGGGTTACATCATTTGAGGCTTAAAATTACTGAAATAGCTCATCCTAATGACAACAGTATTTCAATTTTATCTTTTAATCGTCTAACTTTCTTAAAATTTTCAGGCATGAGAAAATATATAATCCCCATCGATTTTTCTGATACATCGAAAAATGCTGCCCGATTTGCAGTTCAGATGGCTTCTGAGATCCCGGGTTGCGAACTGGTGTTGTTTCACAGTTTTGATCAGGTGGTGGCAGGTTCAGACGGAACGCCAATGGCAGATGATCCACAAGCAAGAACGACCATTTCATTAGCTGCACTGGAAAATGTTAAAGATGAAGTTTCCGGAAATTCGGATATAGTTATACGTTGTATTGCTTCGGAAGGTTCATTCCGGGATACACTGGATAAACTTATTGCAGAAGAAAATGCTGACATGGTGGTAATGGGTATTAATGGAGCTACACGTCTTGAACAGGTGATGATCGGCAGCAGCACGCTCGGAACCATTCACCACACCTTATGCCCGGTGATGATCATACCTACAGATGCTGTTTACAAGAAAATCAAGACCGTTGTTTACGCCTGTGATATGAAAGATGTTGAACATACAACGCCGCTAAAAAATCTGCGTAAAATGCTAAAAACATTTCAACCCAAACTATATATCGCAAATGTGGATACAGAACATTATGTTGAAATAACGGAAGAATATCAAAAAGAAAAAGCGACAATGAATGAATTGTTGCAAGGTTTTGAACCTGAATATGCATTTATCAGACTGTTTGATTTTGCTGATGCCATAAACCAGTTTGCCCTTGACCGTAATGCTGATTTGATCATAACTGTTCCCCGCAAACATAGTTTTCTATCAAGCCTTTTTACAACAAGCCATACTAAAAAACTGGCCTATCATAGTCATTTACCTGTGCTGGCGATTCATGAGTGAGTTAAATATTCCGTATGATAAAGAAAATTTTTGTTCTTTCCCTTCTTGTTATTTCTGTGCAGTCAATGGCACAAAAAATAATTGACAAAGCCATTGTGAAAACACAAACTGAGATCGTTTTTCCGGAAAATCCGGGCGGCCCTGGCGGAGGTCCTGGCGGTCCGGGTGAAGGTGATCGCGTGATGATGGGTGCTGGTATGGGAGGACTGGACCTTAGTTCCACGATTTATTTTAAGGGAGATATGACCAAAATAGAATCGACCAGTGATTTTGGAAATAATATTACCATCACCGACCTTAAAAATAAAAAAACTACCACCCTCATGGAAATGATGGGTAAGAAAATCGGATTCTATTCCACTGATGCCGATGATAAAGCAATGAAAGCAAGACAGGATTCTATAAGGGCAGTGAGAACAGATTCATTAAAACAACTGGGGATCAACATTGCACCTCCTGCTGCACCTGAAATTGTTTATCTCAACGAAACGAAAAAAATTGCAGGATATAACTGCAAGAAAGCAATAATAAAAACCAGGAACCGCCAGGGAGAAGTAAATGAATCCACTGTATGGTATTGTCCCGATTTTAAAATGGCAGAAGGTTTTACCATGAATGCCGGTGGTGGAATGGGAAGGGCGATGATGGGTGGATTGAATGGACTAGACCAGGTTAACGGATTTCCCATGGAATACGAAATGCAACGATCCAACGGAATGAAAATACATATGGTAGTTACCAAACTACAGACCGATGTTACCATTGATGAAAAAACCTTTGATATCCCCAAGGGTTATGATATAAAACCAATGAGTGAAATGCAGGGCCCCGGCGGCGGTGGACGAGTGATGATCCGGGCGGGTGAGAATTAAACAATGACCGCTATACTTACACTGACCCGCTATCGCAACAGATATATTTTCTTTGCCCTTTCTGCAATGGGATTATTCAGGCCTTTTCTATGGTTAAATAAAAAAATCAGTTTTTACAGGTTATTGGGCTGCGGCAGAAATGGAAGCTTCGATATTAATCCCGACTGGAATCAATATGGAATATTTTCCCTGATTGAGAGTGATGAATATAATGCGAATGAATTCAGGCAAAATTATCTGCTTTGGAAACAACGGTATTATGGAAAATTCATTTCTTCCTGGTGGCGTTTTTTTGGCGTGGACACATGGACGATAGTACTTAATCCTGTTATGTCGCATGGTAAATGGGGAGGTAAAGAAATCGTTCCAGATTCATCTGCAATAAATGCCGGGGGCCAAATTGCAGTACTAACCAGGGCAAGTATACGTTTACATAAAGCAAGAACATTCTGGAAAAATGTTCCTTCAGTAGAAGCACAAATGAAAACTGCTGAGGGTCTGATTTTTTCTGTTGGCATAGGAGAATTTCCGATTCTCAGGCAAGCCACTTTCAGCATTTGGAAAGATATGGAGAGCATGAAAGCATTTGCCTATAATATGCAACAACACAAAGATGTGATCCGTAAAACAAGAGATGATAACTGGTATAGTGAAGAATTGTTTGCCCGCTTTGTTATATTAGCCGAAAGACGTGAAACTAGTTGACGGTTGGGAGTTGGGGGTTGGGAGTTGGGGTTGGGAGTTAGTTAGGAGTTGGTGGTTGACGGTAGTTATTAGACTGGAGACTCGAGGCGAGAGAAATCAGTGGGAAATATGCTATGGTTCACATATGCACATATACATATTTGCATATGTGCATCAGGGTTTCTTAAAATGGCTTAAATTTCGTGTTTGCTTGTTATTATGAAAAACATAAAACTGATCGAGATCCCGTCTGAAATCGGCGCCGGAACCAGGGGTGCCAGCCTCGGTATTGATGCCATCAAGATCGCTGCCCTGGATTTCATGAGTAATTTTTTTATTCATTTCCCTTCAGAAAAAGTGCAGCACGAGAATAAGATTCTCTACGAACCCATAGAGTCACCCTATGCTAAGAGAATAGCCGGGATCACCACCATGTATGAGCGGGTAAGCAAGGCCGTTATGGATTCGGTAAAAAGCGGATTTTTCCCGGTAGTGCTGAGCGGTGATCATAGTACGGCGGGGGCCACCATCGCCGGACTGAGAATGGCCAAACCAAAATCAAAATTGGGAGTGATCTGGATTGATGCACATGCCGACCTTCATACTCCATATACCACACCTTCCGGGAATATGCATGGTATGCCATTGTCGATTTCCATTGATGAAGACAATGAGGAATCTAAAGTGCATGAACTGGATGAACATACCGCCAAACAATGGAATAATTTAAAGCAACTGGGCAAAATACATCCGAAGGTGTTACCGGAAGACATTGTATTCATTTCACTAAGGGATTATGAAAAAGAAGAAAAATTCCTGATAGATAAATACGGGATGAAGGTGATCACTACCAGTGAACTGCGTAGAAAAGGTCCTGAAAATATTGTCAGATCTGTAGTCAGGCATTTAGCAGACTGTACAGATATTTATGTGAGTTTTGATGTTGATTGTCTTGATTCCGGTATTACCAAAGGCACCGGCACGCCAGTGGAAAATGGACTTAAAGAAAGGGAAGCAGAAGACCTGGTTTCAAAATTTATGCAGGTAAGAAAGATTTGTTGTTTTGAAATCACGGAAGTAAATCCAACACTTGACCGGGAAAACCTGATGGCAGAAATTGCCTTCAATATATTACAGAGAAGCGTCAATATCCTAATGGTGAATTGACCTCTAAACTGAAAAAAACTAATTGTGTCAGAAAAAACAAGGCTTTTTCTAAATCGATTCAGGCATCTGGGAATGATAGCTATGCCATGGATTGAGGATATAACTATTTATTGTAAAAAATACGGACTCTACTTTAAATCACATAAACGTGACGGTATCGGCAAAGACATCTCCTACAAATATGGAGTCTATGCTGAAGATTATGTCAATCGTTTTTTTGTCAATAAACTTGGTCTTGAACCCGGTGGGATTATGCTGGATATCGGCGCAAATATCGGCTGGTACAGTGTAGTGATGGAAAAATATGCCCAGCTTAAAGTTTATTCGTTCGAACCCCATCCATTTAACTTTTCCATGTTAAAGGAAAATATCCGCATCAATAATGCTAAAAACGTCCAGGCCTTTCCCTATGCAATTGCGGATAAAAAAGGGATCATGAAATTGCATGTTTACAAATCCTACAACATGGGCAGGCATTCACTGGTTGACCATGGAAAAACAAATAAGTTTCATGAAGTGGAAACTATCTCAATTGATGGATTCATGAGTGCAAATGGTCTTGAAAAAGAACCCGTGGAACTTTTCAAAATAGATATTGAAGGATTTGAAATGGCAGCCTTAAGGGGATCGGTAAATACCCTTCAGCGAACCCGCTATATATTCAGTGAATTCTCCCCTTCTATTATGAAAACCATTAATGAATCCCCGGTGGAATATGTAAATCTTATGGAATCTCTCGGATTCAACGGTTACATTATCGACGACGAATCTTCGGCTACGCCTGTCAGTTATGAAACTTTGAGGTCATATGACGAGGGGGTACACAATATATTCTGGACTCGCAACAAACTCAGCTAACCCTTCCCTCCTATCATTTTATAAATGCCTTCTTTAAAGGAAATGGGCCGGTATGAAATTTCCCGGACTGCTTTATCGATAATAAATCCTGTCCTTAATGGCCTTATTGCCGGCTGTTTGAACTCGGATGCATCGGTTCTTTCAATAAGCGAAAGGTCAAGTTGAAGTTCTTTTGCTACAATTACTGCCATCTGGAAAGGAGTAAATGTTTCTGCGCCGGAAATATGCCAGATCCCCTTAGCTTTTTGGAGTCCGATTTGAATGATAGCATTGGCAAGATCACCGGCATAAGTCGGGGTCCTGATCTGGTCATCCACTACCCTGATCTTTTTGCCCTGTTCCAATTCTTTTTTTACCCAGGTAATTATATTTGTCCTCGTTCCATCTGCAGTTTTGCCATAAACCAAAACAGTTCTTACAATGGCTGAAGAAATCGGGCTTTCGATTACCGCTTTTTCAGCAGCAAGTTTTGAGCTACCATAATAATTTACAGGTTCCGGAATGGCGTCTTCCCCATATGGTCCTTCTTTTCCATCAAAAACAAAATCGGTAGATACATAAATAAAAAAACTATTTATTTTTTTGGCAGCATCCACTAAAAATCGGGTGGCCGTTACATTATTGTTCCAGCAGGAAACTTTATTCAACTCACAATCGTCAGCCTGGGTCATCGCTGCCGCGTGAATAATAATATCGGGATTGTATTCTTCGACCAATATATCCGTAGCCAGTCCATCGGTAATATCCAGTTCCCTGTATATAACTCCTTCATGGATCAGATCTCCGACTCTTGATGGACCTTTACTTACAGCTACTACACTGACATCATGGCCTGCCAGAGCTTTAAGCAGGTATTGTCCGAGTAAACCGTTTACCCCCGTAATAAGTATTGTTAATTTATTCAAGCAGTAATATTAAAACATTACAATTTTCCACAGATACCCCAATAGAATTATTATTGTTCAAATCCATCTTATCTTCACGCACCTGTTAAACAGGAAATGTGTATTTTTGACGCTTAAACTAATTCTCTAAACGATTTAGCCTGCCGAAAACATCCACCAATATATTGGAATGAACAAGAAAGTAAGCAAGATTGGCGTATTGACTTCCGGCGGAGATGCCCCCGGCATGAATGCCAGCATCCGCGCGGTTGTCAGGACCGGTATTTATCATGGACTTGAAGTATTTGGTATTATGAGAGGATTCCAGGGTTTGCTGGATGACGACATTATTCCGATGGATTCCCGAAGTGTGGCCAATATTATCCAACGTGGGGGTACCATATTAAAAACTGCCAGATGCAAGGAGTTTTTTAATCCTGAAGGAAGGGCAAAAGCTTTTAATAATCTCCAAAAAAGGGGAATCAACGGTCTTGTTATAATTGGTGGTGATGGTTCATTCAAGGGAGCCCAGATTTTTTCGCATGAACATGAAATTGCCTGTATAGGAATACCCGGAACCATTGATAAAGATATTGCGGGAACTGATTTTACTATTGGATTTGATACAGCGGTGAATACAGCTGTTGAAGCCATAGACAAAATCAGGGATACTGCTGATGCACACGACAGGTTATTTATTATCGAAGTAATGGGAAGGGATGCAGGATATATCGCCTTGCACAGTGGTATAGCTACCGGTGCAGAAAATATCCTTATCCCCGAACGTAAAACTGATGTAGAAGAACTGGTTCATTCACTTTTAGAAGAAGAAAAAAGAAAAAAACTGGTTAACCTGGTTGTTGTCGCAGAGGGCGATGATTTCGGCGGAGCCAATGAAGTATCAAAAATTATCAAAGAGCGTCTACCCATGGCAGATATACGTGTCTGCATCCTCGGTCATATACAAAGAGGTGGTTCACCAACCTGCATCGACAGGTTGATCGCCAGCCGTATGGGATACTCTGCTGTAGAATGCCTCGTGGAAAACAGGCATAACGTGATGGTAGGCATCATGAATAACCGTATGCACTACACACCTCTGGACAAAGCCATTAAAGCAAAACAAAAGATCAGTGACGAATGGATGAAAATCGTAAGGATTCTCTCCAGGTAAAAGACCAAAATAAAACATTTTATGAGTAAGAATATTGCCAAATACCTGCACAAGGAAATGGACCGCGATGCGGGGATCAAACATACTGTACACCGTACAAAAATCGTTGCGACAGTGGGCCCGGCCTGCGACACTTATGAACAGCTTCTCGCCCTTGTGAAAGCCGGTGTGAATGTATTTCGACTGAATTTTTCCCATGGTACGCACGAGGATAAACAACTGATCATCGACCATATCAGAAAGATCAATGCTTCTGAACCTTTTAATATTTCTATACTTGGTGATCTGCAGGGACCGAAACTCCGCGTTGGCGAAATAGAAAACAATGCATTGTTGGTTAAAGAAGGTGATATCCTGACTTTTACCAATACAAAATGCGTTGGTAACCTGGAAAAAATTTATGTATCCTATCCTAATCTTGCCGGCGACGTGAAGATTGGCAATATGATCATGATCGATGACGGAAAGATAGAGGTCCAGGTAAAAGAAGTAACCCGTGAAGGCGATGTAAAAGTAATGGTCACCATGGGTGGTATCATTTCTTCCAAAAAAGGGATCAATCTTCCGGATACAAAAATTTCTCTTCCAGCCCTGACAGAAAAAGATCTTATTGATCTTGATTTTATTATCGAGCAAAAGCTCGACTGGGTAGCACTTTCATTTGTAAGAAGTGTAAAAGATATTGTGATCATTAAAAGCAAACTGGCTGAAAAAAGAAGCAAGACCAAGGTTATTGCAAAAATTGAAAAGCCGGAAGCCCTGCTTAATATCCGCGAAATAATCCTGGAATCTGATGGTATCATGGTAGCCCGTGGAGATCTGGGTGTTGAGATGCCGGTTGAACAGGTGCCGCTGATACAAAAACAAATTATCCGTAAATGCCTTCATCGTGCCAAACCCGTAATTGTGGCAACACAAATGATGGAAAGCATGATCGATCGCATTAAACCAAACAGGAGTGAAACCACTGACGTTGCCAATGCAGTTATTGAAGGCGCTGATGCTGTAATGCTTAGCGGTGAAACTGCATCAGGACAACATCCTGTTCTGGTGGTGGAAACCATGCGTAAAATTATTCTTGAGGTAGAGACAAAAGAATACAGATATAACAGGGAAGAAGATCTCAAACCTCTTCCCCACTCACCAACATTTCATAGTGATGCCATTTGCTATAATGCCTGTAAACTTGCAGAAGATGTGAATGCCGATGGTCTCGTGGGAATGACCCAGAGCGGATATACAGGATTTATGCTGAGCAGCTATCGTCCCAAAGCGCCATTGTATATTTTCACCAAAGAAAGATCACTGGTGAATCAACTCAGCTTGAGCTGGGGTGTTCGTGCATTTTACTATGATGAAGAAGAAAGCATGGATGACATAGTGCAGGACCAGATACAAATCCTGAAGGAAAGAGGTTTCCTGCATGAAGGAAATGTGGTGGTTAATACAGGCAGCATTCCTATACAATTGCACCTGCCCACCAATATGCTGAAGATTACCAGGGTAGACTAAGTTGGTTGGCGGTTGTGAGTTGTCAGTTGACTGTAGAATACAACGGTTAAGGTTAGGTTTACCACTAGGTATTGCGAACTTTTTTTCCAGGAATTTGCTATCCATAATTTGCAATCCGTAATTTGTATGGTTATGGATATAGCATTTAATAAGAATGAAGATGCGATGAAACTGCTGGTCAGTGAAATGCGGCAGCGATGGGAAAAAATAAGCCTGGGTGGCGGAAAGGTGGCCATCGAAAAACAGCACGAAAAAAATAAACTAACGGCTCGAGAAAGGATAGAATATCTCCGCGATAAAAATCGCCCCTTTACTGAAATTGGTGCCTTCGCTGGTGATGGCATGTATGAACAATATGGCGGATGTCCTTCAGGTGGTACCGTTGCTGGCATCGGTTATATCAGCGGACGCCAATGTATCATAGTTGCAAATGACCAGACAGTTAAAGCCGGAGCATGGTTTCCCATCACTGGAAAAAAGAATCTTCGACTACAGGAAATAGCAATGGAAAACAGGCTGCCCATTATTTACCTGGTAGATAGTGCAGGCGTTTTTCTTCCACTGCAGGATGAAATTTTTCCCGATAAAGAACATTTTGGAAGGATATTCAGGAACAATGCAAAAATGAGCGCACTCGGCATTATCCAGATCGCCGCAGTTATGGGCGCTTGTGTTGCCGGTGGAGCATACCTGCCCATCATGAGTGATGAAACACTTATGGTAGAAGGTAATGGTTCAATTTATTTAGCCGGTCCATATCTGGTTAAAGCAGCTATTGGTGAAGACATCGATTCAGAGACCCTGGGCGGTGCCGTTACCCATACTTCAATTTCAGGTATTGCGGATTATAAATTTTCTACTGAAGAAGAATGCCTGGATGAAATAAAAAAGCTAATGTCGAAACTGGGCAGCGCTCCTACTGCAGGCTTTAATAAAATAAGTTCCAGTCCGCCGGCAAAAGACCAGAAAGAAATCTATGGCATCATGCCCAATGATGGTAAACCATATGACATGCTAGATATCATTGAAAGAATTGTAGATGATTCAGATTTCGATCAGTTCAAGGAAGACTATGGTAAAACAATATTATGCGGATATGCGCGCATTGACGGATGGGCTGTAGGGATAGTTGCCAACCAGCGAAAATTGATACGAACTGCAAAAGGTGAAATGCAACTGGGTGGCGTGATCTATAACGATAGTGCGGATAAAGCTGCCAGGTTTATACTGAATTGCAACCAGAAAAAAATTCCACTCATATTTTTGCAGGATGTAACCGGATTCATGGTAGGCAGCAGAAGTGAACACTCCGGAATAATTAAAGACGGTGCAAAAATGGTGAATGCGGTCGCAAATTCCATCGTTCCAAAAATCACCATCATTATTGGGAATTCTTACGGTGCAGGAAATTATGCCATGTGTGGCAAGGCCTATGATCCAAGATTTATTTTTGCCTGGCCATCAGCGAAGATTGCTGTTATGGGCGGAGAACAAGCAGCGAAAACACTTCTGCAGATACAGGTTTCGGGGATGAAAGCAAAAGGCAAAACAGTAAGTCTGGAAGAAGAGCAAAAACTCCCGCAGGATATCATGCAAAAATACCAGGCACAAACTCTT
>Ga0207701_10008481_pt1 | contig 10150 bp, 8 predicted proteins | sample KBSSwiSSwithPhiX_FD_184294 | JGI IMG/M metagenome (GOLD analysis project Ga0207701, IMG submission 184294) | Switchgrass rhizosphere bulk soil microbial communities from Kellogg Biological Station, Michigan, USA, with PhiX - S5 (SPAdes) (version 2) | ecosystem: Environmental > Terrestrial > Soil...
CCGGGTGTGGAAGGGCAGTAATGCCTTGAGCTAACCGGTACTAATTGCCCGTGCGGCTTGACCCCATAACCGTGAGCACTGACCTGTTCGATGGTCGGCGCAGTCAAGGTTATCGGTGTTTGCCGAATTCAATCCAATCTGCAACTCGCTTTGCTTCTTCCGAATGCGGCTGGGCGCGCAGTTTCGCACCGTGCGCACGGCCAACCGTCAATGCCTGACGACCATAGCCCGCTGGAACCACCCCTTCCCATCCCGAACAGGACCGTGAAACGGTGGCACGCCGATGATAGTGTGGATTACCCATGCGAAAGTAGGTCATCGTCAGGCACCCTCAAAACAGAAAGCCCGGCCTCGCGCCGGGCTTTCTGTTTCTGTAGCGCCTCTGATCGACCTGCTTCGGCGGCGCTAACTGCGAAGCAAGTTAAGGCCTATGGCGGCGGCCGAAGCCATAGGTCATTGCACTTTAGTGCATGTCGAGCGCGTGCTCCTTCAGCGCCGACAGCGGCACCACGGCGAGCGTCTCCTCGTGCGTCGCCGCCAACACCACCGGCGGCGCCACGCCCGCTTCCAAAGCCTGGCGCCAAGTGCCGGCGCATACGCACCAGCTATCGCCGGGCGCAAGGCCGGGAAAACCGTACGCCGGCATCGGCGTGATGAGATCGTTGCCCTGCTCGCGCGCGAACTCGAGAAACTCCGCCGTCACCTGCGCGCACACGACGTGCAGGCCCAGGTCCTCTGCGCCGGTGTTGCAGCAGCCGTCGCGATAGAAGCCGGTTCGCGGCGTGAGCGAACAGGCGACAAGGCGTCCACCGAGCACGTTCTTGTCTTCAGCAGGCATGGTGCACCATCCGGATCGATAGTTGGCGTCGAATCTAGCACCGATCGCGCCCGGCTGGGTGATGCCAAACGGCGAAACAGGCGTCAGGCGGCGACGCGCAGCGTCTCGGTCGTTGCGATGACCGCCAACCGCGCGGCGAATTCCTGAGCCGACATCGGCCGGCCGAAGTAATAGCCCTGGGCCTGGTGGCACGCAAGCGAACGCAGGAACGTCGCCTGCTCTTCGGTCTCCACGCCTTCGGCGGTCACATCGAGATTCAGGCTGCGCGCCATGGCCACGATGGCCGTCACGATGGCCGCATCGTCCGGATCCGTGCTGATGTCGCGGACGAATGAGCGGTCGACCTTGAGCGAATGAATCGGGAAGCGCTTGAGATACGACAGGCTCGAGTAGCCGGTGCCGAAGTCGTCGATGGCTAGGCGCACGCCCATCTCGTCTAGGCGCGTCAGGATGCCGACGGTTTCCTCGGCGTGATGCATCAGCATGCTCTCGGTCAGCTCGAGCTCGAGAAGCGTGGGAGCGAGTCCCGTTTCCCCGAGCACGCGCTCGATCATGCCGATCAGGTCCTTCTGCCGAAACTGGCGCGCGGAAAGGTTGACCGCGATCCTGAGCCCCGGATGACGCGCCTGCCAGGCTTGCGCCTGCGAGCACGCTTCGAGCAGCACCCATTCGCCCAGGGGAATGATGAGTCCCGTGTCCTCGGCGATCGGAATGAACTCGGCCGGCGACATGAGGCGATGCTCGTTCTGTGGCCAGCGCAGCAACGCCTCCGCGCCGCTCACGCGGCTCGTGACGAGATCGATCAGCGGCTGGTAATGCAGCGCGAACTCGCCGTGCTCCAGCGCGCGGCGCAAGTCCGTCTCGGTCGAGAGCCGCCGACTGACCCGCTCGGTCATCTGCGCGCTGAAGAACTGGTAGTTCGCGCGGCCCGACTCCTTGGCGTGATACATCGCCGTGTCCGCGTTGCGCATCAGCGTCTCGGCCGTGTCGCCGTCGGCGGGGTACAGCGCAATGCCGATGCTGCCGTCGGCGTGCAGCTGGTGATCGGCGATCGTGAACGGCTTCGCGAGCTCCGCCAGGATCCGGCCTGCCACGCGCGCCGCTTCGCCGGCATCCGCGACATCCGGAAGGCTGATGATGAATTCGTCGCCGCCCAGGCGCGCGGCGGTGTCCTCTTCGCGGAGGCAATTGGTGAGCCGCTCGGCGACGGCCGTGAGAAGCAGATCGCCGATCGCGTGGCCGAGCGAGTCGTTGACGTTCTTGAACCGGTCGAGGTCCAGGAACAGCACCGCGATCTTGCCATCCCGGCGGTGCGCGCGAGCGATGGCCTGGGCGACGCGATCTGCGAACAGCGTGCGGTTCGGCAGACCGGTCAGCGCATCGTGGTGGGCCATGTGCACCACACGCTGGTCGGCGAGGTGGCGTTCCGCGACTTCGGCCTGCAATCCGGCGTTGACGCGGGCAAGCTCGAGCGTGCGTTGCTCGACGCGCTGCTCGAGCGTGCGTTGCGCTCGCTTGAGTGCGCGCTCGGCCGCGTCGCGCTGCCGGTACTGGCGCTGGATCACGCCGTCAGCGTGGCGCACGATGACGAACAGCACGCCGTACAGCACGCACAGCATGACGAAGACGCCTGCGATCACCATCCACTGCATGCGGTCGATCCGTGCGAGAAACGGCGTCACGTCGTCATAGACCTGGAAGACGGCGCTGATCTCGCCGTCGGACCGCCGCACTGGAATGTAGGTCGCCAGGAGGTCGGCGTTCTCGATGATTCCGTCGAGGGCGGCGAATTCGTCGCGGTGCGTGAGCTCGGTCGCGACGACACCGGAGCGCGCTTCGCGGAATCCGGCGTTGTCGCTTCTGTCTTCGCCCATCTGCTTCGGGTCCGTGGAAAAGACGGTGCGCCCCCCCATGTCGTAGATCTTGACCTTCGCGACGGAGAGCCCCTTCAGGTTCGCGGCCAGCGTCTCGGCGAGCGCTTCGCGATGCGGGTGTTCCTGCAGTCGTTCGCTCGGAAGAGTGTCCGCCGTGGCGAGATAAGGCATGACCTTCGGCCACAGCGAATTCGACAAGACTCGAGTGACCGACCGGTTGCTCGACTCGCCCATCGTGACGAGCGAGTGGACCGCGATCTCCCGGTAGATGATCCCGAGCACCGCCGCGACGACGACGACGGAGACGAAACTCGTCAGCGAGAAATAGCGTAGGAGTTTGAACATGAGAAAGCGATCGCGCGAAGCCCCGCTCTCGGCGTGTCCCTCGCGACGACTGCAGTTCTCTCGTTCGCTCGAGCGCCTCGCTTGTTTGAGCAAGGGTCGTGCCACGCCGATGTACACGACAGCGTGCATGGCGAACGAACGCGCCGCCCGTGGAACGGCAGCCGCGGGCCGACGAACGAAGCGATCACGTTCCAACTCTCGGGGACCGTCGCGGCGCGAGCGCGCCGGTTGTCGAGGACTGCCGCGTAGCGGCGGAGTGGCGACCTGCGGCTGAAACGTCTTTACCGCTTGCGTCCGCCGAGTAGGGATCCCAGCACGCCGCGAACTATCTCGCGGCCGATCGTCGAGCCGACGGTTCTTGCAGCGCTTTTTGCGACCGCTTCAACGATGCTGTCCTTCCGGCCGCTTCCACTGATCAGGCCGCCGAGTGAATCCTTGATGGCGTCGGTCCACCCACCGGCGTGCCCCGGCGGCGCGCCGGTGGGTGTTGGCGGCGGCGCCGCCTCTGCACGTCCCTTGAGTCGTTCGTACGCGGACTCGCGATCTATCGGCTTGTCGTAGGTGCCGGAGAGACCCGATGCGGCGATCACGCGCTGCCGCTCCTCGGCGGTTACAGGCCCGATCCTGCCGCCCGGCGGAAGGATGAACGCGCGCTCGACCATTTCCGGCCTTCCCTTGGCGTCGAGGAACGACACGAGCGCTTCGCCGACGGCCAACTCGGTAATGGCCTTCGCGCTGTCGATTTTCGGATTCGCGCGCATCGTGTCGGCAGCCGCCTTGACGGCTTTCTGGTCTCGCGGCGTAAAAGCGCGTAGCGCATGCTGGACACGATTGCCGAGCTGGCCCAGCACCGTCTCCGGAATGTCCAGCGGGTTCTGCGTCACGAAGTAGACGCCGACGCCCTTCGAGCGGATGAGTCGCACCACCTGCTCGATGCGGTCGAGCAGCGCCTTCGGCGCGTCGCTGAACAGAAGGTGCGCCTCGTCGAAGAAGAAGACGAGCTTTGGCTTCTCGGGATCGCCGACTTCGGGAAGCTTCTCGTACAGCTCGGCGAGCAGCCACAGGAGCAGCGTCGAATACAGCGCCGGCGCGTTCATGAGCTTGTCGGCCGCCAGGATGTTCACGACGCCATGGCCGCCTTCGCCGGTCTGCAACAGGTCGTCCATGTTGAGCATCGGCTCGCCGATGAACCGTTGCGCGCCCTGCTGCTCGAGTGCGAGCAGGCCGCGCTGGATCGCCCCAATGCTTGCGGCGGAGACGTTGCCGTAGTTGGTCTGGAATTCCTGCGCATGATCGCCGACATGCTGCAGCATGGCGCGCAGATCCTTGAGATCGAGCAGTAGGAGGCCGTTGTCGTCCGCGACCTTGAACACCAGCGCGAGCACGCCCGCCTGCGTGTCGTTCAGGTTCAGCACGCGCGACAGCAGCAGCGGGCCGAGATCGGAAACGGTCGCGCGAACCGGGTGACCCTGCTCGCCGAAGACATCCCAGAAAACGGCGGGGCATCCGGCGTATCCGGGCTCCGGCACGTCGAGGAGCTTGAGGCGCTCGAGGAACTTGGGCGTCGCGGTGCCCGGCTGCGAAATCCCGGACAGGTCGCCCTTGACGTCCGCCATGAAGACGGGAACGCCGATCCGGGAGAACCGCTCGGCCATCACCTGCAGGGTGACGGTCTTGCCGGTGCCGGTCGCGCCGGTGATGAGGCCGTGACGATTCGCGAGCGCCGGGAGCAGGCCCAGCTCGGCGTCACGGGTCTTGGCAACAGGCAGCGGATCGGGCATGACGCTCTCCGGAGTCTTTGGTTCCGTCAGTGTAGCCGACGGCGGGTCGAGCGACTTGCGGGCGACGAGGCCGACCCGCGCGCCTCCTTAGGTATGCGCTTCCCCTCGCTGCCCGTACGTCGCGAACTTCTCGAGCACGATGCCCATTTCCGCGTCGGAGAGATTTCCCGGCTCGCCGAGCGCCAGCGCGCGCCAATACATCTCGGCTAGCGTCTCGACCTCGATGGCCAGCGCGAGCGCAGTCTCGAGCGACGCGCCGATCGCGATCATTCCGTGATGCGCGAGAAGGCATGCGCGGCGGCGGTCGAGCGCGGCGAGCACATGGTCGGACAGTGCCTGCGTGCCGAACGTCGCGTAGTCGGCGCAGCGAATGTCCGGTCCCCCGGCGACCGCGACCATATAGTGGAACGCGGGGATGCTTCGTCCGTGGCAGGCAAGCGTGGTCGCGAACGGTGCATGCGTGTGCACGATCGCGTTCGCGTCGGCGCGCGTGCGATAGATGTCGCGGTGAAAGCGCCATTCGGACGAGGGGAGTCGGTCGCCGTGGGGTTTGCCTGCGAGCGTCATCGCGACGATGTCCGCTGGCGTCGTGCGATCGTAGGGAAGCCCGGTCGGCGTGACCAGGAATCCGTCGAAGTCATCCTGCCGCAGCCGCGCGCTGACGTTGCCCGACTTGCCGCGGTTGATTCCGTGCGCATTCATCGCGAGCGCCGTCTCGCGAATTGCCGAGCGCAGCGCCTGCTCTTCGAGGCCACCCAGGCTCACGCTGGCGCTTGCCTCATGCGGGGAACATCGCGCGGATGCCTGCACTCGTCGCCGGCGCAATTCCCCGCTCGGTGACGAGTCCCGCGACGAGCCGCGCCGGTGTCACGTCGAATGCGTAGTTCACCGCACGCGTGCCGGCGGGCGCCACCCGGACGGACGCGGGCGATGCGTTCGCGTCGCCGCCATCGACGCTCAGCACTTCCTCGGCGTCGCGCATCTCGATCGGGATGGCATCGGCCGAAGCGAGCGTCCAGTCGAACGTCGGCGACGGCACCGCCGCGTAGAACGGCACGTCGTTGTCGGCTGCGGCCAGTGCCATGTCGTACGTGCCGATCTTGTTGCAGACGTCGCCGTTGGCGGCCACGCGATCGGCGCCGACGAGGACGAGGTCGACGTGCCCTCGCCGCATCAGGATCCCGCATGCGCTGTCGACGAACAGCGTGTGGGGAACGCCGCGCGCCGCGAGCTCCCACGCCGTGAGATGCGCGCCCTGCAGCCGGGGACGGGTCTCGCCGACCCACACGTGCACCGGGATGCCGGCGTCGTGGGCGAGGAAAACGGGCGCCGTCGCCGTTCCCCAGCCGCAGGTCGCGAGCGCGCCGGCGTTGCAGTGGGTCATGACGTCGACGGGCCCGTTCTTGCGCCTCGCGATGTCGCGCAGGAGCTCGAGCCCGTGCACGCCGATCGCATGGTTGATCGCTACGTCTTCCGCTGCGATGGCGTCCGCTTCGCGCCACGCGGCGTCGGCGCGCGCGTCGTCGGCAAGGTGTCCGACCGCACGCCGTACGCGATCGAGCGCCCAGCGCAGATTGACCGCGGTTGGCCGCGTCGCGTCGAGCCGGGCGTGCGCGCTCGCGAGTGCGCTGTCGCAGGGATCGCGATCGAGCGCGAGCGCCAGACCGTAAGCGCCGACGGCGCCGATCAACGGCGCGCCGCGGACCCACATCTCGCGAATCGCCAGCGCCGCCGAATCCGCGTCGGCGATCTTCGTCGTGACGAGGCGATGGGGGAGTGCACGCTGATCGATGATCTGGATGTGCCGACTGTTCCCGGGGCGCACGAGCGCACGATACCGCGCGGGGTCGGGACTGCCTTTCGAAATCGGGGAAGGCGCAGGCACGGTCACGATTGTAGCGCCGTGCCAGCGCGCCGACGGGGACTGCTCCACGCGGCGCCTACTTCAACACCTGGAACAGGTTGTTGTAGTCGTCGGTCCAAAGACGCCAGTCCTTGCGGACTTCGACTTCCGTCGCGGCGCCGGTGAGCGCCGGATAGTCGAGCGATTCCCGGCGCGTGGACAGAAGCAGCCAGTCGCTGCGGCTCGCGAGCGAGTCCTCGCCCTGGTCCGCGATGTGGATCACGTAGAGGCTGTGCGCGGCGACGAGGCCTTCGACGACCGGGACCAGGTTGAGGAAGCGGTTCGTCACGTGGAACGCGATCACGCCGCCCGGCTTCATGTGCTTGAGATAGACGCCGAGCGCTTCCGTCGTGATCAGGTGAACGGGAATCGCATCGCTCGAGAACGCGTCGATTACGAGGACGTCGAACTGTTGCGACTGCCCTTGCGCGAGCTCGCGCTCGAGCGACAGCCGCGCATCGCCCAGAACGAGCTGGATCGTGGCGTCGCTGTCCTGCAGATACGTGAACTCCTGCTGCGCGATGCGCATCACTTGCGGGTTGATGTCGTAAAAGCGATAGACGTCGCCGATGGCGCCATAGCTCGCGAGTGTCCCGGTGCCGAGGCCGATGACGCCGATCTTGAGCGGCTTGACGGTCGGATGCAGCACCTGCAGCAAAAGGCCGATGCCCGACGTCGTTGTGTAGTACGTCGTCGGACTGCGGCGGAACACCGGCTCCATGTACTGCGTCCCGTGCATGATGGTGCCGTGGATCAGCGAGCGCCGATGATTGACGGTGTCGGGGCTCCACTCCTGCACGCGGAGCACGCCGTAGAAGTTGCGCTTGGAAACGATCGTGCCCTGGTAGAACTCGCGCACCGACCAGATCGCGCAGCCGACGGTCGCCACCACGGCCACGACCGCGAGCGCGCCGAACACGAGGGGGCGCCGGCGCACTTGCCAGAGCAGCAGCAAGGCGGCGATGACGAGCCCGCCGGCGAGCTCGAAGTACGCCGGAAGAACGAGCGGCGCGACGATTCCAATGAGCGCGGACCCGATCGCGCCACCGAGCGAGATCATGAGATAGAAGCGCGTGAGATAGGCCGGCGCGGGCTTCAGCCGGACGAGCTCGCCATGGCAGAACATGCAGGCGAGGAACAGTCCCGCGCAGAACACCCCGACCTGCAACAGTAGCTCGTGCGTGAACTTCGGGTCCGCCAGTGTCCAGCCCATCACGCAGAGTCCTGCCGCCAGCATGACCAGGAACAGCTCGCGGAAATACCAGCCCCTGCCGTCGAAGCACAGGATGAACGTGAGAAGGTAAATCGCCAGCGGCGCGATCCACAGAAGCGGCACCGCCGCGATGTTCTGCGTGATGTGGTTCGACACCGCGAGCAGCAACAGCGAGCCGGTGGCCGCGAGCGCGCACCACAGCGCCTGGCGCGCGGTCGTCGGCGGCGGTTCCGCCATGTCTTCGATGGAGGCTTCCGTCGCGCTCGGGCGCCCGTGCTTTCCGGGCGTCGTCGGCGCGTTCGTACGCCGCAGGCTCGACCACCCGGCCGCCACGCAGAGCGCGACGAAGACCGCATACGCCACCGACCAGCCCCACGCTTGCGTGCGCGTCGGCGCAAACGGTTCGAGCAGGAACGGATAGCCGAGGAGCGCCAGCATCGACGCGAGGTTCGACAATGCGAAGAGCCGATAGGGGCTCGCCCCAGCACGCGCTCGCGCGTACCAGACCTGCACCAGCGGGCTCGTCGTGGAGAGCAGGAAGTACGGAAGGCCGATCGTTCCAGCGAGGAGACCGAGGATCAGCCCGGACGGACTCTCGTTGCCTGCCGGCTTCCAATGTGCGGCCGGAATGATCGGCAGCGTCGCGAGCGAGACGAGCAGCAGCGCCGTGTGCAGCTTGAGCTGCGTGCGCGCGGAGAGGCGGCGGACGACGAGATCAGAGTAAGCGTAGCCCGCCAGCAGCGCCGTCTGGAAGAACACGAGACACGTGGTCCAGACCGCTGCGGAACCTCCGAACCATGGCAGTATTTCCTTCGCGACCACCGGCTGCACGAGGAACAGCAGGAAAGCGCTGACGAAGATGGTGGCGGCGTAGAGGGCCATCGAAGAAGGTGCGCGCCATTGCGCGACAACCCGGGGAGAGCGAGTTGGACCGGGCGCATTCTACCGGACCGACCGCTGGCGACAGAGGTTTCCGACGCGCCGGCGTCACGTCCGGCGCGGTCCGTCACGAACGCGTCAGTACGTCGTCCTCGGGCGGAAGTACTCGACGCGGTCCATCGAGCGGACGGCGAGCTCCTTCACGTCGACACCCTGGAGCACGCGTAGCGGAATGTCGATGCCCGCGGCGCCGCGGCCCCATACCTTGCGGTAGAACTCGGCCTGCGTGCGCACGCCGTCGCCGCCGACGCCGAGAATGATGTCGCCGACCTTGATCCCGGCCTGGTCGCCGGGGCCGTCGGGCGACACGCGCGAGACCATGAGGCGACCCGACACTTCGTCAGCCGCCACACCAAGCCAGGGCCGGGGAGGTCCCGAACGCCGCCCGGTGCGAACGAGGTCCGGAAGGATGGGCTTGAGCGCGTCGATCGGCACGAACATGTTGCCCGGCAGCGCGGAATCGCCGGACGACGACGCCTCGCGCACGATCAGGGAGCCCACGCCGACGAGCTTGAAATCGCGGCTCACCAGCGCCGCGCCGCTCCAGTTCATCGTCGGCGGCGACGTGAAGATCGCCTGCTCGAGCAGGTATTCCCAGTTGCCGGTGAACGGCCGCGTCGAGACGACATAAGCGAGCGTGACGTCGTCGACGCCGGCGTGGTTGACGATCATCACCGGATCTTTCGTCGCGAGCTTCCCGGATTCTCCAAGCGGCAGCGGCCGCGCTGAGAGCGGCGTGAGTGCGCGCACGAGGCCGAGGCCGGTCGCGTGGTCATACGCGACTACGCGCGCCGGGATCGTCTTGCCTTGCTGGTCGACGAGGCTCACTTCGTCGGCTTCGACGATCAGATAGCCGATCGTGACGAGAAGCCCGTCGTCGGCGATGACCACGGCCGTGCCTTCGCGCTCCTGGCCAAGCGTCGCGCTGCTGCGCGCGTTCGGCACCGCGCGTATCTTGACCTTGAAGATGGACTGAAAGAATTTCTCGGCGTCCGGAGGCAGCGGATGCGCTGTTGCAGCCTTCGACCCCGCGTCGTCCGCGGTGGCAGCCAGAGCGGACGGCGATGCAAAAGGCGCAAGCGCGAGAGATGCGACGAGCGCGACTTCCGCGAATCGCATCGCGCTGATGCGGAAAGTCATGATGACCTCCTTGACGGCGCCAATATAACCCGGCTGCCGCCGCGAGCAAATGGCCGCACATCGGTTGGGTGCAGCGGTTCGGTGCATCGGTAGGGTGCATCGGTTCGGTCATCAGTT
>Ga0207701_10008482_pt1 | contig 10149 bp, 10 predicted proteins | sample KBSSwiSSwithPhiX_FD_184294 | JGI IMG/M metagenome (GOLD analysis project Ga0207701, IMG submission 184294) | Switchgrass rhizosphere bulk soil microbial communities from Kellogg Biological Station, Michigan, USA, with PhiX - S5 (SPAdes) (version 2) | ecosystem: Environmental > Terrestrial >...
CAGTTCGAGCCCCTCGGGGAAGCGCTGGCCCCAGCCGTCCGGCCCAAGCCAGAGGACGTCGCGGGGCCAGTGGACGACGACGTGAACGTCAGTTGCGGACAGCGGGACAGGAATCAACCCGCAACATATCGATCGGATATTCAACCCGCTCTTCACGACCAAATCCGAGGGCATGGGGATGGGGCTGTCGATTTGCCGCGCGATCATCGAGGCTCATGAAGGCCGCCTGTGGGTCTCCCCGAACCTTCCGCAAGGCGCGGTATTTCAATTTACTTTGCGCGGAATGGATTCAGGACCCGACGGTGCCGCCGGCCCTACCCGTCATAATTGGGCAGCCAGACCGTGATGTCTCGCGTGAGGCTCTCGCGATCGTGACTGGCGTCGAGATGCACCCAGTCGATCGATCGATCGGCGAACAGGGACGCGGCGGTGACGGAGTCCGACACGATCAGCGAGATCGTGTCGGCGAGTCCGCACTCGATGATGTTGCGATGGAGCGTGCCGGCGAAGGTGCCTCCGCCTGCCGCCACTGCGCCGCCATGGAAGTCTTTCTGCTGCGGGCCTTCGGCGCCGCTGCCGCGGCAGGTGTCGATGCCGATGACAGAAAACCGTTTGCCACCGTCGCGGACGACTTCACCAAGTGAGCAGAGACTGCGGCCGAGATAGGTGCCGACTTCGACGAAGCGGCTGCCCTCGTCGAAGTGCCGCACGGCTTCCTCCTGTGCGGATCGCCATCGAAACCACCCATGGATCTCAGTCCAGTGCACGCGCCTCCTCTACGACGGCTGCTAGGCCTTCTTCCCGGCCACGGCGGTGATCGCCCCTCCCGCTACGGCAAAGAGGATACCCGTCAGGATCGGATCCACCAGCGCAGCGGTCAGATTCTGCGTGTTGGAGGTGGCGTACATCGTCAGGTCGAAGCCGATGAACAGCAGCAGGCCGCATATGCCGGCGACCATCACCCCCTGTCCGATGCTTCGTGCTGAGGCCCAGTTCAGGATCAACGTCAGTGCCGCACCCCAGGCCAACTGCGCGATGCCGAGCGCCACGAAGTTCATTGGGTCCTTCGGAACGCCAGTGGCGGTTCCTGCGTTCGCCGCGAAGAAGTCGGCAAACACAATCCCAAAGATCAGGTAACCCAGGAAGAAAAGCACGATTCCCCCAACTACGGTTCCCGTCAGCAGTCGCTGTGTCGTCATCGTCGTCTCCTGAAGCAATGCGGCCATTCCAGCCGATGAACGGAGGGTCTGTAGCGACCACACGCTACTTGGAAACTATTGCTGAGGCAACAGCTCAGCGGCAGGTAATTGGGGGCCTTCCTGGAAGGGTCCAGCGCGGGTTCGAGGGATCGACCAGTTGGTCCTCCCGCAGCGTTCCACCGCGTTTTCGCAGCGAGTCCACGACGACGTCGCGCACGAGCGCGATGTCCTGTTCGATTGCGAACCCCCCCGGCGGGGTCACCGGTACGAAGATGTTGTCGCCGCCGGTGGCCAGAAAGTCGGTCGTTGCGACGAGCAGCCGGTCGGTGTCGGTGACCGGCGTCCCGTTCGGCCGCAGCATGCCGACATTCACGGCGCCACGTTCGCACGTGACGCGCAGGTGCAGCCCCGAGATGCCGACGAGCGCCGGCACACGCGAGATCTGCGTCGCCAGGACGGTCCGCAGTTCGGCGCCGGTGAGGTGAAACGCCACCAGCCGGTTGTCGAAGGGCATGGCCTCGAATACCGCGCCGTAGGTCAGCGATCCCGGCGGAAGGTCGGCGCGCAGTCCACCAGAGGTGTTGTTGATGGACACATCCGCACCGGGAACCGCAGCTCGATACGCATCGGTAAACAGATTGCCAAGCGGCGAATCGGGAGCGCCGGCGCGGCGGACCGGTGTCCCCAGCGTGATGCCGAGAGGCATTTTCTTCTGCGCCTCCGCGGCCTGCACGGCGGGTGCGATCGTTCTGGCGATGGCGGCGTCGGGTACCACCGGCGCATTTTCATACTCGGCACGCACGCGTCCGCTGCTCGAACCATCCGGGTCGCAGCGGGTCGTGCCCGGGTCCACGCGTGCGCACAGATCGCGTGGCGCAAAGATGCGCTTTTCGACAATGCGTCGCGTTGAGCGGTCGACGACGAGGTCCACCCGTCCGAATGTGCGACCGCCATTGAACGACTCGATGATCGCGATACCGGCAACCTGGTGGGCCATGCCCGAGTGGGCGTGGCCGGCGACGATGACGTCGACGAGGCCAGATGGCAGCTCGCGGGCGACGCGCATGATCTCTTCGTTGGGCTCGCAGGTGCTGAGGTCGGTGGGCGACGTATACGCCGTGCATCGCCCGCCGGCGTGCGACGTCACGACCACCAGCGAGGCTCCGTCCGCGCGCAACCGCTTTGCTTCGGCGGCGATTGTCTCTGCCAACGGCGCGAAGCGCAGACCAGCGAGGTTCGCCGCAATGGTCACCGCACGAGCGTTGGCGGTGATCACGCCGATGATGCCGACACGCACGCCGTCCACGGTGACTGTGGTCGATGGCGAGACGTTCCGCCACTCGACGGGTCGGCCGGTGGCCTCGTCGATCAGGTTGGCGGCGAGAAAGGGAAAACGCGCCTCCGCGGCGCGCGCTTTGAGTGCGCCCTGCGCATCGTCGGAGGGTTGTTGCGGAGTAGAGGCGCGACCAACCGGACCGAAATCGAAATCGTGATTGCCAACCGCCGCCGCCGCATAGCCCAACGCGTTGTATGCGGCAATGACCGCCGCTCCTTCGTTGAGGTTCGACTCCAGCGTGCCCTGAAACATGTCCCCTGCATCGACCAGGAGCACGGCGCCGCCATCACGAGCCCTCGCCACGCGAAGATTGGCGACGTAACCACCCAGCAATGCCAGACCGCCGCGGTCGCCGCGCTGCAGGATGCCGCCGTGAAGATCGTTGGTGCCGACGATGGAGAGGATGGTGGTGGGGCTCGGCCGCGCCGCGACAGACTGCGGCTGACGCTCACCGCATGCCAGTGCGAGGGCCGCGAAGAGAACAAGACCCCTGAACCCTTTGAACCCCCTGAACTTCTTGAACCCCATCCAAAGGTTCATTTCAGAAGAAACGCACGTCTCCGATCCACGAAGCTCTTCAGGCTGGAGTCGCCGCGGTCGACCTCCGCCTGGAACTGCTCGGACGGATACAGCTTGCGCGTGTCGGTCTTCACGTCGGCGGCGATGAGGGACTGATACTGACGCACCAACGGTTCGAGGGTTTTCCAATCGAGCCATTTCGTGGCGATGTCGCGGACGTAGCCGAGATACCTGGTTCGCAGCGCCGGAACCGCGAGCAGTTTCGAGCGCAGCGGCTTGCTCGTATCGTCGAGGCCCACAAGCGGGTCGAGTTCAGCGCCGGCCTGACCGAACGTCGTCGGAAACTGGAACCCCGGCGGCAGCTGAATCCCGGGCGGCAACTGGAACCCGCCTCGCCCTCCGGGCGGTCCGCCGCGGCCACGTCCACCAGGAGGGCCACCTTCCTCCTCGAGGCCTTCGTTCATGTCGTGCGGGAGCACGTGCACACGGCCTTGCTCATCGAGGTAGATGTTGTAATCGCTGGCGCGCGTCCAGTAGCCGTCGGTGTTCACCAACGCGACTTCCAGCGCGAGGAACTTGAGGGTGCCATCGATGTCCAGCAGCGGCGCCAGTTCCGCCTCGAGCCGATCGGGTGGTGTCTGGTCGAGCACGCGGAACATGCGAATCAACTGCTGCCAGGAGCGGCTGTCGTCTTTCGACTTGATGTCGTAGATACCGCGGTAGGCGGTGACGTCTTCACCGAGGTAGTTCATCCCGCCGCGCCCCATCGGGCTGCCCGGCACCTTCCAGCGCGCGCCGCCCTTCGCCTGGAAGCGATCGCGTATGAAATCGGAGTTGAATTGTTCGGCGTTGAGGTACACGCCCCAGCTCTCGCCGTTGATCACGACGCGCGCATAATTCACCTTCGCGGCGGGAACGTAACTGCGTGCGATCTCGCTGTAGAGCAGCGCCCGGACGAACGTCGGATCGCTGTTGGCGTTCAGCAGGTTCAGCGTCCGGTATCCAAGCAGTCGCTGATCGTCAGTCGCGAAATCCATCGACACATTCAACGATCGCTTCGATCCCTCGGGCACCATCGCAAACGACGACATGCCACGAAAGCGGACGCCGACGTCGCGGTATGCGCGGCCGTCGACCGTGAGCGTCGCCGGCACGTCAACGTCGGTGTTGTAGAAGTCGGCCAGCTCTTTCTCCCAATCGGCCTCCTCGAACTGAAAGAACAGCGTTCTCAGGATGCCGGGGTCGTACAAGGGTTCGTCACGGAAGGCCCGTACCGCATCGGGAGCAAGCCTTGGACCTGGCGACGCAGGCGCGTAGCCGCGGCCGCCAAAAGGTGGTGCTCCCGGCGGCGCCCCAGGAGGACCGCCCCCGAATCGCCCGATGACCGCGGCCAGACCGACCGGCGGTTGCGTGGCCAGCCACTTGCGCGCCGCCTGACGCTCGGACTTATCCAGCCGGCCATCCTTTGAGGCGTCGAACTGCGCGAGAACCTTTCGTTCCTGCATCATGGCCGCGATGTCAGGTGGCAGGCCAGGGAACGGCGGCGGCGCCTGATTCTGTGCGTGCGGGGTGCCGGCTAGAACGATCATCAGGCCGAGCATCGTTGCTGCGGAAGAGGCGTAACGGCGACGCATGAGTCGGAGCTTAGCACCTTTAGAATGAGCTGAGCCGCTGTTGATCCTCGACGGCAAGCCGCTCAGCAAGGAAATGGAATCGGGAAACGAGGAAGCGGAGGGTTGACACGGCGATCAAGTGGATGAGCGACTGAAAGCCGCGGAACTGAAAGTACATGTAGGCAGCATCCAGGTACGAACCATGCTCCTCAATGCAGGTGCAAGTGAGTTCCGGTTGAACTCATCAGGAGGAGTGTGAGATGAAAGCATTCTTAGGTGCGATCTCCACTGTTGTGCTGGCGATCTCGGTGGCATGCAGTCAGTCGGATGCAGGCATCACCACCGCCGTCAAGGCGAAGCTCGCCGCTGACGATACGGTCAAGGCATACAAAGTGGATGTTGACACGCAGAACAAGGTCGTCACCCTCAGCGGTGACGTAGACACGGCCGCACAGCGCGAGCACGCGGTGATGATCGCCCGACAGACGAAGGGCGTTGCTGACGTGATCGATCAGCTGCGCGTGAGCCCGACGGCAGCCACGTCGGGTGTGGACGTTGATCACGGACTGAAGAGCGACATTGAACGGGACGCCGACGCGACCGCCGATGCCGCCAAACGCGGTGCTGAGAAAACCGGCAACGCGATCGAACGCGGTGCCGAGAAAACCGGCCACGCGATCGAGCGCGGCGCCGAAAAGACCAAGGAAGGCGCGAAGAAGACTGGTGAGGCCATCAAGGGTGTCTTCACCGACAGCGATAAGGACAGCGACAAGGACGGAAAGTAGCAAGGCACTCGTCGCAAGTGACAAGTTGCAAGTAACAAGTTGCAAGTGACAGGTGACTTCGGAAGGCAAGGGCCCTCGGGCCTTTGCCTTCGTCTGAGTGCCAACTACAATTCAGAGCGTGGCGAAAGCGCCTGTCCCGAGCGAGAGAGTCGTCAGCCCGCGAGTCGAGGGGCTACGCCCGATTTCCAACAGCATTCTCGAGACCATCGGCAACACGCCGCTCGTCCGCATCAACGCGATCACGCGCGGGGTGACGGAAGCGACGGTGCTCGCCAAGCTCGAGACGTTTAATCCCGGGAATTCGCTGAAGGACCGCATGGCGGTCCGCATGATCGAGGACGCCGAACGCCAGGGGCTGCTGAAGCCGGGCGGCACGATCATCGAGGGCACCTCCGGCAACACGGGGATGGGTCTTGCCATTGCTGCCGTCATCAAGGGCTATCGCTGCATCTTTACGACCACGGACAAGCAGTCGAAAGAGAAGATCGACGCACTGAAGGCGTTCGGGGCGGAAGTCATCATCTGCCCGACGGATGTGGACCCGGAAGATCCGCGTTCGTACTACTCAGTCTCGTCGCGGCTGGCGAAAGAGGTTCCCGGCGCGTGGAAGGCGAACCAGTACGACAATCTGTCGAATACCGCTGCGCATTACGAGTGGACCGGTCCAGAGATCTGGGAGCAGACCGGCGGCCGCGTCACTCACCTGGTCATCGGCGTCGGCACGGGCGGAACCGTCAGCGGCATCGGCCGGTACTGTAAGGAACAAAACCCAGCTGTGAAGGTCTGGGGCATTGATACCTACGGCTCGGTGTTCAAGAAGTACAAGGACACGGGCATCTTCGACAAGAACGAGATCTACCCGTACATCACCGAAGGCATCGGCGAAGACTTCCTGCCGGCGAATGTGGACTTCGCGATCATCGACCACTTCGAAAAGGTCACGGACAAGGACGCGGCGATCATGACCCGCCGCCTGGCGCGCGAAGAGGGCATCTGGGTAGGCAATTCAGCCGGCGCGGCGATGGCGGGCGTCGTCCAGCTTGCCGAGCATTTTGGTCCTGACGACATGGTCGTGGTCGTCTTCCACGATCACGGATCCCGCTATACCGGGAAGATGTTCAACGACGAGTGGATGCGCTCGAAGGGCTTCCTCGAAGTGTCGGGCATGACCGCCCGCGACCTAGTCGAGTTCAGGGTGTCCGGCGAGCTCTACACGATTGAGGCGGCGCGGCCGGTGGAGGAGGCGATCCGCGTGATGAGCGACCACGACTTCTCCCAGATCTGCGTGACAAAGGCGGGCCGCATCATCGGTTCGCTCAACGAGGCGCACCTCTACGAGCAGTTTGTGCGCGATCCCGACTGCAAGGCGAAATCGGTCGAGGAGATCATGCAGCCCGCGTTTCCGTTCGTTGATGCGTCAACGCCGGTGCAATATCTGGCGACGATGATCTCGCCGGAGCAGCCGGCCCTGCTGATTCGGGATTTCAAGACTCAAAAAACCTTCATCATCACGCGGTCGGACATCATTCGCGTGCTGACATAGCCCGAGGTGTAATGGTTCTAACGACGGTCGGTGCGACTGCTCTGACGCTGGTTGGTGCAATTGTTCTGACGCTGGTCGGTGCAAGCGGGCACCAGGTCGGTGCAATGTTGGCTACTGATCGGTAGGACGCTCCACGCGATCGATCACGAACACGTTCACGGGTCCCCTCGTCGCGTCGAGCTTGAGGCCAAGCTGCTCCTGCAACGCTGTGAACAGATTGGGCGCATCCGCGTTCGGGCTGTCATCGGGAGAGAAGGTCACGTAGAAATCCCACCTGCCCTCGAGTCCTGTGCGATCGACGACCTGCCGTCCCACACGAACGCTCAACTCGCGCATGAACTCGGCGAATCCGAATCCGCCGGAAACGATCCGCCCGGGGGCGGTCCGCAACCCGCACGGCGTCCACGTCTCCGTCCTCGGCGGATAGGGGGATGGACGTCCCGCGCGCGCCGCGGCCTCAGATTCAGTTCGCAAGGCATCGCAATCGGCTTTCGCCGGCTGGATGTTTGGACCCAGCTTGCGATCGGCTCGCGCCACCATCAGCGCGTAGATCGGCAACTCGCGCGTTTCCCGGTGGAAGGTCAGTCGGCTGCGTTCCGCGAGAAGGTTTCGAAGCGCCAACGCCCATGTGGGCGGGTGACCCTCCGGCTGCAGACGACTCGCAATCTGTGGATCGAGCCTGGCGTTGATGTTGTAACGATCTTCGCGGGTCCAGGACGGGGCGTCCTGCAGCTGATAAGGCTGGAGCTGGTAGGCTGCGGTGATCAGCGTCGCGAAGGGAAAGTTGATGACGGTGAATTGGCCAGTCGCCTGAGGATTGAACGTGGTGGGGCCACCGTCAACGTTGTGTCTGACACTGGCGACCTCGAACGACGCCTCGAGAATCGGCGCCGGCTCCTGCGCGTGCAGCGCGGTGGCCAACGCCACCAACGAGAACGCAGCGAGGCTTCGGAGCATCCCCGTGCTGACCGAGGTTCTAATTGACGAGGCCGGCGGCGATGCCACCGGGGATGCCCAGAATGCCGCCAAGCGCGCCGAGGGAGGAGAGGTCGAACGTGCCGACGATATTGACGACGCTTAATTCGCCAGGTTCCGCATTAAGGATGAAAATACCGCCCGACTTGCCGTCCGCCTGTTTGAAGAAATAAACCTCCTGCAATTCCCAGTCGTTAGGCCCCTTGCCCTTTTCTTCGTTCGACACAATCTTTACCCAGCCCGGCGCTGAGAGCTGTTTCCGGATGGCGGCGATGTCGTCCATCGAATACGCCTTGTCGTTGTCGAACTCGTAATTGCGGACGTAGACCCCTTTCAACCCCGAGAGCACCTGCTTGGCGGCCTCCGCCTTTGGGCCGGGCCGCACGAGGGACGGGGCCACCGACTTGAGCATCGACTCATCGAGGGTGACTTCCTGCTTCTCCTTGGCCCGCTCGGCAAGGCGGTCGAGAAACGACAAATTCAGCTTGCCGTCCTGGGCGCTGGCCGCGACAGGAATCAGCAGCGTGAACAGGGCGATGGCGAACGTAGCTCTCACTGTCCCTTTCATGGGGGTCCCCTTACCGGCCTCTGGCATCGGCCGGTTGCGAAATCTTGCTCTGCACACGTGCGAGCGTGTCGTTGGTAATTTGCAGCGCGACTCGAAGTTCTTCCTTCACGCGCGCCGTTTCCGCAGCCTGCTGCTGCGTGTAGTAGGTTTCGGCGCCACCGACAGCGATGGCGAGGACGGCCGCGGCCGCCAACCAGCGAAATACGCCGCTTGACCCGGGTCCGCGATTGCTGGCTGGCGCGGCTTCGCCGTTGTTGATGCGGGCGAGCACGCGATCCGCCAGATCTGGCGGCGCCTGTTTGCGCTGAAGCGCGTCGCGAAGTTCCTGGTCCATGTTCATACCCGACCTCTACTCATCAAGCTCTCGCGCAGTGCGGCAATCGACCGGCGCAGATGGCTCTTCACCGTGTTGATCGGCATGCTCAGTGCGCTCGCGATCTCGGTCGGCTCCATCTCTTCCTGATAGCGGAGCACCACGACCATCCGCGCCTTCTCCGGGAGCTCCGCGACCATCGCCTGCAGCCGCTCGGCGCCGAAGACGTCGCGCGTCTGCGGCGAGTGACCCGGCTCCGGCAACGTGTCGGTCGCGAACTCCTGCCGGTGGTTCCGGCGGCGGATCTCGTCGATGCAGCGATGGCTGGCCACGCGCCGCAGCCACGAGACGACGTGCGCGTCCGACTCGAGTCGGCTCAGGTGCCGATACAGTTCCAGGAATACTTCCTGCGCCAGATCTTCGGCCGCCGGTCGGCTGCGCAGCATGTGCAGCGCCACGCTGAACACCATGTTCTGGTGACGGCGAATCAGCGCCGCAAATGCGGCCTGATCGCCGGCCTTGGCCAGGGTCAGCAGGTCCGGACTCGAAACGTCCCGGGCGGCGGCGCAGTGCGGCGACGGCGCCGGCACTGCCACCGGTGTTGGCAGCGCCGCGGTGTCCGTCCGTCCAAACGGTGCCGCTGTCACCATATCTGCAGAGAAATACGGCCGCTCGGGCCGGGAGGGTGCAGGCCCAACCCTAGGGGATGACCCGGAAGGCCGTGACATGCGAGGTAGCCGCTTGTTTGATTTCAACCGCGTAATACGCGGGTGCCAGGGGCGACATCGGGAAATCGACGACAACCCAGCGGAATGCGCCTGACCCATCCGGACGTTCGGACACCTGCGCGGGGACGGTCGTTGCGCCACCCCGGCTGTCCAGCAGCCGCGCCGACACCGGCGCGTTGGACGTCGTCGGCAACTCGAACCGCACAGATTCCGTTTTGCGGAACCGCAAATCCGCTGTGCGCACGTATTGCTGTCCGGGCGCATTGGATTTACGCGACAACATCGGCTCACCCAGCGGTGTTGGCTCGGCCGGTATCGTCAGGCGCATGAAGTCGCCGACCGGCTCGCCGTTGGGCGCGACGAACTGCACCTGCACCGAGTACGTACCCGGTGCCAGTCGCAGGTCTCCCGTGCCGAAGTCGAATTCGACGACCGGGTTCGTCGGCGAGATCTCGGCCTTCCGCGCGATCGGGTCGCCGCCGGCGACCGGCTTCAAGGTGATCTCGGCGGATCCGCCGTTCGTCCATGGTGTCTTGCCACGCAGTTGCGGATCGAGCTCGCCCACGACCC
>Ga0207701_10008483_pt1 | contig 10149 bp, 7 predicted proteins | sample KBSSwiSSwithPhiX_FD_184294 | JGI IMG/M metagenome (GOLD analysis project Ga0207701, IMG submission 184294) | Switchgrass rhizosphere bulk soil microbial communities from Kellogg Biological Station, Michigan, USA, with PhiX - S5 (SPAdes) (version 2) | ecosystem: Environmental > Terrestrial > Soil...
CCGGCACCTCGGCGTGCACGACGTACCGGACGTCGGCCTTGTCGATGCCCATCCCGAACGCCGAGGTGGCGACGACGACGTCGACATCGCCGCAGCGGAAGGCTTCGTGTGCCTCCCGGCGGGCCCGGGCGCCGAGCCCGCCTCGCTGTCGAGCGCCGTCACCGGCGTCGCACCCGCCGTCGCGGACGACGTGCCGTTCGTACCGTTGGCCTTGCCGTTGCGATGCGAAGGGTCGCTCATTTCGCGCCCGGCTTTCGGGGCCGCGTCGTCCCGTAACGATCGAGGCGCGCGATCAGCACCTTGCGCGAGATGCCGAGCTGCTTCGCCGCGCGGCTCTGGTTCCCGCCGCACGCCGCCAGCGCCGCGAGGATCCGCGCGCGCTCGTCCTCGACAGGCGCGTCCGGCGGGGGCGCCGGCGGAAGCCCGGTGACCAGCGGCACCGGCTGCCCGAAATGGTCGGGCAGCAGCGACGGGCCATCGCACAGCAGCAGGGCGCGCTCGATCCACATCTTCAGCTCGCGAACGTTGCCGGCCCACCCGTGCGCGCGCAGCACGGCCATCGCGCCTTCCGACAGCTCGGGGATCGGCCGGTCCGGGCGCAGGTCGCGCGCGGCACGGACGAGCAGTCCGCGTGCGAGCACCGGGATGTCTGCGGGCCGCTCGCGCAGCGGCGGGACGATCAACGTCATTCCATTCAACCGAAAGTAAAGGTCTCGGCGGAAGCGGCCGCTCGCTGCGTCGGCCTCCAGGTCGCGGTTCGTCGCACAGATGAAACGGACGTCGATCTTGCGCGAACGCGTGGCGCCGACGCGAAGCACTTCGCGCGTCTCGATCACGCGCAGCAACCTCGCCTGCGCGTCGGGGGCGAGCTCGCCAATCTCGTCGAGGAAGACCGTGCCGCCGGGCGCGGTCTCCAGCAGGCCGGGCTTCGCCTGCGTCGCGCCCGTGAAGGCGCCCCGCTCGTGGCCGAATAGCTCACTCTCCAGCAGGGTCGGCGCCAGCGCCGCGCAGTTGATCGCAACCAGCGGTCGCGATCCGCGGGGCGACGCGCTGTGGATTGTCTGCGCCAGAACGTCCTTGCCGCTGCCGGACTCGCCCAGGATCAGGACGTTGATGTTCCCGGCCGCCGCGCGTTCGGCCAGCGCGTGCACGCGGCGCATGCTCTCCTCGACGCACGGGATTGGCCCGGTGCCGTCGCCGGCGCCGTCCTCGGCGCGGAGGCGGGCCATCAGAGCGCCCGCGTGGCGGCCGTCGCCGGGATAGCTGACGACCCGTACGTTCGCCGCCCCGGCGCCCGAGCGCTGCGCGAACTCCGCCGCCATCGCGCGCGCGGGCTCGCCAGACAGGCCCGGCATCAGCAATCCGAGCGCGCGCGGACCACAGCGGCCGACGAGGTCGATCATCCGGATCGTCCCGTACGCGATGTCGGGCGGGCTCGCGTCGCCGCTCGCGGGAACGCTCGCGACCGAGAACGTTCCGCCGGTCGCCTCGGCGCGGGTGCACTCCCACTCGACCCGCTCCTCGAGCTCCGCCTCCGAGATGGGCCGCCCGCGGCGCTGCACCGGGAGCCGTCGGTTCGGTTGCACCATCAACACGAGCGCGCCCACGGCGATCGCTTCGCCCGGCAGGATGCGAACGCGCGTCCGCGGCGCCAGCTTGCGGTCGTGGACGCGCGTCCCGTTCGCGCTGCCCAGGTCCTCGACCTCGATGGTGTCGCCGATGTGGAGGCGCAGGTGGCGGCGGGATGCCTTGGCGTCGTCCAGCTTCACGGCGACGTCAGCGCTGCCGCCACGCCCGACGATCACCTCGCCGCGCGCGGGGAGGGCGAACGTCGCGAACTGCTTCTTCCCCATGACCAGCAGGTGAAGGCCTGCGGCCGTACCGGCCTGGCTGCCCGCCAGCGTCGACTCGTTGAGCAGCGTGGTCGGGGTGGCCACGGCCTATTGTAACGCGGACCCCTCACCCCGACCCTCTCCCCGCTGCGCGGGGCGAGGGAGATTCCCAGCTAGCGCTTGCCGCCGGCCTTGGTCAGGCCGCCGCTCTTCACGGTGATGACGTTGGGGGAGGTCGCCTTGCCGTTCGTGGTCACGACCTTCTCTTTGCCGTCGCGCGCTTCGACGTAGTAGTGGATCAGCTTGCCCGACACGCGGCCGCCCGGGATCGTCGTGACGTACCAGCCCTTGCGCGAACGCTCCAGCGTCACCGCGTTGTAGAGGGCCATGCCGCCCGACCGGTAGTAGAAGGCGAGCACCTTCGCGCCGACGCCGGGCTGGGGGACGCAGTGGACGTACAGGTCCTCGCCCGCCGGCACCTCGTCGGGCAGGTCGCAGGTGACCGGCTCGCGGATGTGACCGGGCAGCTCGCCGCCCTCGGCCAGCTTCTCCTTCTCCTTCCGGTCCTCGAGCTCCTTGCTCCGCCGCTCGCGCTCGCGCGCCGCGACGTCCGCCATCGTCTTCTCCAGCTTCTCGCGCGACTCGCGCTCCTTCTTGTCGCTGGCGCTCAGCGAGGCGATCTGCTTGTCGCGCTCGGCCTTCTCCTTCTCCAGCTGCGCCACCCGCGCCTTCGTCTCGGTCAGCTGCTTGTCGCGCTCGGCCTTCTCCTTCTGCAGCGCTTCCTTGGCCTCGCGCTCCTTCTTGTCGCTCGCCGTCAGCGCCGCGATCTGCTTGTCCTTCTCGGCCTTGTCCTTCTCGAGTTGCTGGATCTTCGCGCCCGCCGGTCCCAGCTTGGCGTCGCGGTCGGCCTTGTCTTTCTCGAGCTGCGCGATCTTCGCGTTGGCGGCCTCGATCTGCTTGTCCTTCGCCGCCTTCTCCTTCTCCAGCTGCGCCATGAAGCCCTTGGCCTCACCGAGCTGGGTCTTGAGCTTGTCCTTGTCGACCTTCAGCTGGCTCTCGCTCACGCGGGCCTGCGCCAGGTCCTCGACGAGCTTCGTGTTCTCGGCGTCGCTCCTGTGGCGTTCGGCGGCGGCCTGCTTCTTCTCCGCTTCGGCCTGCTTGCGATCCGCCTCCTGCTGCTTCTTCTCGGCGGCGGCCGCCGATGCGCGCTCCGCCTTCTCCTGCTTCTCCTGCTCGGCCGCTGCGGCCTTCTCGGCGGCCGCTTCCTTCGCAGCGTCCTTCTTCGACTGCTTCTTCGCCGGCGCCGCCTCGGTCTCGTTCAGGTCCCCGAGCGTCGCCGGGTCGACGTCCTCCGCCTTCGCGAACGCCGCCTTCACGGCCTTCGTCGCCATCGTCGGCGGGATCTTCACCGCCGGGCTGATGTCGATCGCCTTGGCGAAGTATTTCACGCCCGCGTCGGTGTCCTTGTGCTCGTTGATCTTGAGGACGCCGAACAGGATGTAGACCTGCGCCATCATGCGGTTCGACGAGAGGCCGTTCTCCTTCGCGAGCGCGATGGCCTCTTGCAGCTGGTTCTTGGTCTTGTCGAAGTCGCCGTCCTGGTAAGAGGCGGCCGCGCTCTGACTGAGCGCCTTCAACTGCTCCATCGCCTCCTTCGAATCGGCGGCGGCGTGTCGCGCCGCGCCGAGCATCAACAAGGAGGAGACAAACACCAACGAGACGATCCGTTTGGCGACGTGCATGAGGGGTCTTCCTTCTTCTTGCTTCTTGCTTCGCCGGGAGGTTACCGCAAGCCCGGAGCTTCGTGTCCGCTGCGCGCCACGTACTCTGTGTATCCGCCACCATAAAGGATGGGGCCGCCGGGCCCCAGTTCCAGGACACGGTTCGATAACCGCGCCAGGAACTGCCGGTCGTGGGACACGAATAGCATGGTCCCTTCGTAGTCGGCCAGCGACCGCACGATCATGTCTTTTGTAGTGATGTCGAGGTGGTTCGTCGGCTCATCCAATACGAGGAAGTTAGGGCGCGCATAGAGGATTTTCGCCAAAACAACCCGGGCTTTTTCGCCGCCCGACAGGATGCGGCACGTCTTGTCCGCGTCGCTTCCCGAAAATCCGAAGCATCCGGCCAACGTTTTCAGCGACCCGACGTTGGCCAGCGGGAACGCGTCCTCCAGCGTCTCGTAGACCGTGCGCTCCGGGTCGAGCAGCTCCATCGCGTGCTGCGCGAAGTAACCGAGCTTGACGCTGGGGCCCAACGTCACGCCTCCCGCGTCGGGCGCGGTCTCGCCCGCGATCAGCTTGAGCAGGGTCGACTTGCCCGCGCCGTTGACGCCCATGACCGCCCAGCGCTCGCGGCGGCGGATCGAAAGATCGAGTCCGTCGTAGATGACGCGCGCGCCGTACGCCTTGTGCATCGCCTCGACGCGGACGACGTCCTCGCCCGAACGCGCGCAGGGCGGGAACTCGAAGTCCAGCGCCTTGCGCCGCTTCGGCGGCTCCACCTTCTCGATCTTGTCCAGCTTCTTCACGCGCGACTGCACCTGCGACGCCTTCGCCGCCTGCGCCTTGAAGCGCTCGATGAAGCGCATCTCCTTCGCGAGCATCGCCTGCTGGCGCTCGAACGCGGCCTGCGCCTGCGCCTCGTTCTGGGCGCGCTGCTTCTCGTAGAAGTCGAGGTTGCCGGAGTAGCTGGTGAGGACACCGCCGTCGATCTCGATGACGCGCCCGACGATGCGGTTCATGAACTCGCGATCGTGCGAGGTCATGAGCAGCGCGCCCTCGAACCCTTTGAGGAAGTTCTCCAGCCAGATCAGCGATTCGAGATCCAGGTGGTTCGACGGCTCGTCCAGCAGCATCGCGTCGGGCCGCATCAGCAGGATGCGCGCGAGCGCGACGCGCATCTTCCAGCCGCCGGACAGCTTGGCGACGTCGCCGTCCATCATCTCTTGCGAGAAGCCGAGGCCGGCGAGGATCTCGCGCGCCTTGGCCTCCAGCGCGTAGCCGCCCAGATCATCGAAGCGCGCCTGCACGGTCCCGAAGCGCTCGAGCAGCGCGTCCATCTTGTCGCCGTTGTCGGGATCGGCGAGCGCCTCCTCCAGGTGCTTCAGCTCGGCCGCGACCTCGGACACGGGTCCGGCGCCCGCCATCACCTCGGCGACCACGGGACGCCCGGCCATCTCGCCGACGTCCTGGCTGAAGTAGCCGATGGTGATGTTGCGCTCGACGGAGATCTGCCCGTCGTCGGGCGACTCCTCGCGCATGATCATGCGGAAGACCGTCGACTTGCCGGCCCCGTTTGGGCCGACGAGGCCAATCTTCTCGCCCCGGAAGATGGCCGCAGACGCATCGATGAAGAGGATCTGCGGGCCGTGTTGCTTGCTTATCTGATCGAGCCGGATCACCGGCCGCGCAGCTTACTCGATCAGATGGCGCGGGCTACGCGAGGACGTTGCGGCTGTGATTGGTCGCCAGCTTGCCGCCCTTGAGGCCGGTCCGCACGCGGATCGCGGTGCGGCTGTGGTTCGTCGCGATCTTCCCTGCCTTGAGACCTGACTTCACCGAGAGCGCCAGTCGTTTCATGTTTACGAAACGGCCGGCCGCAGTGGTATTCCTCACGGTCGCCCGGGAAGGTCATATCTATTTGTAACTGCTACGGAATCAGGCCGGCGCGTTAGTAGAAGCTCAGGTCGTCGATCCAGAAGTCGAAGGCGCCGGCGCCGGGCTGGAATTCGATGCTCCAGATCTCCGTGCGGCTGAAGGCCGCGGTCCCGTTCGTGAGCGATGAGAACGGGATCTGAACGAGGCGCCAGTCGGTGGCGGACAGCGTCCCCACCGGGGCTTCGTTCCCGGCGCACGAGAGGGTGGCGAGCGTGCAGCGTCCCCCGTAGGTCGTCGACTCCGTCGACGCGGTCTGCACGATCAGCTTGAGCGCGGTCGCGGCTCCCTTCGCGTAGAACTGGATCCCGTTGTACGCGCTCGCGTTGTAGGTGGTCGGGACCGTCGACACGTAGCAGGCCACCCCGGCGTATTGCACGAACGTTCCGTACGTGTGCAGGGCGCGCTGGCTCGATCCGCGCGGCGTCGGCAGCAAGGACGGATGCGGTGGCATCTCCGCGGGCGTCAGGGAGCTCGCGCTGTCCCGGTACGAGAACCAGTATCCGGCTCGCCCGTTGCCCTGGCAGACCAGCCCGGTGCCCGCTTCGAAGTCGTCGATCAGCGCACCGCACGGGTCGCCGCCGCCGGTGCCCGCGGCTCCGGTCGCGCCGCCGGTGCCCGCGGTGCCGCCGCCCACGCCGCCGTGACCCGCGACGCCCGCCGCGCCCGCACCACCGGACGTTCCGGCGGTACCGGTGGTTCCTGCTGTGCCTGTCGTTCCAGCAGCGCCTGTCGTTCCGGCCGTGCCGGTGGTACCCGCAGTGCCGGTGGTACCCGCAGTGCCGGCGGTTCCGGCCGTGCCACTCGTTCCGGCTGTGCCGGTCGTACCGGCGGCACCCGTCGCTCCCGCGGAGCCGGTGGTTCCAGCTGTCCCGGTCGTTCCGGCCGTGCCGGTCGTTCCCGCGGTGCCGGTCGTTCCGGTGCTCCCCGCGTTCCCCGTTGTCCCGGCCGCGCCGCCGCAATCGCAAGGTCCCCAGGCCGACCCGTTGGCGAGGCAGCTCTGCCCGCCCGCGCAGGCGCCCGGCCCGACGCACGCCTGCGTGGCCCCGGGCGTACACACCGCACCGCTCCCGCCCGCGCCCGTCGTGCCGCCTCCGCCTCCGGCTCCTCCCTTCGCGCCTCCCGAGCCTCCGCCTCCTCCGCACCCCGCAACGAGCAACGCGAGCACCCATCCGGCAGATCCAAAACGACGGTTCATCGGTTTCCTCTTCGGCAAGTCAGGCGAATAAATAGAGGGACGTCGGCCGCGCCGCGATGTCGCGCCCGCGGAGCGATGATATCCCCTCCAGCAGGCTATTCGCGCGGCGGCGCCTCGTCGACCTCGAGGCCGACGGCGCGCATGAGGGCGAGGGCGTTGCTCTTCTCCACGACGCCCGGGCGCATGCGGTAGTCGAAGAACATCTGGCCGTCGCGCATCTCGTCCTCGAAGTGGACGTTCGCCGCCGCGGGTCCCAGCGTCGCCGTCATCTCGGTGAGCGCGAGATCGTGCGTCGTCGCGAGCCCGATGGCGCCGCGTTCGAGCAGCCCCCGCAGGATCCCCTGGGCGCCGACGCGTCGATCGTGGGAGTTGGTCCCGCTCAGCAGCTCGTCGATCAGGAACAGGGCCGGGATCGGCCCGGCCGCCAGGTCGACGATCTGCCGCAGACGGGTGATCTCCGCGTAGAAGCGCGAGCGCCCCTCTTGCAGCGAGTCGTGGATCCGCAGCGTGCCGCCGAGCGCCAGGCGCGACACGACGAACCGGCGGGCGCAGACGGGTGCGCCGGCCAGCGCCAGCACGACGTTGACGCCGACGGTCCGGAGCAGCGTGCTCTTGCCCGACATGTTCGAGCCGCTGATGATCAGCAGCCGCGGGTGCAGGTCGCCGAGCGCGACGTCGTTGGTGACGCGGGTGCGCGCCGGCAGCAGCGGGTGCCCGATCGCCTCCCCCTCGCAGCGCGCGGGCTGGGCGTCATCGCGCACTTCGGGGAACGGGTGCTCGGGGTGCTCGAACGCGAACGTCGACAGCGACGCGAGCGCCTCGATCTCGCCGACCGCCGCCAACCAGCGCACGACCGCCGGGCCGAAGGCGCGCCGCCAGGCCTCGACGGCCAGCGCGAGCTGCGTCGTCCAGAGCAGCGGCGCGGTCAACATCGCGGAGAACTGGTTCCGGCGCGCGTCGAGCAGATCGACGAGCCGCGCGAGCCGCGCCACCCGACGCGACGGCAGCGCCGCGTCCCCGGACGACGTCGCGATCTCCTGGCTCAGGCGGGCCAGGAGCGGGGTCGTGAACCTCTCGCGCTCGAGGCGCGCGAGCAGCGTCGCGACCAGCTTCAGCTCGGCGGCCCGGTGGTCGGCGTCGAAGAGCACCGCGCGCACGAGGACGCGCAAGCGGATCGCCCAGCCCGCGCCGAGGAGCACCGCGGTGATGAACGGCAGCGCGCCGGTGCGCCCCGACGTCCAGGCGACGAGCGCCGCGGTGATCACCAGGCCGACGACGGCGCTGGCGATGCGCGCGCCCGTCAGGCCACCCGGGACCCCGGGTGGCAGCGGCAGCGGCGGTCCCGCGGCCCACGCGGCGAGCGCCCTGGGGTTCACGTCGGCGCCGAGGTCCGTCCCCAGCACGGACAGGTCCTCCTTCAGATCCAGCCGCGGCGCGAGCTCCGTGACCGCCTGCTGGCGAACCCCCACCTCGGCGGGCGAGGCCGGCGCCTTCAACCAGGCCGCCAGCGTCTCTTCCCCCATCGAGGTCCGTGCCGTCGAGAGCCGTTCGAACAGCGAGCCCGCGCCGAAGAGGTCCAGATCGACGGCGTAGGGATGCGCCTCGTCGCCGAAGCGCCCGCTGCGCCCGTCGCCGGGCGGGGCGCGATCCTCGACGCGGGCGATCCCGTCATCGTAGAGACGGACGGCGCGCTCGACGCGCTCGCGCCGCCCGACGATGCGCGCGTGGACGACGATCAGGCACAGGAAGATCCCGGCCGGCGCCAGGAGCCAGAAACCGGAGAGCCGCTCCGCCTTGAACGCCAGCACCGCGATCGCGATCGCCGCGACGAACACGGCCAGCCGCGCTCCGGCCACGACGTTGTCGACGCGCCCGAGCCGCGCGGCCTCGGCCCGCCGAACGTCGCGCCGTCGGGCGTAGGCGTCGCCCGGCGACGTCGTCGTTCGGTCGGAGGGGGAGGAGGTCATCAAGGGATCAAGCAGACCACGCTGATGCCGCCGCCGGCGCGGGGGCGGATCGACAGGGTGCCGCCGTGGGCCTCGACGATCTCGCGGCAGAGCGGCAGGCCCAGGCCGCTGCCCGACGGCTTGGTCGAGAAGAAGGGCAGCAGCGCGTTCTTCATGACGTCGTCGCGCATGCCCTTGCCGCGATCCTCGACGCGCACCTCGAAGGCGCCCGCCGGCACCTCGCTGATCGACACCGTGATCCCCTCGGGCGGGCCGCCGGCCTCGACAGCGTTCTTCAGCAGGTTGATCAGCACCTGCTGCATCTGCCCGGCGTCGAACATCCCCGGGCGCTCGGGCAACCGACCCTCGACCTGAAAGGAATACAGCGGGCGCAGGCCCTCGATCAGCGGATCCCAGCGGTTCTCTTGCTTCGACGGCATCGGCAGGCGCGCGAACTTGGCGTAGCCCTCGATGAAGCCGCGCAGGTGGGTGCTGCGCTCCTCGATCGTGTCCAGCGCCTCGGCGAGGCGCGGCACCATCTCCGGCTTCTGCAGCATCAGGCGCCCCGAGTGGATCAGCGACGAGATCGGCGCGAGCGAGTTGTTGATCTCGTGGCTGATGACCCGGATGGTCCGCTTCCAGGTGTCCGCTTCCTTGCGGACGATCGCGCGCGTCAGCGGCTTCAGGATGAAGAGGATGTGCGGCTGCATGCTGAGCTGGAAGTAGCGGCGTGCGAGGTGGTAGGTCTCGGGCGCGCCTGCCAGACCGCCGTCCGCGCCGGGCGGCGCCTGCGTCTCGACGGTGAAGAGGGTGTCGGTCTCGCGCTCGATCGCCTCGCGGAACGCCGCCGGCGCGCGCGCCAGGATCGCGTGGAAGTCCTCGCCGTCCAGCTTGCGCCCGCCGCCGAACAGATCACGCGCGGCACCGTTCGCGTACACGATGCGCAGCGCCTCGTTGCACAGGACGACCGCCATCGCGGTCGTCTCCAGCACGGTCTCGAGGAGGATCTCGCGCTGGTAGCGATCGTTGTGCTCGGTGCGGAGCACCTCGCCCAGCTTGTTGAAGCGCCGCACCAGATCGCCCAGCGGTTCGTCGGCCTGGGGCGCGGCGAGGCGCATGCCGTACTCGCGCTCGGAGAAGCTGAGCAGCCCGTCGGACACCGCCTGCAGGATCGACGTCGCCGGATCGGTGACCAGCATTCGCGACAGGAGGAAGGTCACCACCGCGGCGGCCGCGACCCCGCCGACGAACGCGCCCGACATCAGCGTGTGCTGGCGCAGCATCCAGCCGACGACCGCGCCCGCGACCGTGGCGAACACGACGACGAGCGTGAGCCGCGTCCGGATCGTGAACACGTTCAGACCTTGGGCCGGCGCTCGAGCACGATGCCCAGGCGCTCCATCCTCCGGTACAGCGCCTGGCGCGAGAGGCCCATCTCGGCCGCCGCCTTCGACACGACGCCGCCGGCCTTCAGCAGTGCCTCCTCGATGCTCGCGCGCTCGGGATCGGCGGCGCCC
>Ga0207701_10008485_pt1 | contig 10148 bp, 6 predicted proteins | sample KBSSwiSSwithPhiX_FD_184294 | JGI IMG/M metagenome (GOLD analysis project Ga0207701, IMG submission 184294) | Switchgrass rhizosphere bulk soil microbial communities from Kellogg Biological Station, Michigan, USA, with PhiX - S5 (SPAdes) (version 2) | ecosystem: Environmental > Terrestrial > Soil...
TGAAGTCGTAGGCGCCGATGTGCCGCCAGCCGTTCACGATCAGCTGCGTCTGCCCGCCGACCGTATGAACCGCAGGGGTCCCCCAGGTGGGCACATCGGCACGCGGCGTTCGCCAGAGCTCGCGGCCGTCGCGCGCGTCAAAGGCGCCGAGGAACGAACCCTTCTGCACGTCCACCTGGACGACCACCACGTTGTCGTGAAGGATCGGGGAGCTGCCCGTTTCCCATTGCGCGGTCGGATCGGTGAACCATCCCGCGTCGAGGACACCGAGGTCCTTCTTCCAGAGCAGCTTGCCCGTCAGATCGTACGCGTAGAGCCCTTCCGACCCGAAAAATGCAATCAGCCGCTGGCCATCGGTCGCCAGCGTGGAGTTGGCGTGCGACGACTTGGTGTGCCGCTTGATCTTCGGAACCGCTTTCAGCACGCTCTGCTGCCAGCGAACGGCGCCCGACTTCTTGTCGAGACAATAGATGCGCCATTCGTGCTCGGTGGCATCGGTCACCGGCTGCACGTCGCCGTACAAGCCCACTTTGAGCCCGGCGTCCTTCTGACCGCTGATGGACGTGCTCAGGCAGACGAGATCGGCCCAGACGATGGGGCTGGCGAGGCCGAGCCCTGGAATCGCCGCCTTCCATCGGACCCCGCGTCCGCTCGGAATGTCCCAGGCGGACGCCAGCGGGAAGCCGTCCGCAATGCCGTCCGCACGGATGCCCCGGAACTGGGGCCAGTCCACGCCGGGCTTTGGCGTTCCCGCGGCGTGCAGGGCCACGCCGACTGCCATGACCAGCCCCAACGCGAACACCTGGCGTTGCTTCGCTTCCATCGCTGCCTCCGCGGCCGACTATAATCCGAGGCTGGCCATCACGAACAGTCTTGCCGCCACTGCCTCGGTGGAGGGTTCCATGTCCGGCCAGATCCGTGCGCTTGCGATCTCGTGTGCTGTCCTCGTGGCGATCGCCGTGGCTCCGCCGGGCGCTGCGCGATCGCAGTCGGCGTCGCCAGCACCGTCGGCGGCGCGCGTGGTCGATCTCGAGTCGCCTGACGGCATCGCGCTGAAGGCCTCCTACTTTGCCTCAGGACGTCCGGGCCCCGGCATTCTCCTGTTCCATGCCTGCAACAGCGACCGGTCGTCGTGGAACGATCTGGCGGCGGCCGCGGCGGCGCGGGGGTTTCACGTCATCGCCCTCGACTATCGCGGCTACGGAGAGAGTCGCGGGACGCGGTCGGACGATCCGGCGCAACAGCGGTGGATTGCCGACCGGGAATGGCCCGGAGACATCGACGCTGCCTACGCGTGGCTGACGTCGCAGCCGGGCGTCGACAAGACCCGGATCGGCGCGGCCGGTGCGAGCTGCGGCGTGGATCAGGCCGTCCAGCTCGCTCGACGCCATCCCGAGGTCAGAACGGTGGTGCTGCTGAGCGGTGGCGTCACGGCGCCGGGCCGCGAGTTCATTCGCGATTCCACGTGGCTGCCGATTCTCGGCGCGGCGAGCCACGGCGATGGCGGCGCCGTGGAGACCATGCGATGGGCGATGGGCTGGTCGAGGAACCCCACGAACGAGTTCGTCGAGTATCGAGCTGCCGGTCACGGCGTCGACATGTTTGCGGTCGAGAAGGAGCTTCAGCCCAGGGTGCTGGCGTGGTTCGAGCGGCACGTTCGCGACGCCCCGGCGACGAGACCGACCGTCACGACGGACGCCGGCCCCACGATCGTCGAGCAGTTCTGGACCACGCTCAACCAGCCCGGCGGCGTGACGCGCGCACGGCAGCTGTACGACGAAGCGAAGAGCCGCGACAAGAGCGTCGTGCTGTTTCCGGAAGGTGAGACCAACCTGCTTGGCTACCAGTTGCTGCGGGATGGCAACACCAGGGACGCGGTCAGCCTCTTCCAGATGAATGTCGAGGGATATCCGCGCTCGGCGAACGCCTGCGACAGCCTGTCAGACGCCTGGCTTGCGGCGGGCGACAAGGAACAGGCGCTGAAGTACGCGCAGAAGGCGATCGCGATGCTCGACCAGGATCCCGACGCCACGCCGCAGTTCAAGCAGCTCATACGCGAGAGCGCCGAAGGGAAGATCAAGCAGCTGCAAGGCGACCGCAAGTGAATCCGGCCATTCAGACATCCCCCGCACATTGACGGGAGCGGGAGAGGCCACTACGATCCGCCTTGCGCAGCACGAGGACCGGACCACGCGGTGCGGTGGCCGGGCGTATTGGAATCGGATCGCATTCCGTAGGGCGCATCGGCTCCCGCCGAAAGGGCACTGCCCACCTACAGCAACCAGGTAGGGAGGGTGTGCGCATGTCTCGACTCGACATCTACAGGAAGCAGGCGAAGCAGCTCGTTCGCTGGCATCGTGAGGGCAATCACTCGATCGGTGGCCGCATTCGTGGTCTCGCCCGCTATCAGACGCTGACCGATCGTGAAGCGCTCGCGCTCGAGTTTCCGCTTCGCGAGGCGCAGGAAATCATCGCACTCGAGGCGGGCTACGCGAGCTGGGCGGCATTCAAGGTCGCCATGGCCAATGAGCCTGCGCAGACCAGCTCCACCTCGCCGGCACTGCGACTCACGCGCGCGGTGCCCGTGATCTCCGTTGCCAACGTGGAAGCGGCGGCCGGGTTCTTCAAAAACACGCTCGGTTTCTCAATTGACTTCCTGCATGGGGAGCCACCGTTCTATGGCTCCGTGTCGCGCGACGGCGCGTGCGTACATCTCAAGTTCGTGCACGAGCCCGTGCTGACCGTGGGGGCGCAAGATCGTGACGGATTCATCGTTGCCTTCATCCAGGTTGAGAACGTGAAGGCCCTCTACGCTGAATACCTCGCCGCGGGTGCGGGGTTCGACCAGAAGCTCAAGAAGCAAGCCTGGGGAGGACGCGACTTCATCGTCCGCGATCCTGACGGCAACGGACTCTGTTTCGCCGGTCGAACCTAGGATGGTTATCGCCTCTCTCGTGGTTCGACCCCGGCGTCGGCCGCCTTTCGCAGATCAATCGCCGGATTGCGGTTGAAGAAGTTGTGCGGCCGGAGCTTGAACGAGTGCCAGATCGTCGGCATCACCGGCAGATCTTCCGCGCGGGTGAGATGGTGCATGCCGATGTTCACCCAGACGACGATGTCCTGGTTGCGGATGGGCCGGTCGCGCGCCGTCCAGGCTGCGAGTCCGTCGCTGCCGTCGCTCTGAAACATGTATTCTCCGCCGGCGTACCGCTCGGACGGCGTGTACGGCGTCACCCACAAATCGTGCTGCAAGAACCCGGCGCGCTTCGCCGGCCAGTCCCCGGGATCCAGGAGCAGCCGTGCGTGATTGGCAAAGGCGATCTCGTACGACACGTCATTGCCGACCGCGTTCTTGCGTGCCTCGTTGATGACCCGGAATTTAGCCGGTGCGTGCCCCGTACCAAGTCCGGCCGCTTTCTCCGTGTCTGCGATCACCGGTTCGACTACGTAGAGACTGCGCCTGGGCGAACCCGCGGGGAGCGTCACCGGCCGGTAACTGTCCCGGTCGAAACTGTTCCGCGGGCCGTCGACGTCGAGGTCGAGGCGGAAATTGAAGTAGTGATCGTGATTGACGGCAACGAGGTTCGGGGCGACGAGCGTGCCGTACCGCGTATCTGACGCGGCCGTGCTGTCCGTCATCGTCCGGGTTGCGACGCCTTTGACGCTGTCGATGCCGGTCGCGCCGACCCGCACGTCGATCTCGGCCGCATCGTTGAACACCCAGTCGAACAGGTAGTCGTAGTTCCCGACGGCCGCGGCCATGCGGACGACGAGCTCGACGTTCGGCCGGCCTTCGTAGGTCTGATTGAGCGGCTCGGCATGCCGCCAGATCGGATCGCCGCTGGCGCGCTCGAAAATACACAGGGCATTTGGCGTGGTGATGGGCTCGCCCTTGTCGTCGCCGAACGTGGCCGTCAGAAACACAGAGGTCGCGGGACAATCCACGCCCGGCTCGAGCGGCGTGGCCATCGTGCCGGCGCCGTACTCGCCGGTGTCGAAGTAGGTCCGCGAGTACCAGCCGTAGTCGGCATCCATGTACGGGACGAACATCTCGGAAAGGTAGCCCTGGTAGAGCACCGGACGCAGCGTGTCGCCGTCCTGCCAGCGCGCGACGGAGATCACGGTGCCGACCCGGCCGTCGATGCGGGCATGGAACCGCCAGTTGCCCCAGCTGATCTCATTGCCGGTCACGGTGAAATTCGACCCCTGCGGCTGCTGCATCACCGTCGGCTTGCGCGCCGGCCGCAGCGCGCCCGCCGCGGCCTCGGTGAAGTTCTGCTCGATGTCGGTCATCGGCACCGGGCCCGCGTCGGCGACGCTCAATACCTTGCGTTCGCGCAGATCGACCGTGGCGTAGAGCCGTTCGATCGGCCAGCCCCACATATTCGTCGTCGTTCGGCGAAGGTCGTAGCAGCCGACTTTGACGACGCGCTTGCCGGTGTGCTCAGGAATCGCAAAATACCCGGCGGTGATCGGCGAACAGAAGATCTTGTTCGGGTCGGTGATGCCGCGACGCGAGAGCGCCGCCCGGAACTCCGGGTGCGTGAGCACGACCTTCGCCACCTCGAACTCACTCGCCATCACCGGCGGCTCGACGCCCTTGCGCTCGACAACCGAGAGCACGCGCCCGGCGGAGAGATCGGCGACGACCTCGAACACGGCCGCCGGCGTCATCGCGATCAGCCGGGCCTGGCGCGGCAGCACCTGCCCTGGCCGCCAGTCAATGACCGCGGCTTTCGCCGGCTCGTTGAGGAGGATCGACGCGAACTGCGCCGCCGCCAAACGCCCATCCATCCGGGTGATGCGCGCGGCGGCGCGAACCTCGTCAGCCGTGAGCGGATCGAGCGGATGGGCCGACGCGAGCGCCGGTACAACAATGATGCCGAAGGCGAGCGCAAGGCCCGTCAGATGTCGTTGCAACATGGGAGGCGACATACTACCTTGCGCGACCACGTTGAGTGTCCTGATGGAACTTCACCCGGTCGCTGGCGTATATTGCTAGCATTGTATGTTTTCATTTGCGCACCGGGGCCGCGCTGACTGATGCGCGAGACCCTCGGCGAGTTCGAGCAGATGGTCCTGCTCGCCATCCTCCATCTCGGTGAGGACGTCTATGGCGTCCCGATCGTCGACGAGATCGCGCGGCGGACGGGTCGCGAAGTCGCGCCTGCTGCGGTCTACGTCACGCTTCGGCGTCTGGAAGAGAAGGGGCTGCTGGCGTCGTGGATGGGTGCGTCCACCGGTGAGCGTGGCGGCAAGGCGCGACGGCACGTGAGAGTGACTCGAGCCGGTCTCGAGAGTTTGCGCGCGTCACGAAAAGCGCTCGACAGCATGTGGCGCGGCCTCGACATCGATCTGCGAGGTGCGCGATGACGCCAGCCGCGGGCGGGGACCGCTCCAACCCTCCGCGCCTCGCGCAGGCGCTCGTCGAGCGTGTTCTGCCAGCCGACGTCCGTGAATCGATCGCCGGGGATCTGGACGAATTCTTTCAGCGGGATTGCCGCACGCACGGTCCTGGCCGCGCGCGGCTGCGATATTGGCGACATGCGACCGCGTTGACGATCCGTTTCGCGATCGAACGCGGCCGGGACTGGCGCACCCAACTCATGCACACACGAATCTCGTGGATGGACCTGAAACTCGGCCTGCGGATGCTGGTGAAGTATCCGGGATTGACGATTGCCGGGGGGCTGGCGATCGCGATTGCGATCGGCCTTGGCGCCGGATGGTACGACGTCACCCGCGATTTCTTTCGTCCCACCATCCCGCTCCCCGAAGGCGACCGCATCGTCGAGATCGAAATGCGCAATCCGCGCATCGTCGGTGATGAGCGGCGGTTGCTGCACGACTTCATGATCTGGCGACAGGAGCTCAAATCGGTGGAAGAGCTCGGCGCCTATCGCACACTCGAGCGATTGCTGTCGGTGGGGCGGGCGAATCCCGAACCGGTGACGGTGGCCGAGATTTCGGCATCGGCCTTTCAACTCGTGCGGGTCCCTCCGATTCTCGGCCGTCCCTTGATCGAAGCCGACGAAGCCCCGGGTGCACCGGCGGTGGTCGTGCTCGGGTATCACGTCTGGCAGCAGCGATTCGGCGGACGCGCTGATGTGATCGGGCAGAACGTTCAACTCGGGCGCGCGACGAGCACGGTCGTCGGCGTGATGCCGGAAGGCTTCGCGTTTCCGATCAACCATCGCATGTGGGTACCGTTGTCGCTTCGACCCAGCGGCTATGCGCCGCTCGAAGGTGCGCCGGTGCGAATTTTCGGCCGCATCGCGAAAGGCGCCACGCAGAAGTACGCCAACGAGGAAGTCACCGCCATCACCGACCGCGTCCGCGCAGCGTCACTGCAGACCCACGAGTACCTGCGGCCGCGCGTGCTTGCGTATGGCGGTGAAGCACCTGGCGACCGCGCGTCGATCATCGAACTCGTCGTCCGCCATGGTCCCATTCTGCTGGTGCTGTTCGTCGCGTGCATGAACGTCGGGACGCTGATTTACGCGAGAACGGCGACCCGCGAATGGGAGATCGCCCTCCGCTGCGGGCTTGGTGCGAACCGCATGCGCATCATCACCCAACTGTTCATCGAGGCGCTGGTTCTTGCCGGCGTCTCGGCGGCGATTGGTGTGGCTGCGGCGCACTGGGCCGTGACGTGGGGCGTGACGGCGTACTACTCGAGCCTGAGCGGCGGCCCGCCGTTCTGGATTGAACCGGGATTGAAGCCGGCGACGATCGTGTATGCGATCGTCCTCGCCATCACCGGTGCGGCGATCCTCGGCGTGCTGCCCGCGATCAAAGCCACCGGCATCAACGTGCAGGCGCAACTCCGGAGCGTGGGCGCGGGATCGACGCTGCGCTTTGGCGGGGTGTGGACGACGGCGATGATCGCGCAGGTCGCGGTGACCGTGATTTGTATCCCGCCGGCCATGGGCATCGGGGAAGAAGCCTGGCGCGATCGCCGGATCCGGGCGCAATTTCCCGGACATGAATACCTGGCCGTGCGCATCGGTCTCGATCAGGACATGACGACCGGCGAATCGGACGCCGAATTCGCCGTGCGGGCGACTGCCACCTACGCCGAGCTCGAACGGCGACTCGGGCAGGAAGCCGGCGTCACTGCGGTCACGTTCGCCGAACAGCTTCCAGGCATGTTTGGCGACGTGCGTCGTGCGGAATTCGACGCGGCGGCAGGATCTCAGCCGATTCCGATACCCAATCTCTGGACCTCGACGGTCGCGCCCACGTTCTTCGCCGCGTTCGATCGCCCGATCGTGGCCGGACGCGGCTTCACCGAGGGAGATTTGTCGGGCGCCGCGCGTAACGTGATCGTGAATGAGGCGTTCGCGCGCCGTTTCATGACTGGCGGAAGTCCCGTGGGCCGTCGCGTTCGATACGCGATCGCGGACGCGGCGGCACCCGAAGAGTGGCTGGACATCGTCGGCGTGGTGCGCGACATCGGGACCTCGCCCACGGATCTGGGTGAAGCGCCGTTCGTATTTCACGCGGCGCGGCCGCGCACGATGTCGCCGCTGACCATGGGCATCCGTGTCCGCACCGATCCTTCGTCCTTCTCCGAGCGCGTCCGCGCCATTGCTTCGACCGTCGATCAAGGCGTGCGGCTCGAAGAGATGCGGCGGCTCGATGATTGGACGTGGCGTATCGACCTGCCATCGATGGTCTCGGCGTCGGCGCTTGCCGGTGTCGTGGCCCTTGGGCTGTTTCTGTCTGCGGCGGGAATCTTCTCGCTCATGTCGGTGACGGTGGCGCGGCGGACCCGCGAGATCGGCTTGCGGTCGGCCCTCGGTGCCAGTACCGGGCGGCTGCTCGTGGGGATCTTCTCGCGCGCCGTCCTCCTCGTCTCTGCCGGCATCGTTGCCGGAAATCTCTTCATCCTGGTCGCCGTGTGGATGGGGGGCGAGGCGGGGATGTCGTTCGTGCTGAACGCCCTGATGCGCACATCGGCGGTGATGCTCGTCGTGGGACTGCTCGCGTGCGTTGAGCCCGCACGCCGGGCGCTGACGATCGATCCCACGACAGCGCTACGAGACGGCTGAGCGTTCCCAGCAGTTTTTCAGTCTTTCCTGAGGCCTCCCTCACGACTCGTCCCTCCCCGCGCGCGTACTGTGAGCCTCGGAGGTTGTCATGAAGAACGCGCTGGCGATCGTCTCGGTGACGCTGCTGAGCACTGGGTGCTCGCCAATGCTGTATTCCGGGTACGCCAGGCCGCCCGCGACCGCGCCCTTCGGCTCACCGACGGCCATCGGGCCGCTTCCGATCGGGCGCTGGGACAACGTGATGCGCCTTCCGCATGGATCGATCATTGACGTGCTGACGCCGGACGGCACACCGAATGTCGGACCGATCCAGTCGGCCACTGGCAGTACGGTGACGATCCAGGTCGATGGTCACGACGTCGAGATCGATCGCGTCAATGTCATCCGGGTCGATCTCGTCGATTTGCCCGGATCGGAAGTGCAGGCCGCTGCGAGAACCGGCGCGCGCGGCGCGCTCCTCGGCGCCGGCGCCATGGCGCTGGTGGGATTCGTGATCGGTGGCTCGGCCTGGCCGCCGCCAGGCGCGCTCATTCGCGCCGGTGTGGCGGGCGGCGCAGTCTCGGGCGTCCAGTCCTCCCTGACGAATCGCCAGGGTCGGATGATCTATCTGGCTCCCGAGCGCTACCGCTTGTATCCCGCCGTTCCGTACGCCACGCCGCCAGGCCGTGACCCGGGGTCAGATGGCGGTGAGGATGAGCCTGGGGTTCAGCGCGGCGCCCCGGCGACCGTCCCCGCGCCCGCTACGCGAGGTCGCATCGTTCCTCTCAGTCTGCCGAGCCCCGCATCGAGACCAAAGCGCTGACTCGGCCACGTCGAAGCCAAGCGGTGTCGCGGAGCCGGTCAACGCGACGCACCCGGTTCAATTCTGCCGCAGCGCCTCGGTCGGTTGAACGCGCAGCGCCCGGCGCGCCGGTGCGGCGCAGGCCAGCACGCCCACCACCGCCATGATGACGGACGTGATCACCGAAGAGACAACGAGAGATGCGGTCAGGCTATCGGAGCGCCACGCCAGCAACAGGATGAGGCTGTTGCCTGCGAGGATGCCGCCGCCGAGCTGACGAGCGGCACGGGCGAAAACCGTGCGCAGCACGCGACCGGAGCTGGCGCCGAGTGCGACACGAATGCCGATCTCGCGGGTGCGACGCTGCACCGCTACGGCCATGAGCGCGTACAGGCCGGCAGCGGAAAAGGTCAGCGCTACGGGCAGGATGCTTCCGACGACAACGCTGCCCAGTAGCTGCGAATTCTCCTCCTGTGCGACGACCTCTTCGAGGGTGACGATATCCCGGAGCTGCAGTCCCGCATCGACCTGTCCCGCCAGCGCGGCGACACGGGGCGCAAGCGGCGCCGCGCGGCCGGCGGCGCGCACCACGACGGTCACCGGGTCGAGCTCCGCCGCGGAGGCGGCGCGATAGAGATAGGTATCGCCTTCGGCGGGAGCCATCCCGCGATCGGTGACCACGCCGACGATCTCGAGCCAGGGGCCTGGCTCGCGCTCGCCGTCTCGCGGAAGCGTGCGGACCCGGGCACCGACCGGATTCCGGCCAACCGCCTGCATGAACGACTCGTTGACCACGGACGGCCGGTTCGTCGCCCCGGCGTCGGCGGCCAGCAAGCCGCGGCCGGCGACGATTCGAGAGTCGAAGGCCTCGTGGTAGCCGGCACCGACAGTCGCCATCGCGAATCCGCCCTCGTAATTGCCATGCAGGCGCTCCGGAGCTGCGCCGTCCTGCTCCATTTCGAGCGCCACCCACTGCGGCTGCGCGCCCGGCAGGCGATCGCTGAAGGTCACCTGCGTCACACCGGGCTCCTCACGCAACCGGCCAGCGAGTGCTTCGTATGCCAGCGCGCGACGCACGGCGATCTGCCCATCGTCGGGCACACCGGGCTCGCCGGCCAGCGCTTCGTCATTCACGCTGAGCCGGAAGGTCAGGTAGCGCTCCGTGGGAAACTCCGCCCACTTCGACTTCTCCTGCAGCGAGTTGGTGTAAATGCCCACCACGGCGGGTACGAACAGCAGGGTGCACGCCACCTGCCCGCCGATGATGAGCGACCAGATGCCGCCGAACTTCATCGTCCCGCCAACGCCCGTGA
>Ga0207701_10008486_pt1 | contig 10148 bp, 8 predicted proteins | sample KBSSwiSSwithPhiX_FD_184294 | JGI IMG/M metagenome (GOLD analysis project Ga0207701, IMG submission 184294) | Switchgrass rhizosphere bulk soil microbial communities from Kellogg Biological Station, Michigan, USA, with PhiX - S5 (SPAdes) (version 2) | ecosystem: Environmental > Terrestrial > Soil...
TCTGGACGGCCTGCTTCGCTCCCTTGATAGTGACTTTGTTGAAAAGCACCGTCGCGGGCTTCGTCAGAAGGTTGGGCGCCACGACCGCCAGCAAGGAAGTGAATCCATCCTTGTTGTTCACGAGCGAGTTCGCAAACGCCGTCTCGGCCGGCGAGCCCCGCGGACCAATGATGAGATCAACGTGCGCCACTTCGTTGCCGTCGCCGACGAGCGCCTCACCGACCATCATGCGTTCAATCTTTGCCATCATTCTCACTATTCCCTGTATTAGGTGGACACGACGCCCAGCGCCGCCGCAGCTGGAACAAGACCGGCGCCACAGTCACGTCGCCCCGCACAGATTACGCTCGCCTCCGCGAAATCAGTAGAGCCAACGCAATCTCGAATGACAGTGCCAGGGGCCGATCCCAAGAAGGTTGATGCCCCACATGAAGGCAACGTTCGCCCCCCGGAACATGAGCGCCTCCCGTCGTCGCGCGACCGTTGAGGTCACCGACGGTATACGAAGCCGTCACTCAATTTTGGAACGCGCACTGGCGCCTCTCAAATCGCATGACTTCGATGTCACCCAGCCGTTCGATCGGATGTGCTGAGGCTGCTGTAGAAGACCGCGGCCCTAACCTCCGATGTAATGCATCTCGACACGATCGGACCGGTCCTTCCATGTCTGCCCGGATCGCGATTCAGAGTACCTATCGCTACGGATGGACCAGATCCCACGAATATGATCCAGTAGGCTTTCATCGTCAGTGTTCTGCTCATTCGCGACTGACGCCGCAGCCCTGAGACGACTGCGGAGGTCGTAGCCCGACTGAGCAAAGAGGCAGGTAAAGATCTTCCCATCGGCGGAGAGCCGGGCCCGGCAGCAGTTTCCACAGAACGGTTGGGTCACGCTGGAAATGAAGCCCACCTCGCCTCTTCCGTCAAGATAACGCCAACGTTCCGCCGTTTCACCGACCTGGGTCGACTCGACGGGCTCGATCGGGAACTTCTCCTGCAACCGCCGAACAAGTTCTCGCGAGGAGATCACCCTGTCCATCCTCCAGTCATTGCTGTGCCCGACATCCATGAACTCGATGAAGCGGAGAACTGCCAATGAACCGTAGTGGTCCCTGAAATATTCGGCCATCGCAATGACCTGGCTGTCGTTCTCGCCGCGCTTCACCACCATGTTGACCTTGACTGGCCCAAACCCCCAGCGGATGGCCTCGTCGATTCCCGCGAGAACATCGGCCACGGGGAAACCGACGTCGTTCATCGCCTGAAATACGCGATCGTCGAGCGCATCGAGACTCACGGTGACGCGTTTCAGACCGGATCGCCGCAATGCGAACGCCTTCTTGGCAAGGAGTGAACCGTTGGTGGTCAGAGCGATATCTACTTCATCTCCGTCGGTGCCGCGCAACTTGGCGAGCAGCTCAATGATGTCCGGCAGTTCCTTGCGAAGAAGCGGCTCGCCTCCAGTAAGACGAATCTTCCTGACGCCGAGATTCACGAACGCAGTTGCGACGCGACCGATCTCCGCAACGCTCAGCAGGTTGCTCTTCTGCAGGAACTTGTAGTCTTTCCCGAAGACGCTGCTCGGCATGCAATAGGAACAGCGGAAGTTGCACTGGTCGATCACCGAAATGCGCAGGTCTTTGAGCGGTCTATTGACGGCATCAATCGCCGCCCCGTCGACTCTTTCCGGTCCGGCGAGCCTGGGTACCAACGACAGGGACCGCGGCTCGAGCACGATTGGAACGACCCGAGTCCTTGGTGCGATCGCTGTCGTCCTGTTCATTTTTTAAGCTGCCGCCCTCTCAGCCACATCGGTCGCCGCGAGCATCTCGCTCACACTCACGAGCTTCTCCGCAACCTTCTTCCGCTCTCGCCCCCTGTCGAGTTCCACCTGTTCGATACTCAGCCAGTCGGCAAAAGAAACCACCCGCTGCTGGCGTTGGCCGAGATACTCTGTCAAAGCGTTGCGCCCTGGCCTGGCGGCCTCTAGCATCGGCAGATCCTCGATGAGGCGCGCGACCGTGTCGACGCTACACGCGCGGTTCGTTCCGATGATTCCGGTCGGGCCACGCTTGATCCAGCCTGAGGTGTAAAGCCGCGGGAATCGCTGACCGGAGGCGTCCACCACGCGGCCGTCCTTGTTTCGGATCACCCCACGCTTGTCATCGAAAGGAACGCCAGGCATCTCCTTGCCTCGATAGCCGACGCTTCGGAAGAGGAGCCCGGACGGCCGGACAACCCGCTCACCAGTCGCTCTCGCGACTTGATTCAGCGCATCGCCTTCCAGCCTCTGTCGCTCAAGGGTCACGGCCCGAAGACGGTGGTCTCCACTCAGTGAAACCGGCGTTTGAAGGAAGTCCAAGTAGAGAGGGCGTCGACCATCAAGCGGCTTCTCTGCGAAGCCCTTCAAGATCTCAAAGTTCTTCTTTGCGTTCGCAAGATTGGGATTGTTGAGCTCTTCCAGGCTTGCAGCGTTGAGCTCCAGATCCTTCGGGTCGATGACCGGCTGCCAGCCTTCCAGGGTACCGAGCTCGCGCAGTTCCTTGGAAGTGAACTTGGCCTGCACGGGACCCCGGCGCCCGACGAGGTGAATCTCCCTGACGCGAGACCCTGCGAGCGCGTCCAGCGCATGCTCGGCGATGTCGGTCCCTCGCAACTCATCCACCGACTTCGACAAGATTCGGCACACGTCGATCGCGACATTGCCTTGTCCGACAACGGTCACGATTTCCTGAGAAAGATCGAAGTGGTAGGAAGCGCAATCCGGGTGCCCGTTGTACCAGCCGACGAAATCGCGTGCGGCGTGGACTCCTTCGAGTTCCTCGCCCTCGATGTTCAACCTCTGGTCTCCACTTGCGCCGGTGGAAACCACCACCCCGTGGTACATCTCGGTCAACTGGTGGATCGATATATCGATCCCGAGAGTGACGTTGCCGAAGTACCGTACTCGACTGTCTCTCGCGATGCCTTGGAAAACCGCCGTTACGGACTTGAGCTTGGCATGGTCCGGGGCTACACCGAAGCGCACCAATCCATACGGGACGGGCAGACGCTCGATGATGTCTACCTCTACCGTCAGTCGCGACTGGAGCAGCGCCTCCGCCGCGTAGAAGCCGCTCGGGCCGCTGCCCACCACAGCGACTTTCAGGGGATTGCCTGCCGTTCCCAGCTCGGCCCTGGTGAAGTCAAGCATTTCAGTATCCGAGTTCGCTGCGTCGCGCATCGGCCCCATTTAGCGGAGGCAGTTTTCCGGAGACCACTGGATACCGCTTGGCCTCCCGTGCATTGATTTCGATCCAATGCTGTTGTTCCGGCTCCAGGTCGATACTCTCCACGATGGCATGAACAGGACAGGCGGGAATGCAGGCGCTGCAGTCGATACACACCTCTGGATCGATGTATGCACGCTCGTCACTGAGATGGAAACACGCGACCGGGCAGGTCGTCACGCAATCCGTATAACGGCAGCTATTGCAATTGTCGGTTACAACGTGCGGCATATTAAACCTTCTTCACATTAACAAGGTTGTCGGAGAAAGTCCCGGCCTGGCCGAGGTTGGAATGGCGGGGCGGCGTGGTCGAATTCACGGCAGTACCGCTTCGGGTCAGCCCGGGCCAATGCCCCACATTCGTCATCAATATTCCCTCGGACACGTCCTCGCTGATCTCGGCACGCGCGTCGAAGGACCCGCGGTTGTTGTAGACGTGTACGTAGTCTCCGGCTTCTATATGTCTTGTCGCCGCATCGATCGGATGAATGACAAGCAGTTGCTCACCCTGACGGCGTTGCTGCGTGAGCTCGTTGCCATATTGGGTATTCAGAAATGCGTGCGGCTTCGGCGAAACGAGACTCAAGGGAAAATCGGCCGATGAAGTCGCCCCCATGGCGTCCACGGGAGGAATGTAATTGGGGACCGGGTCGACATATGTCCGGGGCTGCATCCCTTCATACCCCGAACGCCAGACGGGCACAACGAAGTTTCCCGCTTCGGCAGCACTGGAAGCAAACTCACATTTTCCGGAAGGCGTCTTGAAGTTCCCCTTCGCATGAGGGGCCCGAACGTCCGGCGCGCCGACATTCAGTCGCATGTATCCTCGTTGCTTGAGCTTGTCGAGCGTGATGCCTTCCATTTGCGGCGCGCTCCAGTCGTAGGAGCGCAGGAGCATCTCGTCCAATGGCAAAGACCAATATTCGTCATCAAAACCCATCGCGCGAGCCAACCTGCGGAACATTTCAATGTTCGGCACGCACTCGCCTGGCGGCCGAATGGCAGGCTGGTTCAGCATCATGTAAAGATGACCCCATGTGACCATCAAGTCATACTGCTCTGCCTGCATGGCCGCTGGGAGCAGGATGTCGGCATACTTGGCGGTGTCGGTAACAAAAAGCTCGCTCACCACGGTGAATAGATCTTCGCGCTCAAGTCCGGATACGACCTGGCCTGCCGCCGGCGCCTGAGAGACGGGATTCGAGTTGTAGACGAAGAGCGACTTGATCGGCGGATCCAGCGGGAGCAGGCCCGTCAGAGCCGGACCAAGATCGAGCTCGTTGATCACCCGCGTGCCCGGCCGGATCCAATCCGGCCGGCACATGAAGTCGAGCTTGAAGGGAAATTCCCAGATGGGCATCTCAACCGCCCCGCCGCCGACATGCCTCCATGCCCCCACGAGCGCCGGCAGTGCGCTGATGGCGCGGATGGCATCCCCTCCGCCCGGGCTGCGCTCGACGGAAACGCCCTCGCGAATGGCCGAGGGCTGCACCGTCGCATACTCTCGCGCCAACTGGATCAGGTCTTGCGGCGCGACGCCGGAGATCTGTTGGACACGATCCGGCGGAAACTCGGCAGCGCGCTTCGCCAACTGATCGAAGCCGAGCGTGTACTTCTGGACATAGTCGGCATCGAACAAATTCTCTTGGATGATGATATTCATCATGCCAAGCGCCAGCGCCGCATCGGTTCCCGGCTTGATGCGGATATGCCAGTCCGCCTGCTTCGCGGTCCGTGTTCTCACCGGATCGATCACCACGACCTTGGCACCGTTCGCCCTTGCCTTCATGATGAAGGGCCATGCGTGCAGATTTGTGTTGAGCATGTTCATGCCCCACACAATGATGTACTTCGCGTACTCGAGACTCTCGACGTCCAACCCCCCGGTGGGGCCGACCGTCATGATCCAGGCGGTGGACGACCCGGATTCGCAGTAAGTCTTCTCTGCGACCGTCGCACCCAGACGATTGAAGAACGCATCGCCGGATGTCAGTCCGTTCAGGGTACCTTGATGTCCGAGATATGAATGCGGCACGATCGCTTCCGCGCCGTACTCTGAAATGATCTCGGTCCAACGGGTTCGAATCTCCGCGAGCGCATCTTCCCAGGTCGTTCGCTCGAACTGGCCCGAACCCTTGGGTCCGACCCGCCGCATTGGATGAAGCAACCTGTCCGGGTTGTAATGGTGCTCCGCGAAGTTCTTGAGCTTCACGCACAGGCCGCCGCGAGTCATCGGATGCTCCGGGTCACCCGTGACCTCTACAAGAACGCCGTCCTCGACGTGATAGAGGAACGCGCAGGTATCGGGACAGTCTTGCGGGCATGCGCCCCGCACTGTCCGCGTCTCGCTGAAGTGGACCGACATGTCGCTAACCTCCAGATGGATACTGTCTCGACCGCTCGACCCCTGACCGCCCTGTATGCCTAGCGAAGGTTAGTGAACCGGCAGCGACAGTGGGAGTGCCAGTTCGCTGAAAAGGCAGGGTGCCAGTGGCTCCGCTCAGGCGGAGGCGTCCGTCCCGCGCACACACCGGGCGAGCAGCCTTATGCCGGTGGTGATCTGATCCTCAGTGAGGTGCGCATAGCCGAGCAACAGACTGCGCTGGTGTCCCTCGAGGTGGTCAAATAACCACGCCGGACTATCGACAAGGGGATATATCCTCACCCCCTCCTTCATCGCCGCCATTTGCACCTTGACTGCCGAGAGAATGTCTTCCGGCAGTTTCACGAATACATGCGTGCCTGCCGCGGCGTCGGAGTGTCTTGCATCTGGAAGATAAGTCTTCATCGCGACAAGAAGCGCATCGCGGCGCTTCTCGTAGGCCTGCCTCAACCTCTTGACATGGGTCTCCCATGCACCTTCCCGCATGAACTGCGCAAGGGCAGCCTGCTCCAGCCAGGGAAGCCCGTTGTCCATGAGCGACTTGATCGTGATCGCAGGCCTGATCAAATCCCGGGGAACAACGACGTACCCCAGTCTTACCCCCGGTCCAATCGACCGTGAGAATGAATTGACATATATGACACAGCCATTCTTGTCGAGCGATTGCAGCGAAGGCAGCGGCGATCCCACATAACGGAAGTCTGAATCATAGTCGACCTCCAATACATAGGCCCCCGACCGCGCGGCCCAGTCCAGAAGTGCCAATCGCCTGTGGAGGGGCATCGTCACCCCCGTTGGAAATTGATGCGAAGGCGTGACGTAAATCAGCTTCACGCGCTCCTCGGGAAGCCTGCCCACATCAATCCCGTGTTGATCCACGGGTACCGGTATGATTCTGCTGCCGTACGTTTCGAACAGGAATGCAGCGCCGCGATAGGTCGGCGCCTCCATGACCACGGATCGTTGGGTTCCGGCGAAGAGGTGCGCAGCCAGGTCGACACCCTGCTGAAACCCGGCAACCAGGATCACCTGCTCGGCAGACACCACCATTCCTCGAGCCGGCCCCAGGTAGCTGGTGATCAGCTGGCGCAATTCCTGTGTGCCGGCCGGATCCCCATATTCCGTGATTCTCTCCGCGGCACCGCCGAGACAATCGTTGATGATCCTGCGCCAAGTAGTCCCTGGAAACAGCCGGACGGCTGACCGGCCGAACGCGAAATCAATGTTCGTGCCTCGAACGACCGGTCGGTGAAGCCCTGGCGCGCCCTTGCCCGTATACGGCAGCGGAAGATTGAGGGTCCGCAGCATTGGGCCAGACCGTGTTTCGACAGTACTGGCTTCGACGCGCAACAGCGTCTGGGGCAAGCGGCGTGACACGAACGTCCCGATGGTCGGCTCGGTGAACAGATATCCGAGGTCGACAAGGGTTTCGTAGGCTCCCGTGATCGTGTTTCTTGACACCGCCAGTTGCCGCCCCAGATCTCTGCTCGTGGGAACCGGTGTTCCCGGCTGGAGTTTTCCGCTCTCGATGAGGAAGCGCAGCTGCTCCACGATCTGCGACTGAAGAGTCGCGGCGCCGTGCGGATCGACAGTTATGGGAAGCTGCACAGTCCCTCCACTTCTCCAATGGGTCGTGCTGGTCGATTCTGCTGCGCAAGTCTCCCAATCGTCTATCGGCGTTTCAACGGCCTTCGATAGCGTGGCCCATCTCCGTCGCAGCTTGCATCAGCGTCCGACGCGTCGGACTGACCTATCGTCGGTTTACTCGACCGCCTTCACCATCTCCTCGATGACCTTCTTGGCGTCTCCGAACACCATCATCGTCTTGTCCATGTAGAACAGCTCGTTGTCCAGGCCCGCGTAGCCGGCCGCCATCGAGCGCTTGTTGACGATCACGGTCTTGGCCTTGTAGGCCTCCAGGATCGGCATGCCGTAGATCGGCGTGCCCTTGGTCAGCGCGGCCGGGTTCACCACGTCGTTGGCGCCGAGGACGATGGCCACGTCGGCCTGCGCGAACTCGCCGTTGATGTCCTCCATCTCGAACACCTGGTCGTAGGGCACCTCGGCCTCGGCCAGCAGCACGTTCATGTGCCCCGGCATGCGCCCGGCCACCGGGTGGATCGCGTACTTCACGGACACGCCCTTGTGCATCAGCTTCTCGGCCAGCTCGTTGACCGCGTGCTGCGCGCGCGCCACCGCCAGGCCGTAGCCCGGCACGATGATCACCGTCTCGGCGTTGGCCATGATGTAGGCGGCGTCGTCGGCGCTGCCGCTCTTCACGTGGCGCTGCCCCTGGTCGACGACGGCCGCGGAGGAGGCCTCGCCGCCGAAGCCACCCAGGATCACGTTGAAGAACGAGCGGTTCATCGCCTTGCACATGATGTAGCTCAGGATCGCGCCCGAGGAGCCCACCAGCGAGCCGGCGATGATCAGCATGGGGTTGTCGAGCGAGAAGCCGATGCCCGCCGCGGCCCAGCCCGAGTAGCTGTTGAGCATGCTCACCACCACCGGCATGTCGGCGCCGCCGATCGGGATGATGATCAGCACGCCCAGCACGAAGCTGAAGGCCAGCATCAGGAAGAAGGCCGCCCAGCTCTCGGTGAACATGAAGGTCAGGCCGAGCGCGATCGTGCACAGGCCGAGCACCAGGTTCAGCAGGTGCTGCCCGCCGAAGGTGACCGGCGCGCCCTGGAACAGGCGGAACTTGTACTTGCCGCTGAGCTTGCCGAAGGCGATCACCGAGCCCGAGAAGGTGATCGCGCCGATGGCCGCGCCCAGGAACAGCTCCAGCCGGTTGCCGGCCGGGATCGGGTCGCCGGGCGCGGCGATGCCGAAGGCGTGCGGCTCGGCCACCGCGGCGATGCCGATGAACACCGCCGCCAGGCCGATCATGCTGTGCATGAAGGCCACCAGCTCCGGCATCTTGGTCATCTCGACGCGCTTGGCCATCAGCGCGCCGGCCGTGCCGCCGACCAGCAGGCCGAGCAGCACCCAGGCCATGCCGGCGACGCCGCCGGTGCCGGCCATCGACGCCAGCTTGAAGATCAGCGCCGCGGTCGTGACGACCGCGATCCCCATGCCGGTCATGCCGAACAGGTTGCCGCGGATCGAGGTGGTGGGATGCGACAGGCCCTTGAGCGCCTGGATGAAGCAGACGCTGGCGACGAGGTACAGCAGCGCGACGACGTTCAGACTCATTGCCGGGCCTCCGTCGCGCCGGGGGTGCCCGCCGCGTGCTTGGGCTTGCGCTCCTTCTTCTTGAACATCTCCAGCATGCGCCTCGTGACGAGGAAGCCGCCGAACACGTTGACCGCGGCCAGCGCCACCGCCAGCACGCCCATGGTCTTGCCGAGCACGCCGTCGGTGAGCGCGGCGGCCAGCATGGCGCCGACGATCACGATCGCCGAGATCGCGTTGGTGACCGCCATCAGCGGCGTGTGCAGCGCGGGCGTGACGTCCCACACCACGTGGTAGCCGACGTAGATCGCCAGCACGAAAATGATCAGATTGATGATCGTCGGGGAGACGGCTTCCATGGCGTCCTTTCCTTCTTCCTGAGGGGTGGAGCGAGCGGAGTCAGAGCGAGCGGATCTGCTCGATGCGGTTGCCCTCGCCGAGCAGCACCACCGTGGGCTTGTGGTCCAGCGCCTGCGCCTCCGAGTAGGGCGCGTAGGTGCAGATGATCAGCAGGTCGCCGACCTGCGCCTTGCGGGCCGCCGCGCCGTTCAGCGCGATGGCGCCCGAGCCGCGCGGCGCCTTGATCGCGTAGGTCGAGAAGCGCTCGCCGTTGTTGACGTTGTAGAGCTCGATGCGCTCGTACTCGCGCATGTCGGCCGCCTCGAGCAGCGCCTCGTCGATCCCGCAGCTGCCCTCGTAGTGCAGGTCGGCCCCGGTCACGGTCGCGCGGTGGAGCTTGGCGCGCAGCATCACGCGGTTCATTGGCGGGTCACCTGTCCGTCGCGGGCCACCAGGCAGGCCACCACGATGTCGTCGTCCATCGGCACCTGCAGCTCGCCTTCCTTGGTCAGCACCAGCTTCAGGAAGTCCAGCACGTTGCGCGCGTACAGCGCGCTCGAGTCGGCCGCCACCAGCGCCGGCAGGTTGGTCTCGCCGATCAGGGTCACGTTGTGCTTGAGCACGGTGCGGCCCGGCTCGGTGAGCGGGCAGTTGCCGCCATTGGCGGCGGCCAGGTCGACGATCACCGAGCCCGGCTTCATCGCCTGCACCATCTCCTCGGTCACGAGCACCGGTGCGGGCCGGCCCGGAATCAGCGCCGTCGTGATGACGATGTCTGCCGCGGCGATGCGCTTGGCGACCTCGACCTTCTGGCGCGCCAGCCAGCTCTCGGGCATCGGCCGCGCGTAGCCGCCCACGCCCTCGGCGGCTTCCTTCTCCTCGGCCGTCTCGTAGGGCACCTCGATGAACTTGGCGCCCAGCGACTCGACCTGCTCCTTCACGCTCGGGCGCACGTCGCTCGCCTCGATCACGGCGCCGAG
>Ga0207701_10008488_pt1 | contig 10145 bp, 12 predicted proteins | sample KBSSwiSSwithPhiX_FD_184294 | JGI IMG/M metagenome (GOLD analysis project Ga0207701, IMG submission 184294) | Switchgrass rhizosphere bulk soil microbial communities from Kellogg Biological Station, Michigan, USA, with PhiX - S5 (SPAdes) (version 2) | ecosystem: Environmental > Terrestrial >...
GATGTGACGGCCGAGCAGCGTTCGTTTGCCAAGCGGCTTAATTTTGGTGTGGTGTACGGGCTCGGTGCTTCGCGGTTCGCGATGATGACCGGGCTGTCGCTGACCGATGCCGAGAATACTATGCGCCGATATTTCGCGACCTATCCGCGTATGGACGAATGGCTGCGTATGCGTGCTAAAGACGTGCTTACCGAACGGCTGGCCCGCACAGCCTCTGGCCGAATGGCACGCATCAATTTTGTCGAGGGCGATAACTCATCAATTGGCGCGGCTCAGCGTTACGCCAAGAACATGCCCATACAGGGCACCTCCGCCGACATTCTTAAACGCGCTCTCAGGCTGCTGCACGACGATATTCGCGAAACCTCGGCACAACTCATCAACATCGTCCACGACGAGATCGTTGTCGAGTGCGACGCGGCCGACGCCGATGCAACTGCCAGCACCCTCGAATCGGCCATGACCCGTGCCGGCGAGCAGTTCGTCCGTACCGTTCCCATCAAAGCCGATGTCCGCATTGCTGATGAGTGGTGTAAGTAGGGCCGTCCTTTCCTGTCAGAACCGGGAGCGATAGCGATTGGGTTCTTAATTCTTTAACCAGAGTAGAATCAAACAAGTCATCAGCTTTTAACGCGAAAGGCCCGTTCGTAAAGTTTCACATCGCTCAGTACATGCGTTACAAGAACCCAGTCGCTACCGCTCCCGGTTCTGACAAGCCGCAGTCACCGCTGCAAGTCCTGACCACTAACAGCTGCCGTTTTGTTTAACACTTTTCCCTAAAATCTGACTTATTCAGGCAAAAGTTACGAAATGCCGGTGTTTACTAATGACGGCCGTTTATTGAACGACTATATCGGCATTTTAACGGTTCTAACGGTGTTACTAAGCGGGGAACGGTGTCGCTACGATGATAACGGTGCGGAAGGGTCTGTAACGGTGCTGCGTAGTCTGGAACTTTGCCGGCGGGTCGTGGCCGGTGTTTCAGCTCCTGGAACAGTGCACCCCGGACCTGCGGCCGTATCTCCCGCTTTTTACACCGTTACAAAGGCTGTAATGTCGGCGAAGACTCTTCGGCACCGTTACGAGGGTTAAAATTTTAAAGAATTTCAGGGGTGTTTAACACAGGGAAGTGCCAGTTGTTAGTGGTCAGTCGTCAGTGTCGGAAGAGCGGACGGGAAGCCTGCGTTCCAGTCGATTTGCACTCTGCACTCCGCAATCCGCACTGACAGGGGTATTATGTTTGAACATCTATGAAGACCCTCTACCTGCTGCGTCATGCCAAATCGAGTTGGGACGATACGTCGCTGTCTGATTTTCAGCGGCCGTTGAACGCTCGCGGTAATCGCACCGCTCCTTTTATGGGCGAGCTGATCAAAAAGCGAAAGCTTAGGGCTGAGATCATCGTCAGTTCTCCCGCCGAGCGTGCAAAGGAAACAGCCGTCCTGGTAAAGGAAGCCGCGGACATGCCTGCCGAGATCGTTTTTGACCGCCGGATCTATGAGGCAAGCTCTAACAGACTTCGCAAGGTAGTGGCCGACCTGAAAAATAAATATGCCTCTGCCATGCTCGTCGGCCACAATCCGGGTATTGAGGGATTTGTTTATAACCTGACCGGCCGGGTGGAACCCATGCCCACTGCGGCGCTGGCCATAATCGAGCTCGACATCGATAGTTGGCAAGATCTCCATGACAATTGCGGGCAAGTCGTTTCCGTTATCCGTCCGAAAGAGGAGTTGGCGAAGTAGAAAGACCGGAATTCCCAGATTTAACCCTTTCGTAACATTCTGTTAAGACGGCGTTAAACCCGGTCGCATAGACTGTCGCACAACGGCTGGTAATTCATTACAATTTAAACAATCGCTATGCAGCAAACGATCCTGATCGTCGAGGATGACGCGGACATCGCCGAGGGTCTGCACTACAACCTGAAACGCGAAGGGTTTCGGACCGTTATTGCCGAGTCCGGCGAAAAGGGGTTGCGCCTCGCTCTGGACGAAAAGAACCCTCCGTCGCTGGTCCTTCTCGACCTGATGCTGCCCGGCATGACTGGGATGGAGCTATGCCGCCGACTGCGAAAAGAGACTCAGACGGAACAAACACCCGTCATTATGCTCACGGCAAGAGCGGCCGAGGGCGACAAGATCCTCGGGCTCGAGACAGGAGCCGACGATTACATAGTTAAACCTTTCTCTATAAAAGAGGTCATTGCCCGTGTCCGTGCAGTTTTGCGGCGTGTCGAGAAAGATACCGTTCCCCGCTACGCCGATACGCGTCTCGCCGTTGATTTTGCCGATATGCGGGTGACATGCGATGACCGGTCCGTCCGGCTTACGCGCAAAGAGTTTGCCCTTTTGGAACATCTCATCGCAAACTCGGGCCGCGTGGCGTCGCGGCAGCAGCTGCTCGACAATGTTTGGGGATATAGTTACTTTGGCGACACGCGAACGCTCGATGTGCACATTCGCCGCCTGCGCCAAAAGCTCGACGAGTGCGGCGGGTGCATTGAAACAGTCGTGGGCGTGGGTTATCGTTTTATCGGATGCAATTAAGTGAGACGTTACCTGCCTCAACTGCGGATCTGTCCGGGCCCGCAGCGTCACGGACGGTTCTGCAAAAGATACTCGATACAACGCGCGAAGCGGTGATAGTGACAGATGCCGATCTGCGCATCGCCCATTCCAATATGCCCGCGGCTGTTGCGTTTGGGCGCGACAACCTCGAGATCGAGGGCCGGCGTCTTAGCGAGATCATTCGAGATCTCGATCTGCACGAGGCGTTTCGAAAGGCGATCGTCTCTCACCGTTCGGACGATGTCCGACTGGAATTGCCCACTGCCGAAAATCGCAAATTCGACGTTCATGTTGCACCCATCGAATTAGATGGATCGGATCTGGCCATCGGTTTCTTTTACGAAACCACCCAGATCGACCGGCTTGAATCAGTTCGACAGGAATTCCTTTCAAATATCTCGCACGAGCTTCGCACGCCCCTGACGTCGATCCTGGCGTTTGTCGAGACTCTCGAAGACGGCGGCATCGACGACAAAGAAAATAATCTCAGGTTTCTCGAGGTCATACGCCGCAACTCGGAACGCATGCACAGCCTGATCGCGGACATTCTGGAATTGTCGCTGATCGAATCGGGCAATGTCTCGGTAGATATTCGCGAGGTCCGGCTGTCGTCCGCGGTGCAGGACGTTTTGAATTCGCTTTCAGCAAAAGCCGCCGAACGCGAAATAACATTGGTAAATCAAGTACCCGCCGAGGCTGTAATATTGGCTGACGTAGTGCGTCTCGAGCAGATGCTTGTAAATTTGATCGATAATGCGATCAAATTTAACCGGCTGGGCGGTATAGTAACAGTGGAACTCGAGATTGCCGGCGGGCGTGACCGTATTGCGGTGACCGATACGGGCGAAGGTATTTTGCCGGAGCACCTAAAGCGAATTTTCGAACGTTTTTACCGGGCAGACCGTGCCCGCTCGCGCGAGGTAGGCGGGACCGGACTCGGCCTGGCTATCGTCAAACATCTCGCTCGCCTGCATGGCGGCGAGGTGTCGGTAAATTCGGCCCTCGGCTCGGGAACCACGTTCACTATTGACCTTCCTGCCAGGTAACCCCAATTGGAAACGATTTTAATTCTCGGTTCGAGCGGCCCTGTGATATCATAGAGGCATAACTTGACACTTCCCCGAACGGAACGAACCCGAAAGTCGACCTCTATTCGGTCCTCTTTCTAATGAGGCTGATCATGCCGCTCAAAGTCGGTGAAAAGGTGGCCTACCCCAACCAGGGCGTTTGCCTGGTCGAAGAGTTCAAACAATGCACCATCGGCGGTCGGCTGATGAGGGGTTACTCTCTCCGCGTTCAAAACGACAATTCGACGATATTTGTGCCCGAGGAAAATGCTGGCAGCGTTGGCATTCGCCCGCTCATTAGTTCATCACAGTGCGAACAACTGATAGATAAGCTCTCAGAGGATTTTGAGCCGGTTTCCTGCGATTGGAAGACGCGCTCGCGCGAGTTTAGCGAACGGCTGCGAAGCGGCGATGTGTTTCAAGCGGCCGAGGTGTTTAAGATGCTCACATTCCTGAGCCATGAAAAGAAACTCTCGTTTCGCGAACAAACGCTGTTGGAAAAATCCAAATTCCTGATCCTGTCGGAAATTAAGAACGCCTATACAAAAAAACGCCCTCCGGTCGAGGACGACATTATAGGCATGGTCGAATCTGCTTGTTCAAAGCACGTCTTTACCCAGCCCAAGGTCATGTCAGTGGCAGTCCACTGATTCCTTTTATAATTTTTTGTAGTTTGCCCGAACGACGGTCTTAATATTGCCGCGTACGTGGAAATCACCCTCGATCTCGACCTTTAGCGGATCGCAGGCTTCGACAAAATCCTCGAGGATAATATTAATGACATGCTCGTGGAACACCTTGATGTTCCTAAACGAGTTGATGTACATTTTTAGGCTTTTTAGCTCGATACAGCGGCGGTTTGGCACGTACCGCAGGCGGATAATTGCAAAGTCAGGAAAGTCGGAAAAGGGACAGATCGCCGTAAATTCCGGTATTTCAAAATCGATCCAGATCTCGCTGCCCGGGTATTCGTACGAGAAGGCGTCGAGCGGTGCGAGGTCCATCTCTTCGCGAGGCGTCGAACGAATGTCGAGGCCCTGTATGTTCATGCCCGCCGGCCCGTTGTTATCTAACATATCGATGTTTTCGCGTTCCCATTTTACGGACACTCGCCAAATTATTGACCCCGTTCGACTGCAGTTTGACCAGGAGATTCACGAACACGTGGGCAGTGGCAAAGGCGTCCGCGCTGGCACGGTGATGGTTGACCAGGTCAATTGAGTAATGTTCAGCAACCGTCTTAAGTTTGTGATTTAGAATATCAGGCAGCAGCTTTCGCGACAGCAGTACCGTACACAAACACGGATTTACCAAGCGGTAGCTGCCAAAAACTCTTCCGATCTCGTGGTTTAAAAAGCGCATGTCAAAGCCCGAGTTGTGAGCGACCAATATCGAGTCACCAATAAATTCAAGAAAATCATTGGCCACATCCGCAAACAGCGGGGCGTCCGCAACCATCTCATCGGTAATTCCGGTCAATTGGGAAATAAATCGAGGTATAGGTGTCTCAGGATTTACGAGTGTTTGGAATTCGTCCGTCACTTCACCGTTTCGCACGCGCCATGCCCCAATTTCGGTTATCCGGCAGGGCGGTGATTTCGCACCGGTCGTTTCCAGGTCAAAGACCACAAACTCTGTTTCCGACAACTCCCGTTGATCAAAAAGGTCGTCTGCAAGCTCAACATGATCACCGTTCATTCTGAGCCGCGGGTCGCGTTCCACCAGATCGCCTACCAGCATTTTGGCCAAGTGCGGATCAGGTTTCCTGATCTTCATGACAAAATCCACGACGCTAACAGCCGACGCTCTGCCGCCGAACGAACGCAGCAGAGCGATCGTTTCGGTTATTAGCAATGACTCTGGAATTAAGTTAGGATACGGTGTCATCTGTACTAGATTTTAGCGGAAGATCACCAAACCGCAAGCAATTCCCATCATGAACGACGTTTTGACGCATTTTAGAGAGGCTAAGGCTTTGCTCGACGGGCATTTTGTTTTGTCCAGCGGTCTGCACAGCCCGCAGTACCTTCAGTGCGCGTTGGCGTTGAGGCATCCGGGTGATGCGGCACAATTTGGACAGGCGATGGCCCGGCATTTTACGGGTCAGGAGATTGACACGGTAGCTTCACCCGCCATCGGCGGTATTATTATCGGTTTTGCGGTCGCTCAAGCTTTAAGTGTTCCGTTCATTTGGACGGAACGCGAGAATGGAGTGATGACCTTGCGGCGGGGATTTTCGGTTGCCGACGGAGAAAAGATCCTGGTTGTCGAGGATGTCATAACTACAGGGGGGTCGACACGTGAGTGCATTAAAGCGTTAGAGGATCGGGGTGCTCAGGTCGTCGCGGGAGCATCGATCGTAGACAGGTCAGACGGTCAAGCCGATGTCGGCGTGCCCCGCGTGTCGCTCGTTACTTTAGCTGTCCCAACTTACTCTGCCGATCAGTGTCCGCTCTGCGAGCGAGGCATTGCGATAACAAAGCCGGGAAGCAGGCAATGAATGAACTATAAATTGCTGATCCAATACGACGGGACCGACTTCCACGGCTGGCAAGTGCAGGAAAATGACCGGACAATTCAGGGCGAATTGGAACGGGTGATCGGAATGTTGGCAGATACAGACGTAAGTGTCGTCGGATCGGGCCGTACCGATGCCGGTGTACATGCCGAGGGTCAGGTTGCCAATGTTCATCTCGGCGGCAAGTTCACTCCGGAAAGACTTAGGCACGCGATCAACGGCAATCTCTGGCGGGACATCAGGATCATGAATGCCGAAAAGATATCGGACGATTTTCACTCGCGCTTTTCGGCAAAAAAGAAAACGTATATCTACCGCATCGTTAACGCGCCAGTGATGTCGCCTTTCTGGCGTCGGTACGCCCATCACGAAGCGCGTCCGCTCGATGTTGGGCGTATGAATGAAGCGGCCCGGCTTTTTCTCGGCGAACATGATTGGACAGCGTTTGCGTCGTCAAAGTCAGATGGTGAGAGCCGGGTAAGAAGCGTTCTGGACTTTACGGTCGAATCACGCTGGGATGACGTCGCCCGGGGAGCCATGATAGAACTTCGAATTACGGCACACGGATTTCTGCGGTATATGGTGCGGTCTATTGCCGGTACTATGCTCGAGGTCGGGCGAGGCGAAAAGGACGCCGATACTATTCAAACAGCAATCGTTACGGGAGACCGGAGTTTGGCGGGACAGACGGCGCCCGCGCACGGATTGACACTTCTGCGGGTGGATTACGACTGATCCTTATGATCGTTTATCACATAGTTTTGCCGGAGGACTGGGCAACATTTACAGGCGATCTTTACAGTGCGGCAAGCCTCGAGACCGAAGGGTTTATTCATTGCAGCTTTGCGGAACAGCTCGATGCGGTTGTTGAGCGGTACTATTCCGAAGCACCATCGATGATTGTTCTCCAAATAGAAACGGACCGGCTGATATCGCGCATGATCAAAGAACCATCGACCAATAACGAGATCTATCCGCACATCTACGGCCCCGTAAACCGGGGCGCGATTGTTTCTGCGACGGAAAGGCCCGTGAAGCTGGCCAACTAAGCTGTTACCCGGATCGCTTGTATTTAGAATGTTCGAGACTTTCGATGGAATCGTAAAGAGCGGAAGCGAAGAAGCCCGTCTTTTAGGCACGATCGATCCGGGGCGCCTTCCCAGACATGTGGCCGTCATCATGGACGGAAACGGCCGGTGGGCAAAAATGCGAGGCAAGCCACGCATCTTTGGACATCGTGCAGGTGCGGATTCTGTTAGAGCGATCATCGATACTTGCCGGCGATTGGAGATCGCAGCCGTTACTTTATACGCGTTCTCGACCGAGAACTGGAAGCGGCCGAGGAACGAGATCTCTGGATTGATGTCCATGCTAAAGCGGTACATTCGTAAGGACCTGAGAGAGGTACACGCAAACAACATAAGATTTCAGGCGATCGGAAACATTGCCGGCCTTTCAGCCGATGTACAGGCCGAGATCGGCAGGGCGATGGAAATAACGCTCGCGAACGACGGCATGGTAATGAGTGTTGCCCTAAACTATGGTGGACGAGCCGAGATCGTTGAGGCATGCAAAAGGGCAGCAAAAAACAAACTCGAGATCGGTGATCCGATAGAAGATCTTACAGAGAATGACATTGAACAGAACTTGTACACTCGGGGCCTGCCGGAGGTTGATCTTTTGATCCGGACCAGTGGCGAATTTCGCATCTCCAATTTCCTGCTGTGGCAGCTTGCTTACAGCGAGATATATGTGACTCCAACGTTGTTTCCCGATTTTCGTCGGCCGCAGATATTTGAAGCGATCATCGAATACCAAAAACGCGAGCGGCGTTTCGGAGATGTTAAATGAAGACGAGGATCCTGACGGCCGTCGTCGCTCTGCCGATAATCATTACGTCGATCGTCCTGCCGGCGTATTATCCGCAGACAGTTTGGTTGTTTGTAGCCATAGCGGCTTTTGCACTCGCCGCAGGATTGTTCGAGTTTTATTCCCTAACCAAAAAGTTAGAGTTAAAGGCCGATGCCTCGATGGGCTATGTTGGTGCGATAGCGCTTTTCATTGGATTCGTGTTTGATGCGCCAGCTAAAGCACCTGACATTCTGCTCGCTACGCTTGCCGGCTTTGTGATAGTTCTGCTTGCGATACAGACCTTTAGATTCCAAAAAGACTTTTCGAAAATGCTTACCGGTGCCGGCGTGACTTTGCTAGGAGTGATCTACATTGCTTTTCTTGGCGGATTTCTCGTCGCAACGCGAATGGGGTTTGAGAACTCATTAAACCTTTCGACTCACCTTTTAGGTTTCTTTTTTCTCGTTACCTTCGGCTCTGATGCCGGAGCGTATTTCGCCGGACGCGCCTTGGGCAAACACAAACTCGCCCCTTCGATCTCGCCTGGCAAAACTGTCGAGGGATTGGTCGGCGGCGTCGCGGCCGCGGCTGGCTGTGCAGCGTTGGCCACTTGGTGGTTCTTTCATGAGCTGCCATATCAATGGTCTTTGCCGCTTGCGTGCGTTTTAGCGGTAGCCGGGGTATTCGGCGATCTATGCGAGAGCGCGATGAAAAGAGGTGCGAAAACCAAAGATGCGGCGTCTATCCTGCCCGGCCATGGGGGCTTTCTCGACAGGTTGGATAGTTTGCTATTCGGAGCGCCTATCCTGTATTATTTTGCTCGGTTTTATTTTTAGATGAACGTCTTTATATTTGGCGACAATAATTGACTGGCGAGTACGTTAACCGTTTAGCGTGCCGCCTTTCGTTTGTCTCAGATCGAAAGGCGTTTTTATTTTTATGTTGGACATATTGGGAAATTTGGAAAGGACAAACACCTGCGGCGAGCTGCGTATCAGCGACGTGGGTGAACGTGTTGTCTTAATGGGATGGGTCGCAAAAAAGCGCGACTTTGGCATTTTGACGTTTGTGGACCTACGTGACCGCGACGGCCTAACACAGATAGTTTTGAATGAAGAAGATGCCGGTGATGCTCATTCAAAAGCCAAAAACCTGCGCGGCGAGTTTGTCATCGCCGTCAAAGGAACTGTTGTTGAACGCGAAGGGACGCACAATGCGAAACTCGCGACGGGTGATATCGAGGTCCATGCCGACGAGATCCTGATATTGAACGAATCAAAGGTCCCGCCGTTCCAACTCGAGGTAGCCGGTTCCGAGAACCTGGCGGACGAATCTACTCGTCTCAAATACCGGTACCTGGACCTCAGACGCCCGCAGCTGCAGCTAAACATTCGAACGCGTGCAAAGGCGGTGGCGGCGATCCGCGAGTATTTTGACACCCGGGGTTTTGTCGAGATCGAGACTCCGATCCTGCTTAAGTCCACGCCTGAGGGGGCGAGGGACTTTATTGTCCCGTCGCGTATTCATGCTGGTAAATTCTTTGCATTGCCACAGTCGCCGCAGATCCTTAAGCAGATCACGATGATCGCGGGCTTTGACAAGTATTATCAGATCGCCCGCTGCTTTCGCGACGAGGACCTCAGGGCCGACCGACAGCCTGAGTTTACGCAGCTCGACATGGAGATGTCGTTTGCCAATCAGGAAATCGCTTACCGTGAGATGCAGGGCATGTTTAATCACGTGTTCAAACTCATCGATATTGATCTGCCTGCTGAATGGCCGCGAATGACCTACGCCGAAGCGATGCGGCGGTACGGTTCCGACAAACCCGACCTGCGGTTTGAGATGGAGCTCGTCGATCTGAGCAATAACCTTCGCGGGACCGATTTCGCTCCGTTTGCAAATATGTTGGAAAGCAACGGCGAGATCAAATGCCTGATCGTCAAAGGCAAAGCCGACTATTCGCGGAAGCAACTCGATGAACTGCAGGAGTTTGCTAAAAGGTATGGGGCGGGTGCTCTGGCTTGGATAAAACTTGGGCAGGACGGAACAACGTCATCCCTGTTAAAGGTGCTCGGTGAAGAGAAGGTCGCCGAGCTCGCGTCCGCTGCCGGAGCCACAAAGGGGGACGCCGTTTTG
>Ga0207701_10008489_pt1 | contig 10145 bp, 10 predicted proteins | sample KBSSwiSSwithPhiX_FD_184294 | JGI IMG/M metagenome (GOLD analysis project Ga0207701, IMG submission 184294) | Switchgrass rhizosphere bulk soil microbial communities from Kellogg Biological Station, Michigan, USA, with PhiX - S5 (SPAdes) (version 2) | ecosystem: Environmental > Terrestrial >...
ACCGACTCCCCTCTCCCCAATTGCATGTCACCCGCATTGAGCACAATCGACTGTCCGCCAAGCTCAAGCATCGCCGCTTCGAAGGAGACGCGCGTCCGCGTCGAGGGCTTCTCGAAGATCATAGCCAGCACCAGACCTGGTTTCATTCCCGCCGGCTTCTTCTTGCCGCGCTTCTTCAACTTCGCCGCATGATCGAGGATCGAACGCAAATTCTTGCGGTCTAAAGAATCGATATCGAGGAAATGATTTGGGGTCATGGGATCGGCCAGATCTTTAGGGTCAGACTTTAGAGGCGCCGTTCTTGAGCGCGACGCAGGCGGCATCGATATTGGCGATAGCCAAATCGATCTCCGGCTCATCGACGATGAGCGGCGGCAGCAGACGGACGACATTGTCGCCGGCTGCCACTGCGAGGATGCCTCGCGTGCGCAGGTATGCGACGAAGGCGCGGCTGTCGGACTTCAGCTTGATGCCAAGCATCAGCCCAAGGCCCCGAACGCTATCGAACAATTGATCGTGGTTGGGGATCATCTGCTCCAGCGCCGCGCGCAGCCGGTCGCTGGTTGAACGGACCTGCGCTAGGAACTCGTCATTGGCGACGATGTCGAACACCGCCTGCCCCGCGGCCATGGCGAGCGGATTGCCGCCATAGGTGGAGCCGTGGGTTCCGACGACCATGCCGGCCGCCGCTTTCTCGCTCGCCAGACAGGCGCCAAGCGGGAAGCCGCCGCCGATGCCCTTGGCCGAAGCCATGATGTCGGGCGTGACGCCGAAATGCTGGTAGGCGTAAAGCTGGCCGCTGCGCGCGACGCCGCACTGGACCTCGTCGAAGACCAGCATAAGGTCGTTTTCGTCGCACAGGTCGCGCAGGCCCTGCAGGAACGCCTTGCTCGCGGGACGGATGCCGCCCTCGCCTTGCACCGGCTCGACCAGGAAGCCAGCCGTATTTTCATCCATTGCCGCCTTGGCCGCTTCCAGATTGTCGAACTCCACGACCTTGAAGCCGGGCAGCAGGGGCGCGAAACCGTCGATCATCTTGGGCTGATCGGTGGCACTGATCGTCGCCATGGTGCGGCCGTGGAACGCATTCTTGAACGTAATCAGCATATGCTTGTGCGCATTGCCCTTGGCGTAATGGTAACGGCGCGCGGTCTTGATCGCGCATTCGACCGCTTCGACGCCGGAATTGGTGAAGAACACGGTATCGGCGAAGGTCAGGTCGACCAGGCGCTGGGCGAACGCCTCGCCTTGCGGGCTGCCATAGAGGTTGGAGACGTGCATCAACGTCGCCGCCTGGTCCTGGATCGCCTTGGTCACATGGGGATGGCCGTGGCCCAGGATGTTGACCGCGATGCCGGACGCGAAATCCAGGTACTTTTCGCCTTGCTCGCCATACAAATAGGCGCCGTCGCCCCTCACCGGCCGTACTTCCGAACGCGGATACACAGGCATGAGCGGCGTGATGGCCATTTGGCGAATTTCCCTTCCCGGCTGAAATGCAAAAGGCGGCCTCGTGGCCGCCTCGGCGGCTATAGCGAGGGGGACCCCAAAGCGAAAGGGGCGCTCCGTCGCCGGAACGCCCCTCCCTTACGCTTCACCGGAGGCAACGGCCTCAAAGCTTAGTCGCGGTCACGACCCTGGTCGTCTTCCCAGCGGTCGTTGCGGCCGTCGCGGTCGCGATCCGACCAGTTGCTGCTCCAGCGGTTGCCGTCACGAGCGTCGCGGAACAACCGCTGCTCAAGGTTGGCAAGCCGGACTTCGACCGCACGCGCCTCGCCGCGGTTCAGGCCGTTGCGGCCGGAACGATTGAGTCGGCGCTCGAGGTCGCGGCTGTCGTCCATCATCCGGGCCGCTTCGCGGTTGCTAAGGATGTTGCGACGGTCGAGGTTGCGGATCTGGTACTGCAGCCGGTCGATGCGGACCTGCAGGTTGCGGACCTGGCCGTAGTTGTAAGCGTTGCCGTAGAGCGGCGGCGCATATTGCGCGGCGGCAGGCACGGCCGCAGTCAGCGCGGCGGTGGCGACAGCGGCGGAAATCAAGAACTTACGCATATTCACTCTCCTACTAGAGCGTTGATGCGCTTGTTCTGGACCCTTTGACTTGTTCGGTTGCTGAATGCGCTCGTTATCTGCCGTTCACCGAAGTAAATGGCCAAGTCTTTGTGTTTGTTCGTTATTTGATATTCAGCTAGCTGACGCCAGCAATATTGGAAGCCACTGATCGGTCCGGCTGAACGCGACTCGTTAGAATCCCCTAAGTGATTCGCCTCAGTTCTTGATCTTCCAGCCGCTCCGCAGCAGCGCGTAGCACAGCCCCCACAACACCAGGTTCATTGCCAGCAGCCCGAGGCCTCCAACGATGATCGGCGAGTCCGTCACGCCCAGGAAGCCGTAGCGGAAGCCCGAGATCACGTAGAAAAAGGGATTGAGGTGGCTGATGGCGCGAAAGGTCGGAGCCAGCTGCTCGACCGAATAGAAGGTGCCGCTCAGCAGTGACAAGGGCGCGACGACGAAGTTGGTGATCATGGCAGCATGGTCGAATTTCTCCGCCCAGATCGACGTCAGCACGCCAAGGAAGGCAAGCAGCAGCCCGCCCATCAGGCCGAACCAGATGGCCGCCAGAGGATGCCGTACCTCGACCGACACTCCCGGCCATAACGCCATGGCCAGCCACACGGCACCGCCGACCAGGAACGCCCGAGTCACCGCTGCGCCGACCAGCCCGGCGATCAGTTCGCCGGTCGACAATGGCGGCATCAGATAATCGACGATCGTCCCCTGGATCTTCCCGACCAGCAGGGAGAAGGAGGAGTTGGCGAAGCTGTTCTGAAGCATCGCCATGACGATCAGGCCCGGCGCCAGGAAGTCGGCGAAGGGATGGCCAAGCACGACCCTGCCGCTTCGTCCCATCGCGACCGTGAAGATGATCAGGTAGAGCATCGTCGTGACCGCCGGCCCCCAGACGGTTTGCAGCTGCACCTTGAAGAAGCGCCGCACCTCCTTGATATAGAGGGTCTTGAGCCCTCCCCAATTGACGCCACGCAGGCTCGCCTCGCCCGGCTTGGTCCGGACCCAGGGAATTTGCGAGGAAGAGGAGGGCTGGTCGTTCACGTGAGCTTCGCCTATCGGCTCGCGCGGCGGCCCGCAACTTTTGGGTTTGGAGTTTCTCTACCGATGTCCTGGACTGAAGAACGGATCGAGCGATTGAAATCGATGTGGGCGGAAGGCTCCACTGCCAGTCAGATCGCTGACGAGCTGGGTGGAGTCAGCCGTAATGCTGTCATCGGCAAGGCCCACCGCCTTGGCCTCGAATCGCGTCCATCGCCGGTGAAGCCGGGCGAAGAAAAGGAAACGCCGAAGAAGGCCGCGAAGGCCGCCGCTCCGAAGGCAGCCAAGCCAATCAAGAGCGAAGCGCCGGCCGCTGCCGCCCACGCCGCAGACGTCGCTCCGGGCGACGCACCGGACGGGGACGGCCCCAATTTGGCTCCCCGCGCGCCGCAACCGCAGCGCTCGGCAAACCCGGACTCAACACTTCAGTATCGCTCGGTCGGTCCCGGCGGCTTCATCCGCCAGGGCCCGGGCGATACGCAAGCTCCGATCCCGCCGGCGCCCCCGCGCCGCCTGGTTCCTGCCAAGCCGAGCGCCGAGGTGGCCGACAAGACCAGTCTGCTCGACCTCAACGACCGGATTTGCCGCTGGCCTATCGGTCATCCCGGTGAGCCCGATTTCCATTTCTGCGGCCAACAGGCGAACCCGGGCTTCCCTTATTGCGTGAATCATTGCGGCGTCGCCTACCAGGCTCAGCTGCCACGCCGCGACCGTCGCCCGCCGCCGCCGCTGCCATTCGGCGGTCCGCGAGTCCGCTAGGCTTTCAGGAAGTTCCGCATTTCACGTTGGATGACGGGCCAGGCCGGCTCGTCGCCCAGCGGGACATGATTAGCGCTGTCGAATTCCATGAACCGCGCGCCGATCACTCCGTCTGCTACCTGAATGCCCGCCGCGACCGGCGCATTGCCGTCCTTGTCGGCATGCATGACCAGCGTCGAGGCCATAATTCTGGCGAGTTCGTCCCGAACGTCGATCCGTGAAGCGAGCTCGATCATCGGCTCCATGTTCTTGACCGGCCCAAGGGTCGTGATGTGCTGGTTGTGCCAATCGATCAATTCCTGGCTGGCCGACGGGAAATAAAGTGTGATGAACATCTCGCCGAGCAGGCTGCGGCGGAAGCTCGGCCGCTGGCGATTCATCTCCAGCAGGCTTTCGCGATAGGCGATCTCTTCCGGGTCGGCGCGCACCCGCCAACCGGCCGCGAAGCTGTTGACGAGCATCAGCTTGCGCACCCGTTTCGGGTTCCGGGCGGCAAACGCGATGGCGATCGCCGCGCCGTGCGAAATCCCCAGCAGGTCGCATTGCTCGATCCCCGCTTCGTCGGCGACGGCCTCCAAATCCGATACCAAATGGTCGAAGGAAAAACCCGGCAGGTCCCAGTCGGACTTGCCAAATCCGCGCATGTCCATCCGAACCAGCCGATGCTCTTCTGCTCCGGCTGCAATCCAGTGACCGTAGACCGGGCTCGTCCAGTCATGCTCCAGGTGGGTCATCCAATTGGGTGCCTTCAGCAGCGGAAAGCCCGTTCCGCACTCGGCGAAGGCCAGCCGGGCCCCGTCGTGCGCCCGGCACGACCGTATAACGTCCTCGGGCGCGCGCCGGATATGAGCCGGCGCCGGCTTGTCGCCTTCGGCAAGAAAGTCGCGGACCGCCGCCGTAAACTCCGGCCACGCGGGTTCGCTGTCGACGAGGATGTGATTGCTGCCCTCCAGCGGCACGAATTGCGCGCCCTTTATGCTGGCCGCGAGATGCTCGCCGGCGGCAAACGGCACGACTTGGTCATCGCGCGAATGTGCGATGAGGGTCGGTGCGGTCACCTGATCGAGCAGATGACGCACATCGATCCTGGACAACACGCGCTGGATCTTGAGGCTGTTCTCGGTCGACGCGCTGATTCGCTGGACCTCGGTGAACCAGTCCGCCTGCTCCGGCGATGCCCCAGGGATGTAGAGGTTGGTGAACAACTGGCGATAGGCGGGATTGTCCGCTCCCCATCCGGTCTCCGTCAAGGTCAGCATTGCCTCGCGCCTTGCTACTTCCTCCGGCTTTCCGCGGGTTGCCCAGCCCTGGGCGTAGCCGCCGTAGAGGATCAGGCGCCGGACCCGCTCGGGATGGCGAACCGCATAAGCGATCGCCACCGCTGCTCCCTGGCTGATTCCCAGCAAATCGAACCGCTCGACGCCCGCCGCATCGACGACGCAGGCCAAATCGTCGACGAAGGCCTCAAAGCTGATCTCCGGCGTGTTCCAGTCCGAAAGGCCGTTAGCACGCTCGTCGTAGCGTATCAGGCAGTGGCCATCGATGAATTCGCGCATCCAGTGCCGCCACAATGGGCTGCGCCAGTCATGTTCAAGGTGGTTGAGCCAGTTTGCGGTCTTCACCAGTGGTGGGCCATCCCCGACCGCGGACCAGGCGAGACGGGTTCCATCGTGGGCTGAAGTATAGCGAACCTCTTGTTCCGGCAGGTCGGACGGCCGCTCGCTCGCCGCGGCTTCCTCCTCGGCGTCGACGCGCCGTCGCCAGGTCGCGGGCGGCTCACCGAACTCGCGCTTGAAGGCCCGGTTGAAAGCGGCTTCGCTGTTGAAACCGACGGCATAGGCAATGTTGGCCGTGTTATGCCGACCGTCGCGAAGCATGTTGGCGGCCATGCGCATCCGCCATTGCGCGCAATAGCGCATCGGCGGCTCGCCGAGCAGTTCGACGAACCGCTCACCCAAAACTGTGCGCGAGACGCCGGCTTCACGGGCCAGCTGCTCGATATTCAAGTCTTCGGCATAGCGTGCATGAATGATCGCCAGCGCCCTCGACACGGCGGGGTCGGCCAGGCCCTTGATCCAGCCCTTCGCCCCGGCCGGCAGCTTTTCGATATAGTCGCGGACGGCCTGGGTCAGGAAAAGCTCGGCGAGCCGGGCTACCACGTCCTGCGAGGGCCGCTCCTCGGCCAGGAAGCGCATCGAGCTGTCGAGCCACTCCTCCTGGCCCGAAGCTATGTCGAGTGTCAGGAGCGGTGGAAGTGCCTCAAGCAATGGGTGGGCGCTGTTCGCCGAAGTCCCGAGGAAGCCGCACCACACCTCTGTATGCGCGCCCGTGCTGCCGGTCTCGACCCGGTGGACTCCTTCCTTGGTAACCCAGGCAATGTCGTCGATCTCGGCGGGCTTGAGGCCCAGACGGCTTCCCAGCAGGTGCGGATCATTGCGCGGCAGGATGACGACTTCGCCGGCCCGAACCTGGACAGGCGGCATACCGTCGACTTCGACCACTGCCTGGCCCGAGCGGACGTAATGATAGCTGATGAGCTTGTCCGGCTGGGGAAAGAAGGGGGCGCAGTGCTGCGGCGTGAACTCGGCGTGGACGCAAAAGTCACCTGATAATTGCGCGTCGATGACCACGCCGCCGGTCAGGCGAAGCGAACTGAGAATGTCCGTCAGAACGTCCATACGAGAAGGCCCGCGCCGGCGATCCGGCGTTTCGGTCAATTTATCCGGCGGCGCAATCATTTTGGCAAATGCCGGCCTGCCCTAAAGACACTGGGTCACTTTCGCAGGACGAAACCCGACTTCGGCAAGCAGTGCTTTCGAAGAAGGGAGTTTGCGTCCTTCGAGACTCGCAAAGGGGAATGAAATGAAAGACGCCGCAACCAGGAAGATGCGCCAGGCATATATGGGCATCTTGTTCGCTTTTCTGTCGGCCTTCTCGGCAGCAGCCACCGCTGTCGTGCCGCTGATCATCCACGCCTAAAGAAATTCGGAGATAGATTAATGTATCACGACTTTAATTACGAAGCGACGCTGGCATCGTCCTTGCGCGCCGCCTGGAAGCTCGACGACGTCCTCGCCGAGGACCAGGAACTGGATTTCGCACGCGATTTCATGCCGGACTATCTTGTTCGCACCAACGAGCTCGACATGCTGAGCCCCGCCGAACAGCGCGTGCTGAACCAGATTGCGGGCAACACCTACCTGCATATCTTCGGCGTCGTCGAAGAGTTCATCCTGCCGTTCCTGATGGACCATGCGCGTGAGGTGCTACGCGAGGACGATTATCGCGTCCGCGCTTTGCTGAACTTTGCGGCTGAAGAAGCCAAGCACATCCACCTGTTCAAGCGCTTCGCGGCCGCGTTCAATCGCGGCTTCCCGGTGGATTGCCAGGTGATCGGCCCATCGGAAGCGATCGGCGCGGAAGTCCTGAAGCATGACCCGCTGGCGGTCGCGCTCGTCATCCTGATGATCGAGTGGATGACCCAGCAGCATTACCTGGGCAGCATCCGCGACGACAGCGACATCGACCCGCTCTTCAAGAGCCTGATGAAGCATCACTGGATGGAAGAAGCCCAGCACGCGAAGATCGACACGCTGATCGTCGAGGCGCTGGTGGAGGGTAAGACGGAAGCCGATATCCAGGCTGCGATGGACGACTTCTTCGCGATCGGCGCTTTCCTCGACGGCGGACTGGCCACGCAGACCGCTTTCAATCTCGACGCGCTGGAGAGGATGATCGGCCGCAAGCTGGAGAATCGCGAGCTGGTCGAACAGCAGCAGCACCAGGCTGCCCGCTGGACCTTCGTCGGTTCCGGCATGGTCCACCAGCGCTTCCGTGAAATCCTCGGCTCGATCTCGCCGGCGGCACTTGCCCGCATCGACGACGCAGCACCGACTTTTGCCTGAACAACAACCACTCAACGACAAGGGATTTTGACATGTTGAACTTCGTTTCCAATCCGCACACCAACGGTCTCGACCTCGGCGCCCTCGGCGAAATGGTGGAAGCCATCGAGAAGGATGCGAGCCTGGCGCAGGCCGGCTTCGCCGTAACCACGCGCTGGTCGGGCCAGACCCGCAGCGAGACTGTTGTCGAAAGCTACAGCCTCGGCGGCAAGCGTATCGAGCGCCAGCATCGCATCGTCGCCGACGAACCGTGCGAGCTGCTCGGCACCGACAGCGCGCCGAACCCGCAGGAGTTGCTCATGGCGGCGATCAACGCCTGCATGACGGTCGGCTATGTCGCCAACGCCTCGCTACGCGGCATCCGCCTCGACTCCGTCGAGATCCGCATGCGCGGCACGCTCGACCTGCGCGGCTTCCTCGGCCTCAGCGACGACGTGCCGCCGGGCTATGAGAATGTCGACTATGATGTGACCATCAAGGGAGACGGTACCCCCGAGGCATTCGAGGAAATCCACCAGGCGGTGATGAAGACCTCGCCCAACTACTTCAACCTCAGCCGGCCCGTTCGCATGAACGGCACCCTCCACGTCGGCTGACGACTAGCGGCGTCGCATCTCCCCAGATGCGGCGCCGCCCTTCTTCCAAGGATGTATTCATGACGGACGTTTCCGTGATCAATCCGAACAAGGCCCTTTGGGAAAAGGGCGATTTCACCCGGATCGCCGAAACCATGCGCCAAAGCGGGCAGGAACTGGTCGATACGCTCGGCATCCGGCCGGGCATGAAGGTGCTCGACCTCGGTTGCGGCGACGGTACCACGGCCGTGCCTGCTGCCGAATATGGTGCCAGCGTGCTCGGCATCGACATCGCCGAAAACCTGGTCGCCGCCGGCAACGACCGAGCCAAACTGGCGGGGCTCGAGAACTTGCGCTTCCAACAGGGCGACGCTTCCAACCTTGCCGATATCGAGGACGAAAGCTTCGGGCTCGTGGTCAGCATCTTTGGCGCCATGTTCGCGCCGCGGCCCAACGACGTGGCCAAGGAGATTGTCCGAGTTACCCGCCCTGGCGGCCGGATCGTCATGGGCAACTGGATTCCAGGCGATCCCACCCTGGTCGCGCAGATCCTGAAGATCAGTGCCGCCTTCACGCCGCCGCCGCCGCCCGGATTCGTCAGCCCCATGACCTGGGGCGACGAGGAGATTGTCCGCCAGCGCTTCGCCGCCGCCGGCATCGACTCCGACGACGTGCGGTTCGAGAAGAATAGCTGGTTCTTCCGCGACGACGGCCCGCCTGAGCATCTTTTCGAGATTTTCCGCGACTATTACGGGCCGACGATGAACGCTTTCGCCGCCGCGGCGAAGGACGGGCGCGAAGCCGAGCTCGATGCACAACTGCGTGAACTGTTCGTGGCGCAGAACCGCGGCGGTGAGCGCACGGAGATACCGGCTACCTTCCTTAAAATAACCGTCGAAAAGCGGTAGAACGAATCTCTGGAGGCAGAACCATGACCAATTCAGGCATCAAGGGGTCCGGAACGGGCGTGTTCGCGTTTGGAATCCTGAGCTACGGCGTGTTCTTCGCCGTCTTCCTCTACTCGATCGGCTTCATCGGCGGTTTCTTCACGCCGACGACGCTCGATGGCGTTGCAACTCGCCCCATGGGTGAGGCGCTGGCCGTCGATATCGGCTTGCTCGGCCTTTTCGCAGTCCAGCACAGCGTGATGGCCCGCCCGGCGTTCAAGCGCTGGTGGACGCGCATCGTCCCCGAAGCCGCCGAGCGAAGTGTCTATGTGCTGCTGAGCTCGCTCGCGCTCGTTGCCATGTTCTATTTCTGGCAGCCGATTGGCGGGATTATCTGGGATGCGCCGGACGGGCTCGCCCGCAATACCGTCATCACCATCTACCTGCTCGGCTGGGTGCTGCTGCTCTATTCCACGTTCCTGATCGACCATTTCGACCTGTTCGGGCTGCGTCAGTCGTGGAACCGGTTGAAGGGCAATGCCTACACGCCGCCGAAATTCTACACGCCGAGCCTGTATCGCATTGTCCGCCACCCGCTTTATGTCGGCTGGCTGACCATTTTCTGGGCGGCGCCGACGATGACCGTCGCCCATCTGGTCTTTGCGCTGGCGACGACCGCCTATATCCTCATCGCCATCCAGCTGGAGGAGCACGATCTCGTCGATGCCTTTGGCGAAACCTACGTCGACTATCGCCGCAAGACGCCGATGCTCCTGCCTCGCCTGTGGCGCCGCCGCGAGCAGCCAGGGACGGCTGCCAAGGCCTGACCACCAAGCGCGGCCGAAACGAGAAGGGCTCCGGTTGATCCGGGGCCCCTTTTCTTTGTCGAACACCCCCATCCGCTTGTCGAAC
>Ga0207701_10008490_pt1 | contig 10145 bp, 8 predicted proteins | sample KBSSwiSSwithPhiX_FD_184294 | JGI IMG/M metagenome (GOLD analysis project Ga0207701, IMG submission 184294) | Switchgrass rhizosphere bulk soil microbial communities from Kellogg Biological Station, Michigan, USA, with PhiX - S5 (SPAdes) (version 2) | ecosystem: Environmental > Terrestrial > Soil...
CGACGAACGCCAGCGGCCGACCCATGCTCGCGGTTTGCCCACCTATTCGTTCACCACGACGCCGCAAGGTTTGGCTGAAGTGACAACAGAGCTGCAAGAGCTGGGCACGAACGTTGAAGGACCGGGAAAAAACACCTATCCATTTACTGATAAGTGCCTTTTCTTTTTTGATCCGGCTGGCAATCACTACGCGGTTTACACACCAAGCGCTCCGACTAAAAACGTAAATGACGCCATTGGCCGCATGACTGGAGTCGGCTATATCGAGCTCGAAGCTCCCGATGTAGCGGCTTCGATCCAATTTTACACCACGGTTTTGGGCTTTGAATTGATGAACCGCTCGGAAGACACGCGGCAAGCCACGCTCAAGATGGCTAGCGGCCAGATTTTGCTCCTGACTCAAGCACCCTTCTCGTCCAAGGGACTCGTCATGAGCCGCAAAGTACCCGGACCGCATATCGCTTTTTACGTTCCGGCTGCGAACTGGAGCGCCGCGCTATCGCGGTTGGAGCAGTTGGGCATCGCCAATGGCGACCGCGGTGCGGCCAAGGAGCGCCACGATGGCCAAGGCGGCACGTACATGGACGATCCCGCCGGCTACGTGATCCAATATATTACGGACGGGATGGAGTAAGTTTTTTACCGATGAACGATCAAGACAAGCGTGCGCTGCTTCGTAAAATTTTCGACGACCCGAAAGGCGCGATCGCGCCGGGGATCACAGACGCTCTGTTCGCTCGCCTCGTCCAAGACTGCGGCTATAAAGCGCTGCATCTGTCGGGCAACGCCATTCACAGAAACTTTTGCCTGCCCGATCGAAATCTCTTGACGGTTACGCAAATCGCTCAACGCGCCGCGCAGATTGCCGAGGCGACCGACATCCCGCTAATCGTGGACGGTGGATCGGCCTGCGTCGAAACGATCGCGCTGGCCCGCGCAGTCAAGCACTATGAGCGCGCCGGCGCCGCCGCGTTGCGCTTCGAAGACGCGCTTGTGAACGAGCATGGGGCTTCCGTCGACGAGCTGGCGATCGCACCAATCGCGCTTATGACGGAGCGCATCAAGGCGGCGGCCGATGCGCGCCGCGACCCATCGCTTGTGCTGATCGCGCGCTGTGATTCGCGTCCGCAAGAATCCTTTGCGCAAGTTCAAGATCGCCTGGCGGCATACGCCGAAGCCGGCGCCGATGCGCTCGGCGTGCAGCTTTCCGAGGTCGAGGATTTTCGCCGAGTCGGCGCGGCCGCCCCCGCGCCGCTGGTCAGCATGTGGCCGAGAACGCGCATGGCGGCGGACGAATTTATTCAAATGGGCTTTCGCGTTGCGCTCATGCCATCGAGCGTCCCTCTGGCCGCTCTCGCCGCCGCCAGGGAAATGCTACTCGAGTTAAGGCAAACCGGGCGCGATCGAGATTACTTCGCGAGACAAAGCGAATTCGCCAAGACCGAAAGCTGGTATAAAGACTTGGGCTCAGGTCTGAAATAACCCACATCATTCACTGGAGATTCCATGCTGCAAGAAGTCGCATTGCCACAGGCCTACCGCGTCACACCCACCGGGCTCTACCTGATCTCGACCGCCCACGAAGGCAAGCGCAACGTGCAATTCGCTTTCCGTGCGCTAGGGATTTCCGACGAGCCACCGCTGGTCGTTATCGGCATTCAGGACAAAAATTTCAGCCGCGAGGTCATCCAGAAAAGCGGCGAGTTTGTTGTCAACGTCTGCTCGGAGAATCAGCTGCATGCGGTGGACAAAAGCCGCACGCTTTCCGGACGCGACGTCGAAGATAAATTCTTGGCCCTCGGCCTGGAAACCATTCCAGCAAAACACGTACAAGCGCCGCTCGTGGCCGGCTGTCACGCCAATGTAGAATGCCGGGTCGTGCATGAATTCACCGTGGAGGGATTGTTTCTTTTCGTTGGCGAGGCGCTGGTTGCGCACGTCGACAACCAAGTCGCACCGATCGGCCGATTGGCCGGAAAGAGTTTTCGCCTTGGCAGCCCGATCTAACCACCCTCAACGAGGAGGCAGATCATGAGGAATCGAATCCGGCTTTGCGCTGCATCTTTTGCTCTCGTCCTCGTCTGCTCCATGGCATTTTCGCGCGCCGAAGCTGCCAGCGCCGAAGAAACTCTGGCGAAAATCAATCGGCTGCCAGCCGCCGAGCGCCAGGCGGCGTTGGTGAAGGAAGCTAAGAACGAAAAAACCGTAATCTGGTATGCACCGATGAACCGCGAGGATCTGCGCCAGTTCACCGCCGGGTTCGAAACGGAATACCCTTTTCTCAAGGTCGAAGTCCTGACCGGCGGGCCGCAGAGCCTGCTCAATCGCATTTTGACCGAGCGCCGCGCCGGCAAAGATAACTTTGATATACTCAATATTCGAAGCTCCGCGCTCTACACGCTCAAGAAAGCTGGCGCCATCGGCCGCTACGACTCGCCGCAGCGGCGCGGCTTGCGCACAGGCTTTTACGACAAAGACGGTTATTTCAACGGCATCTGGGCGTCGCTCATGGTTTACCTGTTCAACACCAAACAGGTCAGCCGCGCGCAGGCGCCCAAATCCGTCGACGATCTGTTGCAACCCAAGTGGAAAGGGAAAATGGGCATGGATCAGGACGCCGACGATTACCTCGCCGCGCTGCTCGATTATTACGGCGACGACAAAGGTAAACAGATCACGAGGAGCCTCGGAGCGCAGCAGTTGAATATCCGCAAAGGCCGCTCACTGGTTTCTCAACTGGTCGCCGCCGGCGAATTTCCCGTTCAGATCGACGCGCATCATCACGAAGCCGTCGCGCTGCGCCAAGCCGGCGCGCCGGTTGACTACGTATTTCCTGAACCGTTCATCCCGGTAAAATCCGTCTCCGCGTTACCGATGTCTTCCCGTCCGCCTCATCCCCATGCCGCAGCCCTGCTCGTGGATTTTATGCTCTCGAAGAAAGGTCAGGAACTCGCCTTCAAGCAGCGCCGCTGGCCGGCGTTCAAAGAACTTGCCACCGGCGGCCCCGACGATGTCGGCAACCGCAACACGCTGGTCCCCGACGCGGAAAAATGGGGCAGCCGCTATGAAGAGCTGGTGCAACTGACTGCATTACTGGGACGCTAGAATTTTCAGCTATTGCTACCACCCGGGCGTCCATGGACGAACGAGAGACACCTCTAAGGGGCGGACGGACGATCCCAGCCATCGTTCGCATGGAGGATAGCGTGCACCGTCCAGTCAGCCCGCACTCCGCTTTCGTTCATCAACCGCTCATTAATCTGGAAACGCGAGGGTTTTCCGGTGCGCCACGATTTCTCGAGATTGACTCATCGCACCGAGAGATACTTAGTTACAACGTTTCGGAAGAATAGCACGAAAGGAAATTCCGATGCGGCAAATTTCTTCGATGAAGGCAAAATTTTTTGCACTCGTCTGTCTCATCATTCTTTTAATGATTGCGATTGGTCGCTCGCTCTATGCCGCTTCCCCGTCGCCGACCATCGTTCGCGTCGGCTACCCGCAACTGAACGGCGCCGTCATACCGCTCTGGACCATTCAAGAAGGCAAGCTCGATCGGCCTTACGGCGTCGACTTCAAGCCGATTTATATCCCAGGAGGCTCGCGTCTGACGCAGACCGCGGTTTCAGGCGACGTCGACATCGCCTTGACCGGTGGCGCGGTGATCAACGCGATCTTGAGCGGCGCCGAGTTGATGTATATCGCGCTTCAAGTGCCGACCTATGCCTTTTCGCTGTACGGCCGGCCCGAAGTCAAAGAGGTGTCGGACCTGCGCGGCAAGATTCTCGGCGTCATCACCAAAGGCGCGGCTTCCGACCACGCTTCCATCGCGCTTTTGCGGCTACACAAGATGACTCAGAAAGACATGAAGGTTTTATATTTTTCGCGCCAGCAAGACGCCCTCGCCGCGCTCGATAAAGGCATCGTCAATGCCGCGGTGCTTTCCGCGCCGACCACACTGATGGCGCGCCGTCTCGGCTACAAGCAGGTCGTCAACATTGGATCACTCAAGCTCCCCTACACCTTTATCGGTGCGGCGGTAAACCGCTCCCTCGCGCGCCAAAATCCTGAGGTGATCAAGTCGTTCTTGAAAGCCTTCATGGCAGGTTTGAAAGCTTCTAAAGACCAACCGGCTCTCGCCAAGCAGTCCTCGGCGCGCCATTTCGGCAGCCAAGATCCGGAAATTGCGGACGAGGCTTACAATTCTTTTGTCCCGCTGTTTCCGAGAGTGCCTTATGTCCTCGAAGAAGCCGTGCGCGGCACCCTTGCGGCGACGGATCATCCCAAAGCAGCCACGGCAGATCCGAAGATGTTTTTCGACAACCGCTTCCTTCATGAACTCGAGTCGAGTGGATTCGTTAAAGAGCTTTACGGCAACAAGTAAAGAATGGATTAGCTTTTCTTGGCGTGGCGCGGCTCATGGCCGGCTTTGTGATCAGCTCTCGCCGCCCAACCGGACTAACGCCGCCTTGATGCTCGAGCGCATGCGTTCGAGCGCGCGCGATAGTTCGCCGAACTCGCTTTTGTCGTCGGTCCCCAGCGCGGGAGCATCGAGATCACCGCTGCTGATTCGGTGCGCCGCTCGGACCAAACGCAGGATCGGCCGATTGATTCTCCAAGCGAGATAAACGGCCATCAAGACGCCGCCGCCAACTACGAGCAACAGAACTTTGACAAGCGGCATCACGTCTCGATTGATCTCGGAGGTGATTTCATCACGCCATAACCCAAGCCGCACTGCGCCGATTTTACCATCCATCACCGGTACGGTCACTTCATAGACAACGCCATCGCCCAGTCGAAAACTCCGCTGGCTCTCGGCCCGGATGTCGCCCAAGGCTGTCGTGTTTTGAACTTCCTCGGGCAAGATGTCTAAACTGTGAGCGAAGATTTTACCGGCGCGATTCTGCACAATGATATAGGCCACCTCCGGTTGATTGACGTGCTTGAGCAATAGTTCGCGGAGCCCTTTGGCGTTATTTTTAAATAGATACCCGGCCGCATTGTCGCCGACGTTGATCGCCGTCAGCCGAGCCCTTTCAATCACCTGCCGGCGCAGCGAAGCGAACAGTGTAAAATGAACCAGAAAAATCGTGAATAGGCCGAACATCGCAACCACGCCGGTGAAACTAACAACCAGCCGGCACGTTAGGCCGTACCTGTACGACGCCCAGCGTGCCCACACGCTGCTCGGCGCAGATCGGCGTCTCTCCAATGCGAAATCGGCGCTGGTCTCGGCTGAGGCGATGGGCCGCTCGGAATAAGTTTCTTCGGTTTGAGCGTTTTGCCGCCACTGGCGGTTTCGGACTATGACTACTCCCGGTGCTTGGACAATGTTTGACCGGGCTGGAGCCGGCATTTTTCGCGAGCGCTCTTCCTTGATGATATACAGAGCCGAAATGATGGCCCGCAACGCCAGGAAGATACCACAGACGCCGAGCACTCCGTAAAAGAACGATTCCAGTCTCCCGCTGGCCAACCAGGCTCGCCCACCAACCGGCTCATTGAAGCTCTTTGCTGAATTAACGCCGCTCTTCTGCGGCGTTGAGAGTTCCGCCAAGGTTATCGAATTGCTTCGCTCGAAGTATGCGAGCAACACGGCAAAGGATCCAAAGACGAGAATGAAAATCAAAGTCAAAATGAAGAAACGGCTTCTCATCGAGATGGTCCGTTAGAAAGCAAAAGCTGAACTCAAAACAGCCTGCCGGCGCCCACAGTCCTTCCCATAGCAGACCGAATCTTGCAAAAATCGCTGAAAACGTCAATCACGACAAGATTCCATACACGACGATGCGCGCCAGCAAGCGCAGAGACGCGTCAAAGGCCGCTGGGAGTCAGCGCTCAAAGCAGCGAAAAGTCAACGTGTGGCACGGTAGCGATTTGCCGGACGCTCGAAGGTTTCCCCACAAGCCCTGCGCCGCTCCGGATAGCCGGAACGTAAGTGGCGCTAGCGCTTCGGCTAGATCAGTTGGTTTTGATCGAGACGGCTCATCACCGCGCGCAAGCTGGATCGCATGCGCTCCAACGATCGCGCAATCTCGCCGATTTCGTCCGCGCGCTTGAGTTGGAGGGGCACGCCGAATTCGCCTTTGCTGATTCGGTCCGCATGCTGGACAAGATCAAGGAGGGGCCGATTTAGAGACCACGCGATGTAGACGAACGCCACCGAGATGCCAAGGAGCGCAACTGCCATCATCGCGACCATCGGCGCCAAAGCGCGCCGCGATTCCGCTTCGATTATCCCGCGCCAAAGACCGAGATGAACGAAACCCTCTCGGCCGCTACCAATGCGTTTGGCAACTTCATATACGGCCGAGCCGCGATATTGGACCACAGCACCGCGCAGCGCTCGTTCGGCCGATCTGGGAAAATCTCGATCCAAATAGATAGGCAAGTCCTTGGGATGGTGGACGATGATCCTACCTTTTGCGTCCTCGATAAAAACAAACGCGACCCCGTCTATCGAAGCGTACTTGGTAATTACGTTGGCAAGGTCCTGAATCGTTCCCGCTGCCAGATTGCGTGTTGCGATTTCATTGATGCCAAACGCCATGTCATCAGCGCGACTCTCGACTTGCTTGTCCATAACCCTGCTTAGAAACCCGTAAACGATGATGCCGGCGCTGATGCCGAAGAAAATACCGACCGCGCAAAACGAAACCGTCAGCTTGCCTAGCAAGCCATGTTGACGCCGTTTGCTTTGTGGCGGCTCTTCAGCGCCAGGCAGCGCGCCCGTCGGCTTGTTATCGACGTACGCTGTCGGCACCGCGCCTGTAGGTATAGCGGCACGCGGCACCGGGGTCGCTTCTCTCATGGCCCTTTTTGCTCGGGTTACGACCAATAAAAGGGAAAATATCGCCGCGCCGACTATCGTCACCGGGACAACTATGTCATTCAGCCAACCGTAGCTGGTGCGGTCGAGCGCGGGGGCGAAAATCGCGCCGAATATCGAGACGACTTTTCCTAGTAGGCCGACCACGCTCCAATGCGAATCGGTAAAATAGAGATAATCTGCCAGTAATCCGCAGAACACGATCGAAAGGATGGTGGGACCGATTAATCGTCGGTTATTCATGAAATGCGCTTAGTGTAATCCATCAGACGAGCCATTCAAAGCGAACGGTCCTGCGCCAAGAAAATCCCGACATCCAACAGGCACCGTGAATTTTCGGGTGCTTCGAAATAGGCAAACGGCAAATCTAAGCGGACTGAGCGGTTCACGCCATTGTTTTCATTGGCAGGCAACGGGGCAAACAATTTCGACACGGATCAGACGCTGAGTCAGGCGAGTGAGCTTCAAGCGGACTTGTCATCGAGCTGTAAAGCCGTCAGTGCTTTTTCGATCAATAGGCGCCGAACTTTCTTCTCCTCTATTGCAGATACTTTGGCATCGCCCACCACGTGAACAATGCCATTACCGAGCACCAGTCGATTCGCGCCAACCATCTGGGCGACGGACAGTGCCGAAGTAATTTGCACGGTGGGGATACCCGCCTTTTCCAACTCGGTTGTGATCGCAGCGCCGCTGCGCGTGCTTGTTCCTCACGTGGAAGTAAGGATGACGGCGTCGATACCGAGTCTTTTTACCTTGTCGGCCATCTCGCGTCCCATGCGCCGCGTATTCGATAATGGGTTAGCCAAACCGGAAGTTGAAATAAATTCGTCGCACAGCGCGCCGATGGCGCCCTCACTTTCAAGCTCGCGCAGGACATCCAACGGCACGAGGCGGTCGGGATCTTGCCGGACGAACTGCGGATCGTAGCCGCCGTGTGAAATCTCATAGTCTTCGCTCTTCAAGTCGTCGCAATCTTTAATGCTATACGAACCCCAGCGTGTTGCCGCCGAGCCTTGGATCCTGTCGGGATTGCCCTTCGGTACCAAGCCGCCGTCGGTAATCAACATCACCTTCGCGTTCCGCAAGTCTTTGATGCCCGCCGGCATGGGCACCGGTTGAAACGTCGCCGGCGCCATTTCCGTCTCGAACGGCTCGCCTCGGGTTTTCGCGAGCACCATTTCGACCAGCCGCTCAGCAGCGCTCTTTTCAACGAACTGATCGCGGATCAGACCGCGCGCAATATAACCCTCCTCGGCGGGAAAACCGATTGGCTCGTGGCGCATCAATTTGACCGCGAGATGCGCCATCTTCTCCAACACGTCGCGCATCCGCGCCGCGCTGTCGCCGCTGTCGATGATGTACAGCGGTTCGCGATAAAGATCCGCGCCGGGATTTTCCCGCGCCATACCGGTCACCACCGGGATGCCGATTTGCGATTGTACCGCCGAACCAAGCGCACCCGCGGCCACGCCATATCGCCCGGCCAAAAAACAGGGTCCGGCGACGAACAAATCGGCCTTGCACGCGCGAATTTTTTCCAACGCCGCAGCAATCAACGACTCTTGATTCTCGACCGCGTAGTTGTCGCCGCAGATAAGGGTCATCACCAGTCGGGCGTCGGCCCCAAGCAACTGCTCCAGAAGTTTTCCGGGACCTATCGCACCGTCGCGCGTCTCGAGCGGAGTCCCCGCTTTCTCTTCCCCGCCAAGTCCGCCGAAGAACTGATTTAGATAATGAATGACGCGCATAATTACTTCTCCTTATTTGCGTCCTTTGCGGCTAAATTCCTTGTCTTCGTTCTCAGGACTGTGGTCTCACGCCTTCTTAATACACCATCGATCTTAGCCGCGACGCGCCCTGTTGGTTCGCAACGCCGACCACGTTCAGCGATTCAATTTCGAACGGTCCGGCAAGCAATTCGGCCAGGCCGCTGTTCGCCGCGATCACGCGCTCGACCGGAGGCAGCGTCCAGTTCGTGCTATTGCCGCCAACGCAAACAATCGCGTTCACCTCAGGAAAATTGAACAACAGCGCCGACTCGACGCGATGATCGCGCGCCAGATCGGTAACCTGCACGGCGGTCTGGATGCCGTCGCATTCCAATAACCGCGCTGTTTCGGATAAATCGGTGTGTGGCACTCCGCCGCCGAATTTTGTCAGCACCGCAGCATCGGCTCTGAGCGCCCATTTGACCAGATTGGCGCTAAAGCGCGTGTTGCGCTCTCGGTCGAAGTTATTAGCCGAGGCGATGGTCGCCACCGAGCCGACAAAATTTATTTCACCGGCTCGGTGGCGCCGATAGAGTTCCAGAATCACCGGATGGTTTTGATAAAAATAAGTTTCCGCGCCGCCGAGCGAGGTGTGATACGAGGTTACGACTGCGCCATCGAGCCATTCATTCGGATGCAGCAGAGTTGGCAGCAAGCCTTCGGTGTCCGCGCCGTAAATAATCTGTTCATCGGCTTCCGGCTTTCTCTGGCGTGAAAAAATTTGCCCGATATAAGCGATTCGCGGCAACCCGCTTCTGTCGCCTGGGGCGGCAAGCTCGAAGGTCTCCGCGCGCTCGGGTGACTTGTCGAAAGCCGCCCGCGCCAAATGCACGGCGACTTTCAATTGCGCGGAGCGATAAGCTTTGTGGCGGGAATGGATCGGCAAATCGCCGCGCGTATGCGGGATGACGATCAAATGATGCAAAGCCGCGTAACGCGAGCCCGCCGCCGCAGCGCCGCTCATCTCCAAAACATAACCCGTGGCGCCACGCGAATCGCCGGGCGATTGTTCGCGCAACGCGGTGACCGCTGCACCCGACAAGACATGAGTCATGCCATTGCCGGCCGTCTGCGGCGGACCGATAATACCTGGCCAATCGGGACTTCCGCCCGGCGCCTTGGCTCTCGGTTCGACGATATCGAAGATCGGACCGGCGCGGCAACTCTCACCGGGGCGCGCGATCTGAAACTCCACGGCTTCGATCCCGCCATCTTCGAGGATCAATTGGCTGAGCTCCGCTGTGTCGACAATCAGTGTCTTTCCTTCGAGCCCGAGTCTCTTTCCGAAACGAATTTCCGTGATCGGGTGAATGGCTAGTGTCAGCGGCATGAAAGAAACCTGCAATGAATTTGACATGAATCTAATTCTGAACTGACTGCGTTGTCAATTCGCATGATTGGCTTGACATCGGGCCTTTGACGGCATTACGCTCGTGCTAAGAGAGGTTAACGACATGGCGAAACAGGGATTCAAAGTATTCGACAGCGACATGCATATCATGGAACCGCCCGATCTTTGGGAGCGCTACATCGATCCGCGG
>Ga0207701_10008492_pt1 | contig 10144 bp, 7 predicted proteins | sample KBSSwiSSwithPhiX_FD_184294 | JGI IMG/M metagenome (GOLD analysis project Ga0207701, IMG submission 184294) | Switchgrass rhizosphere bulk soil microbial communities from Kellogg Biological Station, Michigan, USA, with PhiX - S5 (SPAdes) (version 2) | ecosystem: Environmental > Terrestrial > Soil...
ACGATGAACTTCGCCTTCTTGCCGCGTCTAACGGTGGTATCGGCAGGTTGAGTAATTATCGAGGGAGGTAGCCTTACGGTGAGAGTCGCGTTATTGCTCGTCACAGTGCCGCCGCCGTTGGTCACCACGACTGAAAAAAGCGCACCGTTATCATCGGCGGTGGTCGGCGGTGTCGTATAGGATGCCTGGGTGGCTCCGCTAATGTCGCTGCCGTTCTTGCGCCACTGGTAGGACAAAGGAGCGCCTCCAGTTGCGGTAACGCTAAACTGGGCGGTCTGGCCAAGGTTAACGGTCCTGTTGGCCGGCTGAGTCCTGATGGAGGGTGGGACAGGAGTCGGCGTGGGTGTCGCCGTCGGAGTAGGTGTCTCCGTAGGCGTAGGCGTCGGGGTATCGGTGGGCGTAGGTGTTGGTGTCGGGGTGTCGGTTGGCGTGGGAGTCGGTGTCGGAGTGTCCGTGGGGGTCGGAGTCGCTGTAGGTGTGGGAGTGTCGGTTGGGGTGGGAGTCGGCGTCGGAGTATCCGTCGGCGTTGGTGTGGGTGTTTCAGTCGGGGTGGGAGTAGGAGTTGAGGTAGGAGTAGGTGTAGGCGTTGGCGTCGGTTGAGTGGAAATCACCTGGTAAGACAGGTGTACCGTCCCGAACTCATCCGCAGTCTGCAGCGTCAATCGATCTGGATTTTGCGAAATACTGACCAAGCCGAACCCGGCGCAGTCATCGTCGTAATATCCTTCGCTCCAGTTTCCCTTGGTGCCAGTTGCGCAGTCACCGCTGCGCACCTTGTTCGCGGTGGGCGCGCACATTTCCGGGAAGCCAGCCTCGCTGCCATTGTCGATGGAAGCCTGATGCAGGTCGCCCGAAATGAAGACGATGTTGTGAATGTTATTCGAGTTGATGAAGTCCTTCAGTGCCTGCCATTCCGTTTGATAGCCAGCCCAGGCGTCGGGGAACTTGGTCGAGGTGTTTGTGACCACCGAGGTAAAAATGATTTTCCAGACCGCGGTGGAGGCGATCAGGCCATCCTTTAACCATTGCAGTTGCCCGTTGGCACCCAACGTATTGCCGTCGAGCATACTTTTGTTAGCATTATCCGTATCATTCTCCGAATCTCTCTGACTGCGGCAATCGAGCACGAATAAGTCAGCCTGGGCATAACTGAATTTTTGCCAGATACCGGGACTGACCGAGGGCAAGGGATAAGCCGGCATGTTTTCCTGATACGCTTGCTGCGCCAGGCCCCAAAAAGAATAGGTTTTGTCCAGATTGTTTTTGCCAGAGTCATGATCATCCCATTGATGAACGATCGGGAACTTGCGCAGAATGAAGGGAACAAAATTCGACATGAAAGGCGTGTTAGGATCATAAAGATCATGAAACATGGTTCGTCTGTCGGCGAGGGTCGCGGGGTTTCTATGATCAAAGTCGCCACCGATGAAGACAAAGGCCGGGACGAGTGCGGAGGCGCTGGCGAATGTTTGCACGGACGCCGTGAGACTGGTAGTCGTGCTAAAATCGGAGAGCACGACGAACTTGAAGTCTCTGGCCGATCCCGGTGGGGGAAAAGCAGTGAAAGTAGGATAAGGCGGGCCGGCTAACTGCGGACGACTGTTGACCAGAACGTTGAGGTAATACGTTGTTTCAGGTGTCAGGTTGGCTAGCGGGATAATAGCGGTGAAGTCGCTTCCTCCGCTCGTCGCGACTGCGTCGGAAACCTGATAGGTGGCGAGGTTTGGATCAGTGCCAAACTGAAGCGCAACGCTCGCTGACTGATTGGTTCGAACAAAAACCTTCGCTTCCGAGGAAGTCACTCCTCCCACGACAGGTCCGTGCGTCAGGACCTGAGCCGAGGCGAACCCAAACGCCAGGCACTGGCTTAAGATGGCAATAATGTGCTGGGCAAATCGATTGCGCATCTTGGGAGTTTTGTGAGGATTAACCGCGCCCTGCTGCGCCTCGCCGCCCTCGCGGTTCGATCGGCGTTTGTGCCTGTCGCCGGGTCATAAGAAGACGCGGCACAGGGGGCGATATGTATTTCGCCTGATCGCAGAGTCGGGGCACAAAATTCATTTTCCGGCGGATTTTATCGAAACCGCGGACGGTTGTCTCCACGTAACATCATTAAGTTTCAGAAATGTTTCCCCGTCGGACAGCTAATGTCCCACCCAATACGTTACTCTTTGACTATGAATAGCAACCATACTGAGATTGTCTTCGTCCTTGATCGCTCCGGTTCAATGCAAAGTTGTCAGGAGGCGGCGATCGCAGGTTTTAACCGCTTTCTCGTCGAGCAACAGCAGCTCGAAGGGCTGGTCAAATTGACCCTGGTTCTGTTCGACGACGAGTATCTGGTGCCGATCAATGCTTTACCGGCGGCGGAAGTTTTGCCGTTGGACGATGAAACCTATGTCCCCCGCGGCAGCACGGCGCTCCTCGACGCTATCGGCCGGGCGGTCGATGACTTGGGCGCGCGCCTCGCCTGTTCGCCGGAGTCAGATCGCCCAGGCCAGGTAATTGTGGCCATCCTGACCGACGGTCTCGAGAATTCTTCGCAAAGGTACACTTGGCGACAAATTGCCGCGCTCATCAAGCACCAGAGTGAGAAGTATCGATGGACGTTCCTATTTCTGGGCGCGAATCAGGACGCGATCGCGACTGCGGCGCAAATGAATATCGCGGCATCGAACGCGGCCACCTACATGGCCGACGAGGCGGGCGTGCGCGCCGGCAGCGAGTCGCTTGCCCGAAAGGTGCGTGGAATGCATCGCCTCAGGATGCAAAAAGCCAGTCCAGCGGAATGCCGCGATGCCGTTACACCCATGTCCGACATCGTCGCGGAGGAAGATCTAAAAGAGCGGAAGTCGAAGTAGCTCAGCCTTTCGGGTCAACGACCGGACATCGATGTATGTGAAGGATAGGTCCTCCTACCGGTCGTTGGCCTGCGGCTGCGCTTGGGTTCTTGTAGGTTGAACTTCGGAGCACCGATCGTTTTCAATTTATCTCGCGATTTTCTGGTGCGAGTTTGCTCTGTTCTCGACGAGATATCACAACGCAATTTGGAAATCCTCGAGCGCAATCGATGAGAGACGAAATTCGGATTGAAGAGCTGGAACTCACGGCGCGCGTGGGCGTTCCCGATGAAGAACGCGCACAACCGCAACGCCTGACTGTTTCTCTCGTCCTGCAAACGCCGGTGCACTTCGCTGATTTGAACGACGATTTATCCCGAACGGTTGACTACGCTGCGGTTTGTGAGGAAATCCGCCGCTTCGTTTCAGATCGCCAGGACAAGTTGATCGAGACCCTCGCGCACGAGATGGCGGAGCACTTGCTACGCAATTTCCAACTGGCCCGGGTCGAGCTGGAGCTGCGCAAATTCATTTTGCCGGAAACCCGCTTCGTCGCGGCGCGCGTCACGCGTGAGGCTCCACGGACCACCTGAGAATTCGCTTTTCGCAGCGCCGTCCATAACTTCCTCGGCGTGCAAAAAAGCAACCTCGTTCGAGACCGGGACGGCTGGGAAACACTTCGCAGCGAAGAAAATCTCTCGACCCCGCACCTCACGGTCGTGACCGACAAGGTGCGGACGCCGACGCAACCCGCCGGGCGTGAATGGGCGATTGTGCAGCGCAAGCCGGCCGTCGTCATCGCGCCGATGACGCGGGAAGGGAAATTCGTCCTCATTCTTGAGGAACGGATTCCGATCCGGGCGACGATCTGGTCCATGCCCGCCGGGCAAATCGACGAGTCGCGCGATCCGGACGAGGAGGCGGTACGCGCAGTCGCCCGTCGGGAATTACGCGAAGAGACCGGCTACGAATTGGAACCGGGTGCCGAATTGGTGTCGTTAGGGCATTATTTCACCTCGCCTGGTTTGACCGATGAACACTGTTACTTCTTTCTCGCGCGACCGGTCCGGAAGCGCGCGGGCGGTGCCGAGCACGACGCAACCGAAGCGATTGTTGATTGCCGCGAGTTCGGCGCTGACGTCGTGCGTCAGATGATCGTCGATGGCGAAATCCGCGATGCCAATACCCTCAGCATCTGGGCGCGACTGGTGGCGAGGGGTGACATATTTCCCTGAGGGGAGAAAATTCGAATGTCGAACATCGAACTCCGAAGCAAACACGCAAAATCGAAAGCAAGGCTGGAAGGCTTGAAACTTCGAGCGCCGTCGTTTTCCGGGTTTTGGCCGTTTTTTGAATCTTCGAAATTATTTCGATCTTCGATCTTCGGATTTCGAATTTTCCAAACAGAATGAAGTTGCGCGATATATTTTCGTTCCGCGACCCGCCGGAAAGCGAGACGTCGAAGCCCTTTCTCGAGCATCTCGAGGATCTGCGCTGGATGATTGTGAAAATGGCGGGCGTTCTGGTCGTCGCGATGTTCTTCTGTTTCGCCTTCCGGACACGGCTCGTTGCCATTCTGCAGCGCCCCTTGAGCGAAGTGGGCGAACACGTTGATACTCTGCGCGCGCTTGGGATCACGGATTCGATCACAATCTCGTTCCAACTCGCTTTCTATGCGGGAATCGTCGTGTCGTTCCCATTTCTCCTCTATTTCCTGGCGCAGTTTGTCCTGCCGGCGCTGACCGCGATCGAAAAGCGGTTCCTCTTTCCGGCTATTTTCGTTAGCTTCGCTCTCTTTCTGATCGGAGTGGCCTGCTGTTACTACTGGCTCCTTCCGAAAACGATCCTCTTTTTCTTCCACGACACACAGTCGTTGGGCTGGACGCCGATGTGGACGGTGCAGCAATACTATTCCTTTGTGACTCGCTTTGTTCTTGGCTTTGGGTTGGCCTTTGAATTGCCAGTCGTCGTGCTCGCGCTGGTCAAGTTCGGCCTTGTCACTTACGAATTCATGGCCCGGACCCGGCCCTACGCGATCGTCCTCATTTTCATCCTCGCCACCATCATCACCCCTACGCCGGATGTGTTAACCCTGATCGCTCTCAGTTTGCCGATGTGTCTGCTTTACGAAAGCTGCATCTGGATCGCATGGTTCATGCAGCGCAAGGCTGCACGCGAAGGTTCGACCTAATGCTTTCGTGTCGCGCATCTCCGGTTTTTTCTTCATGGGAACGCAGCGCGAACCATCTTGGAGTTGGACATGCAGTCGAGTTTGAACTTGATCGGTGGGAAGATGCGCGAGCTTTGATGTGAGGCATCAAACCAATCTTGATGATCCAATCCTGTCTTGAGGAATTGCGAGTCGAGCTTCAGGATACGTGATTATGCGTCGAGCATCTGTTGTTACTCTCTACTGGTTAGGTGTCCTCCTTTTCTGCGGTGTCACGCAAGGCCACTCCGAACCAGCGGCGCAACAAAAGCGGCGCATCGTCATCGCCACCGATAAGCTCTTCGATGGGCGCGGCCACGTTCTGCCTGCCACGCACATTGTTGTTCAAGACTCGAAGATTGTGGCGCTCGATCCGAAGGCTTCGCCGATCGATTATGATCTGCGCGGCTTGACGGTCATGCCGGGTTGGATCGATGCCCATGTTCACATCACTTGGAGCTTCGGGCCCGACGGCAGGAACGAAGGCGCCGACGCCACGACGCAGTTCGCCGCGTATCAATCGGCCGCGAATGCATATGCCACCCTAATGGCCGGGTTTACGACCGTGCAGAGTGTTGGCTCGCCGATGGACGTTCTACTGCGTGATGCGATCGCGAAAGGCGCGCTGCCAGGTCCCCGCATCCTGACTGCAGTTCAGCCTCTTGAGGGCGAAGGCGAGAAAACAGGCACGCCCGATCAGATTCGTGAGTTTGTGCGCAAACAAAAAGCAGCCGGAGCGGACCTAATTAAAATCTTCGCCTCGGAATCGATCCGCAAAGGTGGCGGCATGACCCTTTCCCAAGAGCAACTCAACGCCGCCTGCGGTGAAGCAAACAAGCAAGGGTTACGCACTCTCGTTCACGCTTATAAGGATGCGGTGCGCGCCGCAACGCTGGCCGGCTGCACCGAGATCGAGCACGGCACCATGGCAAATGATGATGATCTGAAACTGGTCGCCGAGCACGGCACCTACTTCGATCCGCAAGCCGGACTCGTGCTCGAGAACTACATGGCGAACAAGGACAAGTTCATCGGAACGGAGGGCTACACCGAAGAAGGTTTCGCCGCGATGACGAAAGCCGTCGAGCTCGACCACGACATAGTCAGGCGCGCCGCCAAAATTCCCGGACTCAAGATCGTCTTCGGCACCGATGCACTCGCCGGCTCGCACGGCCGAAACGCCGAGGAGTTCATCGATCGCGTCCGGGATACTGGAATTGATCCCATGAGCGCCATGGTCTCAGCGCAATCGCTCGGCGCCGAAGCAATGCGCCTCGGTGACCGGATCGGTTCTATCGCACCCGGTTACGAAGCCGACATCATCGCGCTGGACGGCGATCCTGGTAAAGACATTACCGCTGTCCGCCGAGTCGGCTTCGTGATGAAGGGCGGCGTCGTTTACAAGCAAGCGAAACGCTGAACCCTTTCGGCACACTTGCCCCGCGGTCCTACTACTCCGCCGTTTGGATCGGCCGTTTTGTCTTGACCATCCGGCGATGAGTTGCCTACTACTTCTCAGGGAACGGTAAAAACCACCAGTCTCTTCTCCGAACCGTATTCTTAGTTACCAAAGTTATTTCTCATCCTTATCAACCATGGCTTTTTTGAGCGCTTCGTCTTCGATCATCCCGCGAGTCTTTCGACGCTTTGTTCCGACCGCCACCCTCGTCTTGTTGGCCAGCACCGGGTTGTCTCTCCTCCCGCCCTGCTTCGCTCAATCGGGCTCTTGGACTTCAACCGGCAACATGCGCGAATACCGCCGTGGTCATAGTGCGACCTTATTGAAGGACGGGACTGTCCTGGTCGAAGGCGGGTTCACCTTTTCAGGTGACACCGCGGGAGCGGAAATCTATTCCCCGGCGAAACACCAGTGGCGACCCACCGGCGCTATGAACGTGCCCCGCAATGGGCACAGTGCTACGTTGCTCAAGGACGGTCGAGTGCTGGTGGCGGGTGGTCGTAGCTCTTTGGTTCAGCAAGCAAGCGCGGAGCTTTACGATCCCACTACGCACACCTTCAAGTTCACCGGGAGTATGAACGTGGCCCGGACCATACACGGTGCGGGCTTGCTCTCGAATGGGAAGGTGCTGGTGATCGGCGGCGTTGGCAGTGATACTAGTTATCTGGCGAGCGCGGAGCTCTACGATCCAACTACAGAGACGTGGAGTATGACCGGCAGCCTGAGCACCAGCCGCGTTGAGCACACCACGACTGGACTGACGGATGGCAGAGTGCTCGTAGCCGGCGGTCTTACGGATCCCTTGAGTGCGGAAATTTATGATCCGGCAACCGGAGTCTGGACGCCGACCGGCAGCATGAATGTCCGCCGATGGCTGCATACTGCTACGCTGTTGTCCGACGGTAAGGTTCTTGCCGCGGGCGGCTATCTCTCCGCTGACGGGACCTGCGAACTGTACGACCCGGCCACCGGCACATGGACCCTGACCGGCAGCATGAGCATCGACCGCAACGAGCACACGGCCGTGCTCCAGTATGACGGGACGGTGCTTGTAGCTGGGGACCCTAATTCCTCCAGCAGCGAGCTCTATGATCCGGTGACAGGCACCTGGTCATCGGCCGGCGACCTGAAGGATCAGCGTACCTTGCACACGATGACCCGACTCAGAGATGGCACCACACTCGTGGCGGGCGGGAATAAGTTCCCCACCATCGCACTAAACAGCGCGGAGATTTATACTCCGGCTTATATCGAACCCATGAATGTCAATGGGATTGGGACGTTCAACAGCTCCGCCGGGACAGCTACTTTTCGAATGGATGTGACCGGGACGCACGGGATGCCCACGGGTGATCTCACCTATAGCGATCCGGACGCGAACGTTACTTTCGGCCGGGTGGGACTGCGCAAGCTAACTATCAGCGGGAACACGGCTACGATTACCGGCTCGGTCACGCTCGATAATGGAACCGGTAAAGTTGCTTTCACAGCAACTGCGGTGGATAACAGCGCCAACGGCAGCACCGATACCCTCAGCATCACGCTGAATAACGGTTACTCGGCGAGCGGCACGCTGACGTCCGGGAATATTAACATTCAGTAACTCGTCAACCATGGCTTTCTTACACGCTTCATCTTCGATCATCCCGCGAGTCTTTCGACGCTTTGTCCCGACCGCCGCCCTCGTTTTGTTGGCTGGCACCGGTTTGTCGCTCCTCCCGCCCTGCCTCGCTCAATCGGGCTCTTGGACTCCAACCGGTGACATGGTCGAGGCCCGGCATTGGCACGCGGCGACTTTGTTGCATAACGGGCGGGTTCTGGTCGAGGGCGGGTCCAACTCGTTCGGAGTTAGGTTGTCCGCAGAAATCTATGACTCCGTGAGACGGAACTGGCGGCAGACCACTAGTATGAACATCGCCCGCGAGCTGCACACGGCGACTTTGCTCCCGGATGGGCGGGTGCTGGTGGCTGGCGGCTACGTTTCTCCGGATGGCAGTGTAGCGAGCGCGGAACTTTACAATCCGGCCACGGGCACCTGGTCGTTCACTGGGAGTATGAGCGACGCCCGGAATAGACATCGGGCGGGTTTGCTCGCAAATGGCAACGTGCTAGTGGCGGGCGGCGTCGATGAAGATAACCTTGAGCTTGCGAGCGCGGAAATTTATGACCCAACCACTGGGACTTGGAGTTTGACCGGTAGCATGACCACTACTCGCAACAAGCACACCATGACCGGGCTGGCAGATGGGAGAGTGCTCGTGACCGGCGGAGAAATGAACTTTCAAACCACGCTCTCGAGTGCAGAAATTTATGACCCTGCGACCGGGGTTTGGACGGCCACCGGCAGTATGTCTGTCAGACGCGTGGACCACACTGCAACGCTGTTGTCGAACGGAAAAGTGCTTGTGGCGGGCGGCTCTATATTCGGAACCGAGAAGACCTGCGAACTGTATGATCCGGCCAACGGCACATGGACCGCGACCGGTAGCATGAACGCCTCGCGCAACAGCCACACGGCTGTCCTCCAGCATGATGGAACGGTGCTCGTTGCCGGCGGAGAGGACCCCGACCTCAAGAGCACAGAGCTTTACGACCCAACGACAGGCACTTGGTCACTGGCCGGCGACCTGGAGGATCAGCGCACCGGACAGACCCTGACGCGACTGGCAGATGGCACCACCCTCGTTGCTGGCGGGGTCAAGACCTTCAGCACCACACTTAACACCGCAGAGATTTATACTCCCTCCAACCTTGGACCCATGAACGTGAATGCGAGCGGGACGTTTAATAGCTCCTCGGGAACAGCCACCTTTAGTATGGACGTGAGCGGCACTCACGGCATTCCTACCGGCTCTCTCAGCTATAGCGATCCAAACGCGAACGTAACGTTTTCCCGGGTGCGACTGCGCAAGCTTACGATTAGCGGGAACACGGCCACGATTACCGGCTTAGCCACGCTCGATAATGGAACCGGAAGAGTTTCTTTCACGGTGACGGCTGTGGATAAGAGCGCCGACGGCAGCACGGATACCTTGAGCGTCACTCTAAATAACGGTTACTCGGCGAGTGGCACGCTAACGAGTGGGAATATCACCATCCAGTAACTTGGGTGGCGATTTTATCCTGAGAAACGTTCCGGACGGATCAATTAAAGCCCGCGTTGCGAATTTGACTGGTTTAACCAGTCAAGTTTCCTATAAATGTGCTCGAGCTAATGGGATGAGTCTCAAGCGGAGTTATCGTCGCGACGGGAATCGGTCGAGCCGTGTTTATGGAATTGGCCTTCGTAGTCGCTCTGGCTGCAAAGACCCGATATGGATCTCATCGAGTCAAGTGGCCTCCCTCAGCGGGAGGCACGGGGAAAAACCGAAATACTGAATGGAGTGAAGAGGGCGAGCGACATAGATGGGGCGGCGCCGCGAGGTAGAAAAAGCGGGTGCGAGGGGATCAAATACTGAAACGCTAAAATCAGGGAACAGAAAGTCAGAGCAGATGTGGATTCAGTCCCTTTTTCCTGTCCTCTTGGACTTGCCTTTGCCCAGGAGCGCTCTTGCCGCGCGGTAATTGGCCATGTGCTCCTCCACGGGCACGCGCGCAATGGTGCGGCCGACCACGTCGAGAGCCAGGTCGTCCAAC
>Ga0207701_10008493_pt1 | contig 10144 bp, 3 predicted proteins | sample KBSSwiSSwithPhiX_FD_184294 | JGI IMG/M metagenome (GOLD analysis project Ga0207701, IMG submission 184294) | Switchgrass rhizosphere bulk soil microbial communities from Kellogg Biological Station, Michigan, USA, with PhiX - S5 (SPAdes) (version 2) | ecosystem: Environmental > Terrestrial > Soil...
AGAACGTCAGCAACCTGAAGTCGGATGAGCCAAGAGTGCCGCGGCGCGAAGGTGCGATCTTCCGCTACGTCGCCCCGCTCGTGCCCGATGCCCTCAAAGATGTACCGCTCAACGCCAAAGTCACCGAGGCGACCGACAACGCGGATCTCTATCCCCTCCCGCTCGGGGCATCCGGTCCGTTCACGTTGCGGGCGACGAAATCGGTGCTCACGTATGCGGTGATGACCTCGGCGACGACGATCAAACCGCGGCGGAAGGTCGAGAATCGCCGCGCCTCCGCCAGCAGGGCGCTCCAAACCAGAACAGTTGCGCCCGTGCGCGTCGTCACGCGTTCGGCGGACTTCGACCGGGCACCGGTCGTCACCCGCCTGCGCGGACAGACGCTCGCCGCGGTGCCCGCCGGCGCCGCCACCATCGGGGTGCCGACGTCGCCGGTTCGCGCCGCCGAGTTGTACGCCGTCACGCTCCGCCTGGTGGGCGCACGAACGGCTGCCCCGGTCGCGCGGATCGTTCCCAGCGTCAGTCCCACTCGCGTGATGACGAAGCCGCAGGCGTTCGTGATGCAGCCGATCGCAGCGCCGGTGACCCCGCTGGGTCGGCCGGCCGTGACCATCGCGGCCGCCGCGCTCGCGGCACCGTCGAAAGGACCGGTCACCGTCAACGCCGGCAAGGCGGTCCACCTGGAGGTGTCGTCCGGACGCGTGCGGCGCGGCTCGCTCACCTCGACCACGGGACGCCAGGTCGTACGCGCCATCCTGCTCGACGCCTTCGATCACCCGCTGAACGACGTCTACATCGGCGCCGGCGAACGCGCGATGCTGCCGCTCGGCACGCGCGGTGTCGTGCTCGTCGGCGAAGGCGCCGCCGCGCCGGTGTCGAGCGGCGCATCGCCGGTGGCACAGGAAAACATCGGCGTCGAGCACGACACGGCGTTGCTGGCGCTTGGCCCACGGGTGTTTGCCGGCCATGGCTGCGTCGTCCAGTCGATGACGGCTCTGCGGATTGCGCCCGATCGGCTCGAGACCGTGCCCGGCTACGAGGTGCTGCGCACCTTGTCCAACGCCCGGATCCACTTCCCCGCCGCCGGCGCGCCCGCGACGCTGGTCGTCACGGTGGCGCCGAATGGTTCCGACGCGCCGGCGGCGATGGACGAAGTCCGCTGGGCCGCGGTCGGCGCGACGATCGGCAACCTGCAGACCGTGGTCAGCGCTGCAGGTACCGCCTTCGTGATGTCGCTGCGCGCGGGCGCACGGTGGCGGCTGGACGTCGATCTCGGGCGGGGCTGGCGGCTCACGGCCGCCGTGGTGTGCACGACGCCGCCGGCGGCGGTCGTCGACCAGCTGCGCTCGGCGCAGGCGTGGGAGTTGGTCGACGACCGGTTCGAGACGCAGCGGCTCGCTGCCACCGCAACCATTGATGTGGAGATCGCGTCATGAGCATGCCGATCAAGTCCCAGGTGCTGGACAGCTGCAACCCGATCGTCGACGCGGGCGAGACCGTCGAGATCACGGTATCGCAGACGCTCGAGCGCGGTGGGTTGAACCTCCTCGATGCACCCACCACCAAGGCGGTGCAGCTGAAGATCGACGGCCCGCAGTTCAAGCTCGATCCGTCGGACATCGCCGGCGTTTACCCGGCACCCGACAGCGAGGAGTCGCCGGATGAGTTCCTACCGCATATCGCGCTGAAGCGGCGGACGCTGCCATGGGAGCGGCGCGGCCCCGGCCCGAAAGGCACGCTGCCGTGGCTGTTCCTGCTGCTGCTCGACGAGGCCGAGTTCGGCGGCGTCGAGGCGACGACCGTCGCCACGATCAAGAATCGCGACCTCGACACCCACGCGCAGTTGGTCAAGCCCATCGCCAGCGGCGGGCTCGGCCTTGGCGCCAACACCCCGTTGAATGTCGTCTACGTGCCGAAGACGCTGCTGAAAGACATCCTGCCGCCACCCGAAGAGCTCGAGCTGTTGTCGCACGTGAAGCGGACGTGGAAAGGCGGGGTGGTCGACGACACGGCGATCGTCGTCGGCAACCGGCTGCCGGATGCGAGCGGCGACGCGCCCAAGGTTCATACGGCGCTGCTGGTGTCTCTCGAGCGCCGCGACGACCTGTACGTGGCCTTGTCCAAGGACAAACAGGCGCCAGTCGTTGTTCAGCCGACCAATCCCGTGAGGCCGACGATCGCGGCACAGGCCGCCGCGACCACCGCGATCGTCGCGGCGGTGCACGCGGCCCACCTCCTGGTCCCGGTCAAGGCGCTCGTCGTGCTGCACCACTGGAGCTTCACGCCAAGCGGAGCCGGCGACTTCGAAGAAGTGATCAAGCTCATTCGCTATCGCCCGAACGGCGGCGTGCTGCGCTACGGCAACCTGCCGCAACAGGCGCCGCAGGGCGCACGGGTGCCGTTGTCCGGGGGCTTCAACGGTTCACTGGACAAAAGCGGCTACTTCCTCGACCCGCTGCCGCACGAGCAGCCGGGGAACGCGGCGTACCGGGGACCGCTCCGGCCGTTCGCGCCGGCGGCACGCAGCAAGAGCTTCGCGGTCCGCGCGGCGCCGGAAGAGTTCACCGACGCCGATCCCGGCCTGGAGCTCGATTACTCGCACGCCGCCGCGTTCGAGATCGGCCGCCTGCTCGCGCTCTCCGACGGCGGCATTCTCGAGGACCTGCGACACATCGGCGTGCGCGCCGACAAGCTGACCGACATCGTCGCCGTCGACAAGATTCCGGATGTGCTGCAGAAGAAGGACTGGGTCGTGAACCCGGAGTGGGCGCAGCAGCGGTGGGGACCGCCGGAAAAATCGCTGGTGAAGACCGCGCTGCCGGAGAACGGCGACTTCACCGGGATCCGTCAACAGGTGCAGTCGTGGGGCAGCGTCGTCGTGCAGGAGCTCGCCGGGGCGCCGATCGCGGTCGAAGGCCCCGTGGCCGACTTCGACATCAACGTGGCGACGGTCGAGGGGCTCTCGAAACAATTTGCCGACGTCGTGACGGCGGCCAAGTCGTAGGAGCATTGCGCATGTACCAGCCGCTGAACGCCAAATCCGGTGTCGCCGCCGTCTCGGACTGGATGACCCAGTTCAAGCTGGAGCCGGCTGCCGACGGGCTGACGTTTCTTCCACCCGGCGGCGCCGACCCGCCCTTCGACAACATCAAGATTCCGCCGCGGCTGTATTCGTGGCTGCTCGACCTGCGGGTGCTGCGGGGCCTTCCGCTCTCATACCTGGTTCCCGACCCGGACCTGCTGCCGCCGGAGTCGATCCGGTTCTTCCACGTCGACTACACGTGGATCGACCGGGTGATCGACGGCGTCTTCGCAGCCGCCAACACCGGCACCGTCGATTCGACGTTCCAGTACTGGCTGATCTCCCGCGTCCGCTCGGAGCTCGATGCCGGCCTCGAGGAGATCGTCCAGGATTGGCTCAAGGCCGCGAAGAAGGACGCGCCGGATCCGGCGGCCTTCGATTTCACGACCGGCGCCGCCTGGGAGGCGGGCACGAAGCCGATCACAGGCCTCCTCATCCGGTCCGAGCTGACACGGCGCTGGCCCGACATGATCGTCGAGGCGTATTCCGACTCGAACGGCACGAAGTACATCGCCCCGCTGCGCCGCGAGCCAATCTCGAAGGACGTGTACATCGCGTTGTTCGCGGGGCAGCCGCTGCGCGTCGACATCCGCGAACCGAACGTCGGCGTTCGCTTCGGGGTTGAACGCAAGAGCGGGAAGCTGTGGGTCGACAAACGCGGCGCGGACGGCGCGGACCTCGAAGGGCAGTACGAGGTGTTGGTCAGCGCCAACAAGGTGATCAACCTGGCCGGGACGGGGGGCCTCAAGCAGAAGATCGGCAGCGCGAGCGCGCGCTTGATCGCGCTGCACCTGGAGCAGCTCGCGTACGTGCAGACGTTCCGCAGCAACGTCGCCGAGGAGAAAGGGTCGGCGCGGCCGCCGCTGCGCATCGGTGTGGCCCCCGCCGGACAGGTACCTGTCGTCACCTCGACAATCCAGTTGAGCCGCGGTCGCACCGCGAACCTCTCGAAGCTGGTCGCGCGGCTGGACGATCTGGACATGGAGAAAATCTGATGGCTGGATCGCTGCTCATCCCGGTCAGCGTCACCGCCAAGGTGATTGGCGCGACGACACAAGTCCCCGAGCTGCGCGGCACGCCGTTCACCCGGCAGGCGGTGCTCGAGCCGGGCATTCACGTCCATTGGGCGCTCCCGGACGCACTCACCCGGGCGCGCATCCTCAAGACAAAGGCGGGCGACCGGACGATCTTCCCCGGCGTTCCCGATCTCTGGGTCGTCGTGCGGCTGAATCCGATCCCCGCCTCGCCAACGGTGAAATACAAGCGAGCGTGGAGCGGATGGGTTGTCGACTCGCGTACGCAGTCGGTGACGAAGCTGCAGCAGTGGACGGCGCCCGACACCAAGGCCTCCAAGGAAGTGCACACGGTCGCCGGTTTGCTGCCGTCGGCGGCGGCGCTCGGATTCCCGGCGTGGGGCATGTGGCCGGCCGATCGCGACGACTTCGACCCGGCGATGGCCGCCTACTACCCGGAGTGCCGCAAGCGCTTCGGCCTCTACGATTCGACGGCGGACCTCGCGAAGACCGGCAAGGTCAGCTACGTTGCTGTCGGCTGGTATTCGGATCGCGTGCACGATCCGCTCTACAACGCCAAGGACCGGGCGGAGCTGCTCCGCCGCTGGAAGCTCGCGCACCACAGCAGGTCGAATCACCTCCGCGAGCTGGCGACCGAGATTGCGACGACCGGATTGATTGCGTCCGCTGCTGGTGCGCAGCCGGTCGTCGCGCAGCCGATCGCAACCCAGCCCACGCCAACGCGGCCAACCGTGCAGCCCGCACCCGGATCGATCAGCGTCGGCGCCATCGGCGCCGCGGCAGCCGCGCTGGCGCAATGGAAACCCGCTTCGCTGACAACGACCGTCGTCACCGCGCCTGCCGAAGCCGGCATGCGCGCGATGGCGCGCGAGGCGACGCGCGGCGGCGCGCCGACTGACGGCGCCAGGCAGATGATGGAGCTGCAGAAGAAGGTGACGACGGCCGCCCAGGCCGGCGTCGCTACGCAGGTGCTGTCGCGGGGCATCGTGCAGGTCACCGGCCCCACCGAAATCATCTGCCACGGCGCCGTGGTCGAAGTGCCGCTCGCGGCGGGCGCCGCGGCAGCGGCGCTGGGCGAGGATCAGGTCCACCTCTACCCGTCCGCGTCGCGCGCGGCGGCGGTCATTGCCGCGCTCGACCAGAGTGCCGGCAACATCGATTCGGTCGAGATGCTGCTCGACGACCTCGATCATCAGTCAGGCACCATCGCGGGCGTCCTCGATCTGCCCGGGGCGGCCCACGCGCGATCGTTCCAGAGCATTCCCGGCGAGAGCCGGTGGTTCGCGCGTCTCGAGGTCCGTCCTCCGCTCTCGAGGCTTGTCTCGCCCGCCGCATTCGAAGTGCTCGACGCCGCACCGCAGCTCGGACGGATGGCCGCTGGGCACTGGCCGCCGATGCCCACGCGCTCGAAGCAGATCAGCCAGAACGAGACGTTGGCGCAGATCCCCGACGTGCTGATACACCAGTTCGAGCCGGCGGCACCAACCGGGCCGACCGGGCCCGAGCTCGACGCCGCGATCGCCAAGTTCCGAACCGCGTTGTCCGCGGCGGTCGTCGCCGCCGCGGCCGCGGGCACGCCAATCCATCCACGCCTCGTTCGCGTCCAGGACTACCGCAAGAAAGCGCAGATGCCGGCGATTGGCCGTACTGCCGATGGCAGCGGCACCGATTCGTCCGCGACGTGGCTGGTGGTGCCGGCTGAAAACGAAGACGATTCGATGCTTCGAGAGTTCTTCAAGGCCGCCGATGGCGCGCGGGTCGCGTTGCCGTCGGCCACCAACCTCTACGAGCAGCCCGGCCCGCGCTGGTATCGCCCGTGGTCGCCGCAGGTTGTGCTGTACGACACCGGGCGCACCCAGCGCTTCGGCGAAGACGGCCGCTACGATCGCAACCAGTTCGTGAAATGCCGGTACTCCGGCGAGACCCTGTCCGCGATCGGCATCGGGACAGGGCCGGTTGTGACCGGCCGCGACGCCTTGAACGCGCCAGGCCCGCTCGCCAATGCGGGGCTGCCGAGCGAAGTGGCCGCGCTGGTGGAAGAGGGACTGCTGCTCGATTCCGACAGCGGACCTGCGCTCGCGACGCATGCCTCCGGCACCGGGGCGCCCTCCGGTTCCCAGCTGCGGAACGGCATTCGCGCGATCTGGATGAGCCGGATGCCGGCGCTCTCTGCACAGCAGACCAAGGCAATCAAGGCGGTGAAGAAAGTCGGTGACACGCCGAGCCCGATCGCCGTGACACCGTGGACCGACCCGCGCGACCCGATGTTCCTCGACGCGAACTATGCACACCTGCAGTGGCCGATCGCGGCCTCGTGGCAGCTGCTCCGCGACTCGGTCGAGATGACCAGGACCATCGCCAGCGGGAACACGCCGCCGGCCGGTGTGATCGTGCAGAACGAGCGATCAAAGGTGACCGCGTCGCTCGTCAAGGTGCTCGACAGCTCGCTGGTGTCGAAGATGACGCTCGACGTGCACGGGAACCCGAAGCCCGCCCACACGCCGCCGGGCGGCATGGACGAGGATGCGTTCAAAAACGTCGACATCGTTTCGGCGCCGCTCACGCGTTTCGACGAGCAGCTGGTATCGCCAAGCGGCGTTCGCGAGCGCGCTGGCGCGCTGCGCCTGAACAAGATCGACCTCGTCGACGGATTCGGTCTCGTCCGCTCGTGGAAGACGAACCTGGCGGAATCGAGCCCGACACTGACCGAAACCACCAAATACTGGACTGCGCTCACGCCGCGGCTGCCCTACTGGAGCCGCCTGAATTTCAGGATGCAGGCCGCCGGCGGCGTCACCGAAGAGGCCTCGGTCCTGGCGCCGCCGGTCTGCGGATTTCTCCTGCCCGATTTCATCGAGCATTCGCTCGAGGTGTTCGATGGCCGCGGTCAGCCCCTCGGGCAGCTGGTCGGCGATCGTGCGCAGTCGGGCAACCCCGGGGCAGCAAAAACGCTCAAGGTGCGCTTCGAGACGCACCCGTGGGTGATGACCGGCGGCAACCCGCTCGACGCAATCACCGATCCGGTCCTGCGATCGATCGTCGCCGGCCTGGTGGCCCAGGAAACCGCGGTGCCGGCGGCCGCCGCACAAGGGCTCTGGTTCGAGACCGGCCTGACCGCGTTCATGCGCGTCATCGACACCATCCGCGCGACGCTCGATCCGACCAAGAAGACGCACGACCGCAAGATCCGGCTGCTCGGCGAGCCAATCGTGGTCTTCTCGGCAACGCTGACGCTGCAGGGAAGCGCGTCGAACCAGATCACGGATTACCGCAAGGCGGTGCCGCCGCTGCTGCAGGCGCCGCCCGCAATGCCCCAGATTCACGTGCGCATCGGCGACGTCACGCGTCCGGATGACGGCGTCCTCGGGTGTTTCCTGCCGGGGGTGGCACCGGCCGACGCGCGCTTCGCGCCGGTGAGCCGGGAAGCGGCGGAGAAGGCGGTGCTGAACGGCCTCGCGTGGGGCGTCGCGTCGACACAGCAGGCGGCCACACACGTCTTCGTGCAGAACCTCGAGACCGATTTCGTCGTGCCCTTCAATCAGCCGCTGACCCTCGCGATCCTCGCGGATCCGAGCGGCGGCATTTATGCGACCTGCGGCGCGCTGCCGCGCAAGAAGCTGACGATGCCCCGGGAGTTCGTGGAGCCGGGGCTGCGCGCGCTCGAGGCGACCTTCCGTACCGGACCCGTGCTGGCGCTGCCGGCGAAGGTCGACGTGACGCCGGCCGTCGCCGCCGTGGACATCCAGGGATACAGAACGGAGTTCGTCCGGAAGCCGCCGCTCGCGTCGGAGTTCGTCGAGGTGGCGGTGCCCGAGACGGTCCCCGTCGGCGAACTGCCGCTGAAGCGCGCGGTGCTCACCGAAGGATGGCTGCGCGTCTATCAGGCGAAGAACCCGTAAGCGCCAGCGCAACCGCCTGCGCGAGCGACATCGCGCGGCCTTCGGCGCGGGCCGTCTCGAATCCGGCTTCGCCGACGGCGGTCCTGACCGATTCGATGTGGCGCTCACGTATCCATCGGTGTGTGCCGGCCAGCGAGCTGCCGACGCTTTCCAGCAGCTTGTCCGACGCGCCCCAGAGCCGGGCCGCCAACTCCGCGCAACCCCGTGCGGCGAGCAGGGCCGCGAAGACTTCGAGGCACCACGCGATCCCGCGGGCATCGTCCAGCTCCTGACAGAGCGACAACGCTTCGGATGCCTGCGCCTGCGCCTGTGCCAGGTGGCCGCGGATGGTGCTCAGTCCGGTCGCGGCCGAGAGCAGAATGCCGAGCCCCCACAAATCGCCCGCGCGCCGGTGCACGTCGATCGATTCGTCGAAGAACTGCTGCGCCCGGTCGTATTCGCCGCGTGCCACGGCGACGTTGGCCAGCACGAGAAGCGGGCCGCCATGCTGCACCAACTCTCCACTGAGATCGGCGGCGGCTCGCGCATCAGTCGCCTTTGTCTCGGCACCGTCCAGATCGCCGGCCTCCAATGAGGCAAATGCCTGCAGGGACAGCGCGAACGACACCAGCCAGGCGTCATCGTTGGCGCGGCCGAGCGACAGCGCGTCTTCGACCAGCGCCGCAGCCTCGACGTAGTGGCCCTGAAAGTAGAACATGTGCGCCAGACCGATCAGCGCCGGGCCACGCAGCGATCCCGACCCATCAGGCGCGGACGCGAGCGCGCGTTCGAGCCGTTGCCTCCCCTCTTCGAACTGTCCGCGCTTGACCCAGAACCAGAACAACGCGCCGGCGAGCTCGAGTCCCCGTGTCGCCAGCGGCGGCGACGCCAGCGCCCAGTCGAGCGTGGCCCGCACGTTCTCCTGTTCGATTCGCAACCGCTTCAAGCACGGCAGCTGGCCGTGGTGGCGGAGGATCGGCAGGACTCCGCGGAACTCGTTGAAGAAGTACTCGAAGTGCCGATCGCGCAGGCGATCGGCGGCGCCCGCCTCCACGAGCCGGTCGCGGGCGTACTGCCGGACGGTCTCGAGCAGACGGTAGCGGCGCTCGCCGGCGACATCGTTGTCCACGACGACGAGCGACTTGCCGACCAGCCGCGACAGCAGATCGAGCACGTCGGGCTCGTCGATGCCGTCGCCTCCACACACGCGTTCGGCGGCCTCGAGCGTCCACGAGGCCGGAAAAACCGACATCCGCCCGAGCAGCTGCCGTTCGCCGTCCGAGAGCAGCTGGTAGCTCCACGCCACCGTTGCTTCGAGCGTCCGCTGCCGTGCGACCGCCGTGCGCGCGCCGCCGGTGAGCAGGCGGAACCGGTCCTGCAGCCGCGACTCGATCTGTTCGGTTGACAGCACGACGACGCGAGCGGCCGCGAGCTCAATCGCGAGCGGAATCCCGTCGAGGCGCCGGCAGATGCGGGCGATGGCGTCCGCGTTGTCGGTGGTCGGCGTGAAGGCTGGATCGACGGCGCTCGCGCGCTCGATGAAGAGCTGTGTCGCCTCGGACTCGATGAGCGCATCGACCGGCACCGATGCGACGGCCTGCGGAAGCGACAGCGAGGCCACACGCCAGACGCTCTCGCCCGACACGCCCAGCGCCTCCCGGCTGGTCGCGACGATCCGCAGCGCCGGCGCCGCGCGGAGCAACGCCTCGACGATCTCGGCGCACGACGCGATCAGGTGCTCGCACGTGTCGAGCACGAGCAGCAGCTCACGATGACGCACATCGTCGAGCAGCGCCTCCCGCACCGATCGGCGCCGCCCTTCGCGGACACCAACGGCGGTCGCGATTGTCTGCACCACGAGATCGGACGCCGAGAGCGGCGCCAGATCGACCAGCCAGACGCCGTCGCGGAACTGGTCGACGAGGTCGAACGCCAGCCGAATCGCCAGCCGCGTCTTGCCGACGCCCCCGGCGCCAGTCAGCGACAGCAGCCGCGCCGACGCGAGCGCCCGCGGCAGCTCGACCAACTCCTGGCGGCGGCCGACAAAGCTCGTCAGGTCGGCCGGCAGGTTATGACGACGCGTCTCCGGCAGGCGCTCGGGTGGCGTCGATGCGGTCGGCGATGCCTGAGAAGGCGGCGGCGCCACGACC
>Ga0207701_10008499_pt1 | contig 10140 bp, 7 predicted proteins | sample KBSSwiSSwithPhiX_FD_184294 | JGI IMG/M metagenome (GOLD analysis project Ga0207701, IMG submission 184294) | Switchgrass rhizosphere bulk soil microbial communities from Kellogg Biological Station, Michigan, USA, with PhiX - S5 (SPAdes) (version 2) | ecosystem: Environmental > Terrestrial > Soil...
TCATTCCAGTTAAGTACGATCTTGTTGTATGTAGCAGCTGTGGCTGTTAAACCTGTCGGCAAAGCCGGGGCAGGTTCTACAGCGGCAGTATTGAACGTAAAGAAATTCTTCGGAACCTTCTCTCTCACAAGTCCGGCATTGTTGGTCCACCACAATTCCATGTTATATCCGTTGATACCCTGGAAGTATGTTACAGCGATAGAGTGGTATCCCTGGGTCAAGGTACTTGTTCCAAACCTGCTCCTGATACCATGAATGCTGTCATTATTTACCAGTGGTACCGCAGTGGAAGTGTAAGGAACATCTATGTATACTTTACTACCATCGTCTGATCTTATTTCAAAAGTATAAGACGCAGTCACCGGAATATATATCTGACCTTCCCATACAAATCCATACCGGGTCACCGCAGTTTTAATTCTTGTATCATTGATATTGATAGAATCGGTAACGCCTGTGCTTACTGGTGTAAGCGCATTGAAATTAGGCAGTATCTGCCATGTGGTTGGGCTGGTGTAATACTTATAATTTAACCCTTGTCTGTGAGTAAAGCCGGTCACCTGGTTACTTGCCGGTGATACATTATCGTTATTGTCAATCGCCCTTACCACAAAATTATACGACGTGAGCGAGTCGAGGTTGAAAACATTGAAAGTTGTCGCATTGGTGCTGAACACTTTTACATTGTTCGCGTATATATCGTACCGTTTGATTGATCCGTTATCTGTCGATGCAGTCCATTTGAGTAACACAGTAGTGGAAGTACTTCCCCTGTAAGTTAAATTAGACGGAGCTGTTGGAGCGGAAACATCCGCAAGTGTTTTTGCGAGTGCCTCATTCGATTTCACTGATGCCCCTGTACCATTTACTGAACGCATTGCATAATAATAAGTGGTGCCGGCAACCAATCCGGTATCAGTGTAGGTAACTGCATTCGCAGCTCTCAATGAGATGAATTTGTAAGGCCCGCCTGATGCTGTTGCACGGTAAACTTCAAATCCTGTTTCATTATTTCCCTGCGACCAGTTAAGTCTGACCTGGGTTGCACTCAAGGGTGTGGTAGTAAGATTTGTAACAGGATCCGGTTTCGGAGTACCGTTTGCATCCACCACAATATAATTGGGGGAGAATGAAGTACCACATCCAAACTGTTCTGAATATCTTCCGATATATGTTCCGACAGGGGCATTAAAAATTTGTGTTGTTGCTACAAGTACACTGTCACTTACACGATACCACTGGTAATTCAGGAATCCTGCCGGCATTTGTAAAGGAACAGTTGTGCTACCATCCAGCGCAGGAAGTGCATTGCTTTTTGCACCGTTAATGGTGATAGGCGGAGTAACAGTAGTCGTTTTCAGCTTAACTATTGCAGGCTTTGGAGAAAATAGTGACCATTCAGCGGTAGCAGTTCTTTTAAATCTCACCCTGTAAGAGCCAAATGATTTCACATTTATTTCATTCCCAGTAAAAGAAATTACATGTTGGGGTAACACAATAGTGTTCACGCCGTTTGTACGGGTAGCAATGGTAACACTGTCCTTCTGCCATTCGTATGCATAGAAGCCCTGTGTGATACCGAGCCTTGCATTAATAGCCTCATTCTCGCAGAATTCATTATGCTGAAAGAATACAAGTGGATTCGCTTTGTGCATGTTGTTCATGGCAGCGGGGTAATCCGGTTCCCTCCAGTGTGCGTACCATACCGCATGTCCGAGATCCGGATACCTTGTATACCTGATGTCGGCACCGATTTCTTTCATCCTGTTCAATGCATAATCTGCCTGGGCCGGAGTTGGATCAGGGTCCTTACCACCTGTCGCGAACCATATGGGAATATGTACAAAATTATTTCTGTTATTGGTGTTGCCTGCGGCAGCTGAAGGAATGATCTTGGTGATCCGCTGTGGAAATGCATCAGCAATTCTCCATGATCCATATCCACCACCTGATAATCCATTGCAAACTACTCTGTCGATATCTGCCCTGATATATTTAGCCAGTGAATCGATGATGGCAATAACCGCCGTCAGATTAGCTGTAGTGGTGGTTCCCCATGATCCCCAGCAGCCTTCTGCATTCACCATCTGGGGATACAAAAGAAATCCGTCGAACTGGTTATTATTTACAAAGTCGCGGAACAAGCCTGCGCCGAGATAAAGTTGTTTTTCGTTATTATATACCCCATTGTTTGAAGGGCAACCTACTTCACCTGCACCATGCAGGAAAAGCATTACGGGATATTTTTTGTTTGCGCTGTCGACATTTGTAAAGCTTTTTGGAAACTTAAGTCGAAACGCCATCGGCGTGCCGCTAAAATTCAGAAAGTATTGTTTGAATGAAGAAACATCTATTGCACCGCTGCCTGCGGAAACACCGTTTGTGGGTGTTGAAACCCATTTCTGAAGTCCGCGGATGGCAGGATCCGGTCTTTGAGCAGTTCCTAATGCAGCCGCCGGATTGTAACGTACAATAGGGTCGGCAGGGTTAAAAACATTCTGGGATAAGGTTTCAAAGTATAAAACCAGTACTGTTGCGAAACAGAGTACAATTTTTTTCATAAAAATTCTTGAATTACCAGCCATTTAATCTACAGGCTATAACCTTTGAGGCTCAAGGGGTAACGGGGATGGGGTATAAAGAAACCGAAGGAATAATAATTAATATTATTTTCCCTTAATATCAACCGGTTATTCTAAAGAATAATTAGAATTATGTATGTAATTCGGAGGAAATATGGATAGGGTTAATGGTGCGGCAATTTAGTAATAATTTGATCCTGGGTAAAATTAAGTCAAAAATTTATTGACCATAGTAAGCACCTTTCCCATGTTTGCGTTCAAAATGTTTCTTTACCAGGGATGCCTTCATCCTTGCAACTGAAGGATTGATCTGTTCCGTAATAAAAGCTATTCTCGCAAGTTCTTCCAGCACTGCAGCATTGTATACAGCTTTCTCCACTGATTTTCCCCACGCAAACGGTGCATGACTACCTACCAGTATCATCTCCAATTCTTCGTAGGATAGATTTCTTTCTTTCAGACAATTGATAATCTGAAAACCTGTTTCATACTCGTAATTACCTTCTATCATTTTATCGTCCATCGGCGGTGCACAGGGTATATCAGCAATCGTATGGTCGGCATGGGTTGTGCCATAATTCGGGATATCTCTCAGTGATTGTGCCCAGGCTGTGGCATAAGTAGAATGTGTATGTACGATAGATCCCATTTTACTGCAATTCCTGTAAAGAACAGCATGAGTTTTTGTATCCGACGATGGCCTCAGGTCGCCCTTTATTACATTTCCTTCAAAATCCACCACTACCATTTTTTCTGGAGAAAGCTCATCATAAGCTACCCCGCTTGGTTTGATAGCAAATACGCCTGATTCATGATCCGCAACACTTACATTGCCGAAGGTGAATAATACCAGGCCGAGCTTTGGTAATTGCATATTGCCTTCATAAGCCTGCTTCTTTATTTTAGCGTATTTGCTCATCAGCTTATTAATTTATAATTCCCTTATCCAGATATTTCTGAAGCTGGTTATATTATCATGGTCCTGCAATTTTATCGGTCCCTTACCATGCACTTCGTAAATTGGTTTGCCTCTGAAGGGAGTTGTACCATATATCGGTGTATGATTTTGTACCAGCACGCCGTTTTGTAAAACAGTGATATAGGCAGGATGTGTGATCATCCCATCTTTATTGAATTTAGGCGATGTGTAAATGACATCGTAAGTCTGCCACTCCCCCGGTTTTCTGCAGGCATTGACTAATGGCATTGTTTGTTTGTAGATCGCTCCTGCCTGGCCGTTAGAATAGGTACGGTTATTATAATTATCCAATACCTGGAGTTCATACTTTCCCTGCATGAATATGCCACTGTTTCCACGGCCCTGACTCGTTCCTTGTACCTCTGCGGGAGTGCGGAACTCGATATGCAACTGGTAATCGTCGAACTGCTGAATAGTTTCGATATCCTTTGAACCAGGCTTAACGGTCATTGCACCTTGTGCAACCGTCCATTGCACCTTACCATCCGGAAGTGAAGATTTCCATTTAGAAAGATCTTTACCATCGAACAACACGATCGCATCAGAGGGCGCCGTTGACAATGCATCTGTTACTGTTGAAGAAGAAGGTGTAACTATTCTTGGAACAGGGTTCCAGAGTTCTGATGACTCAGGTGTAACCTTTGCGCTATCGGGTTGCGCAATAGAAGCAAGATAAAAAATTGTCGACATCATTGTTAATAAACCACATTTTTCCATTTGATCACCATCTTATTTTGTTATAAATAATTTGAGGCAGCAATTTAGTCAATAATAAAATCCTTCATACAGTATTTTAACGCTTTCGTACATGTTATTTAGCCGCTGGCACTAAATGCATCCTTATCACTACCACCCTTTTATACCTTACGTACCAGAAACAAGCAGCATGAGAAAAATTATGTATTTACTCGCGGGCATGGTATTGTGCAATTTTCTCCTGGCGCAGGATAAAGATTCTATAAAAAATGATGACCGGGTTCCGGATTCTGTAAAAGTTGCACTCCTGCAGGAAGTGACCGTTAAGGCAAAGAAACCATTGATTCAAATATTTCCTGATAAAACTGTTGTGAACGTTGACGCTGCTGTTACCAACACAGGGGCCACCGTGCTTGAAGTGCTTGAAAAATCACCGGGTATATCGCTCGACAGAAATGGTAACATTAGCCTGAAAGGAAAATCGGGAGTGCTCATGATGATAGATGGTAAGCCAGTTCAAGTTTCGGGGAACGACCTTAATAACCTGCTTAGTGGAATGACTGCATCCCAGGTAGACCAGATAGAGATCATAGATAATCCATCTGCAAAGTATGATGCGGCAGGGAATGCAGGTATTATTAATATCAAAACAAAAAAGAACCGGCAAAAAGGCTTCAACGGGAATGTTAACCTGGCCGTCGGCAAAGGCAAATTCACAAGAACCGTGAACAGCCTCAACCTCAATCACTACTCAGGAAAAGTAAACCTGTTCGCCAATGTGAATGTGAATGTCAACCAGAATTTCATGAAAATGTACGCGCAGAGAAAATATTATGAAGCAGATAATACTACCCTAATAACGATCCTCGATCAGCCATCATACCTGGAGGGCAGGGCCCCTTCGCAGAATATTAAAACGGGAATGGATTATTTCATTACCAAAAAAACAACCCTCGGTACTATTCTTAATTTCACCAACTTCTCCCGAACCACAACCGGCGCAAATGAAGCCGTATGGAAAGATACAGAAGGCAATAATGATTCGGCCATTGTGACCACAAACGATCATAAAGACAAATTGAAAAGTTATGCGGTGAATGTAAATGCGCGTCATGCATTCAACGCATCAAGAGAGTTGACGGCGGATCTTGATTATTTAGGATACCGTATCAACAACAATCTTTTCTTCAACAACCAGCTTAAAGCAGCAGGTGGGTACGATGAAGACATAATCGGTAATTTACCATCCACCATCAATATTTTCACGGGAAAAGCAGATTACGCGGAGAGTTTTGCGAATGAAATGAAATTCGAAGGGGGATGGAAATCATCATACATAAAAACAAATAACGTTGCAGAATATTTTCTGAGAACAGGCACCGATACAACACCTGATTTCGGGAAAACCAATCATTTTCTCTACGAAGAAAATATTCATGCCGCTTACGTGACCCTCGAAAAGAAAATGGAAAAGGTAACGCTTCAGGGAGGACTCCGGTATGAGAATACCGGGTATAATGCGCACCAGCTGGGTAATGAAGTGAGAAAAGATTCATCGTTCTCAAGAAAATATGGCGGCCTATTCCCTAATGCAGTTGCAAGCTGGCAGATCGATTCACTGAATGGTTTGACATTATCCATTGGCAGAAGAATTGACCGCCCGCGTTTTCAGTCGCTCAACCCTTTTGTTTTTGTAATTAACAAATACACGCATCAGTCGGGCAATCCTTTCTTTATTCCGCAATACACCTGGAACACAGAGTTGAGTCATTCATTTAAAAATATCCTGGTAACCAGTTTAAGCTTCAGTTATACCAAAGATTATTTTTCACAGATCTTTTACCAGGACAGCACAGGTATCATCACTTATACGGAAGGAAATCTCGACAACATGAAGAACGTAGGATTATCAGTAAGCACACAGTTGTCGCCTTTCAACTGGTGGTCTTTTTCTTTTGAAGGAGTAGTGAATCATAAAATGATCAAAGGTTTTGTATGGAACGAAAGAAAAGCATCGCTTACCCAGGCCAATTTCAATCTGAACAACCAATTCAGTTTTGAAAACGGATGGTCCGCAGAATTATCCGCCTTTTATGTACTGAGAGAGCAGGAGCTGCAGGAAGTTACTTACCCTACCGGGCAGCTTTCATTTGGGATTGCCAAACAGCTATTTAAGAATAAGGGTACAATAAAACTCACGGCAAGGGATATACTGTATACCCAGAAAATGGAAGGCTTTACTCATTTCAGCCAGGCTACTGAATATTTTATTATTAAGAGGGATACGCGTGCCGCAAGCATTTCGTTCACCTACCGTTTTGGAAAGCAATATAAAACAGAGGCAAGAAAAAATTCAGGCGGAGCTGAAGATGAAATGAGAAGGGTAAATACCACAGGCTGATTTTTTTTTGATAATTTTAATCATGTCCCTTCAAAACCGGATTAATTCCATCGACCTGCTTCGCGGTATTGTAATGATCATCATGGCGCTTGATCATACAAGAGATTATTTTCACGCCCAGGCTTTTCTTGATGATCCTCTCAATCTGCAAACCACCACACCTGCATTGTTTGCCACACGATGGATCACACATCTCTGTGCACCGGCATTCGTTTTTCTTTCAGGCACATCTGCTTATCTGCAGTCGCTTCGAAAAACAAAAAAACAGCTGTCATTATTTCTGTTCACGCGGGGGTTATGGCTCATACTGGTTGAAGTGGTCATAATGACCTTAGGGATTACATTCGATGTACACTACCACGTGATAATATTGCAAACCATCTGGTCTATTGGCATCAGTATGGTGGTGCTCAGCATAGTGATATGGTTACCTTTCCCTGTAATATTCGCACTGGGTCTGATCATTGTAACCGGACATAATTCACTTGACTTTTACGAAGCAGCAACCGATAAGAATTATTCAATTTTGTACAGCCTGCTCCATTTCCAGGGCGGGCACCCGATCGGTGATAGAATGCTGCTGGTATTTTATCCGTTTCTTCCCTGGGCCGGAACTATGATCCTGGGTTACTGTTTTGGAAAGTATTACCTGTCTGATATAATGAACCGGAATAAAAGATCAATTCTCCTTGGAACCGGACTTATTATATTCTTCGTTGTAGTAAGGCTTACAAATTTATATGGCGACCCTTTTGAATGGAAAGAGCAACAGTCGCTGCTGTATACTTTCTTTTCTTTTATCAACACGCAGAAATATCCTCCTTCCCTTCTTTATCTATGTATAACCATAGGGCTATCACTGATTATTCTCGGACTGGTAGGAAATGTGAAAAATAAGCTTGCTGACGCTATCACGGTATTCGGCAGGGTTCCTTTGTTTTATTACATTATCCATTTTTACCTGCTGCATTTGTTATCCTCGATCTTATTCTTCATGAACGGTCATAGCTTTGAAGAAGGAGCAAAAGGTGCGAAGGGAGTTCCATTAAAATTCCTTATTCCGGGCGAAGGTTTTGGATTGCCTGGAGTTTACCTGGTATGGTTAGCAGTGATATTAGCCTTATATCCTTTATGCAAATGGTTTGCTGATTATAAACGCGCACATACCAGCTGGTGGTTGAGTTACCTGTAATAATGAAAGTATGAAAATAATAATTACCGGTTCAACAGGAACTGTCGGTTCCGAACTTGTAAGAGAAGCAGTGGCTGATAACGACATTGAAGAAGTTATCCTGCTTGCACGTAAACCTTCTGAAATAAAACACCCGAAGATCAGGGAGATCATTCATAAGAATTTCCTGGATTACAGCGGACTCGAAAATATTTTCATGGAAACAGATGCATGTCTCTGGTGCCTGGGTATTTCACAGACAAAGGTCAGTAAGGATGACTATTTCATCATTACTTATGACTACGCAGTGGCTGCGGCAAAAGCCATGCTCGCAGCTAATCCTGCCATTACTTTTTTATTCCTTAGCGGGCAGGGGGCAGACTCAACTGAAAAAAGCAGGGTACGGTTTGCAAAGGTAAAAGGGCAAACAGAAAATGCCCTGAGAGCTATGAATTTCAGGAAACTCATCATCTTCAGGCCAGGCGGAATTAATCCTGTATCAAAAAGTAAAAATGTTTCGATCAATAAAAAATTTGAATTTTTATTTATACAATTAATGAAAGTCATTGTGCCCTGGGCAGTCGTCAATACTGATGTGCTTGCAAAAGCAATGTTAAAAAGCATTAAACAGGATAACGGACAGATCATACTAAGTCATAAGATGATCCGGCAACTATAAAATCAATGCTATTGTAGTGTATATTTACACCCCGATGGTCAAAAAGATTTTGCTTGTTGATGATGATGTGGAAGATAGAGAGATCATTAAAGACGCCCTTGGTGATCTCGGATATCATTCAGTTATCCATTTCGAAGAAAACGGTGAAAAAGCACTGTCGTTCCTCGAGACAGCTTACGATGCTGGAACCCTTCCCACAATGGTGATCCTCGATCTGAATATGCCTCGCATGAACGGAACACAAACGCTGCGACGCCTTAAAACAGATGACCGTTTCAGGAACATCCCTGTAATCATCTATTCTACTTCCCTGAATAATATTGAACGGGATGAATGCCTTGCGCTCGGCGCACATTCTTATGTGATCAAACCTGTTTCATACCGTGATACCGTGGCTACAGCCAAACGGTTTTACGATATGAGCATGGGCATAGAATAATACCCTTACTCATTTTTTTGCAGGCTGGTGCATGATAAGCCGGTTTATTAATTCCTGAACATCCCCGGGAGAGGATTTTACAACAAGGTGCGCATGTTTCTTATTAACGGAATCCCACTTATTATACCCTTCGTTATTGATCGTTATCGCTCCTTCATTAAGCGTGTAATAAGGTTCATGGCCCTTCACACCAACCAGCACGGCTGTTTCATCCCAGCTCATTCTTCCTGCACTGTCTTCTTTTGACATCGGAATACAGATACGGAACACATCTTTAACAGGACTGTTACGGATACTGCTGTCGGAGATCAATGGTATGCCGGTTTTAATTTTTTCTCCTATTTCGAATCCACTAAATATCACAGGGCGGGTGAAATTTTCATACACAAATATTGAAGCAGGAGCGTCAATTTTAATATTAAATTCCGACCCTTCCGGAAACTTGCCAGCCATTGATACCAACTTTTTTACCTTTTTCCCAACAAGATCCTTTCCATCAAGTGCTGAATATTTATCGGAAGATGATTTAAGCAGGTTTGAAATGTTTGTAAGAAATCCTACAGTGATGATGGTAACACTGGTGTCGGGTTGAACTGCAAGGATCTTCCTGTAGAGTTCGACAGCATCTTCAGCCTCACTATTATTTTTAATGGAATGAGGATAATTTTTTCTAACGCTGTCTGTCCAGTGCTGATTATCCCTCAGTTCGCTTGCCTGTTGTGAAGGCACTCCTACAGGAATATCCGGTCTGTTGAAGTAGGTGTTGAACACATCGAGCACTTCCGCCACACCATTATATTTTGTGCTGGCTATGGTTGCAAGGATGTTGGCTGAACCTTCATCTGCGAATGCGTGAAGCATGGTAATGGCGCCGACATCATCATAATCCGGACCCATGTCTGAATCGAAAATTAACGGTTCAGCGTGTTTGGTGTTCTGCACCGCAGGCGCTTCCGGTTCCTTCACCGGTGCATTTTCATTACAAGCGGAAAACAAAATAAATACGGCTATTACAATGGGCAATCGTTGAATCACGATATATAGTTTGAGGAGTTAAAATAATGAAAAGTTAAATAATCCCGTGGCATGATTTTATTATATTTAAAATGTTCAATTAAATTCAACTGCATGAATAATTTTATAAGGGCACTGATAGCTGGCTATGGCGCTAAAAAATTAGGTGGAGGTTGTTT
>Ga0207701_10008500_pt1 | contig 10139 bp, 7 predicted proteins | sample KBSSwiSSwithPhiX_FD_184294 | JGI IMG/M metagenome (GOLD analysis project Ga0207701, IMG submission 184294) | Switchgrass rhizosphere bulk soil microbial communities from Kellogg Biological Station, Michigan, USA, with PhiX - S5 (SPAdes) (version 2) | ecosystem: Environmental > Terrestrial > Soil...
CCGCATCCAAGCCGGTTCGCCGCACAGATCAACATAGGCCGTGCCCGCGGCCGCGCAGGCCGCCACAAGCTCGGGACCGTGTAGCTGGTAAGGCCCGACCGCCGTGATGATCACGGCCGCACGCTCGCACATCGAACGCAGGCTGGCCGGCTCGGCGGCATCCGCCTTGACCAAAGGCAAATCGTCTGGTGCGCCGATGTCGGCACGCACCTTCTGGAGCTTGTCGGTCGAGCGTCCCGCGATCGCCCAGGACGGAGCATCGTCGCCGCGATAGGACGTCGCCAGATATTCGGCGATGAGACGGCCAGTGTAACCCGTCGCGCCATAGACGATGAGGTCGAAGTCCCGCTTCACGACGTTGTTCCTCCTCGAGAGCCGGGAGAGCTACCTTCAGATCCGTGTGCAATCGCAGAACACGAGGACGTTCAGCACGAGCAGCAAGTGCCATTTGAGGGTCCGCCGCTTCATTGAAGGGTCCCATCGCGTTTGACGGAGGATACCACAGTTCCCGCCTTGGGGCGCGCAACGTGCGGTTGGGGTCAAAAGCGCCGTTCTGTCTGGCGATGACTTTCGCGGTAGGGACGCGAGTTACGCGCCCCCCGCACAGATCCGTACGGGCCCAATTCGGGCATACGGCTCCCTGTCATTGTCGGAAACGCAATCCGGCTAGCAAGTGAAGTCAAATCGGGCGATGCTTTCGGCTGATGAGAGACGTTTGCAGCCTGATCTGGTTGGCGCTGATCGGATTGTTCCGGTCGCGAGCGTCCTTGCATGCAGAGATCTTGACGCTACGTCATCAACTCAACGTGCTACGACGTAAATCGCCGCAGCGACCAACCTTTAGCAGCATCGACCGTCTGGTATTTGCTGGGTTGTATCGGTTGGCCCCTGGCCTGCTCGATGCTTTGAAGATCGTCAAGCCGGAGACCGTGATCCGCTGGCATCGTGCCGGCTTCCGAGCATATTGGCGCTGGAAATCAAAAGGCCGTCCAAAAACTCCGCTGGAACTCAGTCATCTCATTCGCGAGATGAGTCTCGCCAACCCACTATGGGGCGCACCACTCCTCAAGCTCGGGATCGATGTCGGACAAACCACCGTTGCAAAGTATATGGCGAGGCGAAGGCGACCGCCGTCCCAAGGGTGGAAGACATTCCTTCATAATCATGCCGACGGCATCGCGTCGATGGACCTATTCGTGGTTCCGACGATCTCATTCCGACTGCTCTACGGGCTGCTGATACTGCATCACGATCGGCGCCAAATGCTGTGGCTTTTTTCTCGACCATATCCTGCGACGCTTAAACCATGACCACCCCAACTTCGAATCCCTGCCCTGTGTTAGCCGCCGGAACGGTCCGCGCCCTTAAGGATTCGTATCGAGTGCCGTGGAGAGATTTTAATGCTGGTGATGAAGGAGCGGTGAGCCGTATTTCGCGCGCTCGCCGGTGGGCGATATCGATTCTTCTGGAAGCGGGTGCAATCCGCGAGTGCGAGGAACACGGCTGGATGAGGGATCGCAGTGATCCCCATGCTCGCGAGCGAGCCCTACAACGGCCGACCAGTTGCCGCCGGCTCAACCCCCTCGAAGCTCATCGCGGCCAAATCCAAAACTTGGCGGCCACGCACAGGCAAACTTCGCCCGCGCCTCGGAACGACAGCGCTATACCAGCTTCACGTTCTTAAGCGGCAGACTGCGCATCGGCTTGCCGGTTGCCGCAAAAATGGCGTTGAGTACCGCTGGCGCCACGACGCAGATGGTTGGCTCCCCGACGCCGCCCCAGAAGTCGTAAGTCGGCAGGATCACTGTTTCGACCTTCGGCATCTCGGCAAGACGCATAATCTCATAACTGTCGAAGTTGAGATTTGTCATCCGCCCATTCTCGACCGGCATTTCGCCATAGAGCGTAGCGGTGAGACCGAAGGCGACCGATCCCTGCACCTGGGCCTCGATCTGGCTGGGATTGACGGCATGGCCGCAATTGAGCGCCAGCACCATGCGATGAACCTTGAGCTTGCCCTGCGAGCTGATCGAGACCTCGGCCGTGGCAGCCGAGTAACTGCCATAACCCATGAATTGCGCGATACCGCGATGCACGCCCGCCGGTAACGGCTTTCCCCAATCACCTTTCTCCGCCGCGGCATTGAGCACGGCGAGGTGCTTGGGGAAATCCTTCATGAGCGCACGACGAAATTCGAGCGGATCCTTGCCTGCTGCCTTCGCCACCTCGTCCATGAAGCATTCCATATAGACGCCGTTCTGATTGGTGTTGACCCCGCGCCAGGGTCCGACCGGAACATGCGTGTTGCGCATCGCATACTCGATCAGCAAGTTGGGCACGCTGTAGCCAAGCTGCGCGTCGCCAGGCGTAGCGGAGTAGCCCTGCAGCTGACGGAGGTCCTTGCCATCGACAATGCCTTTCGGATTGAGCATGGCATTGATCGATTGACCGGAGACTCGAACGTGCAGGCCGACGAGGTTGCCCTCGGCGTCGAGGCCGGCCGATAACTTGCATTGCGAGATGGGCCGGTAGAAATCGTGCGCCTGGTCCTCCTCGCGGCTCCAAGTCATCTTGACCGGCACGTCCGGGAATTGCCTGGCGATTTCGACCGCCTGGTGGACATAGTCCTGCGTGCCGCCGCGGCGGCCAAAGCCGCCGCCGAGATCATGCCGGTGGACTTCGCATTTATCGAGCGGAACACCGGACGCTTCCGACAAGGCAGCCAGCGACGCCTCCAGGTTTTGCGTTGGAACCCAGGCTTCAGCCTTGTCGGCCGAGAGCTTCACGGTACAGTTCATCACCTCCATCGTCGCGTGTGCGAGGAAAGGCGTTGCGTAGACCGCATCGAGCTTCTTGGCGGCTTCGCCGATAGCCTTCAACGCATCGCCATTCTGCCGATCGCCATTGGTGGCGGCGGCGTTGAGGCCAGCCTTGAGTATATCCGCGATCGTCGCGCTTGATTGCGACGCCGCCGCGCCCTCGTCCCAGACAATCGGAAGCGCATCGAGCGCCTTTTTGGCGCGCCACCACGTGTCGGCGACCACAGCCACGGCGGTCTCCTGCACCTTTACCACTTTCTTCACGCCGGGCATGCCGGCGATCTTGCTCTCGTCATAGCTCTTGAGCGTACCGCCGAATACCGGGCAGGCCTTGATGGCCGCGTTGAGCATGCCCGGCAGCTTCAGATCAATGGCAAAGATCTTGCTGCCGTCGAGCTTGTCCGCGGTATCAAGTCGCTTGAGCGGCTTGCCCGCGATCTTCCAGTCCTTGGGATCCCTGAGCTTGATGGTCTTGGGATCCGGAGGCGTCAGCTTCGCCGCTGCAGCAGCGACCTCGCCGTAACGCATTGAACGTTTGCTCGCCCCGTGCGTGATGACGCCGTCGGATACGGTCAGCTCGCCGACCGGTACATTCCATTGTTCGGCCGCGGCTTGCAGCAACATCAGGCGCGCCGCCGCCCCACCACGTCGAACATAATCCTGCGACGTGCGGATCCCGCGGCTGCCGCCAGTGCCCATCTCGCCCCAGGCGCGCTTGCTCGCGAGGTTGCGACCCGGCGAGATGCCTTCGGTCGTCACTTTGTTCCAGTCGCACTGCAGTTCCTCGGCGACGAGCTGTGCAAGGCCCGTAAGCGTGCCCTGCCCCATCTCCGAACGTGCGATGCGGATCACACAGGTATCGTCGGGCTTGATTGCAACCCAGATGTTGACTTCAGTTGTCGCGCCCTGCGCCTGCACCGCGCCAACGCCGAACGGGAGGCTCAAGCCGAGGGCCAGACCGCCGCCGGCAACGGCAGCCGAGCCGACGATGAACTTGCGGCGCGAGAGTTTCATGCTCTTTGCAAAGGCCATATTTTTCATGGCTACCCTCCCGAGGCCCTGCGACCGGCGGTGCCCACGCCGGCAGCCAGATGCACCGCCTCGCGGATGCGCTGATACGTCCCGCATCGGCAGATATTGGTCATCGCTTCATCGATGTCCTTATCGGTCGGTCTGGGATTCTTCTTCAGCAGCGCCGCGGCCGCCATGATCTGCCCGGACTGGCAATAGCCGCATTGCGGAACGTCGACCGAGGCCCAGGCCTTTTGCACGGGATGCGATGAACCGACCGACAACCCCTCAATGGTGACGATCATATCGGTGGGCTTCACCTCGCCCACGGCAATCGAACAGGACCGCTGCACCTCGTCGTTTACGTGAACCGAGCAGGCACCGCACTGGGCGATACCGCAGCCGTACTTGGTACCGGTCAGGCCAATCTGCTCCCGAATAACCCAAAGAAGCGGCGTGTCAGGCTCGACCGGAACATCTCTTACTTTTCCGTTGATATTCAGTTTTGCCATGAGCTTCCTCCATCAACCAATCAAAGCATAACGGCCTGACGAGCGTTTGCATACAGCTGCCCGTTCGGGCGCACTGACGACCACGGCGCTCGTGGGATGGGCGTTGCATGGAATTTCCAACTGTCGGCGACCAACAATCTCTGGTTGCCGCGCTGCCGGGCGGGCCGGCATGTCCGCTTCGTGTCGATTTTGCCGACGGGACGTTTCTCTCGGGAAGACTTCGCCTACGATCAGCAAAACGACGTTTACGTCTGCCCGGCTGGCAAGGTGCTGACTTCCACGGGAACCCTTGTGAATGATGGAGCAACTCTGCTCTATGGGGCCAGCAAACAGGACTGCGATGCTTGCGAACTGAAACCGTGGTGTTGTCCGAAGATGCCCTCCCGCAAGGTCCTACGTTCAATCCACGAAAAGGCGCGAGACGTTGCGCGCGAAATCGGCAAGACTGATGCCTATGCCAGGTCCCGGCGCGAAACGAAGAAGATTGAGATGCTCTTCGGGCACCTCAAGCGCATCCTGCGCCTCGACGGTCTCAGGTTTAGAGGCCCGTTGGGCGCTTAAGAGTTCCGCCTTGCTGCCACGACCAGAACCTCCGGAAATCGCAAAGCTCGATTCCCTGTGCTCCAGCCCGCTTAAGTACAATCAAGCAGCATTGTCCGATCCAGGATCGCTAGTTCGCGGACTTCTTCAACACAATCCGCCAACAGCGGTCTTTCGAACTATGAGCACGTGACTTTTAATCATGGGGTCGAGGGTTCGAGTCCCTCCGCGCTCACCATGTAATAGATAATTAAGTCAGCTACTTCTATCGATTTTGGCGATGACTTTAAGCTACCAAAATCTCCTCACAATGTAATTTGGGTGCATTTTTGGGTGCAAATCGAAACAGTAGGCAATGACGGGCGCTTGCCTGCGCATGGCGGCAAGATCAGCCCTCAACCGCATGCTTTCTGCGACGATGGCCCGGCTGCTTGGCCTTGCCGATGACGTGCGTCCTCTGCGCCGGTCTGCCGTTCGTCGAATGCCTGGTCAATGTGAGCGCTAGAGCGGTAGCCGCCGGCAACGATACACGAGGCGGTTAGCGCGCCGTACAGCAGCAAGGCTTCGCTGTTCAATACGCTGATCGGCAACCACCAGAAGATCGCCAATACCCGGGCGTGACGGTCGAACGCAATGCCGGCCAATATTGCCACGCCGGGAGCGCGGTGCTTTTTGCAACCCAATCAATAGGCTGATTTGCAAGCAAAAACGATACGGTGCCTCGGCGGCCCCGAGGGTTCTTTTCAGCGCACCACCTCAAAACCACGGCGCGGCGTGGCTGATGCGTCTCGCAGCTACGATACAGCGGCCGCTAAGGCGCTGGAATCATCGGAACGGGTGAAGAGAATCGAACCCTCGTATTCAGCTTGGAAGTCAGGCGTTTCGCTAGGTTCTTCAACGGTATTTCCGACAAATTGCAGCCAAACACCCCCCATAGATTTCAAAAGACAATTTTGCGGTGTCGGAACGCCTTTGAGGCTGCGGGAGCGCTGGTTCCCGTAACGGCAGAGGGATACGCGAAGGGCTACTTTTCGCCAAAAGCGGTCGCTCATGTAGAAATGCACCCAAGTTTCCTAAGCCAGCTTCAGGTCCTACCGACCGGCTGATTCCACTTCCTTTTACGCGCTCCGATCGTGGGCCAAGGTGGGGCACAGGCAGGCCCTACTCCCCGACTTTCCACGCCGCATCGGTAACCTTGAGCGGCTTGGGAATGAGCTTCAAGTCCGTGAAGGTGTCCGCGATCTTCTGCTGACCTGCGAGCGCCGCAGCATCGATGGGATGTGCCCCTATTTCGGCGCGGCCGACACTCCGCTCGATGACCTCAACCGGAAGTCCGACCTTCGGCGCAAGCTCGATGGCGTACTGTTTGCGGTTATCCCTGATCCAGACGTCGATTTCGTCGACCGCCTCCAGCACAGCCTTCAGGATCTCCGAGTTGCTCTCCGCGACCGGCCGCGCCGCCATGTAAAACGCCACGTTCGGCGCGAGACCCGTCCCATCGGCAACAGCTCTTGCCCCGAGACTGAGCTCGGCGGCAGCGTAATACGGATCCCAGATCACCCAGGCATCAACCGAACCGCGCTCGAAGGCAGCACGGGCGTCGGCGGGTGCGAGATAGGCCGGAACGATATCAGCATAGGTCAGCCCATTGGCTTCCAGCGCCTTCACGATCAGGTAGTTGACGTTCGATCCCTTGTTGAAGGCGACACGCTTTCCCTTCAGATCGGCTACAGTCTTGATGGGGCTATCCTTGGGAACGATGATCGCCTCGTTCTTCGGCGACGCCGGCTCAAAGCCCGCATAGACGATGTTGGCGCCCGCAGCCTGGGCGAAGATCGGGGGCGCCTCACCCACCAGACCGAAATCGGTGGCGCCCACATTGAGGGATTCGAGAAGCTGCGGTCCGGCCTGAAACTCGGTCCATGTCACCGACCATCCGAGCGGCGCGAGTTTGCGCTCAAGAATGCCGCGCTCCTTCAGGAAGACGAGATTTCCGGCTCCTTTTTGCAAAGCAATTCGGAATGTTTTGCCCTCGGCGTGCGCGCGTGGAGCCAAGCCGCCGACGCCGAGCACGAGCCCCGCGGCCAGCACCTGAAAATTGCGACGATTGATCATGCTTTGATTGCCTTTCGAGATAAGTTTTTTACGGGATGCACTTACCAGCTCGGCAGTACCGCGCCCTTGAACTTGGCCAGCACGAACTCCTTCACTTCAGGCGTCTGATAGCTTTCCACCAGCGTCTTGACCCACGGCTTGTCCTTGTCGGCCGCTCGGACCGCAATCAGATTGACGTACGGCCCCTTCGGATCCTCGCGAAGGATCGGGTCCTTCACGGGATCCAATCCCGCCTGCGTCGCGTAGTTGGTGTTGATCGCCGCAGCATCGACGTCGTCGAGTGCACGTGGCGACTGCGCCGCATCGATTTCGATGAATTTCAATTTCTTGGGATTGTCGATGATGTCGGAGAGCTTCGGCTTGAATCCGACCCCTTCCTTCAGCTTGATGGCTTCCTTGTCGCGCAGCAGAAGCAGTACCCGACCACCATTGGTGGGATCGTTCGGAATCGAAATCGTGCCGCCGTTGGGGATATCCCACCAGCTCTTGTGTTTCTTCGAATAGACTCCGATCGGGAAATTAACCGTCAGGCCCACCGACTCGATCTTGTAACCGCGATCGGCCTTCTGGTTATCGAGATAGGGCTGGTTCTGAAACGAGTTGGCCTGAAGTTCGCCGGCGTCGAGCGCGGCATTGGGCACCACGTAGTCGGAAAACTCGATCAACTGGATATCGAGCCCCTTCTTCGCGGCAATCGGCTTCACGGCTTCGAGGATCTGGGCATGTGGCCCCGCCGTGACGCCAACCTTGATGACTTCCGCTGCGGCACCCGTCGACCAGGCGGCGAGAACCGTCGAGGCAATCAGAACAGAACGAAACGACATATTAGTCTCCGGTAACTTTGTGAAAGATGGATTGGTGAAGTCAGTACGCCGAGGCAACCAGATGACGGCGCTGCTGCAGTAAAGTTCTGGCGGCCCGCTCGGCGTCGCGCGCGGACCGGAATTCGCGGCCTTCGAGGCCATCGAAAGTACGGTCAGAGGAAAAGAAGCGGTATCCTCGGTCATCCCGGGCGACAATACCCGCGGTACGACTCTCGATTTCGATGATGTATGCTTGGGTCATGTCTGCTCTTTCACCGGATGATCCGGCGTTCCTGATTGGTGATGACGATTTGCGTTGGACAGGAAGATCAGCAACAAGCGCCGGTAGCCGCGGAGAAACAGCGCAGCGTCACGCGCTGATGCGCACTTCCGGACACTGGTCTTCGAGAGGATCGCATGTGGCAGCTCTTGAGCGGGACAATTCCCACCGCGGATAGTAGGGATGACTGCGCTTGCGTCAATGAAATGGCTATTCAATGTTGTCGTCGCGACGCGTCGGCAGTTCTATAACTAAGGACGAAAAGAAAACGGAATCATTTTTGGAGTTCAAGCCGGCCGGTTAATCGACTCGGTTGCCGCTAACTCCTGATATGACGCCCGCCGCACAAATGTTGCGCAATATCCACGAGATCAGATCGCGAGAAATATCTGCAGAGACGGGAGTTCCAAGAATCTCAACACTCTTCCGCCGCCGCTGCGCAGAACGATATTCTTTTCAACCAACGGCACATCGGTTGCTGGAATTCAGCCACGATCCGACAGGAGACTCTTGGGTAAGCTGATCACTTGGCCAAATGGGGGCGTTGCATGAATGCTTTCGCAAGCCGGCACGCGATCATCATAGGCGGTGGCGCCAGCGGCGTACTGCTGGCCTATCAGTTATTGGAACGTTCAACTCCCGATTTTCGGATCACACTTATCGAGAAGCGGCCCGAGATCGGACGCGGTCTGGCCTACCATACTGGCAATCCCGAACACGTCCTTAATGTGCGCGTCGCCAACATGAGCGCGCTGCCGGATGAACCCGATCATTTCTGGCGTTGGCTGATTTCGCGCGACGGCGTACCACCGCCCTGTCCTGATCCCTACTGCTTCGTGCCACGGCGCATTTACGGCGACTACATTGCCAGCCTGCTGACGATGTCCAAAGGCCGCTCATTGCACCGGCTCTCCATCGTGCAAGGCACATGCGTCGACGTCAGCGAAGAGCAGAATGAGGCCATCGTCAGGCTGGATGACGGAAGATTCTATGTCGGCGACACCGTCATTCTCGCGACCGGGCACGATATTCGATCCAGTGTGGCGGGCTATGTAGATCCTTGGGTGCCGCCTTCCGCGGCTGGCATCGATCCCGACGCCACCGTGCTGGTCCTCGGCACCGGGCTCACGATGGTCGACTACATCCAGTCGCTCATCCATGTCGGACACCGCGGAGCGGTCGTCGCGATGTCCCGGCGCGGCCTGCTGGCCAGATCCCACCAGCGCGCCGATCCGGTCCGCATCCCGGAGGCGGAAGTGCCTTTCGGCGCCAGCATCGGCCAACTGCTGCGCTGGTTCCGCGGCCGGGTCGACGCGCACACCGCCAAAGGTGGGGACTGGCGCAGCGTCATCGACGCCGTCAGGCCATACACCCAACGGCTCTGGCGCGAGCTTCCGCCGGCCTCTAAACGCAGCTTCCTCGAGCATGCGCGTGCCTGGTGGGACGTACACCGCCATCGCATGGCGCCCGAGGTGGAAGCTCGTATGACGCACGCGCTCTATGATGGCCGTCTGACGTTGATGGCTGCGAAGGTGACTGCCATCGAGCCGAACGACTCCGGCGCGCGGATTCGCTATCGCCGACGCGGCCAACGTGAAATCCTCAGCATGCAGGTCGGCGCCATCGTGGATTGCACCGGGATCGTCAGGGATCCCTCAGATTCCGCCAATCCGGCTGTGCGAAGCCTGCTCGACCGGGGCCTGGCGCGGGTCGATCCGCTGCATATCGGCATCGAGACCGGCCCGGATTGCGCTGTTGTCAGCGCCGCCGGCGTTCCGTCGCGGCGGCTGTTTGCCGTCGGACCACTCACCCGGGCCGCCTTCTGGGAAATCATCGCGATCCCCGATATACGCAATCAATGCGCCAAGCTTGCCGGTCAGCTCGCTCGCGTCAGCGAGACGAGCATCGCTGCCCGCTGCTCCTAGCTGCTGAAGCCGGCGGGAATGAACGCCGGAATCTTCTCCTCGATGAATTTCTTGACCTCCGGTGAGTTGAATACCTGGATGAACGCCTTAAGCCGCGGATCGTCCTTCTTGTCGGGCCGCGCGGTGAAGCGCAG
>Ga0207701_10008501_pt1 | contig 10137 bp, 11 predicted proteins | sample KBSSwiSSwithPhiX_FD_184294 | JGI IMG/M metagenome (GOLD analysis project Ga0207701, IMG submission 184294) | Switchgrass rhizosphere bulk soil microbial communities from Kellogg Biological Station, Michigan, USA, with PhiX - S5 (SPAdes) (version 2) | ecosystem: Environmental > Terrestrial >...
GTGATGACGTGCGACGGCGACCCGCCTAGAAACAGCGTGTGGCCGTCGGGATTGGCCTGCGCGACCGCCCTCGCCCCGATTGCGGTGCCGGCGCCTGGCCGATTCTCGACGACGACCGGGCGGCCCAGCGTTTCGCTCATGCCGTCTGCCACCGTGCGCGCCAGCAGATCGGCCGGCCCGCCCGCCGCGTACGGATTGATCAACGTGATGGTTCGCTCGGGGAAGGACTGAGCCACCGCATGTTCGGCGAACACCGACATGGCGAAAACAAATGCGACGACCAAGCGTCTCATGCTTCCCTCCCGGAGCAATCGCGGGGCCTTTGGCCTTCTCGCGTGACCATACTACCATACAATGCTCAGTCGGCTCTTCCGGAATTGTGTCAGCATGCCGAAGATCAGTGCGAACAAATTGCTGCCGACCACATTGGTGGGCAGCTACCCGCAGCCCGATTGGCTGATCGATCGCCGGCGCCTCTCGGAGATCGTTCCGCCGCGCGCTCATGCGCGGGAGTTGTGGCGCGTCGACGCATCGCATCTCGAGCAGGCTCAGGACGACGCCACCATCCTGGCGATCCAGGACCAGGAGCGCGCCGGCATCGATATCGTGACCGATGGCGAAATCCGGCGCGAAAGCTATTCCAACCGCTTCGCAACGGCGCTCGACGGCATGGACAGCGACAATCCAGCACAGATCCCATCGCGCACGGCGGGCAAGGTTCAAATCGTGCCGCGGGTGGTCGGAAAAATCCGGCGTCGGCAACCGGTTCAAGTCCGGGACGTGGTGTTCCTGCGCGCCAACACCGATCGCCCCATCAAGATCACGATTCCGGGCCCCTTCACGATGACCCAGCAGCTTTTCGACGAGCACTACCGGGACGAAGCCGCCGTCGCCATGGACTGCGCCATCGCGCTGAACGAGGAAATAAGGGATATGTTCGCGGCCGGCGCCGACGTGGTCCAACTCGACGAACCGTTCCTGCAGGCCTACCCGGACAAGGCGCGAGCTTTCGGCGTTGCCGCCATCAACCGGGCCGTCGAAGGCATCAATGGCACCACGGCCGTGCATCTCTGCTTCGGTTATGGGTCAATGGTGAAGAGCAAGCCGTCCGGCTATTCGTTCCTGCCCGAACTCGAGGCCACAATGGTCGATCAGATTTCGATCGAGACCGCCCAGTCCAAGCTCGACTGCGCCATGCTGGCGCAACTGCCAAGCAAGCAGATCATGCTGGGCGTCATCGATCTCCAGGACACAAACGTCGAGACTCCCATAATCGTCGCGGAACGAATTCGCCGCGCGATGGCCTATGTGCCGATCGAGCGCATTGTCGTCGCCCCGGATTGCGGAATGAAATATCTGCCGCGGGACGTGGCGTTCGGCAAGCTCAAGGCCATGGTCGAGGGCGCGGCCATGGTCCGCAACGGGCTTTAGGCGTCGTCGACCGGCTCAGTGACGCGGACCGATGGGCGGGCCGCAAATGTCGCGTGCCAGCGCGCGAGCCGCGGGTGGTCCTGCCGCCACTGCCGGTCGGCAAATCGGAAGTCCAGATAGCTGAGCGCGCATCCGATGGCGACATGACCGATCGAATAGGCGCTCGATTCGAGCGCCGGCGTTTCGTGCTCAAGCGCGGCGAGTGTCGCCTCGTTGCGGACGGAAAAACTCTTGAGATAGGGCTGCGACTGCTGCTCCACCGGCCGCGACAGCTCGCCGCGCCACAGGACCAGGGCGTCGAGCAGGCCGTCGCCCAGCGCCTGGCGGCGCAGCGCCGTCATCCGCTCTTCGAACGGCAGCGGGAAAAGCTTTGGGCCGTCGTGCAGATGGTCGAGGTACTCGCAGATCACGGAAGAATCGTAGAGTACCGCGCCATTGTCGAGCACCAAGGTCGGAATCTTCGACAGCGGATTGTCGATCATCAGATCCGGGTGCGGCTTCATCATGGCCGCGACCGTGCGAACGCATTCGATCCGGTCGGCGACGCCAACGTCGTGCGCAGCAACCATGACCTTGCGCACGAACGGCGAGCGCGGCGACCAATGCAGCTTCATGTGGAGTCTCCGTACCGGCTAGCCGGCCTTGGCCGGCGCCGCCTCTTCCGCCGACGCCTCCGGATCGGGCACAGCGGGCCGTTGAATGGCGAAAAGCTCGTTCACCGCGCAGTAGTCCATATAGCCCAGCCGCGCCAGCGGCTGCATGCGCGTGACGTCGATGTGGCCGTTCGCGATCACCGAATCGTCGATGTGAATGCCGACAACCTCGCCGATAATGACCGATGAGGCGCTGCGCGTGCCGTCGGAGCTGAACAATTCGACAGTTTTGAAGTATTTGCATTCCAACACGACCGGCGACCGCGCCACCCGCGGCGGCCTGACCGCGCGGCATGGCGCCATCTCAAGTCCGATGCGCTCCGGCTCGCTGACCTCAGGCCCAACCTCCACCGACGAGGCATTCACGGCTTCGCGCAGATCATAGGTCGCCATATTGGCAACGAACTCGCCGGTCTCCTCGGCATTGCGCTGGGAGTCCTTGCGCGGCTTGCTGGCAAACATGACGAAGGGCGGCGTGCCGGAAACGAGGTTGAAGAAACTGTACGGCGCGAGGTTGACGACGCCCGAGCGGCTGACCGTCGAGATCCACCCGATCGGGCGCGGAAGGACGAGGGCCGTTATCGGGTTATGCGAGAAGCCGTGATCGTTGCGACGAGGATCGTAGTACATGGGCTTTTCCCGATGGTTGGGCGACCGGTACGCGAGTGTTAGCTCTTGAACGACGGCTTCCGCTTCTCCGCGAACGCGCGCTGGGCTTCCTTGGTCTCCTCGCTGGACGCCAGCGCCACCGTCTGTGACTGCTCGAACCGGTAGCCGTCGCGCAACGGCATGTTTTCAGTGACGTTGAACGACCGTTTCGCCGCACGGACCGCGAGCGGGCTCTTGTCGGCAATTTCCAACGCTATGCCGCGCGCGGTTATGAGGAGCGTCTCGGCCGGCACGCAGGCCGAGACGACGCCCATCCGGTACAGCACCGGACCAGTCATCCGGCGCGCGGTGTAGATCAGGAGCCTCGCATCGGATTCGCGGAAGAACCGCCGCACATGGCTCACGCCGCCGGCCAGGCCAACGTCGACCTCGGTCATGGAGAGATATGCAGCCTCGCTCGCAATCAGGATGTCGCAGCAGAGCGCGAGGACGCAGCCCGCGCCGATGGCGGCGCCGTTGATCGCCGCGATGACGGGCTTCTCGCATTCCATGACGGCATTGAAGCTTTCGCGGACGATGCGGTTGTGCCGCGGGTAGGCGCCGATCTCTTCGAGGCTGGGCCGCTCCTTCAGGTCGGCGCCCGCCGAGAAGGTCTTGCCTTCGCCGGTCAGCACCACGGCCCGGACATCCGTGCGGTCGCTCAGGGTATCGAAGATCGCGGTGATCTCTTCACGAAAGCGGCGGTTCTGCGCGTTCACCGGCGGGCGGGCGAGCGTCACTGTCGCGACGAAGTCGGCAACCTCAACCTTGAAGCACTCGTAGGTATCGGCCATGTCGGTGTCCCCCGCCTCTATACCGCAGTCACTTTCGCCAACCGGCCAGCCGGCAGCGTCGTCAGCCCGCCGCCCGGCGGCAAGGCAAGCGGCGCGCTGGCGCCATCCGGCAATGGAATTTCGTGCGCGTTGAGAGTCATCGACACCATCGTGTAGTAGCCGATCACCCCGGTCAGCTCGACCACGCCGCGCTCACCCCAGCGCGCCGTCACGGCGGCGTGCAACGGCGCGTCGACGCTGCCGGTCTGCTGCAGCTCACGGGCGAACTCGTACACCTCAGCCTCGGCCCCGTCGGCAAACACCGGTGCCTGTGCGAGCCGGATCGCTTCGACGCAGGCAGGATCGAGGCCCGCGGCAATCGCCGCCTCGGCATGGATGTGAAACTCAAGCTGGCTGTTCCACCGCCGGCCCGTGACGATGATTGCGAGCTCGTTCAGCTTCTTCGGCAGACAGGTCGAGAACCGCAGATATTCTCCGAGCCGCGACCAGCGCCGCGCCAGGTCTGGACTGTGAATGACGGCCCGCAGCGGACCGACCACCTGGCCGCGAACGCCCGACACGACTTCATCGTGAGCGTCGCGCTGCTCTGGCGTCATTTCCGCAACCGATGGAAGGTGAAGGCGGGGCATAAAGCTCTCCAGCGGTTAGGCGGTCGATGCCAAGCCGACTTCCAGGCCAAGCTCGCGAAGGACTTCGCCGGTGTGCTCGCCCAGCAGCGGCGGCGAGCGGTCGAAGGCGAGCGATGCATTGGCGAAATTGAGCGGACTGACGACCTGCGGCACTTGGCCCGCGGTTGGATGCGGCAACTCGCGCAGCATCCGGCGATGCCGAACCTGCGGCTCGGCAAAGACCTCCGGCACCGTGTTGATCGGGGAGCACGGCACGCCTGCGGCGTCCAGCAAGGCGGTCAGCTCGCCGCGATTGCGCTTGGCAAATTCGGCGCGCAGCAGCGGATCGAGCAGCGGATGGTTGCGCACGCGTGAGGGGTTGGTGGCGAAGCGCTCGTCCTTGGCCCACTCCGCGTGGCCGAGAATTTCGGCAAGCTTGGCGAACTGGCCATCGTTGCCGACCGCCAGGGCGACGAAACCGTCGGCGCACGGAAAGACATCCTGCGGCTGGATGTTGGGATGGCGGTTGCCGCCGCGCATCGGGGTGTTGCCGGAGACGAGCCAGTTCATGGCCTGGTTGGCCAAAAACGCCGATTGTACGTCGAGCATGGCGAGATCGATGTAGTCGCCCTGCCCGGTCTCGTTGCGCCGGCTGAGCGCCGCCAGCACACCGACCGCGGCGTACATTCCGGTCATCAGATCGACGATCGGAACGCCGACCTTTTGCGGCCCGGCTCCCGGCATGCCGTCGCGCTCACCGGTGACGCTCATCAGGCCGCCCATTGCCTGGATCATGAAATCGTAGGCCGCCGCGTCCCGCTTCGGCCCGGTCTGGCCGAAGCCCGTGATCGAGCAATAGATGATGTTCGGCTTGACCGCCTTCAGGCTTTCGTAGTCGAGCCCGAAGCGCTGCAGCGTGCCAGCCTTGAAATTCTCAAGAACGATGTCGGACCGCGCGGCGATGGCGCGCACGACCTCCTGCCCTTCGGGCTTGTCGAGCTCGACCGCGATCGAGCGCTTGCCGCGGTTGACCGAAAGATAGTAACCCGCCTCGCCGGTCAGCTTGCCGGATTGGTCCTTGAGAAACGGCGGGCCCCACGCGCGGGTGTCGTCGCCGACGCCGGGGCGCTCGACCTTGATGACGTCGGCGCCGAGATCGGCCAGAACCTGACCGGCCCACGGCCCGGCCATGATCCGGCTCAGATCGAGCACGCGGATGTGCGACAGCGGACCGGCCATGTCAGTCCTCCTATCTCAGCTTCATGTCGATGCGGACCATATCGCCGCGGTACAGCCCTTCGCCGACGAACACCAAACAGCCGGAGCGGTCGACCACCGAGCGTTGGACCATGGCGACGGGCGCATTCAAGGGCATGTCGAGGCGGGATGAGGTCTCGACATCGGCGGTTCCGATGATGAGCGTTTGCCGCGCATCCTTGATCTTGAGGCCGGGTATATCCGCGACCAGCTTCAACGCGGTCTTGGAATTCAGGTCGCGTTTCGAAATGCGGGCACTGAGCCGCTCGTCGATATGCAGCCTGGCGAACAGGAACGGCTTGCCGTGCCTCGTGTGCAGACGCGTGACCTGGCGATAGGACGGGGCCAGCGTGCCGATCGGGTGCGGAATATCCGGCGGCTGGGTGCCGCGGCGGTCGGAAAGCACCTCGATCAGCGCGTCGTCGCGGTTCGCCAGCAGGCCCGACCAGTCGGTCGCGACCTCGCACCACAGCTGCTGTCGCGGACGCTGGCGGACGAATGTGCCCTTGGCGCGATAGCGATCGATCAGCCCCTCACCTTCGAGCATGTCGAGCGCCTTGCGGATGGTTGCGCGCGCCACGCCGCATTCGGCCGCCAGATCGTCCACCGTCGGCGTCTGTTCGGCGACCGGCCAGTCGCCTGCCTCGATGCGGCGGCGGAACAGACTTGCGAGCTGGATGTAACGCGCGACGACGCTTCGATCCAAATCGACAGCAGGTCGTTTGCGCTGCGCGGCCTTCATTTGGTCCTGTACGATCCCAGGTATTCCCTCATATTGCGCGATATGTCATAAAGCTGACCTATAGGTCAATGCTGACGATCGGGGGAAGGGCAGCCGTGACGATGTCCGCGATAGGATCTTTGCTTCTGGCGGCGGGCTTCGCGCTCTGCGGCGTCGCCGTCGCTGCAGCCGCGGAGCGCCGCAGCGAACTCATTCACTACAACGATGTTCAGATCGACGTGGTGATCGATGGCAGCGGACCTGCCGTCGTGCTGCTTCCGTCTCTCGCGCGCGACTCCGACGACTACGACGAGGTCGCGGAGGGACTGGCGGCGGACGGCTTTCGTGTCCTGCGGCCGAAACCCCGCGGCATCGGGCGGAGCACTGGGCCGATGACCAAGATCACCCTGCACGACTTCGCCCGCGACATCGCCGAGGTTGTGAAGAAGCTCGGCGGCGGCAAAGCCGTCGTTGTCGGTCATGCCTACGGCAACTGGGTGGCGCGGATGACCGCAGCCGACCATCCCGACCTGGTGCGGGGCGTGGTGATTGCCGCGGCCGCCGCCAAGCAGTATGCGCCGGAACTTTCGACCGCGGTGACCCAGGCCGGCAACCTTTCGTTGTCGGATGAACAGCGCCTCGCCGCACTGCGCTTTGGATTCTTCGCGCCAGGCAACGACCCGACCGTCTGGCTGAAGGGATGGCACCCCGAAATCCGCGACGCCCAGCGTGCCGCGGCCGCAGCCGTCAAGCAGGACGAATGGTGGTCGGGCGGCACGGTGCCGCTCCTCGACCTGCAGGCCGCGAACGATCCGTTCAAGCCGGAATCCAAGCGAAACGAGATGAAAGACGAATTCGGATCACGCGTCACCGTGATGGTCATTCCGAATGCGAGCCACGCTCTGATCCCCGAGCAGCCCAAAGCCGTCGTCGAGGCTCTCAGCCGGTGGATCAAGAGCCTGCCCTAGAACACAGAGGACATCCCAAATGACCGCACTCATCCGCGTCTTGTGCTTGATCGGTATCGTTGCGTGGCCCGGACTTCTGGCCGCTCAAGAATTTCCGAACCGCGCCATCCGATTCGTCGTGCCGTTTCCCGCCGGCGGCCCAGCCGACACGATCAGCCGTATCGTAACCGAAAAGATGTCGAGCATTCTCGGCCAACCGATCGTGATCGAAGCCCGCGCCGGAGCTGGCGGCATGATCGGCATCGGCTCGGTCGCGAAGTCGGATCCCAACGGCTACACCATCGCCATTGCACCATCGAGCCAGCTGGCGATGAACGTGAACCTGCGCGACGACATGCCATTCCACCCGCTGAAGGACTTGGCACTGATCACGCAGATCGTGTCGGTGCCGGAAATCCTGGTGGTCAACGAGAACGTGCCGGCCAAGACGCTGGCCGAGCTGGTCGCCTTGGCGAAGGCCGAGCCCGGCAAGCTCGTCTTCGCATCGACCGGCCACGGCGGCATGCCGCACATGGCCATGGAACTGCTCAAGCTCACCGCCGGAATCCAGCTTGTCCACACGCCCTACACCGGCGCGGCGCCGGCCGTGAACGACCTGCTCGGCGGACATGTCCAGATGATGTTTGCGGACGTACCGGTGCTGCTGGGCAACATCCAGGCGGGCAAGCTGCGGGCGCTCGCGATCGGCAGCCGCACGCGCATCGCCAATCTGCCGAATGTCGCAACAACGGCGGAACTCGGCATGCCGCAGGTCGAGGCCGACAACTGGTACGGCCTCGTCGCACCGGCTGCCACGCCGCAGCCGGTATTGGCGAAACTGCAATCGGTGGCGGCCGAGGCGCTGCGTTCTGCCGAGGTGAAGGACAAGCTCGCCGCCCAAAGCGTGATCGCGGTGGGCAACTCCTCCGCGGAGTTCTCGGCCTACGTCAAAAGCGAGATCGAACGCTGGGGCAAGGTCATCACCGCGTCGGGCATCAAGATCAAGTGAGCGGCGGATGGCTTACAGTCCGTGCTGCCACGCTTCGGGGATCAGCCGGTAACCAGAGCCGTCGCGCACCAGATGGGCGAAGCCCGGGAAATGCAGGTGCATGCCGGTGACGAGCAGCCGGTCGGTCGCCGCCATGTCGAACGTCTTGCGGCGCGAGTCGGCCGCAAGGTCCTTGTCGGTGTCGAAGTCCATGCAGACCTCCGGCCGCGCCGTCTGCACCTCAGGCACATGAACGGTATCGGCCCAGATCAGGAGTTGCTCCTTGCCGGAGCTGACCATGTAGGTGGTGTGGCCCGGCGTGTGGCCGGGGCGCGGAATGGCGGTGACGCCCGGAAACACCTCGCCCGCCTTGAACAATCGCCAGCGATCCTTGTACGGCGTGACCTGCTCGCGCCCGGCCTGAAAGAAATCCCGCTTCTCGCGATCGGTCCCTTTGGCCATGTTGGCGTCATCGAACCAATGCACCGGCTCGCGCTCGTGCATGACGAGCTCCGCATTCGGAAAATAGCGCTGGCCGGTGGTCCGGTCGGCCAGGCCGGCCGAGTGATCCGGATGCATGTGGGTGAGGATCACGGTGTCAATGCTCGCAGGGTCGATACCGGCGGCCCGGATGTTGGCCAGGACATTGCCGGCGGTCGGCAACAGGTAAGTGCCCGATCCGGTGTCGACCAGCGCCAGACGCCCCGCGGAGTGGATCAGAAATGCGTTGACGGAGGTCCGACGCGCCGGCCGGAACGATGCCGCCAGGATGCTGGTGGCTTCTTCCACGCTAATGTTGCGCAGAACCTGCATCGACCCGTCGAGAAAGCCGTCGCTGATGGCGGTGACGACGATGTCGCCAACGCGGCGGTGATAGACGCCGGGAATCTGCTGCTGCGGAATGTCGATCATGGGTTCGTTCGCTCGAAGGGAGTCAGTTGACTTCTGAAGGGAGAATTGTAACTGCAAGTGCGCCGCAAGACCAAACTGCAGTTGATCGCCGCGTCGCACCAAGGCTAACGTGTCCAGCCGCAATCGCGAACTCCGGGACAATCGACAGGCATGCCCAGCAATCAGGACGCTCCGCTCAAGACATACCAGGACCATCTCGCGCGCAATGAACTGGCCTATCAGTTCAGTCGCGAAGCGGGACGCGCGGTGTTTTATCCCCGCGTGCTTTGCCCGTTCACCGGCAGCGACCAGCTCGAATGGCGCGTGAGCAAAGGGCTCGGCACCGTCTATGCGACCACGGTCGTACACCCCGCCGATGGCAAGCCTTTCAATGTGGCGCTGATCGATTGTGACGAAGGCTTCCGTTTGATGAGCCGGGTCGAAGACATCGCGCCGGAACAGGTGCGTATCGGACAGCGCGTGCGTTTCCGCGTCCATCGGGCCGAGGGCGATGAGGACCCTTATCCGGTTTTCGCTCCGGTGGAGAACGCATGATGGAAGGGCTCAAGCGCGGCAGCGCGGCCATCGTCGGCGTCGCGGAATCCGACCTCGGCCAGGTGGCGGACGGTCTCTCGGTCTTCGATCTGATGGCACAAGGCGTCGGGCGCGCGCTCGACGATTGCGGCCTGAAATTGAAGGACGTCGATGCGCTGTTCTCCGCCACCACCCAGAGCCGAATGTCGGTCCTCGGGCTCGCCGAGTACCTCGGAATCAATCCTCCATATCTCGGCTCGACCATCGTCGGCGGTTCGTCCTTCGAATATCACGTCGCGCATGCGATGGGCGCCATTGCGCTCGGTCTCTGCAACGTCGCCGTGATCGCCTATGGCAGCACGCAACGCAGTGTCGGCCGCAAGCAGGCGTCGGTGCGTGAGATCAATCCGTACGAATCGCCATTCCGACCGTTCCTGCCGGCGAGCGCCTATGCGCTGGCGGCGTCGCGACACATGCATCAGTTCGGCACGACGCGCGAGCAACTGGCCGCGGTCGCGGTCGCCGCCCGCGAATGGGCGCTGCTCAACCCGAAGGCTTGGGAGAAGAAGCCGCTGACGATCGACGGGGTGCTGTCCTCACGGATGGTGAGCTATCCCTTCACGGTGCGGGACTGCTGTCTCGTCACCGACGGCGGCGGCGCCATC
>Ga0207701_10008504_pt1 | contig 10136 bp, 10 predicted proteins | sample KBSSwiSSwithPhiX_FD_184294 | JGI IMG/M metagenome (GOLD analysis project Ga0207701, IMG submission 184294) | Switchgrass rhizosphere bulk soil microbial communities from Kellogg Biological Station, Michigan, USA, with PhiX - S5 (SPAdes) (version 2) | ecosystem: Environmental > Terrestrial >...
ACGGTCGAGCAGTACCGCGAGAACGGCCGGCGGCTCGGCCGGCTGCTCTATCAGGGACGCTGGTTCGATCCGCAGGGGCTGATGCTGCGCGAGACGGCGCAGCGGTGGGTGGCGCGGGTCATCACCGGCGAGGTCACCGTCGAGCTGCGGCGCGGCAACGACTATTCGATCCTCAACACCGAGAGCCCGAACCTCACCTACAGGCCGGAGCGCCTGACGATGGAGAAGGGCGAGAGCGTCTTCTCGCCGCAGGATCGCATCGGCCAGCTGACGATGCGCAACCTCGACATCTCCGACACGCGCGACAAGCTGATTGCCTACGTGAAAACAGGGCTGCTGGCACCGTCGCTCGGCTCGTCGATGCCGCTGCTCACCGAGGCCGCGGCCGAGGCCGGCGACAAGCCGGATCGGAAGTAGCGATGGCGCCCGACGTCAACGCGCTCGGCCAGCCGCTGGGGTTCAAGGTCGACAATTGGAAACTGCCGCAGCGCCCGCCAAACGAACCGATCGTGGGGCGCACCTGCCGCCTCGAACCGCTCGACGCCGCGCGCCACGGCGAGAGCCTGCACCGTGCGAACCTGCGCGATCGCGAGGGGCGCAACTGGACCTACCTGCCGTACGGGCCGTTCGAGCGACTGGACGACTATCTCGACTGGGTGCGGAGCGTCGAAGCCAAGCCTGATCCCCAGTTTTTCACGATAGTCGCAACGGGGTTACAGGGGTCGGACCTGACAGCGGGCGTCGCGAGTTACTTGCGCATCGATCCGCCGCAGGGCTCGATCGAGGTCGGCCACATCAATTATTCTCCCCTGCTGCAGCGAACGGTCGCCGCGACCGAGGCGATGTACCTGATGATGCGCCGCGCCTTCGAGCTCGGCTACCGCCGCTACGAGTGGAAGTGCCACTCGCTGAACGCGCCGTCGCGCGCTGCCGCGCAGCGGCTGGGGTTTTCCTACGAGGGCATCTTCCGCCAGGCGCGGGTCGATAAGGGACGCAACCGCGACACCGCCTGGTACGCGATGATCGACCAGGAGTGGCCGGCGATCGATCGCGCCTTCCAGCAGTGGCTGGATCCGGCGAACTTCGACGGCGACGGCCGCCAGCGCACGTCATTGAGTAGATTGACCGGCCCTCTTCTCGTGAACCGAGGTTAACCATGATGCGACTGCTGGCGGGGGCTATCGTCACGCTGATCGCGCAAACGCCCATGCAGGTGCCCCGCTATCAGGTCGATCCGGCCTGGCCTAAGCAGCTGCCGAACCACTGGCTGGTCGGCGCCGTGGTCGGCGTCGCCGTCGACGCCAACGATCACGTCTGGATCACGCACCGTCCGTCGACGCTGCAGCCGAACGAGACACGATCGTTCTGGAAGGCGGCGCCGCCGGTGCTGGAGTTCGATCAGGCCGGCAACCTGGTGTCGTCGTGGGGCGGCCCGGGCGCGGGCTACGAGTGGCCGCAGCTCGAACATGGCATCTACATCGACCACCAGGACAACGTCTGGCTCGGCGGCGGCGGCGACAAGGACGCGCAGATCCTGAAGTTCACGCGCCAGGGGAAGTTCCTGCTGCAGATCGGGCACCAGGGAAAGAACGGCGGCAGCAACGATACCCAGAACCTCGGCGGCACGGCGAATATGGTCGTCGACGCCGCGGCCAACGAGCTCTATGTCGCCGACGGCTACGTCAACCACCGGGTGATCGTGTTCGACGCCACGACCGGCGCCTACAAGCGCCATTGGGGCGCGTACGGCAAGAAGCCGGACGACTCGTATTTTGCGACCGCCGGCGAGCGGCTGCCGGGTCCCTTCAGCGGCACGGTGCAGCACGAGAACCGCCCGAGCCAATACGATCCGAACGGGCCGCCGCCGCCGCAGTTCCGGATCGTCCACGCCGTGCGGATCTCGAACGACGGCCTCGTCTACGTCTGCGATCGCACCAACGATCGGATCCAGGTGTTTCGCAAGGACGGGACCTTCGTGCAGGAGGCGTTCATCGCCAAGGAGACCTTCGGCAGCGGCTCGGTGTGGGACATCGGCTTCTCAACCGACCCGGCGCAGACCTTCCTGATCGTCCCCGACGGGACGAATCAGCAGGTCTACGTCGTCCTGCGGAAAACGCTCGAAGTGGTGCACACCTTCGGCGGCGCGGGTCACTGGGCGGGGCAGTTCTACGGCGCGCACAATCTGGCGATCGACTCGAAGGGGAACCTGTACATCACGGAGACCTACGAGGGGAAGCGCGTGCAGAAGTTCACCTACACCGGCATGGGTCAAGGGCGATGATGAGCCAGCTGCTGGCCGCGGCCCTCGCCGGCCCGGTCGCGTTCGCCATCTGCGCCCTGCCGCACGAACAGCGGCCGATCCGGACGGCCGACATCACCATCCGCGGCCTCAAGGCGAGCGACTTCCCGCGCACACGCAAGCTCGCCGACAACGTCTATTCGTACGAGCAGATCGATCCCACCAAGCGCACGGTGACCGTCAACAACCTCATCGTCATCACCCGTGAGGGCGTGCTCATCGGCGGAGGCCAGGGCACGGTCGAGAACACCAAACGCCTGGTCGCCGACATCGCGCGGCTGACGCCGCACCCCATCAAGTACGTCGTCATCGGCTCGGAGCACGGCGATCACACCGGCGGCATCAGCGCATTCCCGCCCGGCATCACCTATTTCGCGCACCCATTTTCGGCGCCGCGCATCAAGCAGCCGACCGAGCCGGTGAGCGATCGAAAAGTCCTGATGCTTGGCGGCACCGTCGTCGAAGTGCGCTTCCTCGGCCGCGCCCACACCGGCGGCGATCTCGAGGTCTACCTCCCGCGCGAGCGGATCGTGTTCATGAGCGAGGTCTTCTACAACCACATCTTCCCGTCGATGGCCAATGGCTACCCGAGCGAATGGGTGGAGACACTGAAGAAGGCCGAGAAGCTCGATGCCCGCGTCTACGTGCCGGCCCACGGCTTCGTCGACGATCCGGAGATCCTGCGCGAGGAGATGCGCGACTTCCGCTTTGCGCTCGAACGAATCATCGCCGAGGGGCGGCGGCTGCGCGAATTGAAGATTCCGCTCGAGCGGGCGCTGCTGGCGGCCGACTTCGGCCCCTACGAAGAGTGGACGCGCAAGGAAAACAACGCACCCGGTGCGCTCAAGCGCGTCTACATGGAATTGGACGGCCAGCTCCCGCCGCGCTGATCCGCGCGGCACGACGCATGCTGTGGCGAATCGAACACTGTGCACGCTCGCCCGCTGATTCTCGTCGCCGGCCTCTCCCGCGACGCGCGCGAGATGTACCAGGAATTCTTCCTCTGGTCCGGCTGGGGCGTCGTCCTCGCCCCCAACGGCCTCGTCGCCTTCGACCTCGCCGTCAGCCAACAGCCGGACATCGTCGCCACCAGCGATCGCCTGAGGCCGCGTGACGGCCTGCAGTTCTGCGAGCAGCTCCACGCCGATCGACGGACCACTCATATCCCGGTCGTGATCCTCACGACCGCCACCACCACGCTCGACCTGCAGCGTGCCCGGTTGTCGGGCTGTTCGACGCTGCTGCTGCAGCCAACGCTGCCGCGGGTACTTCTCGAGGAGGCCAGGCGTCTGATCGCGCGCGCACGACGCGCGAAGTCTCGAGCGAAAAGCGCCCCACCGCACCGACCGCGGAAGCGGCGTACGTCGGCGGGGCGCTGACACAGCAGAGACAAGTAAAAACAATTTGATGCAACGGCGGGCGGATTCGATGTATGGATGTGCTACGCTTTTGCGCGTCCGGGCGCACTTTTGCCCAGATCAACCATCAAAGAGGAGGAAGATGTCGAATCGATTGAAGGTGTTAACAGCGATCCTGCTAACCGTGGGCGCTGCCGTCTGGTCCTCGTGTGACGAGAAGCTGTCAACGGTCGCCGGACCGACGCCGAGCCTTGAGCCGAGCTTCGCCTCCATCCAGTCCGAGATCTTCGAGAAGGGCGACAGCGCGGGGCGTCCGGCGTGTATCAACTGCCACACGGCGGCCGGACGCAACCCCGCCGGGCAGTTGAACCTGACGCACGACGTGGCCTACGACCAGATCGTGAACGCGCAAGTTCGAGGCGCCGGCAGAACCGGCTCGATCCGGGTCGTTCCGCGCGATGCGAACAACAGCTACCTTGTCCAGAAGCTCGAAGGAACACCCGGGATAGTCGGCCAGCGGATGCCGTTCAACGGCGGCCCCTTCCTGACCGACGGGCAGATGTCGATCCTCCGGCGGTGGATTGCCAACGGCGCGTCCCGATAGACGCCTTCTCGATTGGAGACGATGTGATTCGAGTGATAACAGGCTGGACGACTGTCTTCGGCCTGAGCATCCTGCTGCTCACGCCTGCGATTGCCCGCGCCCAGGCCGACGACCCGGCGGCGCTGAAACTTGCTGAACCCGATTTCACCCTGATCGGGCTGCCGACCGCGCTTCGCCTGCCGACCTTCAAGAGCTCGTTCCGCGTCACCCACCGGTTCACGCGGCCGCTGAACGACGATTTCGACGACGTCTTCGAGGATTTCTTCGGCCTCGATTCCGGTGCCTCGATCGGTCTCGAGTATCGGTTCGGCCTGCTCAAGAACGGCCAGGTCGGGATCCTGCGCAACAACAACAAGACCATCCAGTTCCTGGGGCAGTACAGCGTGCTGCGTCAGACCGCTGGCAGCCCCCTGGACGTCTCCGCGGTCGTCACCATCGAAGGCACGAACAACTTCAAGGACAGCTACTCGCCGGCCATTGGCGCGATCATCTCGCGGACAATCGGGTCGGTCGCGGCGTTGTATTTCGAGCCAATCTGGGTCAACAACACCAGCACCTTGCCGAACGAGCTGGTCGATCACAACAGCACGATGATGTACGGGATCGGCGCGCGCGTCCGGATCCGGCCGACGGTTTATGTCGTCGGCGAGGTCGCGCCTCGAACCGGCAACAAGGACATCGTCCCGGGGCAGCCCAGCGTGACCCACGGCTCGTTCGCGATCGAGAAGCGGGCCGGCGGCCACATGTTCCAGGTCAACTTCTCGAATGCATTCGGGACGACGATGGCGAACATCGCTCGGGGCGGCGGGCAGGACAACGACTGGTACCTGGGATTCAACATCTCCAGGAAGTTCTTCTAGGAGCCGGACTCCCGGCCCCCAGGCATTACGCCGGGCAGGTGCGCGTCACGATCTCGTCGCGCTTCTTCTTGAACGCCCCGACCCACTCGTCTACGGTCGCGGCGCGCACGTTGTCCGTCTTTCGCTCGGCAAAGCGCGCGGTCTCGAACAGGTCGCGCAGCTGTCGATCCGACAACTTCATCAGCAGGTCGCCGAGGAACTTGCGGCCGGCGTTGCTGACGTGCGGGTTGTCGAGGGTGCCGCTCTGCGACGGCGCCAGATTGGCGATGCAAGAAGGCGCCTCGGTCCACACCGGCGTTTCAGACCACGCCTCGAAGTTCACGCTGCCGGTCTCGCCGCGGTTGAGAAGGTTGGCCCGCCCGAAGGTGACGCCGAGATCCTGGACGATCATCCACGGTTCGCGGCACTCGCCGCCCCCCTCTTCGTCGGTGTCGCTCACGCACAAGAGGCGTTGCTGCGCCGGCTTGTTGTCGCCGTGCTGGAGAAACGCGGCAAGCAGCTTCAGCGCCTCGCGCTGCACCTGCGGCGCGCCGCCATCGGCCGTGCGCACCTCGTCGAGCTCGGGCCACGCCCAGCCGGAGTCGGCCGACACCTCCATCGTCGCGCCCTTCATCTTGCGCTCGACCGCCGCCGGGTCGAACATCACCTTGTCGGTGGTCGGATCCTTCTGGCTGTGCGGGTCGGTCGAGCAGCCCTTGCACGCGACGCGAACCGGGTAGACGCGATCGGCGCCGAAGCCAAGCGCCCAGAGGAGGCGCGTCGCCGCCACTTCCGCATAGACCTCGCCGTTGTCGGCGCCGTACTTCACCTTGATCTCGTCCCCACGTTCGAGCTCGCAGGTGAACTTCGGCGTCCGCCCGCTCATATCGCGATCGCGGTAGGCACAGGTGACGACGGCATTCGGCGCGAACGCGCCGGCGCCGCCCGGTCCCTTTTTCAGATCTTTCGACGCCACGTCAGATGCCTTCCAGACCTGCGCCCGACGGATCGCCGCCAGGCGGTCCTTCTGCGACATCTTTGAAAACGACGATTTGTCAGCCGCACCTGGCTCGGCCGATTGCCAGACGAACAGGGCGGCGACGGCGGTGAGGCAGGCGGATATAGGCTGCTTTCGCACGCCGACTCTTCGAGCAAGAAGCTCACCAACCTCCGCTGTCGGTCTCGGTAGAGCTGGTTCCGGTCCACGATTGCGCCCCGTTCTTCGCGGCGCGGCGAGTGGGCGGGCCGCTCGACTACAATCCGGCTGATGGGTCGCCGGATTCGCCTGTTGACGGGGACGGCTGTGCTGGCTGTGGTCGTGCTGGCGCCTGTCACACTCGGTGCGCACGGCGTTGCCCGCGGCGACGCACGTTTCCTCGAAGCGCTGCAGGGCGCGGCCGTGGCGCCGCTGATGTACCTCGGCGCCAAGCACATGGTCACCGGCTACGATCACCTGCTCTTCCTCGTCGGTGTCATCTTTTTCCTCTATCGCCCCCGCGACGTCCTGCTGTACGTCAGCCTTTTCACCATCGGCCATAGCGTCACGCTGCTCGCGGGCGTGCTCGGCGGCATCCGCGCCAACCCCTACATCATCGACGCGATCATCGGCCTCTCGGTGGTCTACAAGGCGTTCGACAACATGGACGGTTTCCGCCGCTTCCTCGGCATCGAGCCGGACACGCGCGCGGCGGTGCTGCTCTTCGGCCTGTTTCATGGCTTCGGCCTCGCCACCAAGCTCCAGGACTTCTCGCTCCCCCGCGCTGGCCTGGTCACCAACATCGTCAGCTTCAACGTCGGCGTGGAGATCGGTCAGATGCTGGCGCTCACCGGCGTCCTCATCGCGCTCAGCTTCTGGCGCACGCGTCCCGGCTTCATCAAGCACGCGTTTGCAACCAACACGGTGCTGATGACCGCGGGGTTCGTGCTCGTCGGCACGCAGCTGTCCGGCTATTTCCTCACCTCGCCATGATGCCGGCTTCCACCACGCCGCAACCGGCGTTGCATGACGTGCCGACGCGCAAGCGGCTCGCCGTCGCCACCGCGATCGCGCTCGCGGTTGCCGCGCTCGTGCTCGTCGCGGCGGTCCTGCCGGCGGAGTACGGCATCGATCCGCTCGGCACCGGGAAGGCGCTCGGACTGACCGCGCTCTTCGAAGCCGACGCCGAAGCGGAACCCTCTCCCCTGGCGAAAACCGAAGGCGAGGTGACGCCGCTGCCGCGCGTCTACAAGACCGAATCGACGACCTTCATGCTCGGACCGGGGCAGGCGTTCGAATACAAGTACCGCATCGAGCAGGGCGGCGGCATGGTCTACAACTGGAGCGCCACGGCGCCGATGAAGTACGAGTTCCACGGCGATCCGGATGGCATCGGCGCGAAGGTGATCAGCTACGAGACGGGGCAGGCCGATTTCGCGTCGGGCTCGTTCGTCGCCCCGGCGCCAGGAATTCACGGCTGGTATTGGGAGAACGTCGGCAACGCGGTCGCGACGATTACGCTGACGAGCGCCGGCTTCTACAGCTCCGGCCAGGAGATGTGGCCGAAGTGGGATCCGGTGAAGCACAAGAACCGGATTGAGTACATCCCACATGAGTTCAAGTAAGGCTGGATGGCGGAAAGGCGGAAAGGCGGAAAGGCGGAAAGGCGGAAAGGCAAGAAGCCTAAAGGGCAAAGGCTGGAGGTGGGAAGGCATGCTTTCAGCCTTCGAGCCTTCGAGCCTTCCGTCCTTAAGTCCTCCCAGCCTTCCGTCCTTAAGTCCTCCCAGCCTTCCAGCCTTCCAGCCCTTCAGCCTTACTGGCAGTTAGTACCTGAAGGCGTATTGCAGCTTGATCAGGAGCTGATTCGAGTCGAAGCTCCAGCGGTCGGTCAGGTCGCGGATGTTGTGGTTGTAGATCACGAACAGGTCCCCCGCGGGGTTGAACGTCCACCGCAAGCGCGTGTTCGATCCGACCGACTGCGACTCATCGTCGTACTGGACGAAGCTGTTCAACTGCAGGTCCGACGAGAAGTTGAACCTGGTGCGCACGCCGATGAGCGTCTGCGCGAAATCGCCGGCGGGAAGTCGCCCGACGTTCCGCTCTCCCGAAAACGTGAACGTGACCAGCGGTGATGGATTCCAGGTGCCGCTGACTTCCACCTCGTCGAGCGTGCCGTCGTAGAACCCGCCAAACCACCACGACACCTGGCCGCTGAACCTGCGCTTCGACGCCGCTTCCACTTCGGCGCGATAGCGCGTCCAGTGGTATGCGCCGGGCGCCAGTACGACGTCGTCGATGACGAACGGCACGGGCAGTTGTTCGCCCGTCGGCACGACGTTGAACTCGACGCGATCGCCGCTTTCGAACTGCCAGTTGAACGGCGCAGTGAAGACGTCGTAGCTCTCCCAGACGCCCTGAAGGTTGGTGACCAGCGAATAGCTCTGCTCGAAGAACATCTGCCGCACGCCGCGCCATGCGACTCGCGGCTTGTACTCGGCGTCGAAGTTGTATCGGTAGATGCCTATCCTCGGCACAAATCCAAGCGACGGCTGAAAGGCATCGCCGATCCGCATCATCGTCAGATCGACCTCCCAGAGATCGTTCGGATAGTCGACGGTGAAGCCGGCGGCCGTCCCGTCACCGGCAAGCTCGGCGCGGCCGGCCGCGAGGCCCCAGACGCCGACGGCGAAGTTCTTGTCGCCGCGGAAGCTCGACGTCTGCAGGTTCATGTCCGCGCCGGCGAGCCAGCTGCCGCTCTGTCCGAGCGGATCGCCGAAGGTCGCAATCGCTCCCACCGACGACTCGGCCAACACGTTCTGCTTGATCCTGACGACGCCGAGACCGGTGTCAGGCGCCAGATCGTCGACGGCGCGGGTCCGCACGGCGAGAGCGCCGACCTGCGTACGGCCTACGCGTCCGTTGACCTTGCCGCCGATCGCAATCGGCACCGCGGTGTCCCCCACCAGGCCGATGCGGCGGCTGAAGAAGGGGATCACGTCTTCGTCGAGACCGAGGCCGAAGTTGAAGATGTCGGCGCCCTGGAGGAAGAAGGTGCGCTTCTCCGGAAAGAACAGCGGGAAGCGCGTGAGGTTGGTGCGGCGCGTGTCGACCTCGGTCTCGGCGAAGTCAGTGTTGATGGTGAGCGAGCCGAGCACGTTGGCGCCGAGGCGCTGGGTGGCGTCGAGGCTCACCTGGCGATCGCCTTCCAACGGCGCGCCGGGCTCCGGCGTCTCCGCACCGCCGCGGATCGCCGGTCGGAGCTCGGCGCCGATACCGAGATCGAACGCCGGCAGATGCGTCAGCACGCCGGCGCGGCTCATCTGGGTGAGCGAATAGTCGAGAATCGGGCTCGCCCACCGCGTCGTTTCCTGCAGCCGCTGGAGCCGGCGCTGGACGTTGAAATTCCAGGTGCCGAGCCCGCGCTTGAACTTGAGCGTGGTGATCGGGATACGCATCTCGACCGACCAGCCGGTCGCGGTGATCGTCGCGGCCGCCTCCCAGATGCCGTCCCACTCGCTGTTCTCGCCGGTGCCGTCCTCGATCAGCGCGTCATAGCGCGCGCCGCGCGGGTTGACGACGAAGACGTAGCCGGAGCGGCCGTCCTGAGACGTATCGAGAACGATGCCGACGTGATCCTCGTTCTCGAGGTCGGCGTCGCGCGCGTTGGTGTAGCTGACGATTCGATCCGGCTGCGGATCGTGGCAGACGATGCCGATCACGATCGCTTTGGCGCCCGCGAGCACCCGCACCTCGGTGCGAGCGGTTGGCGCCGCGCCCTGCACCGGTTCGACCATCGTCAAATCGTCGATGGACTCGGCCGACGCCCATGCGGGCTCTTCCATCCTGCCGTCGAGGCGCACGTCCTCCGGCAGCACGCCGGCGCGCACCGTTGGCCGCGGCGGATCAGTTGAAACCGCCTGGAGACCGATGGCTGCGGCCAGCAGTGTCATCAGGACCATCACGCGAGCGGCATTCTTCGAGGCAGTCGCATCGGGCTGGTTAGACCTGCGCGAGCGGCGTAAGGTTGTCGGCCTGCCGCAACCAGCCCGGCCCGCCGCTG
>Ga0207701_10008505_pt1 | contig 10136 bp, 7 predicted proteins | sample KBSSwiSSwithPhiX_FD_184294 | JGI IMG/M metagenome (GOLD analysis project Ga0207701, IMG submission 184294) | Switchgrass rhizosphere bulk soil microbial communities from Kellogg Biological Station, Michigan, USA, with PhiX - S5 (SPAdes) (version 2) | ecosystem: Environmental > Terrestrial > Soil...
GGGTTCCTCCGAAAGTATTTCGCGAGTGGGCGGCGCGCAGGGATAAATCAGGAAAGGCCAAAAACAATAAAGAAAATTAAATTATGAAAATTCGGAAAACTATATTCAAGACAGCCCTGTTTACGCTTGTGTGCTTTGGGCTTTGCCAACAAGTGCAAAGCGCCACAGACACACCAGATCCATTTGGTACTCTGCCCACAAGCAACACTGCGGATGGGCAAGGCGCCCTTTCGAGCCTAACCACCGGTCTATACAATTCGGCGTTCGGCTTCTTGTCAGTCCTGTCCTTAAGCGACGGCAACTTTGATACTGGCGTAGGCGCTGGAGCGCTGCTAGTCGACAATGGCGGCACGAATACCGCCGTTGGCGCGGGAGCGTTATTCAGTAATACCACCGGCTCAGATAACGCTGCCGTCGGTACTTTCGCGCTATTCACCAATGTCGACGGGACCTTCAACAACGCGGTTGGTCATTCGGCGCTCCAGAGCAATGTAGACGGCTCCCAAAACAATGCGATGGGGGATTCAGCCATGTTCGCGAACACGTCGGGCTCCTTTAACACAGCCATCGGCGATGACGCGCTCGATGCATGCACGAGCGGTAGTTCCAACGTGGCTGTGGGTGACGAGGCCGGCAATAGTATCGTCGACGCCAGTGATAACGTGATTGTGGGTTCCGGCGCCGGTGGCAACTTAGTAAGTGATGGCAATAACGTCTACATCGGCACAAATGTGCAAGGTCCTAGTGATGAAACCCGATTCATCCGCATCGGCGATACCAGCTTCACTGATTTTGACTGCTTTATCGCCGGTATCTTCGGTCGGGCGATTGATGCAGGTACCGCAGTGGTTGTAGGGATCGATGCCAATCAAAAGTTAGGCACGGTTGCCATCAATGCCAATGGAAAAACGGTGCCTTTCAAACCCCAAGCCATGCTCGATGAATCGCTCAAACAACAAAAGAGGATCGCGGAATTGGAAGGCACGGTTGACCGTCTCGCGGCAATGGTGAAAGAGCAGGCCGCGCAAATCCAAAAGGTAAGCGCCCAGCTGGAAGTTAATAAACCTGCGCCACAAGTAGTCGCGAACAAACCTTAACATCCAAAATACAGTGGCCTTGTGTGTCAAGAGCACTGAGGCGAATTGGAAAGGCGTTCGTCCCCGCGGCGAACGCCTTTACCTTTTCGTTGTTTGAAACAATCGACTTGGCCGGCTGAAGCAGGTTCGTCGAAGGCTCGGTAAAAATTCGCCTGCAAACGTTACGGCCGGTGCGGATTTGCACGCAGATTTCATTTGACCAGCTCTTGGCCTGCCGTTTTCTTCGTTCGAGTTAACCCAGACCCACTCTACGACTGGTATGAAAAGAATTTTTGTCCTTTCGATACTATTCCCTGTTGCGATGATGTGCTCCTGTCAAAAACAAGACTCGGCCGCTGAGGTACAACTTGCTCAGCGGAAAGCGGAGCTCGACGCACGCGAGAAAGCGTTCGATGAAAAATTGAATTCGTTAGATGAACGAGTGAGTTCGTTGGATCAAAGAGTGAAAGCGTTAGCCGAAAATCAAAAGGCCATGGCGAACGCGGGGACAAGCCTTAACGGCGTTCAGGGCGAAACTTCCGATCCCGCACAGGAACAAGCAGAAAGAGAGAGGATACAACAGCTTTACACCGAGATGCGAGCCAGGATGGCCGACCCCGCGCAGCGGAGCTCTGCAAGAGCTGAGAAAGAGAAGCGAACGCAAGAGCGACTTGCTCAAAGGCCGCAAGCGCCGGACCAATTACAGAGCCAAAAGCAGCGTAAGTCGAAGACGCTTAGCGGCGCAGTATTTCCAGCGCCGGCAGCTCCACCTTCTACAGTAGAGACTCCGGCGCCAACTCCATCTCCTGCGACAGAGGCTGCTTCGCCAAATCCGTCGCCCACGCCGTAGTCAGTCCAATGCGCTACCTGTGCGCTTGGCCGCCCTCTGCGCGATATCTGTGTAATCTGTTACGATAGATCTCCGGAAGGTAGCGTACACGCGCTCTCGCTTGCATCGCGCGCCTTCCTTCGAGATGATGCAATGCATGCCTGCAGCGCTTGAGCAAACTGGGACGAACATCGTTACGTCCCGTTCCGCTTTTATTCTGCGGTTCATCAGCACGATCGCACTTTGGACAATCGCTCTGCTGATCATGTTCACCGGTTACGAGGTCTTGTTTTGGCTGTTGATCAGCGCATTCGGAATGATCGGACTTTGGGAATTTTATCGGATGCTCGATCACAAGGGGCTGCCCAATTTCAAAGTCACAGGAGTGATTTGCGGTGCCGTTCTGCTCGCTGGCAGTTTTTATTACTTTTCCAAGATCGGACCGGCGCATTCGTATGACTTCGAAGTTGCCGTCCTGCTTTTTTTTCTGCTTACCGTCTTCGGCCGACAAATGTTTGCTCGCCTTCGCCATGACGAGCCGCTGCAAACGATGGCTTACACTTTGTTCGGTCTGCTTTACGTGCTTTGGCTTTTCAATTTCATCACCAAAATCGTCTATCTAACGCCACGTTCGAGTACGGGCCAAGTGACTGGGCAATTCTACGTTCTGTATTTGATCGCGGTGACAAAATTTGCCGACATGGGCGCTTACCTGACCGGCAGTGCAATTGGGCGACATTTGATGGTCCCTCATATTAGCGCCAAGAAAACGTGGGAAGGTTTTTTCGGTGCGATTGCTTTTTCGCTGCTTTGCAGCCTGGGATTGTTCAAACTGATGCCGGGTCATTTGTCGGCGCTAAACTGGACGCACGCGACGATCCTCGGAGTGCTTCTTGGCTTCGCAGCAGTGCTCGGAGATTTGGCCGAGTCAATCATCAAGCGCAGCACAGATGTAAAGGACTCAGGGAATCTGTTGCCGGGAATCGGCGGTGCGCTGGACCTTGTGGATAGTCTGCTGTTTACTGCGCCGCTTTTGTTTTTCTATCTGCGGCTGGTGATTCGGGTGCCGTAACTGAAAAATGACAACAGAAACTTCTGGCGAGCGTACGCGTGTTGTCATTCTGGGGGCGACCGGATCGATCGGTGAGAGCGCACTGAAAGTAGCCCGTGATATTCCCGATCGGATGGAAATTGTTGGACTGGCCGCCAACAGTAACGCCAAAAAACTTGCGGCGACCGCAAATGAAACCCGCGCGCAATCTGTTTGTCTCGTCGATGAAACCAAGATCGACATCCTCAAGCGCGAGCTTGATTACGAACCGCGGATTTTTGCGGGCCAAGAAGGGCTGCTTGAGATCGCCTGCCTGACAAATGCCGAGATGGTGCTGGTCGCAATCGTTGGTACCGGCGGATTACGCCCGACGCTGGCAGCCATTGAGGCTGGCAAGGATCTCGCCGTGGCAAGCAAGGAAATTCTGGTGATGGCAGGCGAGATCGTGATGCGCGAGGCGCGCGAGAATGGCGTGAACGTTTTGCCTGTGGACAGCGAGCACAATGCGATTTTTCAGTGCCTGGAAGGCAAAAACTCCTTGGATATCCGTCGCATCATCCTGACGGCCTCAGGTGGACCGTTTCGCGAAACGCCGCGAGCAGATTTCAAATCGATCACACCCGAACAGGCGCTCAAGCATCCGACCTGGAATATGGGCCCAAAGATTACGATCGATTCCGCAACGCTGTTCAATAAGGGATTGGAGATGATCGAGGCGCACTGGCTTTTTGGCGTCGAGATGCAGCACGTCGAAGTGGTGATACACCCGCAGAGTATTGTTCATTCGATGGTCGAGTTCGCAGACGGCTCCACCCTCGCGCAATTGAGTTATTCAAACATGTGTTTTCCGATCCAATACGCCGTGACCTGGCCGGATCGCGTCCCGAATACTTTGCCACCGCTCGATTTCTCGAAATTGTCCAGGTTGGAATTTTTCACGCCGCGTTATGAAGATTTTCCCGCGTTAAACCTGGCCCGCCGGGCGGGTGAGACCGGTGGCACGTTGCCTGCCGTAATGAACGCCGCAAACGAAGTAGCGGTCGCTGGTTTTCTAGACCGGCAAGTTCGCTTTCCGGATATCTGGCAGATTGTTGGAGAAGTCATGAACCGCCACAGGTCCGTTGCGCACCCCGATCTGGATGCGATATTGCAGGCCGATCAGTGGGCGCGTAAGGAAGCGCGGGGCATGTTAGATCGGTAGATCGTTAAAAGAATTACAACGGCAGACGCGATGACGTGTCCAATCAATGACTAATCCCTGAGCACTTGTTTCTAATTCCAATGCTATCGCACATTGTTCGCGTCGTTTTCATCCTGCTGGAAGTCCTCATTCTCTTCAATCTGCTGATCGTGGTGCATGAGCTGGGGCATTTTCTGGCCGCCCGCTGGAGGGGGCTTTACATAGAAAAATTCGGCATTTGGTTCGGCAAACCGCTCTGGAAGAAAACAATCAACGGCGTCCAATACTCGCTCGGATCGCTGCCCTTCGGTGGTTTCGTGGCGCTGCCACAACTTGCGCCAATGGACATTATCGAGGGCAAAGCCGACATGGACCGCGCCAGGCTGCCAAAAATTTCGGCCCTCGACAAAATCATCGTGGCAATCGCCGGGCCGTTGTTCAGCCTGCTTCTGGCGCTTTTCTTTGCTGCCATCGTCTGGGCCGTCGGCCATCCGGTGAGCGAAGGGGATTCAACCACGGTGATCGGTTACGTTTTGCCTGATTCTCCCGCACAGAAGGTTGGGTTGCAGCCCGGCGACAAGATCCTATCAGTGGATGGCAAACCGGTCAGACGCTTTATGGGGATGAGTGACAGCGTGAGCTGGGATGTAGTGCGCAGCGAAGGCGAAAAAATCGCCGTAAAATTCGAGCGAGACGGAAAGGTGCAGACCGTTTGGGTGCAGCCTTACAAGGCCGAGACGCGTGGGTGGCGCAGAAAAAGCGTGCGCCAACTGCTCATCTATCCGGCAGAGACCCCGATCATTGAGAAAGTGGAGCCGAACACGCCGGCCGCTGCAGCGGGATTGCGCTCAGGAGACATCATTCGCGGGTTTGATAAGACGCCGATCTACAATCCGATCGCGTTGCTGGAATACATCAATAAACATCCTAACGATCAGCTCGTTCTTCGCGTGGAGCGAGGTGGCCAGATGCTTGATATTCCGGTAAAACCAACGCTTCTGCCCACGAATGGCGAACAGAAACCACGAATTGGAATTCAATGGGACACGAGCGGAATCGTGTCGATCCAGCACCCCAATCCGATCGAACAGGTTTATAACAGCGTGACCAGCACGTTAAAGACAATCGGGGCGGTCGCCTCACCGAAGTCGGACGTAAAGTTGCAGCACTTGAGCGGACCAATCGGGATCGGTCGCATTTACTATCTCCTGTTCCAAAGCGAACGCGGCTGGCAGCTGGCACTGTGGTTTAGTGTGATTCTGAACGTGAACCTGGCGATTTTGAACATGTTGCCGATTCCGGTTCTCGATGGCGGTCACATCGTCCTGGCGATCATCGAATCCATACGCCGCAAACCAGTGAACATGCGCGTGCTGGAAGTCATTCAGACAAGCTGCGCGGCAGTGATCATCGTTTACATGCTCTACATCACGTTCTTCGACCTGCAGGATCTGCCGTTTGTTCGCAAAGGGCTTGACCACTTCGAAGCGCAGTCGGCAGCGAAAGATCCGCAAACTCCGTAGCACGGGAGCGTGCGACGTCTTAAAATCTCATGCTGACGAGTCCTAGGCCGTCGACCTGGCGCTTGTCATTTTATTGAACGACGTTGGACTGGTACAATGCGTGAACTGTCATACTGCGAAAACCCATTCGTTTATCGCCGTCGCAAAACGCGCCAGGTGAAGGTTGGTAACGTCGGTGTCGGCGGTAACAATCCAATTCGCGTCCAGTCGATGATCACCTGCGATACGATGGACACGGACGCGTCAATTCAACAGACCATCGAACTGGCGAACGTGGGCTGTGAGATCGTCCGCATCACCGCGCCAACGGTGAAGGATTCGCGCAATCTTGAGCACATCGTAAAGGGTTTACGGGAGCGCGGCTGCAATGTGCCAATCGTCGCGGACATCCATTTTAAACCGGAAGCCGCCATGGAGGCCGCCAAATGGGTGGACAAAGTGCGAATCAATCCGGGCAACTACGCAGATTCTAAGAAATTCGTCATTCGCGAATACACGGATGAACAGTACGCCGCAGAATTGAATCGGATTCGCGAACGGTTTTCACCGCTGGTCGATCTGTGCAAGCAGCGCGGCATCGCCATACGCATCGGCACAAATCACGGCTCGCTGTCGGACCGCATCCTGAATCGTTACGGCGACACGCCGCTGGGCATGGTGGAAAGCGCGCTCGAGTTCGCCCGGATCGCGCGCGACTTGGACTATCACGATTTCATTTTCTCGATGAAAGCGAGTAATCCGAAGATCATGATTGCGGCGTATCGGTTGCTCGTGGCGCGGCTAAACGAACTCGGCCCGGACTGGAATTATCCATTGCATCTCGGCGTGACCGAAGCAGGCGAAGGTGAAGACGCACGAATCAAAAGCGCAATCGGAATTGGTTCGCTGCTCGCTGACGGGATCGGGGACACGATTCGTGTGTCGCTTACCGAAGACAGCCCGCATGAAATACCGGTAGCGAAAGCTTTGGTTGAGAACATCAGGAAAACTTCCGACGCCCAGGGTCCAACACTCAACGCTCAATTGTCTTTTGACCCGTATTCGTATCAACGGCGCGCATCGGAGACGATGACTGTAGCCGGGGCCGCTGACCCCGGCCAACGTGTGCGGGTTGGCGTTCAGGAACTGATTCGGGTAATCGTTAGGCAAGCTAACTTCGACAAAATCGCGCACAAGATAGACAAGATGGGCGATTACCAGCCGGAGATCATTTATGAAAACGCTCGCGTAGTTGACGTCGATCCGCGCGATGAGGCCGCGATTGCCAAATTAAATACGGAACAAAACCCGCAATTGGTCACCGTGAGAAACGATGTCGATTTTGCGGCGATTCCGGCGTTTCGATTGCTGGCGGCGCGATTACACCCTCGGCATCCAATTTTGTTGAAGGATGTTTTCGATTGTCGATCGCGGAGTGCGGATTTCCTCACGACGTTGCTCACCGCAGCGACAAACATGGGCTCCCTGCTTTGCGATGGAATCGGTGACGCGATTTTGGTGAACGGTGAGGAAGCACCGGGCCAGGCGTTGCGCTTGAGTTACAACATCCTTCAAGCAGCCGGATCGCGGATTTTCAAAACCGACTATGTCGCCTGCCCTTCCTGCGGACGCACCTTATTCAACTTGCAAACCACTACGGCGAAAATCAAAGAGGCGACGTTGCATCTCAAGGGCGTGAAGATCGCGATCATGGGTTGCATTGTGAACGGGCCGGGCGAAATGGCCGACGCCGATTTTGGTTATGTGGGCGGCGCACCGGGCAAGGTGAATCTTTACGTCGGCAAAACGGCGGTGAAATTCAATATTCCCGAAGCGGAAGCAGTGGATCGGCTCAAAGATTTGATCCGCGAGCATGGTAAGTGGGTGGACGCTGCAGACAGCAGAGCCGCGCTCGAACCCGCTTCATAGCATAGCGCGATTATCAATCCCGAACCCCTTCCGGGTTCGATTCGTAACTCTCGGAGCCATGGCTCTAGATCGTTCGCATGCAAGTGTTGTCTGCATTACAGAAATATAAGGTTAAATGGTTTGACCTTTGTCTTGTGGCGTTAGCAAACTCGTTCCTCGGGGAACGTGTAGGGAACAAAAACTCCAACTCCAACTTCAGCAAAAAAATATATGAAAACTCTCCGTCGAATCACCAAAAACCGTGCGTTTACACATGTTCGCATCCTGGCTGCGGTTCTCCTTGTCCTAGTCGCGGCAGCATTACTATTTCTGGCGGCATCGCCGCCAGCTGTTGCTCAGCGAACCGGTCGCCCTCAGCCTCTAATTCCAAAATTCTCCAAAGCGGTCGCTTTTGATGTCTCACCTGCGGTCCGAAGTATGCCGCGGATCGCGAGACCTCGGACCTACGCGCCCGACACGATACTGGAAATGCGGCCAGAACGAGGAGAATCAGAAGGCCCAATCGCACACCGAGTCAAGGATCGGAGTCGCGATGGAGCGCTGCAACTCTTCAAGCCCGCACCGAGCATCCCCGCTCCGTTGCTGACTTTCGAAGGGATGTCGAATCAAGACAACTTTAACGTCTTTGGGTTCCGGGTGAATCCACCGGATCCGAATGGCGAAGTGGGCCCTAACAATTTTGTCGAGATGATCAATCTGGTCTTTGCGGTGTATGACAAGGCGGGCAACTTGCTCGTAGGACCGGTGGATACTGGTTCGCTCTGGGCCGGGTTTCCGATCACGGATTGCACCGATCCTTCGGGTGATCCGGTCGTTCTGTACGACCAGTTCATGGATCGATGGCTGCTGTCGCAGTTCACAACTGCTGGTCCGGAGTTCTTCAATTGCGTTGCGATCTCGACGACCAGTGATCCGACCGGCTCCTACTTCCGGTACGCATTCTCGACTGGGCCAAACTTCCCGGACTACCCCAAGTACGGCAACTGGACAGACTCCTACGTGATCACAACACGTGAGTTCGGCCCAACTATTGAGTACGGCATCGGCGTTTACGCGCTTGAGAAGAACAAAATGGTGAACGGCGATCCGAACGCGCGAAATGTGAGGTTCTTCATCGACGGAAACGTTCCGGAGCTGCTGCCACTTGTTGGAGACGGTCTGCTGCCAGCAGACCCCGATGGTAAACAAAAGCCGAAAACAGACACGGCGATTCCCATCATCGGAACACAGGACGACAATGCCGGTTACGGCGCGACCTTCGACGCGCTCAACATTTGGGACCTAACTGTGAAGTGGCGCTCGACCCCAATCGCTTCACTTGACCTTGCCACGCAATTGCCAGTCGCTTCATTCGATTCGATCTTCCCCTGCGCGCCAACGTCGCGTGACTGCCTCCCACAACCGGGAATCGTCAACCCTGCTCAGTACCTGGACATCCTGTCATACCGGCAGCGGCCGACTTTCCGGCTGGCCTACCGGAACTTCAAGACCTATGAGGCGCTGGTGACCAATCAGTCAGTTGAGGCGACGCCCGGTGTCGCTGGCGTTCGTTGGTACGAGATCCGGCGGACGAACGGTACCTACAGCCTCTACCAGCAAGGTACTTTCGCGCCGGGTGATGGCATCCATCGTTGGATGGGTAGCATTGCGCAAGACAAAAAGGGAAATATGGCTCTCGGCTATAGCGTAGTGAACGGAGCAGATGTCTTTCCCGGCGTTCGCTACACAGGGAGGCTCAGCGGTGATCCGTTAGGCCAGATGACTCTCGGCGAAGGGACAATCATCGACGGCTCAGGGGTGCAGACAACGACCAACTCCCGTTGGGGCGATTACACGGATATTACCGTCGATCCCACTGACGATTGCACGTTCTGGTACGTGAATGAGTACTATACCTTGGCTGGCCAGCAATCCAGCCCGGCGGGCTGGCAGACTCGAATTGGCAGTTTCAAGCTCCCTGGGTGTCAATAGAAGTAGTCTACGTTCTGGAAATGGTTTGAGGCGGGATTTGGCTGAGACGCCTTGCGCCTCCTTTGACGCCATCTCCGATTTCTCGCGCATCAGTTGCGCGGAAGTTTGACTCCTCTTCAGTCTCTGCGATAGTCCCCGCTTCCCTCCCCGGAAAGCCAGTCTTCCATGGATAAAATCCGTAATATTGCCATCATTGCGCACGTCGATCACGGCAAGACGACGCTCGTTGATCAATTGCTGCGACAATCCGGCACGTTTCGCTCCAATCAAAAGATTGAGGAGCGCGTAATGGATTCAATGGATTTGGAGCGCGAAAAAGGAATTACGATTCGCGCCAAGAACGCGTCTTTTCATTGGAAAGATTACCGCATCAACATCGTCGATACGCCCGGCCACGCCGATTTCGGCGGCGAAGTTGAGCGGATCATGAAAATGGTGGACGGCGTGCTGTTAGTCGTCGATGCCCATGACGGACCGCAGGCGCAGACGCGCTTTGTTTTGCGCAAGGCGCTGGAAAACAAACTCAAGGCCGTCGTCGTCATTAACAAGATCGACAGGGAAAATGCGCGTCCCAACAAGGGGCTCGACCTCGTATTCG